>Ga0209489_100107_pt1 | contig 118653 bp, 60 predicted proteins | sample SiratrowhiteBW_FD_187527 | JGI IMG/M metagenome (GOLD analysis project Ga0209489, IMG submission 187527) | Root nodule microbial communities of legume samples collected from California, USA - Siratro white BW (SPAdes) (version 2) | ecosystem: Host-associated > Plants > Roots > Nodule | place... | reverse complement strand
TATATATATATATATATATATATATATATTTTGTAGTTCAGCCATCTTCAAACTGAGAAATTCAAACTGAGAAAGTATTTAAGTTGTCTGAAATCTTTGATTTTGAGCATATCATTTAGTGAGATTTTGATAATATTGATGTCAAATAAACAATCTCCTACTAAATTGATTTTTTAATGAATAAAGAGTCATTAACCTTTGATTGGATAAAATTGGTAAGCTTGGTAAATCATTGTCAATGTAACTGCTTAAAGTAGAATAATGTAAATTTCTTCACTGAAGTCTCTATGTAATGTTATCAACATCGAGTTGTTCAGGGTATCATTTTTTATTGTTGAGAGAACAAGGAGAAGATGAAATATGGTAAGTTTTGCAATGAGTGGATATGTATCAAAGTGTTTATTTCTTCCAACTGGGTGTAACCCGATGGAAGACTCCTGGTTAAGGGATCAACAATAGAGTTATGATTACAAGGATACAAGAAGTGTTAGATTCAAGTTTAACAAATCTTCTGTTTGGTTTTGACTATATATTTAAATAACAAAGTGTTAAAATATAATCCTTTTATGAGTATCGAATCATGTCAAATACAAAGTGTCTAATTTAGCTTAATAGACACAAGTTGAGTGGCTAAATAGATGCAAGTGTTGTTTGTTATATGATTCGTCTAACAGTCGCAAGTGATGTGTGTCTATGTCGTCTAACAAGCTTTGGCTTGAACAGACAATGAGTGTTTTTTTTTCTCTAAAAGATGCAAGCCTTGAGCATTTCGTGGTACACATCAAACTAATAAATGTTCATTTTATATTTGTCCGGATTATATGTTGCTTTTTTTTCAAGAAAATCTTACAACGTTTTGTAGCATCTAGATCTCTTGATGAACGTGTTGGAAGCTGCTTCACATAAATAAATCTTCTGGAAAAGGTGGGATGTCAATGTTTGGAATCAACCAAATATATCAAGCCTTGCACTTGGCTTAAAATGTAGAAGGAAGCTACTTGCCCAACTCTGTCTTGTTTTAGAAGTGTTGTCAAAAATATCACACACATTTAATGCTTAGTGAAGAACATCTAATACATCTTACAACTTCAAAGCATGTTAATACAAGAAGGATCATTAGCACAAGAAGACCCTCAACATAACTCACAATGACTACAAAGGATGTATAATAATTTTTTTCTTCCTACTATATAAAGAATATCTATGAAGAAGGAAAGCTAACAAAACTATTGCAATAAGAACGTACACAACATCTTAAGAAATCCTTAGTCTTTGTATTTGTAAGGAAAAATATTGTTTTATCTAGTGAGCAACTAAGTGATATTTTAGTTCAGTTTCTTTGTAAACCTTTTAGTGGTTTAGCCAGGAATGACTGTGTTCTAAATAATGTACATTCATAGTCAGAAGTTGTTAAAGGTCAAATAATACTTAGTGATTTAATCATGAGTGGTTAAGTTCCAAACAATACTAACCATTTTTATTTAAACAAAAACTAAAAAATCATATAAATTTTGAAATTGTATAAAAAAATTAATATCTTTCTTTTGACATTTTAAAACCCATCTCAAAAATATCTTATGTTCAGTTTTACGTTACTAGTTTGTCTTAGTTTTCTTCTGCCACTCACACTCTCTGAAAATTATGTACAAAACAATCTTTATAAACTAAAACAGAAATACAATGGAGTGAATAGAAATAAATAGAATAAGAATTAAAGTCTTTTAATGGATATAAAAAAAATATGTGAAAAATAAAATAACAAAATATTAGTTGATCTTATTCTATTTCTATTATAGTTTCAATTATAGTTTCAAACATCCAAACAATTAACATATATTTCCATCTTATTAAACTAGGCATTTCAATAAGCCCAAAAGAAAGAACATGTTCCCCATTTGTTGTGTGAAGCTGTTTACACATAAATACAATTTACAAAGCCAAAAGCTTGTATTGTTCTGAGTTTATGCTTCAAAAGATTAAATTGATAAAAGGTCATGAAAAGCCAAGAACAGCATATAACAAGGAAGTTTCTAGAATGGGAAAAGCATAAGGTGAAAAATGTCCACATGGGGATGCACTAAAAGTTTAAGGGGGAAAGGGATGGTTATTAAAGTGAAGGGGAAGGTACAGAAACTCCATGTTTGCCACCTGCAAAAACAAACAAAAACATTCTACTGGGGAAGTAACTATGCCAAAAGGGGCTTCAATACCTATTCAATTCCTGTCCAATTTGTCATCAACTTTTAGTTCCATGGACCATTTAGTTTGTAGCTTGGTTACATAGAAATTGAGTTATGATCCAAATAATACATCCAAAAACTTAATTCTCCACCATTTTTTTACCAAAATAAACCAAATCCAAAAAAATATAGTTCCAAATAGACCTACACACTTTATTTTTAAAATTATATCTATTTACTGTAGATTAAAGTCGAATTCTTAATTGTGAATTTCTGACACTAAAAATACACATCAGAATTTGACTTCTCGAAAACCAAATTCTAATTTTTGTTTTCTTTTTTTCAATTTTTTAAAAATGAAGAAAAAAAATTTAAAAATAAAAAAATAATTTACAATAAAAAATAATTTTGAAATTATAAAAAATAAGACAAATATATAGTATTTTAAAAAAATAAATATTATTTTAGGTTGTGTAAATAAATATGACATATAAATTTTTATTAATTTAATAATTTTAGCAATTATCTATGATAATCAATTTTTAATGTTTGAAAAATATTTGAAAGGAGATTTTAAATTTGTTTAGTTATTACATTAAAATTGTTTTGTAATAAAATATCAACTAATTGATCATAAAATATTTTAAGTCTAAAAGTTTTCTTCAAAATGATATTTAAATTAAAAAACATTCAAATGTGTTATCAGAATCGAATTAAATTAACAGTAACTTTCAAATTGTAAATTGATCCTGAATTTATCATTGCATTAATTGATTTTATACTATTTTTTAATATATTATAATAAAACTTTTAAATAATTTAATTCGTCATAATAACATATTAATATAATAGTAATAATAATGACATAAAATTTTATATTTTTCTTCTATTTTTATTAATAATGATAATAATAATAATAATAAATTGTTCTCAATTATACTACAAAATAAAAATTGAAATTATACTCAATTTTTTCTAAAAATTATTTATACTTATATTATTTTTTATTTTTTTGTTTCTCCCAAGCCAAATTAAAATTAATCTCAACATTTTAATTAATTATTTCAAATTACTTTTATTTGTTATAGTTTTTATTGTTTTTTTTTTAATTTCTTTCTCCTTTTTTTTCTTAAAAATAATTGTAAATTAAAAAGAAAGACAGATCAAAAGTTGGTCTCCGGAAGCTGAATTCTAACTTACATCTTTTGGCGTCGTAAATATTAACAATTGAGAATTCAATTTTTCAGAAACTAAATTCTAAACTTTCATATTAAACAATTATATATAGTTTGAAATAGAATATGCAAGGTCTATCTGATAAATTTCCTTTGGATTTATAAATTGTTAACTGAAAGTTAACATAAAGTGGTCCTTCACACTTCTACCTTCTGTACATGGTTGGTGTGCCTCATTTATTCACAGCACCAAAGCTGTGTTTAGGGTAAAAATATATAAGATGCAAATAAGAATAGACATTGGCTTCAAGTGGATTCATTCATGCAAAGTTATTTGAGGTTATGTTTGGAAAAAGAAAAGGGGGAAGGAAGAAGAAAAGGAAGAAATTAGTTCGATCGGGAAAAAGAAGAGGGGTTCTGCTAGGTAGAGTTTTCATTTGTAGGGGTGAAATTTGAGGAAAATATTAGGTTATATGAATGTCTGTTATGCCCTTGTGTTATACTTTTTTTTCACATATTTTTCGTGTTTTTTTTTTTTTCACTTACTTCAACTTAATAGAGGCTTAGTGTTTAAAGTCTAGAAAATACGTAATTGTATTATATTAGTGAAAAAAAAAATCTTGTGGACCGTAATAGCATTATTTAATTTGAAAAAAATGTTTTCGACAAAATATGCTTATGATTCATACCAAATTGAAACATCACAAACAAACAAAGAAATAAGAAAAAAGTGTTATATTTATTTAGTATGGATTAAACTTAAATATAATTATAATTATATGTTTTTTTGGCGTTGTTTATTGAATTAGAGAATATGCATTAATTTTTAATGTGACCCTTTCGTGAAGTAAAGCTCTAATTTAGTTATTCAAAGAAAAGAAAAAGTTTAGAAAATATATCTAAGTTTTTTCCTTTTACTATTTAGTTCAGGAAAAATAAAGAGAAAAATGACCATGTTAATTTTTATTAAAAAAGATTTCCTTTAGTGGAATATTAACATATTATCATTTTAAATCATTCAATACAGTATGTAAGTAAATCTTTATTTTTTTGCATTTCAAGCTTCAAATTTACTTTTACCATCAAAAACTAGTGTTTGGGTAATTTTAACTTTTGATAAAGAATAAAGAAATTAATTATGCATGCACGTTAAAAAAAAAAGCAATACAAAAAATTATTGCATAAGAATTAGTGTTATTGTTTAGATTATTATGTGAAAACAAGAGACAGGGACAACAAATGTTTGCTTTTATAGTTTAAGACAACCACCATGCAAGTGATGTCTACCCATGGAATTCATGCTATAGAACCACCGACCAAATCATATCTTTTCACGTTCAACTTTTTGGATTTTATTAATTTATAACAATTAATAATGAGAATTTTCTTTTTATGTATACATTTTGTTGGTTTCAATTTTATAACCACTACTCTATGATACCATAATTTTTTTTTCTTTCACAATTATCTCCTATTTATATTTTTTTCTCCAACATTAGTAAATAAATTTTGTTAGTAACATCTATTCGAGTAATGAATCCCACTAGGTTAAGAAGAAATTAACAATATTATGGACCCTATGATATTTATACGGTATACCATATATAAGAGAAAAATACTAAAAGTAAATTAACAATTCATGAATAATAGTGTAGTATACTTGCATTGGTGTTTATCAAAAAAATAATTATCTATTTTAGGATGAGTTCGATAGAAGAAGAAAAAAAATAAAAACAATATAAGATAATAGATAAAAATAGAAAAGAAAAAAAAATCTAAAAACACACATTGTTTAGTTGAAGAGAAAAATAATGTAAAATTATAAATTTTTAGATAATTTATCTTAGAAAAAAATATTATTTTATTGTTTTAATTAATCTTTTTGTTTTTTTACTTTTTATTACTATTTATATTATAATAATACAATAAATTATTATTATTATTGTATAACAAGAAAGAAAAAAAAATACATTTATAAGATGAATAAATAAGATGGTTAATCAATTACCTTGTGTTCTATATAATCTATTATATCAATCCGAAATGAAGCATTTATTTAACATAAAAGTTTTCACAAAAATTTATATTTGTTAATATAAACATTTTTAATAGTGAAACTTACATTTTAAGAAAAAATATTTTTGTTTTCTACTCACCAAATACCAAATATTTTTTAATTTTTATTTTCTCCTTCCCTTTTATTTCTACTATTTGAAACACAGAGTTAATAAGCCTACCAGAACTTTCGATAGATATTTTTGATATGTTTTTATCTCGTAACATTATCATAACATGTTAAATTATTTTTTTAAATATTTATCATTGATTCTTATTCCACAACATGTTAAATCACGTCTCTTTTCATGGCTGGTTAAGATGGAGCTGAATCATTTGCAAAATGATCATATTTAATAGATAAATCAGTTCATGGATTAGACATGTGTGTGTGTTGAGGGTGCATGATTTGACATTGCATCTGATCAACCCAAACAATGATTTGATTCTGAGTTTTCACAGAAACCCGATATTCCACGCACCATGCCTAACTCTCCATGACATTAGGTAATTTTTATATTATTTATATTATTTACAATTCATCAATTATTTATATTATTTGGTACGACAAAACACAGCTAACAACAGATAATCTTTTAATAGTGTTTGGTGACAACCTCTCACACTTAATTCAAAAAATAAATACAATTAATCCTAAGAACTATAATTGCAGATTCTGCTTATTATGCCAAGTTTTATGAAATTAGGTAATTGCATTATTTCACGTCGATATTAATAAACTTAATGCATTGTATCTACCCAGAAAAAAAAAAAACTTAAAACCATGTATCCTAAGCATAAAAGTAATGATTACTTCTAAGCTATCATAAACTCAACTTTTGAATCTGTTTATTCTACCAACAAACAAAGTTCATTCTTATGTGTTATCATTTTGAATTAGGATGAATCACCGTATAAAAGTTTTACATTTCATTTATATCTTACGAAAATGGAGTGACTTTGAGAGTTGAGTATGTAATAAGTTCTATATAAAAGTCTTAATGGAAATACTTGAAAAGTGAAAATTGTAAAATGTAATAGATTAAATTATGCAAAAATAATCATATAATTAATTATTGGACTGTATAATTAATTATGAGACCAATTAATTGCGTGGAGATCATATAATCATTATGCGATTTATTTTTCGTATCATAAATGAATATCATAATAACATATAAATAACAAATAAATAAATAATATTATAATAAACATATTTTTCCTTTATTTTCTACTTTCAATTTTTAGCGTTTTTTTTTTCACTTCTTACCATTTTCATTACACCATTTAAACAAAAATTTATTGGATTATGTCTCCAAAATGAGAGTTTTTAAAAAAGTAAATCTTAATAAATAAATACAGAAATTCTATAAATAAATTATAGAGGTTTATTTTTTATTAAAATTTAATGTATTAAAAGCTCTAGTTTCTTTGAATGATCTAAGTTTAAAAAATAATTAATAGATCATTACATGATGAGGTAATAGTTATGATGTAAAATTACGATAAGGTATAGTAAAGTGAAAATCACATCTAGTTGATCAAATTCTCGATCTCTTTCAATGGAAATACACCTATATATAAACAAATAAAAAATCAAATATCAAATTTAATGTGATTTCATACTTGAATGCTTAAATTCAAGTACACTAATTTTTTTTTTTTATTATTCAACATGATATTTTTACTAGAAGAAAATTGAAAACCCTCTCATATCTTTTGATATTATTATTATTATTATTATTATTATTATTATTATTATTATTATTATTTACAATATGTTGCAAAAGAGATTCAAACACGAATTTTCTAAGAACACATATATTTATTTATTTTATTTTATTTCATTAATTATTTTAATAATATTATTTTAATTGTTTGTTATATTTTCATTTTAAAATAAATATAATAAAATATTTATGCATAAGTTGTTATCTTTCTTGTTATAAACGATTATGTGTACTTATTTTAAAACCTTTTTAGTTGTTTTGAACGAAAAGTTAAAAAAAAAAAAAAATTATTATTTTACTCTTTGTGCTTTTTCATTTTATTTGTCACACTTTTAGCTTAAATCTGCGTCTGGTGGCTTTCCCTGGTTTTCAATAAACAGAGACTACAAGCATCACATTGTAGGAGCTCTCTGGATAGCCACTTACAATGGGAGCTACGTTATTTTTTTGAGATATATTAATTTGACACCTGGAAAAAATATCCATTTCACACTAGTTTATATTAATAAAATATTATATATTAATAAAATAATAATATTTTATAGTGTTAAATAGATGTAAAATGTGAATAATAATGATCACCTCCCTATTTTTTCCACACAAACAACTTTAAACGAGCAGCAGTGCTATTAAAAAGCTTTTATCATAATATTTTATTGCTAACTTCTTTGTTAATTTATAATAATATTATTTATGATCAGAGAAGCAACGTACTTTTATCATATTATTTAAAATATTTTTTCAAAAAGAAAAACAAAATCAGACGGAAACACCTCTTGCGACTTTTATTTTCTCTCTTTCATAGGCCGAACTAACACAAGGCGGCCCGTTAAAGCATGTCTCTAAACTTAAGGTTTTTGCTTCCAGCACGCCAATAATTACTTACTGTGCTGAAAAAAGACTAAAATACCCTCTCACCGCCGCCACCGCCTCTACCGCCATTGCTGTCAGTTCCACCGCCAACTAAATTTTTCTTTTCCATTGCACTACACTCTTATAGAGGAAGAAGAAGAAAAGAGAGAATTGTTTCCGAAAACTTATTTTGAGATGTATTTTATATATTTCGAAAGCTTATTCTAGAATTTTTTAAAAAAAATTAAATTCTAGAATTTTTTTAAAAAATTTAAATTCTAGAATATGTTTTAAAAATTATATTCCAAAAATGTTGAAATCTTTTTTTTTTTTTTTTTTCAAAATAATTAATTTAAAATTTTATGAAGATACAGTTAAAAATTATCGGGGTACACGAAAAGTTAAAACCTCGTATTTGAATCCCAAAACTAAACAAAACCCACTGCTGCTTTATTTAATCCCGTATACAATAGTAAAGGGAAGGGAAAATGCCTTTGATAAGAGAAGGGTAAAAATGAGGAAAAATCATCTTATTTAAATGTCCTTATCAATATAACAAATTTTAATATCATTTAGATTACACTATTATAGTAGTTTAGTGCAAGCGTAATTTTTGAGTTTTATAGTTCTAATTACTCCATTTTTATCTATACATTTGGAAATTGGACAACATAGTTTTTATAATTTTAACTATTTTGAAATGCATTACACATTTGGAAAATGACAGAATTTTTGTTATTAACTTATCACCCAATTTTTATGATAACGTGGTAAATCCCATGATCATTAATCATTTAATTTTTACAATTTAAATACTTTAATATAACATATTATAATTTAACGCTAAATAAATAATGGCATACGCTAAAAAATAAAGCGAATTTATATGAATTTTTTTTGTCTAAATTAAAACAAATTAGTTAGACTGATAATTATTCTAAGTGATTCTAATTTATTAAAATGATAATCTAATTAATTAAAATATTTTTATATTCTATTCAGACTCAGATAAAACTATTTTAATAGATTAAAAGTATCTTTCAATCAATTAAAAAATTAACTTATCACTAACATAAACTCTAATTATAAATTAAATTATGTAAGAAAAATTTACAATGGATCCTAATACACAAAACATCCTTAAAATACATTTAAGTTTTCATGATCAAATTCAATATTTTAAGTTAGAGGTTGAATTCATTAAATGTACTACAAATTTAACATAGTTCCCCCTGTACCATCCTAAATGAACCAAAAATGAGACATACTGTAACTGTACCATCCTAAATGAACCAAAAGTGACATACTGTAACTGATATGGATGGGACTTGGGGCTCCAAACCGTATTAACTTTATAGATAATCCTTCACCATACTCTGTGTTTGAAGAAATATTCTCAAAAGAATATATTAATAGTTACAAAGATTTCAAAGAACCAATTCACTCTCCTCTTAATTAATATATTAATAGTTACAAAGATTTCAAAGAACCAATTCACTCTCCTTTTAATTAATGATTGAGTCCTATTTTATCAACATCCACACACCTAATTTTTGCGCATTTATTACTTTATTTATGTTTATAGTTGACTTCAAGATCATAGGAAGCGCACTTACACGTGAAATGAGAAAAAAACTAAAACAATGTCTTAATTAAGTTTTATCTTTTCCCGAGGTGAGTTTTATCTTTGATTTTACTGGTTTAAAGATTTTGATAACAGTTTTTTTGTTTGAATTTAAACCCATCTTATGAAAACTGAATAACATATGCAATAACAACAATTCAATTCAATAAATTGATGCAATATAACTTTTTATATTTAAATACAAATAAAATATGAAATATAACATTTACACTAAAATATATTTATATATTTTAAAAATGAATAATACCATTACAATATAATTTATACTAATGGAGATAAAAACAAACATAAATCTTTCATCAAAACACATTGATTTAGCTTCTAAAATCTTAAATATGAGGCTGGAACCCCTTTGGTCCTTATTGGTTGAAGAATTTCTTGGCAGCCCAGCACATGACATTCTTAAATTTTCTCTTCTTTTGATTCTACCTACCCTTCTGATACACAAAATTAAGATTTCTCAATCCTCGAGAACTCACAAGTCATAATTGTTTTCCCTTGCAATCTTTTATTGCTCTCAACTGTCTTCTAACTTTCCCAGGTATAAGAGACTCCCTTTTGCATGCATATCTTCCACAGTTTAGTTTCACAGAGAAAATATCTGTGAGGGTGAGGGAGAGGGAGAGGGTGAGGGTGTGAGAGATGGGAAAATGGGGTACCCTGCTTGTGTTGTTTGTATTGGTTACATTGCGTGCAAGCGCTGCACGTGATGTGCCAAAGGGTGGTGGTGAAAATGGAGAACAAACTCTGGGTGTGCATGCACATGCAGAGTCTCCAAAGGGAGAGGGTGTGGGTGAGAAGAAGAACTTTTTGGTTGGTGGGGTTGGTGGATTTGCTGGGATGGGTGGTTTTGTGGGTGGTACAGGGGGCGGAATCGGTGGGGGGATAGGCAAGTTTGGTGGAATCGGTGGTGCGGCTGGTGGAGGGATTGGAAAGTTTGGAGGAATCGGTGGAGGAATTGGGAAGGTTGGTGGGATCGGTGGAGCAATAGGAAAGGTTGGTGGCATTGGTGGTGCTGCTGGAGGTGTTGGTGGTGCTGCTGGAATCGGCGGCTTCCATGGCATTGGTGGTGGAGTTGGAGGTGTTGGTGGTGCTGCTGGAATCGGCGGCTTCCATGGCATTGGTGGTGGAGTTGGAGGTGTTGGTGGTGGTGCTGGCATTGGTGGCTTCCATGGCATTGGTGGTGCTGTTGGAGGTGTTGGTGGTGCTGCTGGCATTGGTGGCTTCCACGGCATTGGTGGTGGTGTTGGAGGTGTTGGTGGTGCTGCTGGCATTGGTGGCTTCCATGGCATTGGTGGCTTCCACGGCATTGGTGGTGGAGTTGGAGGTGTTGGTGGTGCTGCTGGAATTGGTGGTTTCCATGGCATTGGTGGTGGTGTTGGAGGTGCTGGTGGGGGTGTTGGAGGTGCTGGTGGTGGTTTAGGTGGTGCTGGTGGTATTGGTGGTATTGGTGGCATTGGTGGCTTCCATGGCATCGGTGGTGGTGTTGGAGGTGCAGGTGGTGCTGGTGGTGGTTTAGGTGGTGGTGGAGGTTTGGGTGGTGTGGGAGGTTTAGGCGGTGTTGGTGGTGTTGGAGGTGCAGATAGTGGTAATGGTGGAGGCTTAGGTGGTGGTGTTGGTGGAGGCTTAGGTGGTGTGGGAGGTTTAGCGGGTGTAGGAGGTGTTGATGATGCAGGTGGTGCAGCAGGTGTTGGTGATGCAGTTGGTGCAGGAGGTGGTGGTGGTTTGGGTGGTGGAGGATTAGGTGGAACTGGAGCAGTGGCTGATCCATGATATCATTGCCATTGCATGGAACTTCAGTTCTTGTTAATGTAGGGCTGCCAGTATTTGTTTTAGGCTGATATAGCCTTATCATTTGTTTTTCATGTTATGTTTTTGCATGTAATGTTTCAGTTTGTTATATGTTGTTTCCTTATTTTACTGTTTTGAGGTTTTGTATTCATCGTTCAAGACCATCGTTGTCGTTAGTTTTGTAACTTTTTGTTGTGGTTTCGATGTTGCTTGATTTGTCCTTCCTTCTTTCTTTATTTTTACTGTGAAACTGTTGTTCAAGTTAGAGTGTGTTGTACTTTTTGGCAGGCCCGTTTAGTACGCTCCTTCGGAGTGTACACTCATAAATAATACAGTGTTTTGTTTGTCTCTCGAGAATTTCATCACTTTGACCATCAGGTTTTGAAATGTTTTTCTCCCTTCAACATAAAAAATCAATCTAGTTCAAAATTTAAAGGTCAACTAATCTTTTATACACCAACAGATTCTATAATTTGTTTTAGACTATTCAAAGTCTTTAATATCTTTTAAAGTATATTTAAAATCACTGTCATATATCCTGCTATTATTCTACTATCAGTAAACATATCGCTGTCATCCTCTACTACCTATTTTCATAAGCAATACATCTTAAATTTCATGTCCCTTTTCTATATCTTTTACTGATAATTTTAATTCAATCACTTACATAAAGACACCATTCAGAATACGATAATACAATCTTAAAACCCTAAACCCTAAATATAATATTGTTTATCGTAAATCTAAATTATAACTTATATATATAAAAAATATTTATTACAAATTTGAATTATAATATAGTTTATGTACTTGAGAGCATATATAAATTTTGGTTATATTGTAACCAAAAACATAAATAATTTTTTGGTATATCCTCTAGGCATAAAAGTTACCGTAGATATGTTGAGTGAAAGTAATTTTTTTGAGTTATTATTGAATCAAAGCAGTGTTCATAAGTTTTTCTTCACAAGAAATGTTTTCAGAATGGATATCTATCCCCTTTTCTCTTTCACTTTTAAATAAAGTGTTAAATTTTTAAAGGAAGCTATGAATGGTTCAAAATAACTTTGTATTATATATAAATTATTTTTCATAAATATAAAATATAATTTCAAATTATTTATTTATTAAAAATTATTTATTTCAAATATAAATTATTTATTTATTAAAAATTAATTAGATTATAATTTATACATTTAAGACGATTTATTTATTGTAAATTTAGTTATGATATGGGCTAAAATACTAGTTTTACTTATTTCAAGAAAGTATTCAACAATCTTAATATTTTAATGTAATAAAAAAATAATTAAATGCTTTTTTGCCTCATTAACAAATGTTTACATATTTTTGTAAATTTGTACTGTTAAGTATGATTGTGTGATACCTACATGAATTCAGTTTCCACCAGAAGCATGGACAAAACGTAAGAGAGCATTTTTTTTTTTTTGGGCCAGCAAGAGCAATATTAACACTTTGTGTAATGTAGTTTTGAAAACACATGTACATTGAAAAAAAAAAATTAAAAACACTCACTTGCATCACCTGTAGTCCTCTTCAAAAATAATAACTTTTTAAAAATAATAAAACCTTTAGTGACAGTAGCAATGTTAATTAAATCATTTTTATTTCATAGACGTAATAATAATTGCGAATATAGATTAATATGTATAGTAGATGTAAACTATAAAAACAGAACTTGCATTTTTTATTAAGCTGAATTAAATTTTTAGTAATTGTTTTAGTCCCTGTCTTATTTCATGTTTGGCTTTTATTCTTTAAAAAAATTCTTTTGTTTTAGTATTCATCTTATGGTGGATGACTTGTTTATTTTTTACAACCTGGGAAGAGACAAGTTTTTGAACTTAACTATTTATTAACTTCGAAGTCATGATGTCATCACACGTGAGCATCAAAATGGTCAATTTAGCTGAAAAGAAAATATTTGTTCTAAAATTGGAGAATTTATATAGAGTTTATGAAATTATTTTGAAAAAGATGGATAAGAGTACTTTATCCATATAATAATGAAATGATATTCAACACAATGGTTTAGACATCTTTACTATATACGTTTTGTTTTATTTGAAAATGACAAAAGTTTATAGGAATTAATATTGTTTACTTAACTATTATAAGTGTCACTTTTAACTTATAATAAATTCATGAACTCATTCACTTCTAACTAGTTTTACATATATATTTATTTTACAAAGTGAAAAAAAAAAAAACATATTTGTGAAATTATTTTTCAACAATGAAGTAATGATGTTATCATATGACAGATGATATGGCTCTTCGAAGGAGTGTAAGATCTAGACCAGTCTAAACAGAAAAATGAAGATTATTGTTCTTTACGAAAGAACTTAAAGTGATGCAAAGGAAAATACTATGAAAGTCATGGTTACGACAAAAATCAAAGATAAGATTAACAAAGGAGGATCCACAACTTGAGAAAGTTTCTCAAGATCAGAATCAAAAAAGAGAGTAGAGACACAACTTAGAAACTTTTACAACTTCTTAAAAAAATTCTATTGATTCAACTTTTGGATAAAATATGTGACTCCTATTTATAATATTTATGGAAGTTCTGATTGTCACAAGTTTAATAAAAGATTAATAGAGTTAATTTAATTATGTTTAACTGTAACTAATCTCCTAGAAGTGTGAAAGGTGGTTTGGAAGGTGCATGAACTTACAAGGTGGTTTTTAGAATTTATGAAGGGACATGGGTAGTTTTTTAAAGTAATGATGGTTGTTGCATTTAGTTGGAAGAGGTAATGATGCTTCTTGATGATGTGGCAATCCTTTCACTTTAATTTCATTGGTGCATTTGAGTTGGAGAGTTCCAAGAGTTAGATCTCAAGTTACTTTTCTTCTCTTCTTACATTTTCTCAAGTTCCTTCAAGAGTTCTATTTGATTTATTTTTTTTAATCTTCTCTTCTAAAGCTCTAATTTTTTTTTGTCATTCTTCCTTCAAACTTCTTTATTTGTTCATCTTTCTTCCTTTTAGTCATGTTTCTTATTTGTATTATTTGATACTCTTTCTCTTTTTCTTCTTCAGGTACTTCCTCATCTCATATACACCAACAAATCAAAATAATGGTCAATGAACAAACTTTATTAAACATTTCCAAAAAATTTTTACAATAATTCTAAGGGCCATTTGATAATTTATAAAATAAGTTTTAAATAATTTCAAAATTTTATAAGATGACTAAGAATATTTACATGCATAATAAATGCTAGTAAACATGTTAATTTAGAGTGGCTCATCATAATCTAGACATGTCTTTGAAAACCCAAAAGATTCTCCTGATTAAGATGGATAATAGAGAAAACATAGGAAGGAAGTAGTTGAATTATATTTTAATTGACATTTAAAAACTTTAGCAAGTATTGTCGATGAGAGATGTTAAGATGATAGTTCAGTTCATTAATAAATCTTGTATTTGATAGATTATAACATATACAAATTGAGAACTTCAGCTTAAACACTTGACTAAGATGTTGTTAATAATTTTTTCACAAAGAGTCTCATTCTCAGGTTAGTATAGACAATAATAATATGTAATCTAAAGGAGATAGGAAAGAAATAAATATACACAACATTTTATACTAGTTTGTCTGTTGCAACAAACTACCAAGTATAATAATATTATAAAGTACACTTCAAGTATTCTTTGGGTTCATAATCACTTTTGACTAATCCTAACAGAGATATTATATTAATCACATGTTATGAAAATAAAAAAATGAATAGAAATGAACGAAAAAATAAATAAAAAAATATGAGAGTGAAAATATATCTCTTTTCTTATTCTCTTGATGAAAGAAAATACTTTATATATGACATACATGGAATAACAAGATCATAAGAGAATAATTACTTTAATATAATTGCTAATAACCCTCACATAATAATTATTGATTATCCCTTAATATATTTTAACAAAATAGATGCTCACATAGTAATTATTTATCATTTATTAAATTTCTTGAGTATTTTTTTCACAAGTCACTTCTGGGTTAACTGAGTATTCTTTTTCAAGCTACTTCTGCCTCAATGAGTATTCTTTTGGATTGCAACCATTTTTGGCTAACCCTATTAAAAAGTATTTTTTCCTAAGTCACTATTAGCTCAACCAAGTATTATACCAAGTCACTCCTGACTAAACGAGTATTATTTACCAAGTCACTCCTATCTAAATGAGTATCCTTTACTAAGCCACTTATGACTAAACAAGTATTCTTTACTAAGTCACGTATGGCTAAATGAGTATTTTTTTTATACCTAACTACTCGTATTCTCTTGAGTATTCTTTATCTAACAGTTTCTACTTAACAATTTATTGTGATTAAAATAGGCTTACATTAACTTGCTTGTTTCCTTGTTGATTATTAGACTAGTGACTATAAAAACATCTTTAATGAAGGATTTTATTTTACAGTCATTGTAAGATCATTTCAAACTTTTAATCTCTATCTAGAAATTGTTTAATTATTAGGACTTTGATAACTTAATTAAATTCAGCTTATATGAAGTATTGATTTATATAGATCATATATCATAAGACTTGTTATAGATATATTGTACCCTTTAACTGTCACAAAACACATGTATGTACGTTATCATCAAATATATAAAATACTTATAGTATTTTTTTATGATCAAATTCACAAATAATATATTCACATAAGAATGTCTAGGATCTTAATAATGTGCAATTCATTCAAAAAATAAAATAAGAAAATGAAACAATTAAGAATAAAAAGAACCATAAAACATAAAAGAAAAGTAAATTAAACTAAAAGAACTCAATGGAAATAAGAAGGCCAAAAACTAAACAAGAAAGAAAAAAAAAAAAAGAGACTTATCTTTTTGAAGACCTCCAACCTAGCTCTTGAAGCCAAAATAATAAAGTCTTCTTCTCCTCTTTACAACGGAAACTCTAAAAAGATTGAGAAAGCTTTTAAACTATCCAAATTTATTAAGATAAAATTAGGTTGTTTCTCTTCTAAGAAAACATCCTGAAAAAAATTTAAGAAAAGATTATCTCCAAATATCACATAAAATAACAATTAAAAACTTTAAAGCCCTTCATATATTCAATCCAAAATAAGTGTTAGAAGAGATAAAGAATCTTATTTATAGATATCTAACTCTTCTTTCATCTAAACTGCAAAAATAGACTAAAATGTACAAAAAGTAGATATTCTAGGAAAAGGAATGCCTAAATAAACTTAAAAATAACATTTACACATTGTTATCAGACTTGAGACTTCACACTCTTCTTCCATACTTTTTTTCATCTCTTGGACCTTTTCTTCTACACAATTATTAACTTCCCTTCCTTTAAAATTTTAAATTCATATTCTACAGAATTATTTATCTATTTATAATTTTAATTAATTTATATTTAAATTATTTACGTACGTTCTTACAAGTTTCAACACTTTTTTAATTTACTTTTCCGTCTACCAAAATTTGAAAAATGTTCAAACAAATCACGATACTTCCAAATGTCCAAGTTCATCGTATCACAATTTCCACCTAGAATCGTTATCTTAAACCTTGGTACGATTATGAAGATAGCAAAATTGACTAGTAGGGTTCAAATTTTTGGCGTTTACTCCCCAGAATTTTCAAAAGGGCAAACATTATGCAATGTGATCTATCCATTTAGGCAGAGTGGTATTCCATGTTGTGAAGGGTTCTAAGTGGGATCAAGCCTAACCCCAGAGAAGCATGCACAATTGAAAAGCACAAATTCATCCTATGAAGCACACACAATAAAGTTATTAGAAAGTGATATCCTCACATGTGCTCCAATTGCTCATGGAGCAGCTCTTTGTGGGACCAAAGGGTCAACCTTTTCAACATTGCATGATGGGAAGTGAGAAGGAAAAACCCACAATATATTGGGTCCTTTGATGGGGACACAAAGAATTTGGATGGAAATTGGCTTCAGCAACTATCTCACCCAACACCATCCAATATCCCATGACTATGTGTCTTTCAGATTAGTAGGGCCTTCTATAAACAGGCTAGATATTTGGTAGGGTCCATTTTTCTTCCAAACCCTATGTGCTATGCTTTGTGCCTTTTATTTTTCTCTCCTTTAATAGAAAGGGGCAGTAGAATTAGTTATATAATATGCATTAATTTTGTGGCTTACACTCACCATAGTGTTAAAGGTAATGATTATAAAAATAAAGGGGCGGCACATTAATCAATATCATACTAGTGAAACTAAATTAGAACATGTTAAAAACGTATTTAAATTGAGTTATGATGAAAACATGTGATTATAAGCAAAATTATTAAAATTACTCCAAGAATTTTTCTCATGAAGATTAAGATGATTACTTATCTATAAAGTCAGTTAATAGTTTTACGTAATATATATGGTATGGAAGACGACACAATTTACAGATACTTGAGATTTTAAGTATACTATTATAAGATTAGAGTTCTTGTGTAAAATTATGAACTCGAGTTGTTTTAATGAAAAAGGTTAATGAAAGGAGAAACCTAACTAAATATGATTAACTAGATTTTTAAATGAGATTAGATTTATTATTTATAGGTAAATTCAATAGATTTCACATAATATAGTATAAGAAAAATATCACAATTAGTAAATAATTAGATATTTAAGTATACATGGTTAGGAATTCGGTTTAGTATAAAGAGTTTGTATTGAAAGAAAAAAATAACTATTTTAATGATTTTCTTTGAGAAATTAAATTCCAATTGGTGGATATCATTCCTATGAAAAAAAGAATAATTTTAAAATCAACAATTAGAAAAATACTAACTAAAAATGTATTTGAAACACCACAAGATAATGATTGTAATATTATATTTTTATACATGCTTTTCTATACTTATTAGCCTAAAGTATTGAATTTGAATTTGATATATTATTATAAAAACAATTTTTGTATGTTAATTATTTTCATTCTACATTTATTATAAAATTGTTGTATATTCTAATGATATAGGAAGGTGAAATCTTTTAACTCGATAATGTTAGAATTGAGGTAGAAACCATTTATATAGTTTGTTTTAAAATTATGTTTTAAATGAGTTATATTATGCCACTTTTTATTATTATTTTCAAATAATAATTGTTGATTATAAGTTTTGTTTGTCTTTAAATTAATTATATAGTAAAAAAATTTCCATTTATTTTAAGCAATATGTTATAAAACGTGGATAATTATGGGTAACGTTTATTGAAATGTGGGTATTCTACATAAATTTTTAAATGGTGCATGCTTTAAACGACATTTATCTCACATTGCCTTTAATATATCATGAAATCTATATGCATAAAAATATAGTAAATAATAATTAAATCTACACTTGTATTGTTCTTAAAGAGTTTAAGTTGATGATATTTTGAAGATGAAGAATCATGAAGGATGAAGATGATATTATTTACATGTATTTGTTTCTAAATGTTTCATATAAAAGTATTCATAAGATCAATAAACAATATAAATTAAATGAGTTAAAATTATTTTTAAAATGTTTTAAAGTCAAACGATTGTATGGTTATTTAATCAATTAAACTCTTCAAAATCATGGTTATAATACGTTAATCCATTATTATGATTGATAACAAATTAATCACATAGTCAATTAATATGTTTCAATAAGAAATGAATAATTGATTTTCAAGATAATAATGTATTACAATCCATAACAAATTAAAATAGAAAGTCACCTTAAGGGTATTCAAAATTTTTTAAGATAATAATCAATCACATAATCAATTAATATGTTTCAACAAGAAATAAATAATTGATTTTTAAAGATAATAATGTATTACAATCTTTAGATAATCAATTAAATACTCTTTTTTAAGAAATGAACTAATTTAATAAATTATTTAAGGAATTAATCTATTAAATCCTTTCTATTAATTTACATAGAATAATCAATTAATATGAACAATAATAGATTAAATATGTTTTAAACAGTAGCTTTCCAAGGTTGTAAATATAGCACTTGACTCTATTTTCAAAGCATCAAATTTGATAACAAGATTTTCAAGTAATCAAAGAAGTCTTAAAAATTTTCATAAACTTATTTATGCACTCAAAAGATTTCTAAAAAAGATGAGATCAAGTGTCAGTTTGGTGAATTGTGGTAATATTTTTTGTTTTGTATTTAGCTATGACTTTTGGATTGGTTATCTGGGTTTGTAATCTTGGTCATTAAAAGTTGATAAGGTTATAAATCTTCTCAGAGTGTGAGAGTTGTGAGGTTGTATATCCTCCTAATATGGATGACTGTTATATATTTTCTCTTTAAAAGATTCATAGTTAATTATTGTAATAAATTTTGAATAAGTTAATGGAACAAAAAATTCTAAAGTTGAATTATTCAAACTAGAGTAGGATAAAGTAGTTGTGAACCAATATAAATTTTTGTGTAATTTAATTTTTTTTCCTTTACTCTTGATATTGTTATACTTCTTTTCTTCTATCAAATTTGATTTCACTTAAAAGTATATTCTACTTTTCTCTCTTTAAGGTTTTGAAAAAATCCCAACAAGGTAAAAGTTCTTAGAAAAAGTTTTAAAATCAATTCACCTTAATTGACTAAGTCATTCTTATTTTATAACAACTCCAACTAACTGTAAAATCAAAACCATAAACTCAAAAACAATGATTCTAAATCTGTGAAAAATCTAAAACGCCTTCTCTAGCTAACTCCCCCTTTCACTTACATTTCACCCTTTTCACATTTCATCATAGTTGGAAAACATCTTCCAACACTTCATTCACATCCTTCAATTTTTCCATCAACGTCTCGTTTTCCAAAATAGAAAGTTATAAAGAAATTTTTTTTAACGATATTAAAGGTGAAGAGAGTATAAAACATCAAATTGAGTATCTTATAACTATAAATTTTAGGGTTTTTACAATAAAAAATGGGATAGAAACTAATTTCAGAGTTTATGTATAACAATAAAAAAAAAAGTGATTTTCACGTGTCTTTAGATATTCTATTGAATGTGTTTGTCACATTTCATGTGTCAAAAAAAATCATTTAAAAATAAAATAGAATAAGATAATTTCTGATGAACAAAAAATTAATCTTATTATTTTTTTAATCACCTATTTGTTTTGTCTCATATATCAAAAGAAATGAGATGAACTTGATTTACATGATCTAAGGAGTAAATAAGAAAAAACATACACATAAAAGTCTATGGTATTAACTCTTTGAAAATAAATCAAATTTTCATCCTGTATATATTAAGTGATTAAGCAGAACTTTTCCATAATAATTCATCGTTTTCCAAAGTTTAAGCAATTATTTTATTAAATTAGCTTTTAGAACTCCCTTATACTAACCAACTCTTCTTTTACTTTCATTCCATCCAATAAGTATCCAAAATATCAAATCCCAACCCGATAAAAATAAAAATAAAATCGCAACCTTATTCTGTTACACTTAGATTTTAGAAATTATTAACAACTCTCATGCTCTCTGATCTAGTTTACCTTTCCTATCTTAATAAAATGAAAGATTTCATTTTCTCATAATGACCTGATGGATAAATCTTACAACAACCTTGAATAGATATGGCGAGTCAGAAGATTTACTGAGAATCCACGTGGCAGAACATGATTCGTTGAGAGTACAACTAAGACTACAAGGATTTCAGCACCTACTAACCCACAAAGGAACTTTCCCATACCCATCACCATCACAAGAAAAAAAAAAAAAAAAAAAAAAAAAAAAAAAAAAGAAACAAACACAAAACTACCAAAATTTTGTCAAGAAAAGTTTCACAAAACTTTCTTCTCTTTCCTCTTTCTGTATCACACTTGAAAAGGGATCATCAAACATTAACAATATCAACAACAAAACAACAACAACATCAAAGAAAGACCCTTTTGGTGTTAGAGAGAGACAATGAAAATGATCCAAATAAGTGAAAGGTGAAAGCATGCTTTGTCGGCCATTAAAACTTCACCCCCAAAAAAAGGTTGATCCTTCACACTCATTCTTTCATTCCTTGTGCCAAACCCCACCCAACAGAGAAAAGCCACAAATAGTGCCACCCCAGGAGGATGGATATTCATTCACTGATTCATTGAACCTTGAGTCTTGCTTCTTCCTCGGTCCCTGAAAACAAAAAGGGCTTTGGATTTTTCTCCTCGAAATCTTGGCCTTTTCTCTTTCAGATCGAAGATCCCCACTTTTCATGTCCAAAGGCCACGTGGGTCTATTCTATTTTTGGCTAAAGTTTCGTTAACTTCTTCATGGTTCTTCGTAATTTTCCTTCACAACCAGTTTTGATCGCAAGTGCTGGACCTGCTGCTTTTGTTTACATCTCTTTTTTGATGAGTGATGGCCGTCTTTGAATGAAAGGTGTGTTTTTTTCTTTCTTTTGCTATTGTTTTAACCATTTTGAATGGTGGCTTTCTGTGTAATATACATGTGTGTCTTTGTCTTTTTCCTTTGAACCTGGCAATGGTGATTTGGTATTGTGGAATATGACTTTAAGTTAATTGGACCTACTCCAAGTTTGAATTTTGAGGTTTTGTTAATTATACGAGTTACCAAAAATTTTCTGGTCTGTACAAATGCTCCAATTGGAGCAAGAATCTTCCAAAACATTTGGACTATTTCATTTCTGAGCAAAATAGCCTTTTTCAAACAGTGCTCAATTGATTACACACTAATCAATACTTGAATTTTCTTTATCCGAGGTTATGACAGAAAAAAAAAAATTGTCTATGTTGTTAAAGTGATTGATTGATGGCTTACTTGTGCAGGTCTTGAATGGTAAGATGGCTGGCGATATTAAGGAGGGGAGAGCTTTGGCAATAGGGTATTCTTTTCTTTTACTGCTATTGACTTCACTTCTTTGTAGCACTGAGGGGTTGAACACTGAGGGGCAAATCTTGCTAGAGCTTAAGAATGGACTTCATGATAATTCTAATGTTTTGGAAAATTGGAAGCCTACTGATGAAACCCCATGTGGATGGAAAGGTGTAAATTGCATTCATGATAATAATAACAATCCAGTGGTTGCATCTCTTAATTTGACTTCAATGGATCTTTCTGGAACTGTAAATGCTTCTGGCATTGGGGGTTTGACCCATCTGATTTATCTCAATCTTGCCTACAATGGGTTGACTGGAAATATCCCCAAGGAGATTGGTGATTGCCTGAATCTGGAATATCTTTATTTGAACAATAATCAGTTTGAGGGCACAATTCCGGCTGAATTGGGTAAGCTGTCTGTTTTGAAAAGTTTGAATATTTACAACAACAAACTCTCTGGTTCGATTCCATATGAGTTTGGGAACTTGTCTTCACTGGTTGAGCTAGTAGCCTATAGCAACTTTCTTGTGGGACCCCTGCCTAGTTCCATTGGAAATCTTAAGAATCTTGTAAATTTCAGAGCTGGGGCAAATAACATTACTGGTAACTTGCCAAAGGAAATTGGTGGATGTAAGAGATTAATGCGTCTTGGTCTTGCACAGAATCAGATAGGAGGGGAGATTCCACGGGAGATTGGGATGCTTACCAGCTTGAAAGAATTGGTTTTATGGGGAAACCAGCTGTCAGGGCCTATTCCTAAAGAGATTGGGAATTGTAGCAGCCTTGAGAACATTGCTATATATGGGAATTATCTTATTGGACCTTTACCTAAGGAAATTGGGAACCTCAAATCCTTGAGGTGGCTTTATGTTTACAGAAACAAGTTGAATGGAACCATTCCAAGGGAAATTGGAAATCTTACTTCATGTTTAGACATTGATTTCTCAGAGAACTCTTTAGTAGGTAGTATCCCTTCAGAGTTTGGTAAAATAAATGGTCTAAGTTTGCTGTTTCTCTTTGAGAACCATCTAACTGGTGTTATACCAAATGAGTTTAGTAGCTTGAAAAACCTGTCAAAGCTAGATCTGTCAATAAATAATCTCACAGGTCCAATTCCATTTGGCTTCCAATATTTGACTAAAATGAACCAGTTGCAACTTTTTGATAACTCCTTGAGTGGTATTATTCCCACGGGACTTGGACTTCATAGTCCCCTTTGGGTTGTTGACTTTTCTGACAACAACTTGACTGGAAGAATACCTCCTCATCTGTGCCGAAATTCCCATTTGATGTTGTTGAATCTTGCAGATAATCGTCTTTATGGAAATATACCAGCAGGTATACTAAACTGTGAATCATTGGCACAGTTATTGATACTTGGAAACAGGCTTACTGGCAGCTTCCCTTTAGAATTGTGTAATCTGCAGAACTTGACTGCCATTGATTTGAGTGAAAACAGGTTCAGTGGTACACTCCCTGGTGATATAGGGAACTGCCACAGATTGCAAAGGCTTCACATTGCCAACAATTACTTCACATTGGAGTTGCCTAAGGAAATAGGTAACCTCTCTCAACTGGTGACCTTTAATGTTTCGTCAAATCTTTTCACTGGAACAATCCCACCTGAAATTTTTTCGTGTCAAAGGCTACAAAGGCTTGATCTCAGCCAGAATAACTTCTCTGGTTCCTTGCCTGATGAGATTGGAACACTTCAGCACTTGGAGATTCTCAAGCTTTCAAACAACAGGCTGTCTGGAAATATTCCTGCAGCATTAGGCAATCTGTCTCATTTGAACTGGTTGTTGATGGATGGCAACTTTTTTTTCGGCCAAATACCTCCTCAGTTGGGTTCTCTTTCAAGCTTGCAAATTGCAATGGATCTCAGTTACAATAACCTTTCTGGAAAAATCCCATTTCAGCTTGGCAATCTCAACATGCTTGAATATCTCTATCTCAATAACAACCATTTAGATGGTGAAATTCCCAGCACATTTGAAGAGCTGTCAAGCTTGTTGGGGTGCAATTTCTCATTCAATAACCTCTTTGGACCTATTCCTTCCACTAAAATTTTCCAAAGTATGGCTGTGAGCAGCTATATTGGTGGTGAGAATGGCCTCTGTGGTGCACCTCTCGGTGACTGCAGCACCAGTTCTTCTTCTCACTCTGATACTCCAGGGAAAAGTTTTGATTCTCGTCGCGCTAAAATAGTCATGATCATTGCAGCTTCTGTTGGAGGTGTTTCTCTCATTTTCATCTTAGTTATTTTATATTTTATGAGACGTCCTCGGGAGCAAGTTGATTCCTTTGGAGGCACTGAGGCTCCCTCCCCAGATTCAGATATCTATTTCCCTCCAAAGGAAGGTTTGACATTCCATGATCTGGTTGAAGCTACAAAAGGATTTCATGAAAGCTATGTTATTGGTAAGGGAGCATGTGGAACCGTTTATAAGGCAGTGATGAAGTCTGGTGAGACCATTGCTGTTAAGAAGTTAGCATCAAACAGGGAAGGGAACAACATTGAGAATAGCTTCAGAGCTGAAATATCAACTCTGGGAAGAATAAGGCATCGGAACATAGTGAAACTGTATGGCTTTTGCTACCACCAGGGTTCCAATCTACTGCTTTATGAGTACATGGAAAGAGGTAGCTTAGGTGAACTATTGCACGGTTCTGCATGTAGTTTGGAGTGGTCAACTCGATTCATGATTGCTCTTGGAGCTGCTGAGGGTCTTGCCTACTTGCATCATGACTGCAAGCCAAAGATTATTCACCGCGATATAAAATCTAACAACATTCTACTGGATGAAAATTTTGAGGCTCATGTTGGTGATTTTGGTTTGGCAAAAGTGATTGACATGCCCCAGTCAAAATCAATGTCTGCTGTTGCTGGATCTTATGGCTATATTGCACCTGGTAAGCTCCTATTCTGTTGTAGTCTGCTAATGTATTTTAAACTTCTTCATTTTGTATCTTGTTTTGACATAGACACTCTAGTTTATCAAGGTAGATCATATTATTGTGAGTAGTGTCTTGTAGCTTATTATGTGAAACTCCATGCTCATAAACAATGTTTACTTTTTAGTTTCCTTATTGAAAAAGCGAGTTTTGTGCATTAATCATTTGGCATATTACCACCACTTGAGCTTCTTAATGTCTCATTTTTTATTTTTGTTTTTCCATTTTTGGACTAAAATTGACTAGTTATCAAAATACTGTTTGGTGAACAATTTTGGTCCTGTGTGGCAGAATATGCATATACCATGAAGGTCACAGAAAAGTGTGACACCTACAGTTATGGTGTTGTGCTATTGGAATTGCTCACTGGAAGAACACCAGTTCAGCCACTAGATCAAGGAGGAGATCTTGTGTCATGGGTGAGGAACCATATCAGGGATCACAACAATTCCTTGACGCCAGATATACTTGACACTCGTGTAGATCTGGAAGACCAAACCACAGTGAATCACATGCTCACTGTGTTGAAGCTTGCTTTAGGATGCACAAGTGTGTCTCCTACAAAGAGGCCATCAATGAGGGAAGTTGTGAAGATGCTTATTGAGTCCAATGAGAGAGAAGGAAACTTGACACTCACTCAAACATACCATGATCTTCCTTCCAAAGATGGCTTGTGAAGAGAAAGTATGCAACAACCAACATCTCTTTGACATTTGTTAACAGAACTTGAAATTTTTTTCTGCTCATTTTTGCTTTCCACAGGAGAAAATAGGAGATGATTCTTGTACATTGTTTCACTCCATTGTGGCACTAGGCTTAACTGTTTTCCCTTATAGCATTCTTTATATTTAATTCCACGTCTCTGTGTATTTTCTTTTGAAATTCAGTATATATGCTATATCAGTAACTGTATTGTACAGTTGGGAATTGCCATGGAATGTGTATCATGGAGATTATATGGTGAAGGGAAGGATAGATAATAAATACTTTAGATGTTTGTTCATATAACATGCTGCAAGTTTCATGGAACTGATTGGTGAACAGTTAAATTAATTTACATTTTCAAATATTTTAGTTCATCTTCTTTGATTGAATTGGGACCACTTATAACATTTCTAGATATTTGTTGAAAGCTACTGTTTTGATATTTAATTATTCTGATGGATCTTTGCATTTGAATTTTAAAACTGTGTTTCTATCATCAAATTGATGTAATTTTATAATGAATACAAGCTGTTACTCACTATGACAGAAATTCTAATCTTCGAAACACATATTTTACTAAACATGTAGTTGGTAGAAGAGTATTGGATTTGGTTTCTTAAACGAAGTTTTGAATCTGAGTTTTGTGAACAGAAAAAAAAAATGTGATTGAGAAAAAATAGTTCTACTAATGTTATCTGGCAAGTATCATGGTTATATAAAAAAGAGCATATATTTTAATGTAATTAGTGGTTTATCCCCTCATAAGATATGCACACTGATGTATCTTAATTAATGTGTATTGAGCTTAGATTTAAACTATTATAATATCAAATCATAGATCTAACCAACCATATAGTTGGCGAAGGGAATAGTTGCGTAGTCTTACTTATCATTTATTTTGTCTTATAATTTTACTCCCTACCAACCAAATATTGAAATTTTTAATTATTTTATGATTGATGCTGATATTATTATATTTTGGTATAAATTTTAGTGTAAAATACGCTATGTAATTTCACACCTTTTTCAAAAGTATATTTGTTGTGTGACTTTAACTCTTTATCTTTTTTATGATTAAAATTTGTGAAAGTTTATATAGCATAATTAAGTTATACATTTGCTAGAAGTCAAAACGATCGCTAAGATTAAATAAGAAACCAAGAGTTTCACAACATTCATAATTTATACAAATTTCACAACATTCAATACGTAAATCTACAAAAAGATGAGATAATTTTTTTTTGTTAAATTTTCATACAAATGTGTGAAGAAAATTTTTAAAAATCATATTTTTTAATAAATTATGACATATTAATCAATTATTTGTGTTTTATAATTGATATAGAAAACATATTTAATCAATTATAAAATATCTTAATTGATTAATATCTTAAGATATGATTTTCTTTTAATTCATTTTAGTAATGGTTGTGTGTAGATTAAAATCCTTGTGTAAAAGATTCAACAAAAAAAGGAGATGGTTAGAGAAAATTCGACCACCTATATTTTGATTAAGTGATTTTAAATAACAAAGTATAAAGCATGAACATATTGTGCTTCTAAGATAAAAGAATTTTTTTTTTTAAATAGATCATGTGTGAGACACAAGTATTTCGTTTGACGGACGATATAACATGCTACGATCTTTTTTATGTTTGATAAGCAATGATTTTCTCAAACAATATACATATAAACTAAAGCTAACATTGTACTTCACAAAATATTTTTATGTTTATTCTTTATTGTAGAGAACGTTCACTTCCTTTGTCTACTAATATGATTCTACAAGTTTATGTCACATAAAAGATCTCTTGAAAAAGGATCTAAAGTTGTTATACTTCAACAACTCTCTGACACGTGCTTTGTAAACTCTAGAGAAGACTATTTATTCTATATGGTATCGCTTTACACATTTCATTTTACAGATGTTGTCCCAAGAAAAGAATAACATCTAGTGCATGAAGCACATTTAATGCATCCATGGAGTGAATTTAATGCGTCTCTATATTCAATATGCTCAAACACAAGGAAGACTATCATATCAACAACAATAAAATCATTTACAATGACTTTTTTCTTCAACACCTTTAATTTGCAAATTACTAAAATGATATTCAAATTTTTGTGACCTAAGAAGCATTGTCAGAATATTATTGTGACCATTAGAAAACTAGTGGAGTGTTTAAACCATGTATATGTAGAAAGACATTATCCTCTATAGTGAGCAACCGTAGTGATCTTTTAGAACACTCTTTAGACAAATCTTTGTCTTAGCAAGGAGTGATTGTGTGTAAAAGAATACTTAGTGGGATTAGTTAGAACTGACTACATTTCAAAAGAATACTCAAATTTTTAGTGAGGAGTGGCTAAGTGTTTCAAGAATATTCAGTGGATTAGCAAGGAATGACTATGTTCCAAAAAATACTCAATAGATTAGTTAAGAGTAATTATGATCCTAAAGAATATTCATGTTGTAACTTGTAGTGTTAGTGTAGATAGTGAAAGTCGATTAGTTTATCCAAAACTAGATGTAGATTGCATTTTCAGATGAACCGATATTAAATCATAAAGTAAATTCTTCTTTTTCTCATCTTGTTAAAATTGCATGTTACTACATTTGCACTAACTTAAGAAGGAAAATTTTTAAAACTAAAATTTTTAAAGTCTTTGATAGATCATTTGTCAAGTCAAAAACTATTGTCTAATATGTATCATCAAAAAATATTTGCGAAAACTTGTAAAAAATTTTAAAACATAATTTGACCCTCCTGTCTTATGGTTTAACCTATTTTTACATGTTTCTGGTGGAACAATTGTTGAAAGGAAGATTGTTACAGGTGACATCAATTATCTCGTAGCATAGACAAGGTGGACTAAATCACAATGAAAAAGTTTGATCCCTAACGAGACAAATACTAAGGAGAAAATTGTTGTACGGTGCATCAACTATCTCGCATCAAAGGTTAGATGTAATAAGTCACAATCTTTATGGTGTTTGGGTCTTAAGTAGGAAGAGGTGTAACTGATTATTAGTTATAACTTTTGGTCTAATGGAAATGGCTCCAACTAACACACCTATCTTGGCAAAAAATATTTTTATATTGATTCTTCTGATAACCTAAGTTATGTCCAATCCTTGATCAACATGTTCAAGCTACACTAAGCAAACTAACATTGCAAAGATACAAGAGAATATTATTTGGACTTAAATCACTCTTAGCTAAAATAACATGAGTATTGTTTGGACACGTAGTCACTCTTGACTGAAAATCAAAATATTATTTGGAATGTAATCACTCATAGCTAAAACCTATGATTATTATTTGAAATATAATCATTCCTGACTAAGACGGTGTATTGTTTGGACAACAACCTAATGGAATTCGTCCAACCACAAGAACCATTGTTAAGAAAAAGATGATAATTTTTTATTTAAAAACAGAAAAAAATGTGTAAAAGTGATGAATAATTTAATAAATAATTTTATAAATTGTTTTTGAAATTTTTTTAAAAACTATTTATTATAACGTATAATAAGAAGTGAGAAAATAAATTATATTAATTTTATAAAAACATAGAAAAATAGTTTGTGATAAATTGTGTAATAATTATGTTCAATTATTTATCATAATTAAAATGTTTGATTTATGTAAATAATTATTTAAAAAATGATACATTGAGTTGTTTAAAAATATCAAATAAAATTATGTAAATATTTATTTAATAAATTGGTAGTTTTATGTAAGAATTTATTTTTTAATGTTTTTTATTTATTTAAATTGTTTTGAATAAAGAAATAAATAAAATCAGTTAATAATAATAAATTAGTTGTAATACTAATATAATTAAATATATAAATATATATATGTTGTTCTTTTATTAAATATGATAATAATGATTTGGATTATTATATTATCTTATTTTAATGATTTAAATTTAGCATTTATATTCATTTTAATTTTATGTATTTATTTAAACAAAAACACATATATTATTATTGTTTATATATTATATAATCTATAATTTTAATTGATATTAGAGAATCTAAAAATTTATAGATAAATAAAAATTTTAATGAAAACTCATAAATAATCTTATACTTCATATATAGTTTAATACAATTAATTTTAACTCAACAAATGGTTATAATACATAGATAATTTTTACTTATATATTTTTATTAAAATATATTTTATAATATAAGATTGATTAGGAGAATAAAATGTTCTGAGTTGAGTACAATAATGTGTTTTCAAAGTGTATTTTTTTTTTTTACATAATCTACATGTGATTTTAGATTTATTTCATTTTGGAACCTATATTTTTTTAATATATAAAATAATAAAATATTTTTAATTTATGCAACCATAAACACATTCGAAAATATTTTTAAAATAAAAAATTATTATTTTATGTAAATTAAAAAAAGGTTAAAAAAAATAATTGAAGTCAGTATAAAAATAATATATAAAAATCATCACCGTCATGCATAATTTTCATATATTGTTTTTACAGTAAAAATATTTCACATTTATAAGTAATTAATAACAAATTAACGGAAATAAAAGTTGTTGCGTTATGATAAAATTGGTGCAAAATTACATCATTCCTATAAAATTTCTAAGTGAAAAAACTACTAAATTTTTATATATATTTACACATGTATGTACTTGGGTTGGCATATTATAGAATTGCGTTAAGTTTGCTGCATGTGAGTTTCCTTTATTCAATAATGCTTAATTTCCGGAGGCTTTATTGTTTATTGTTTTTGTTCTTGTTTTATGTGTTTTAGTCAATATACTATCGATTGAAGCCGAAGCAACTTATCTTAAAGAAAACTTTGTGACCACTTTCATTAGAATAATTCAAACCCAAGAAATTTTAAGCGTAAGTATATTAACCTCTTAACGAAATTATTGCTGATAAAAAAAAAAAAAAACTCTTAACGAAATAATCGTATAAATTGCTTAGTCTGTTTTGTCCTTCACCGACAAAATATTATTGGTACATAGATATCTTCTGTTCTTTGCTTTCTTGGCTGAATAAAATAATTTTTTGCTTTGACCTAAAATTATACATTTAACTATTTTTATTTTACTGATTTCATAATTTTTTTATTTTACTATCACAGTTTTAATTTCCATACAATATTAATTTGTTTACTGTCTAACATGCGTGCTGACTTGCCATGAAAAAGTAAAAACAAAATATAAAAATAACCAGATATGTGGTTGTTATTTTTACTTGTAACTAGGCAGTTGCATATTTAACGTATAAATGAAGTATGTAAAATTAAAAAATATTCGATAAAATGTTATAAAAAAATTAAATGATAAAATATGTAATTAAAAAAAAAAACTAGTCTTTCTAACTATACATATTCTTCTAAAATTAAAATACCTTATTCTTTATGTATTAAAATCAAGAACCATTATTGTTTAATAGGTTTATATTATCACTTATATGAAACCAGATTTAATTAATTTATGACACTACTTTACGTTTGAAAAAATAGGTTTGAATGACATTATCTAGATGCTATGTGTTTTATATTTTAATGTATAGATAGTGTGTGTGGGAGGCTAACAAGAAAATATTCTTATTTGAATTTTAAGCAATAATGAATGAGATTTTAAAATAATTAAACAAATAGAATATGTGTTTGCGAAGCTTCCACGTAAGGTGAATGATGCTTAAAACCGAACCTAGTATGAAAATTGGTGTGCTATCATAACTGGATCAAGAAAAAAAAAAAACTAAGAAATCCTTCAGAAATAAAAGCAGATGACTAATTTAAACTTTGTAAAAGATATGTTGTCTTTTTTAAAATTTTTATTTATTTATTTTTAAATAAGGTTGTCATCATATTGTCCCATATGTAGATTAAACGTCTGGATAAGAGATCAAAACTAGTTTGGTATTTTGGGAAAATTTTGGCATCTTAATGTACAAATTTATCTCTAGTTATTTATAAAGATTAGAAGAGAAAAATAAAGCAAAAAAAATAAACTTCTTCATAAACTAAAATAATACTTTATATACGACTTCTATATATTATTTTATTATAAATTCATTTTATTTTATTAAAAGAATAATTTTTGTTTTTCTCTAAAGTTATTATGAAAAATATTGGCTATATAAATTTAAAACCAAAGTGTTTTACAATATGTAATGATATAGTTCTCGAGGTAGGAAGGAGTGAACACACAAGACCATTTAACAATGAATTTAATAATAATTTCATTAGAGTAATGATATGTAATAAATGTTTATTTATTACTTTTATCTTAATTTCTTTTACAAGAATTTAAAATACTGACTCTCTTAACATGTTGGTTTTACCCATATGGTAATCCTGCCAGTATTAATATTATATATTAGTCATTTTTACATAAACTCGTCGAACACTCTGGACTAAATCATTACAGATATTAGAATTTAAGCCCAGTCTAAAATAAAATATATTAAATTTTTAACCACCAATGAGCAATATTTGATCAAGGAAAATATCTAAATTTAGGTGGTAGCTAAATATTTGAAACTTGTTAAACAATAATATTACTACGAATTTCAGGGTTTGTATAATCAACTAAAAGTGCTTGTTGGTGATCAACAAATATGAAAAAATATGGTAAAAAAATAAATTAAGACTAGAAAAAGAGTGAGAATTTCAAAAATATATCTAAGATTAAGAAAAAAATTTCACACTTTTAAAACATTTTAAATATTTTCACAAAGTTATCTGCATTCGATATTTAAGTGAAGTTTATAAGAAAATTTTACATAATCATATAATTTTTGTCATAAGTTTTAAAAAATAGGTTTTGAAATAACGTGAACATAAGAAAATGATTACACAATTTTTATATTTCGAATTATACAGTATAAAATATCATTTTTGTTTTATATTTTGAATTATATAATTTAAAATATAAAAATATGGAATATAATTTTTTTTTATATTTTGAATTATACAATTTAGGATATAAAAATTGTATTTTGAATTTTGATATTTTTTATTTTACTATTTAAATTATGAATTGTACAATCTAAAATATAAATATTTATTTTGAATTATACAAATCTAAAATACATATAATTATAAATTTAGAACAATATTTTAATATTTTAGAAAATATGGAATGAAGAAGGAAACCGACGTTAGGATCAATTTTTATGAAAAACATGGAGACAATTGCTTCTTACACCCCATCAATTATTTCATGCATTCAATTACTTTTTAAAATGACAATTATGCTCTTATTAGTTTTGAATACAAATACCTAATTTATAGTTTGGATTAAAAATATAAATAAGCTTAAATTGTTCTATTAAATTCAACTTAAAAGAAATACGAACACAGCTACAACGTGATTGTCTTAATAAATTAAGTTATCAAATCTATGAATTCAATAACAAAACTCATCAGTGAACTAAGTTAGAATGGATTATGTTTATTCCTATCTAAATAACAATATTTGAATCAAGATACTATTGTTAGTTTGAATTAACCTATTATCGGATTCATGAACACTTGTGTTGTATGTACAAACATTCAAAAACTCACTTATGTAAGAAACTATTACATCTAATATTATTGGATTCATGAACACTTGTGTTGTATGTACAAACATTCAAAAACTCACTTATGTAAGAAACTATTACATCTGACATTTGTTTGGTGGCAAACGCTCTATCTTCTCTATAGAGAAGGTAGAAGGAATATTATTAACGATTTAAATCAAAAGTAAAATAAATGTATATATAAAGGCTGTACCTCTAATATCCCAATCGATGGAGTGAAAAATATTGAAGTCCTAAATTTTAGTATCTGTTTGGTTAAACTGATTTGAGAACATGTTTGGTTGAATTGATTTAAGAATATTTATCTTTTCAAGAAGATAGATTTGAGAGGATAAAGGTTATTTGGTTGACCTAATTTGAGAAGAAGGATTTGCATGATGACATCTTCGATCATGTGAATAAAAAAAAATTCAAAATATTTCAATCAGTACACTAAATAAACAATTCTGAAACTTTTTGTGCAATTTTATTTCTAGTTAAATCCAATTCTCATCAATACACCCAAAAAAAAGCAAATTTGCCAACTTTATTTACAATTTTTGACAGAGTCAAATTATCTTCAATATGAGTCAAGGGTATATTGTTTCCATATAAACGATAGGATATGAAAGAATGAAACTTGAAATTACTATTATAAAAAAAAATCACTTTATTGCTATATTATTACTTATTTATAAAGGCATAATAAAAGAGACAAATGCTACAAAAAAAAAAAATAAACATTATTTCTCTTGATTTCATCTCCAGCTCCCTACTTTTTTTTGGTTAAAATTTGGATTCTGAAGTTTTACAGTAACTGAACAATTCTTTTACACCATTTTAAATTCTTTTATTACTTTTTGACCAAGACTACAATAAATCAAATCCATTTAAATGAAGACATTTTAGGTGGAACAACAGAACTTTCCTAACAAAAAAGGTTTCAGCTTAGTTAGGTCAGTCTATTCTTTTCTTTACAAGTATTATTTCCGACTAAGATCTAACAGCTATATTTTTTTATCTGTCATGCTCTCTCGCGTTTCCTTTAACTTTTATGTTTAAGGAATTATGTTAAATTCGTAAAACTATACGAACAAAGTCTGCATTCTCTTTGATTCTTTGGTACCTACGTGCTTGACTCCTGCTATAATGTAAAGTCTTGAAGACCTTTTGAAGGTTCAATCAAATATGGAATTACCATAATTTCAAGGCTTCACACATAATTAAGAGTGAAGCCAAGACAAGGAATCCTTTGACAGAGTACCATTCCTATTACAACATATCCAAAAGGAAGTCTGTTTCCTCCACTTCAAGGAATATCCAAATATATGTACAGAATGATATACGTTAAAGTAGAATGAATATATTGCTTATTTATCCTTCGTTTCCTCAGGTAAAGCAGAAGCTTTGCAGATAGGACATACTTTCTTCATAGACAACCACTTTTTAATGCAACTCACATGGTAATCATGTCCACAAGCTTTCAGTGTTCCAACGTCATCCACGTTCTTGTATTCTTCCTGCAATTTTCAACATGGATCAGTTAAACACTGGATTAAGGCCATCTAAATTTCGAAAGAGCTGATCAACTGAACTTATTTAGTATCACTATAATATTTTATTCTGAATGGTACAAGGAAACATACCAGGCAGATTGCACAAGATTCGTCTTCTTGACTCGGCTCGGATGAACAGTATATCGTTTCTGTCAAATACTTAGAAATCAAATCCTCAGACAATCCTGTGCTCACATGGCCTATTCTCTCTCCGAGTGCAAGTAGTTCCTGGTAGAGCCAAACGTCCAAATTATTAACATTTTTTTACAGTACATGATACTCATTATAAGAAGCGAAACAACAATAATTACCTCATAACTCATGTTGTCTATGTCCATCCTCATGTCTCTATGCTGATCAAGCAAATTCCTACCATACAGTGAAGTGCGATCAACAATCATGAAACCCTGTAAGAACAATAAAACCAAACTTGAGTCAGCACCCCCAATGAAAGAACAAATTTGAGTCTCCCAGTGGAACTAAAGCCCGAAACTACAGTCTTGCTAATGTTAATAACTAGTCCACTTCACGAAGGATTTATTGGAACCAACATGCGCATGAAGTTTGCTAGCTCACCATATATCTCAATCGAGGTTATATAGCAATAATGGAGCCAGGGTAAAAAACATTAACATGGCACGTGTGTTTCCAATCATTACTCACAAGAACAAAGCTCTTGAGAGAAGATACCCATAGATACCTCAAAGTTAAATTGATCATTGAGACCAACCTCATCAGCCAATGCTCGATATCTATCACTATGTATTCTTGACCTTCCATTTCTATCATTGCTGTGCCAGCCAATGGTGGTCAATGGCCTTGGATGTCTAGAAGAGTAACTTTCAGCCACCATATGTAATCCATCATCAGAAGGTGTCATGCGACCCAACCGCAAGCTGGAAGAACCCCTAAAAGTTGGAGTGGATCTTTGAGAATAGTTACTGCGAACTCCTCTAGCAGGTTGAGCCAGACTATTATTATGAAAACTTTGTGGAGCGGTAGGATTTCTGCTAGTTCCAAATTCATTATGAAAACCTCCAACATCTACAGGAGCATTACTAGAACCACTTCCAACAAGGAAATGACTTGCCTCGTGGTTAAAAGCATTTGCATCTGCATTTTAATTAAAAAGGTCACTTCAGATATAAAGTAGAGGCGATTAGAATGTCTGCGGCACTAAATTACAAACTAACCTGATGATGGCACCCTTCCATGAGCAGGACATACACTCATTTGGCTCCAATCCCTTGTCAAAGATCCAGAAGTTTGAGTTGAAAGATCTACCATGCTAGAGTGGTCCATCTGGGGACCCGTAGAGAATGAGTTGTGTGAATGAGTATTCGATAAATGGGTCCTAGCCAGGTTGGATTCCAAATCAAGTGCAGAACGACTCCTTACATTCCTTAAAGAACTATCACCCCGTATTGCAAGGCCTCTACCTCTAAATACGGGTGTCATATTCACATGATCAGGTGTCATATTAACATGATCCCAAGGCATGTATAGAGAATCCATATTGGGTTTCTCAGGCCGCAATTCTGAAGATGTAGGACGATCAGCTGCATTTGCACTTGCAGCATTAAAACATCTGCTTGTACTTCCTCTCTCACAGACTGAAGGAACTCCAGGGCTCTTCCGCTTGTGAGGCCCTCGCCCATTTCCCATTGTGAGATCAATAAAACCCCCATCAGCAACAGGAAATGATTGTCTGTCATAATTGGAACTAGAAGGCTGGTGTACATAATTTTCAGACACCGCATAGAACATTCCTCCACTTGATGAATGCAGAAAATGATCATGAGAAGTGCCTGATACATCTGTTTGATGAGGGGGTGCCTCAATGTTGAGACTTGTAGAGGCATATCCATTTGACCTTGGCGCAGTGTTCCAATGAGATGGAAAAGAGACGCTATCTATGGACATATTTTCCAAAGGATAAATAAAAGAACCATTGTCTGAAGTGGTACTTCTACCTGCATTAGAGATCCAATATAATTGGTATGACTATTGACACTGGCCTACCAATAGTTGCCACAAAAAACGGCCAATAAACCAAAATAAAAACAACAAATAAGCCATTTCAAGTAACACTACCAAGGTTCACATATTGTTGATCGGTATGCATGTGAGTCCAGTTCTGGTCAGGTTCACCCTCAAACATTTGAGATGAGCTATACAAATGTCTATGCCCCATGACTAGCTAGCAATCTCAGGAGTTAAAATAGACAATATGGCTAAGTTAGACCAGCAAATAAATCAGCCTGCAAGATAAAAGGGCATATGAATATAACAGTAACAAAATACAAAGTTCAAAACAATCATCCAACACCATTTCAAAGCTACAGGGTATGTAAAAGACAAAATTCATCCATAACAGCAACATGTGAAATTAACACAAAAAAAAAAATAATAATCAATTGTATTTATCAAATTTATTCCATTTCAAACACACTGACTTGAAACTGGAGAGCTTTATCATGCATACATATTATTTAACAAGATCCAGGTAAAACAATTGTTTGAAAGAAAATCAGTGTGTATTCTAAAGAGTTGTCTGGATATTAAATTCAATTTAAACACTTAAGGTGACAATCCCGCATTGCATGCAGAACTTCAACATATTGACAATATGTGGAGTAAAGACTCAAGAAGAATGAATCATTTACCGGGTAATTGGACATATTTACAAGGGACAACTGAGAAAGAAGATAACAAATATGTATATGCAAACTCAAGTGAAATGAACTAGAGTCAGAACTAGAAAGTCACAGGTCCATGGTGTAACCTTCTTTCTGAAAAAGGATAATTACTATCATAATCATAAATTGAAATTAGAACGGAGCTGATACCAGGGGATAATTCAGATAATCTTGCAAGGCAAGGGAGCATATAATCTATAAATCATAATTGAAAATTTACTATAAATACAGTCTTAGTAGTATTAGAAAAAAAGTAGTCCTACAATTAAAGCTAGCCTGACCTTCCTCTTCCACTTACAGCATATACAAGCACCACTGGCACTTCCACATGTCTAGTCAATAGAAAAATTCCTTAGATTATCGATATATTATTCATCAGTTTACATCATTTGTCATTCAATCCTTTACAGGGCAAAAGGATCTAGGCCTACAGAAGACCACCTAGCTTGAAACTTCATGTCCAGCTGCCAAGAATACCAAAGAAAATATCGAAGGGGTAAATAAGAAGAAACTAACTGATATAGGAGCTTAATGGATATCAAGATGATGTGTTTAATCAGCCAAGAGGACAATACTCACAGCATGAACTATACTATCTATGTTAGTGTTCCAATTAACCACCGAAATTGCATGATAGGTGAAGGCTACAGCCCTGTGAATTAGAACGCCATCGACAGGCATGCATAAAAAGAGAAGCATGACTACCAGCCACACAATTTGGCCAAGTGAGGGGAATCGCCACTGGCAATTATTTCTGGAGAGGAGGAAATATATGCTTCTGATCATCAAGGCTTGGGAATTCACCATAAACTGACAGAACTAGCCTGTAAAATACTAAACAGTTGCCACTCATATACCTTAACCGTAACAAATACCAAGAGTCCCAGTGAGTCCAATCACTTGAACCCAAACTAATGGGATGTCTCTCTTCATTGACACAAGAAAATATAAATGAGTGAAAAAGGACATATTTGACATTTATATTAGATGGATAATGGTTCCTCACTCCATCTTATTACCTGGCAAGGTTTACAAACGATCACTCAGCAAAAGTTAGCATTTCTATTATTTTCCTGCACTTGAAAAACGATAATCAACTATGTGCTCAACCAGGCACGAAAGGAAAAGACTCCTATATTTGCCTGATAATAAGTATCAGCAGGCAAGACAAGACCAACTAAACACAAATAATTTATGCAAATACAGTGTATAAGCTAACAAACAAAGTATTTGAACTACAACGGCAATTTGTCATTAAAGGGGGAAAACGGAATAACAAGAAGGAAAAAGGTTTAATAAAACAATGTATATATCTTGCAAAAATTAAGAGATGAATGCATAGTCAAAACAAAAACAATTTCACCCTGATTATCTTATAAAAAACACAAGATTCCAGGGGAAAAAATATTATCAAAACTAGACTACAGTTTCTAGTACAAGGAAATGGAGTATTTCTCATATGTCACAAATAGTTTAAGAACCAGAACCATCAACTTCCCAAACCACTATCTAGTAATCTCCAAATCACAAATACGAGAGCTGAAAGAACCCTTCCTGAATATAATGTACAAAATGGTTGCAACCAGGCAAGCACAATAGTCAAGAAAATAGAAGTTACATTATCCCAGACGTTACAATTTAAAGCCAATAAGAGGGATGAGGCAGGCATATTCTCAGCGAGTTAAATTTGGTTTGGTTCATTCATTTCATTTTAGAGGAAAGAAACAGATTAAAACCATTCAAGAATGTTAAAAACACTAATTAACTATATGGAATCAAATCAGCACAGTGCAAAGACCATGGGTCTAACCATCTACATTTTACATGTCTTCACATATTGGCATCGTCGGAAAAGTGTACACAGTTAAAAGATTACTACATGCATATCTTTTTCAAAAATGTTACAGAGCAATTATTTGACAAACTAGGTAAATAACATAATAAAGTACAAGTGTCAAAGCCCAAAACAATCCACTGGAAGCTTTTATTGAAACTGATAGAATCAAAACATAAACTTAAAAATATATTAAATAATTAGAACCGGTAATTATCAGGAAAAAATACAGATTTAACTTGGTTTTCAATTATCAGTAAACATTAAGCTCTGGGTTTAGTTCCACATTTCACCATAATCAATATACCAAATAATACCCTTACATAGATATAAATGGATATCAAGACAGACATATAGCTGAATAAAGCCATGATTATGCTTTCAAAACATAGGTCACCGGTGTTAATTAAATTTAACTGCAAATAATATTACCTTTTTTATCAAATATATTCCTGAATCTTTTCATATTTGAAGCTATATTCACGTAGCTTATTGGATTTGCATTAAATGGGAATAAGAAAATTAAAATAAAAAACTTTAAACTCAATGCAATGACTATTTCCATATAAAAAAGTTTTGATTTTTTCCAGAATACCAGCAATCAAAGCACATCCCAATATTCAATTGTAGTAACCTCTCTTCACAAACCAGAGGTACAAGGGAATTGTGTACAAAAAGTTAATGAGGCCTGCCTTAACAATGTCCATTGTACCCAATAAGGGATGACAATTCAAAATTAGGACGAATAATTTCAAACTAAGAATTTTTCCAGCCCTCAAACTAGCTAATACAAAAGGCAGACAGTCCTGCATTCTGGCTATGCTATCAACACTCTTGACACTAGTTTCCATCCATTCCTCAACATTTAGGAACATGAGTGAAGATAACCAACTTGTGGTGATCAAACAGCTTCTGTCAGTAAACCAAAGGTTCATATCCAAATCACCAATTCCAACAATGAGTAGGTGTGCTATTGGAGAGAAATCAACTTATGGCAGAATAACAAGGATAACCAGCATAAAAGGAAGTTCATATCAATTCAGGGCAATGAACAGTAGTCTCCATCAATCATATGTGCTATTGGTCAAACATTGAAGTCTATATAGTGCATACCAATTTGCAGTGAATTCTTTACTGTCACTGCTATGCTCATTATACATCCCCACAAGTAACACCACCACAACAGGAAGCGTAATGTCAAATTCAAAACTAAGAACAAGAAGAATTTGACAAAGGCATATAGAAGTCACTGGGTCAAAAAGAGTATCAAGGTTTGCAACATCTCATCTCAGCACCCCAGCCCACTAATAGAACTATAACAATAAAATATGGAAAGTGCCACATCACTCCCTAGGTTGCCCGTGGCACTACAAACCAACATCTTGCCCCACCAAACATTGGAATGTGACAGAGCTATGGCCACAACATCCTCAGCGACCATTTCATACCAGAAAAGCACCCAGTCCCAGAAGATGGACGAGCTTCATCTAAAGGCCACATTCTAGTTGAATAAAGACTACGCAATTCTTCCAATTAACACAGAGGATCTCTGGTGCAACATTCTTTCTGTTTCCTATATGAAAGTCGGCATATAACCATCCATAACGGCAGCATTATGCTGATAAATCGTGACATAAAGGTTCGTCATGCCAAAGTCATCATTTCTACAGTCACCCCTTTAACCCAAGACTCAAATCCCTGCTACATCATATGTGATTCAGACAACGTAATTGAGAAACCAAATGGAGAAATTCATTCACTTCCATAACCTGTATAGTACAAATGCCAAGGCAACAAAACCAGTTCTCACCAATAATAATAATAATAATAATAATAATAATAATAATAATAATAATAATATATCACTGTAATATGAACCCGAACGTAAATTGATAATATACCAAAAAACGGCTTGAAAAGATCCACGAAGGATAAATTGCTAAAGAAAAGTGGGGAACAGAGACAACGAAGGAGAATTTCCAATGCAAGCACATCTCACCAGCACATGCAGATGTATGCATGTATAATATACCAGCAGCACCAAGAAACCTGCATAGTAAAAAAACCATCTAAACCTAATAGATTCTAAGAATATCTAAACAAAACCAGGACCAACAATATATGCCAGAGCAGCCAATATTCAAAACCACAATGTGTGATAAACAATTAGTGTTCAAGACTTTAACTACAAAGCCATATATGCCAATAATATACATACAACGACAGGAGGGTGAGCCTAGGCACAACTATAAGGTTGCTGCCTTGTGACTTCGTAGGATCAAATCCTGGGGACAATCTTTTCACTTGTGCACGCGAAACAGTGTACGTATTACCGTCACCCCCAAACCCTTTCAGCATACATAAAGACACCAGAAGTTATAAAAAGTCATAACATAAACACTGCTCAGGAAAAGATTTATCCCTTCTTTTACAAAGTCAGGGAAGAGATCTGAATAAGCTGTTACGATAAAAAGTATATACTTAAAAACTCTGCATATTCTCAAATATAAACAATAAGAAGTTTGACTGTAGTTCATGATTTTACACTTCAGCAACAAGAAACACACCCTGCGATTTCAATCGACCAAGCATAAAAATAAATAAACGCGTGATATATTGAATAGACTTGTCATAATACTTCAAATAACTAAATGTACTTCCCAGGAAAATATGCAAAGATAACAACATCATGCTATCCATCACCACAGAACAGAAGGGCATGAAAATGACAAATAAAATTTCATTAAATCTACGACCTTATAAGGGATCCCAATCAACATGATTTCTAAAACCAAGGAGAATAGCGGAGTACTCCACACAGAAGGGGGATAAGGGTATGAAACACAACATCAATCAAAGCTTCATCAACCGATGTATAGATTTTCATTTCCGCTGTTTTAATAATTACATATTTTAAAAAATGCATGCGGTTGAGCCAACACAAACAGCGTGATTCGATGGCGACTTTGCCGCAACTACAGAACAATAGAACACACACGAACAAAATCGAATACCAATCTCATGAACAGTATAATTTCGGAGGGGAAACTGAAAATCCCGCACCAAACAACCAATCTGGAGGTGATGAAGAAACAAAAAGCATAAAGAACGGACAATATTCTCTTCTCCGAAGAGAAAGGGAAAAAATCAGAGACACGCCTCGGAGAGGGCGATGAGACGTTGGAAATAAGCATCAAGAAGATCGGAAACGAGGAGAGGCGAAGCGATCGAGCGAGGGATTGTGGGTTTGGGAAGTCAAAGAAATGAACGCATAAACAGTTGGATCATGGTGATCATGCATGTAAAAATTGCAAGCACGTGTGGTGAGAGAACATAAGGTGGAATCGGTAGGATAAACGTGCCTTGGAAATCGGTTACGGCGGTGCTGCAGCGGTGGAGGTCCGATCTTTGAGCGACGGAAAGAGGAAGATGGAAGAGAGAGAGAAGAGAGAAGGAGAAGAAGATGTGAAATTGTCGTGAGAAGGAGACAATGAAATAAAGCGGTTGTACGCAGAAATAAGAAACAAGAGGAGGAGAAATTCGCTGCACTGCCCAATCTTACCGGTTACCTATACCATCAGTATTTACTCCTTCCATTAATTATTACTAAACACATCAACAACCTTTTCTTTTTTTATTTAATTTTATTTTACTTTATTTTACTCTATGCTGTGCCTTCACCTTTTTTTTATTTGACATTTCTTTTCGACTTAATATTATTGAAAAAATTATATAATTCGTCAATTTTATTTATGTTTCAATCCATTCATTTAACATTATTTACATCTGATAACATGATTTTTAAATACTTTTCTCGGCTAAAATTTGTAAGTTTTAATGGAATGATACATTTATCATTTTATTATTTTAATATATTTTAATTAATAGTAAAATTGAAATGCGTTAGGAACGATACATTACAAAGTACATGCTAAACCACCCTCCTCCTCTCTATCATAAAAATTAACAGAGTTTTGAACTAGTTATTATACATAAAAAAATTATTTTATATATAACTAGTTATTAAGAGTTTCGAAAGAATTTTTTCCCACGTCAATTAAATAACATGAATATGTGTTTTTTTAATAAATAAAAAATTATCAATAATATTAACATAATTAGTTTTAGGTATATTTGAGTTAGTTTTACTGGTTAGTTTTTACACATGAAGAATTGAATTAGTTATTTCGTTGGTGTAACTAATTATTCGATCTAGATGTTATTCAACTAATTATTCTATCTAGATGTTATTCAACTGTTAGTAATTTAGTTTAAATAGTTAGTATATTAGAAAAAGTTTTTATTATTTTTTTCTAGTATTAGTTTATGTTTCAACTTAAATATATTAACTATACCAATCATTAATCTTAATTGAATTGATTCATGATATTCGGATTATTATTGAAAAAATCTATTTTATTGTTTAAATGTGAGATAAAACTCTATGTTTTTTATTTCACATTTGTTATTGTGTTACAATTATTATATTAATAACATTTTTTTAAAATTAAAAAAATAAAATGGATTAATTATTTGGTTTAATACGTAAGATTAAGATTATGTTAGAAATGTTTTATATAGAAGATAGAAGGAAATGGTTTTAAATCTTATAAAGTATTATAAAAATGTAAATTACTCACTTCATTCTTTTAAGGGTTGAAGTCCTAAAGATTTTTTATCTTTAGGTATTTATGATTTATAAATTAATATTACATTATTCACAATTTAGTGGTTATATTTTATATATATTTAATATTTAAATAATTTATCCATGTGTAGAATTTATTGAATTTATTTATTTGTGTAAAATAATGTAAAGGACATAGGAAGTGAGAGAGAGTATTTAATGTGCTATTTTTTTATGTTTTGTTTTGGGATGGGTGCATCTTTACCTCTTTAGTGCTTCATTTGTTACTGTTGAATCGAAATGCCATTTGTTACTGTCAGAACGTTTTGGGCTTTGCCGATGCGTGTTGACTAGAATCAGCAGGTTTTTTATTAACTCGGTTATACAAACACGTAACACGTGACTTCACCCAACATGTTTTTCGAATATAACTCTTAAATTCTTATCTTTTTCAAAAACAAAAATTATTTTACCCTTTTAAAGGGTGCAAAACTTAGATTTAACTTTATGAATTCAATAATAGGATATGCAACAACATCTTTTCAACCCATATTCTCGCTTCAAAGTTTGGCCTTCTCCCTCTACTTTATCTTCAAAATAAATTCATTTTAATATATTAAAAAAAATTAGTATATTATAGATTCATCAAAAAATTTAGTAAAAAATACAAATTTATTATAGTCAAAAAGCTTTTGATAGTTTTCTAAACTAATTCAAATAGAATTTTTCAGTCTCTTACTTATGTCCGTTTTATTTATTCTTTTTCTTATTTTAAAAAATAATTGTTTCTGATATAAAAATTGTATTCAAATTGTGTAATAACTTCCTAATATTTCATCTACTTTCTTGATACTTTTGTTCAAAGATTTTAATCAGCATCTGAGAGTCAGTTAAATAAAATATTTGATTCTCCTTTTGTTATCAGATCTTTAACATATTATTAATATCCCTTAAACCTAATACTAATGATTAATTTAAAAAAAAAAAGAATTATTAAGATATTGCACAACATGAATCAAACTCACCTAAAAATCAATACCACTTGAAACCTAAAGTTAAAATATCATTGTTTTAGAAATATAGCAATATGCATATGAATAATCGAAAAAACATGATTTTAAATTCTTCAAAAACAAACTCATGATGAAAAGTTATGTTGTATTTGTATTTGCTTGCTAATAAAGTAAAATACGTAGAAATCTTCACTGTAAAATGAAAATTTACCTTGAGCAACGGAAAAATAAGCCACGTTAAACTCGAGAATTTGAATGTGAAATGTGTATTTCTTCTGAATGTGTATCCTTTAGTTTGAAATAATTTGAAAAAAAAAAAAAAAAAAAAAAAATTTAAAAAAAATTGAAAAAAAAAAAAAAAAAAAAGTGTCACCATATTGCTAATTAAAAGGATTAACAAAATATAGTCTATTATTGAAATTTATTTAGTGGTTTGGAATCACTTGTTTCAATTATGCCATTGATGAGTAACATCATCCTTTCAAAACAAAATGATGAGTTGTATCAAATTTAATGCCTTTTTGTGTAACTGAGACGTCAGAACAATCTCCTCTAATATGCATATCATTCCATCAAGACACGTATAATGGGCTGGATGGAATTTTAATGCTGCGGACGATAATTATTTAGTCATGCATTATGAATTTTTTTTATGTTATCATTATAAAGAAGTATATAATATGATTTCAAAATGTTATAATTAATAAAGATATACTAAAATTGACTTTGAAGCACTATATTTTAGCATGATTTTAAGTGGAAAACAAAAACAAAAAGAAATGACATAGTGTAACATTTAGTTAATATTTAAAGACATATTTTTTTAAAATTTAAAAAAAAAAAAAAAACTTAAGAATCGTTATGAAAATTATTGGATATTGAATGTGTTTGTTGGACGCGTAAGTTTGTTTTTATCAAAACAATCAAATATGGTAGAAATTGAATCATATATATTAACTAAGATAGTACATATTTAGAAATCATAAATAATATATACATAGTACTAAATATGACTAATTATATTTTTCCAGTAAAAATTAGTTATCTTTGCTAATATATAGTAAAAAGTGAAGAAGAATTGAAAAGGTGTATAAGGCTTGCGGGTTTTACTTATGAATCTTTATTGATTGGATTTAGGTTACTTTAAGGTGCAAATAATAGGTACTATCTGAGCTTACTAAGACTACCATAGATAATAGAACTTTATATTTTTTTTTTGGTAAGGAGTATTAGGAACATTTTCCTTATCATAGAGTAAAAAATCATTAGTGGTGTTTATTACTAAAAAGAAGAACTTAAGAAAATTTTATAACTTCAATAAACATATTAATGAGTGACAAACAGTAACTCATAAAAGTGTGAGTGTAATTTCTCATTATTAACTTGTGAATAAGGGAAGGGGTTTATCCTTGAACCAAAGGTCACAAACAACAAATGAGACACTGACATGTCTTTGTCGCGGTTTCAAACTTAACCTAGCAAAGTGAAGACTTTTTCTCTTTTTTTTTCTTATATTCTTTTGCCCCTTCCTTTTTAGTTAATTAATGAAGCAATTATCATGATGAATAGAAAGAAGAAAATGGCCAAAACTTGACTTGAAGAAGGAGATAAAAGAAAAACTCCTGGAATGGTGAACCATATACAATGCACTTAGAGGAAAAGTGAGGGTGGCCAACCACAAGTGTGGACCCAACTCACCAAAAAAGGTCATCCAAAAGAACCTGTGCATACGCATTTGGTTGATTAGGGTTAGCAAATACCCTTCCAATTAACCAATTTTTATAAGCAACACGAGTGCCCTAGCAGGTCCCCCACCTTCTTTGCTTTGCTTTCACACCCATGGTCACTGGCACGGCTCAACAGAACCATCACCCTCACTCACTTTACCCTATTCTTTTTTGGCACCAATGTGGATAAATTTTTTAGACTAAATCAGTATTCTATGAAGCTATTAGATACCTTTTAATCATTTTTCAATTGGGTCTTTCAATTAGTATTTACCTTTTGATGGGATTTTTCCATCTAATAAATAAATTAATTATGTGGCCTAATTAGCATCTGAATACACTATTGTAACTATGCACACCTTTAATCAAATTTCTCACCTCTCGAGATCACTGTTCTCTTTCAATATTTGGAATATGATATCACCTCTAACTCAACAAAAATATTCTTTCACAACTCTAAAGGTTTTATTGACTGAGATAATTGATTCTTTTTAAAAATAATTAGATGCGAGACTTTATTAAGATCCTAATATAAATTCAATGATCCAATTAAAAATATAATGAAAAATGTTAAATGATTAATGAACTTACAAAATTTAACTTGAAAATATTGATTAAACTAAATAAAATAATTTATATTAATTTTTTCACCTTAATATTAGTTGTTTTCTAATCTTAAGTTTAGAAGATAAAATTGTTATAGATAAAATTCTAATCTTAAGGATGAGAATGCGAGTTGACCTCCTAATATTTGCCCTACCAAAAATGAGTCAGGACGGAATTGCAATTTAATATGAAATAACTTTCAAATAAATTTATTTTAGTTTTCTAAAAGTGCTCTTCTTATTAAAAAGCATGTCTTTAACCTTTTTTTTCTTGAGTTTTAATGGCGAAAAACTAGAGTTTTATTCTTTTTATCATTGATATACCTAATATTATATTAACTGTACCTGACTTATTGTTACCCATAACCAATGTAAGTTTTTTGAGAAATGATATGCATGCACATATTGTGGTACAAACAACTTTGAATAATTCAAATCATATGTCATAATAGAAATAATGCAACATTTCAAATTCTTATCGTGGAAGAAAGAACAACTTTATGAACATGCACTACACGAGTCACTAAATTAAGTATATGCTTCACCGTTTTTTAAAGCACAAAAATTCAGAAAAGGTATTCTGAACCAAAATTAAAACTAGAGAGAAAAGTTGATACAAGTACTACGTTCATGTTTGGAGAAAAAAAAAAACTAAACATTTTTCTTTAAATGACAGAAATGTTGATTTTTTGTGTGTAAATATATTCAATTAGATTTTATTTTTAAGAATAAAATAGTATTTTTATAAATATTATGATAATAAAAAAACAAGGCTTTTATAGTGTTCATCTAAATTGTTCTTTATTATAAGATTATTTCGAAAAAAAGATAATAATGATTTTGATAGATCAAATATTTATGATAATAATATTGGATGAATAATAATAAGTTTAGGGTTTCATTTATTAATTCATATATATAGATAGTAAACATATAGATATGATCCTCAAATTTACTCAAATATATTTTTTTTATTATTTAATATCATCTTATAATGTTAATGATAAATTTTAAAAAATTGAAAATATATTTTCTTTAACTTATCATGGTAATTAATAAGTTATTTGTTATATTTCAATTTTTGATCTCACAATTGTTAAATCGATATTGGATATAATCATATGTTTCTGGGTTAATAATGATTCAAGAAGAGATTTGTCTACTTTAGACAATAACTTTGGTCAATATAAATTGAACGAAGGAAGAAAATAATTTTCTTAATTGGAGTTTGACATTTATACACTGTATTTCATAGTTTGGAAAGGATGGAATAAAATATTGTACTATTTCTTTCTTATTGTTATTAAAAGTAAAATAATATTACAATATGAACTTAGAAAGTCACACAAAAATTGAGTGCTTTAATCTTTGGTTATTTTTTAAGAAGTTAGTATTTGATTAATTTAAATTATATAATTTAATGTTATTAAATGAATAAATAATTTTTAAAGTAAAATATTATTATATTATTTGCTAGCACATGAAATATAATTAATATAAAGGAAATTTTTGAGTGAGAGATTTGGTAAATATTAACAAAAAAATAATAATCAATGTTATTATATATTTTATAAATAGAATGTGCAATTTTTTTATTAGCTTGTTAGCCAAAAAAATAACAAATGTTGTTAACAAATTGATAAAAAATTACAATATATTGTACTTTTTAAATATATTATTGGACTTCAAGAATCAAGTCTAAATTTTAGAGAATTTGGTTTTAAAGGTAACCAGACAATGACAAAGATATATTATTTGTGTTTGTGAGTCTTGCACATAAGATAAATCACAATAATTATAGTTTAATATCTAGATTAACCTTAATTATAAAATAACCTTAACTGTAATATGAAAGATGAGAAACCATATTAGGTTTTAAAAAAATATTTCTATTTGTTCAGTTATGCAGACTATTAAAGGTTTTATTAAAATGACAGGTATTTTTTCAGGAAAAAAAAACATGCGCAGTGACATTGTTTACTTCTCTTATTTGAAGTTTTTTATATCACCATGTGTCGTCGAAAAGAAATCCCTCTTATTCGACTTATTTGAGAATTCTCTCATATCAATTGAGTGAAGGTCAACATTGATGGTGCTGTTAAATGGTGTCCTAATTTTTTGACATGTGTATGTATTTTTTGTGATAATACGGATGAATATATAAGTAGTTTCTCCTTTTTCTTTAGGTTACAAAAGTCTTTATATGTTGAGGTTATGAGAGTCATTTTGGCTATAGAGCTAGCTTGGAACAAAGGCTTCAGACGTATTTGGCTTAAGTGTAACTCTTCCCTGTTTTGTCGAGCATTTAATTTGTTTATTCTCATTCCTTGGTCTTTGAGAGGGAGATAGAGAAAGTGTATAAAGATATGTAAAGAAATTGAGTTCAAAGTTTCTCATATATTCCATGAGGAGAACCATTGTGTTAACAAGTTGGTTTCGCTAGGTCTCAAGAATAAGTTAGATTTTAAATGCTATGATGATGTAATTAAGAAGAATTAACTTGGACTCTTTTTTTTCCTAATAGGTATCAACTCCCTCGGTTTCGTTTTGTTTAGTTTAGTTGGGGAGTGTTTGTCATCTTTTCTTGTCATGGGTTTGTCTTAGTTCCTCCTTGATTTTGTGTCTTTTCTTTTTTTCTTCTTTAAATAATATGTTTCACGTTATGGCATATGATTGTTGTTTTTCAAGGTGTCAGCCTAACTAAGATATCAAAGTTTATAGTGATACCTAGCGTGAATTTAAATAACAAAATAATTTTTTTTTGAAAGTTAAAATATGTTGAAAAGAATTTTAATTGATTAAAGTCTTATATAATCTATTAAGGTGGTCTTAATATATTTCCTTAATAAATAATTAAATAGCAATTTTGATAATGAATTAAAAAAGAGAACAAACAAATGAGTTTTTAGCTAGTCGCTAAAAATAATCGATTAACACGCTCAAAAATCTAATAATATATTTTTAAGCTTTTCTAAAAATGACGAAGAGTAAATAACTAATTAATTAGTTAACTAATCTATTAAAATACAAAGCATTTTTCACTAATATTTACGTTTTTCTAAGAATAATTCATTAACAACTTAAAATAATTAATTATATTTATCTAAATCAATTTTTAAACAAATTTTTGAAGTTTTTATGAATTGAACATTTGGTTCAACATAAGAAATCATATATAAATGTTTAGAAAGATAAAATTGAGCTATTTTCATTTTTTCTAAGAGTGCATCAAATAATTTTTTAAAAATTTGTTTGTCAAAGAGTTCTAAAGATTGTATGTTGATATTGAAATTTGATTTGTGATTGTGCATCTGGTAATCTTTTTATCATTGTGTTGTTCAGTTAATCCTATATTGTTTCTCTTAATTGTTTAAGGGTTAAACTATTATTCTCCTACAATCTTTTTAAGTTTTCTTTTGGCATGATCCAAGAGTAGAACTTATTCTTCTTGAGTGTATTGAGAAATTTATTTGTTTGTCTTTTATATATTTCGTACCTGTTGAGTGATTATAATAAACATATAAAGATAGTGAATTCTCTATTGTTCTAAGGTTAAATAACTAAAATTGGATGTAGAATTTATTATGATTTAAACTAATATAGATCTATGTAATATTTTTTATCATTTATTTCTCTATCTTTTATATATTGTTGTTGCTTTAGTGATTTTCTCTTTGATGTCTTTATCATTATTGACTCCATTATTAATTTTATTTAGTTTTAATTAGACTTTTCAAAAGAGTTTAAGAAGGGGATAATATTTTCAAAAAAGTTTTCATAGCCAATTCATCTCATATTGATTTAGCAACCTTAAATTCATTTACAACATATATAACAATATTGGTTACTTTTTGTTACCAACATTTAACAAATCTTTCAACCAAAAAAGTTTCTTTATATTAATTATATTCCATATGCTAACAAAGAATATAATACACTTTTATTTGAAATTAATTATTTACTTCATCATAATTCTCTAGTTTAAATTAATCAATACTAATTCTTTTAATAAATATCATAATCATTTGTGTGTGACTTTGTATGTTCAAAAACTAAGTCGATAATACATTAATTAAATTAATATATTAATCAAAGTGGACATTTAGTAATATTTCTTAATGCCACTGAATAACATGGTTTAATATTATATTACTCTTAAGATAACACCATATTTCTTTTATCTCATACAACTTTGAATTAACTCTTGGTACAAATGTCAAACTTCAATAAATTAACTTAAATTGAATAACTATTTCTAATATAAATAATTTTCATATTGGTATCTCAAATAAAAATAATTTTAATTCACAATATATCAATGATGATTCGCACTTAGAATTATTGATTATAATACAATTGTTAAGTCTTTTAGCGATATATTAGAGATACACTAAAATATTTGACATCATACAATGAGTCAACTCATATAAAAAATCAAGATAATGAATTTGTGAATCTTCTTTTTTATACCTTGTTTATAATTTTTTATTTTTAATTTAAAATACTAAGTTTATGTCTAGAGGAAAAAAAATTAAATGTAACTATTTTTTTTAAATAATCACAAATGTTGGTTTTAGTAAAAAAAATCAAATATTTCTTTTCAAAGAGGTCTAAATGCATATCCAAACATGCTGTAAGATATGTGCAAATATATACACGTTGCTTTTAAAACAATAAAATTATTTTTCATGGTATCAAAATGAAGAAAGTAGATATATAAGCGGATTTCTTCTCACATATTTGGATTTACAAGTAGCATTTCATTCAACGCAAATGACTAATATACATTAATAGAAAGAGAGTAAAATTTCCCCATATTTGTTTTAGAAAAAAAAAAAAACATTACTACGGGTGTTCTCTTATAATGAGAATATCAAACTATTCTTGCTTGAACACTACCCAATTCCTTTATAGCCATATGACCAAAAAATAATAGTAATTAAATAATGTAGGCATCTAGGGCATTTCTATTACTTTATTTTCTTTAACCAAACCAAGGTGTTGTTAAAAGTATTCATTACATTATAAAACAGTGATGGCGTCAAAGCACAAACCAAGCTTGGGATAAGAACCAAACCTGTGATGCTAAATTACAAGAGAAAAAAAGGTAGTTTGATAGTAAGTTATTTTCACAATCTAAACTTTAAATAAAAAAAAAAAAAACTTTTATATTCTCACGCTAAAGAAATAGAGTCTTCAAGTTGATGCTTTTGATTTTGTAATCTTTGTTTTAAAGCCGAAACTAGAAGAATTGGCATAGGTTTCTCGAGGAACATGTCTTTGCATAGTTATTTATCTCCCTTGATTCTAATTCATAGTTAACCTTTTTAGTGATACATCAGGATAAGAAACTTCATCACGGAACTTTTGAATAGACTTCGATGATTTTATAATGTGGAAGATAAGATTAATTAGAAAAGCAACAATGAAGATTGTACGCATTCCACTACCACCAAAAGAAGTTATTATATGTCTAATAAAAATCCAGTTTACAGTTATATACTATTCAGAACTCCTTTTCTCTTATTTTAAATTTAAAATACACATTTTTGGGTGTGTTATGTGTATATTAGCTCATTTTAATATAAATAAGTTTTTTAATTCTGATGATCTTTTTTCTTGAAATTATTCTTGACATGATTAACAATTACTTTTAAATATTTACCATCGATTTTATTTTTTTTTTAACTTTAAAAGGTAAAATTGAGATTTAAGATGAAATTCTAAATGTAATTATATATAGGTGCGTGAAAAACTTCGTTCCACACTCTAAAGTTGTTACTTCAATAATACAGTGTTTAAAAGTAACTGTTCATGTAGTTAAAATATTAATATTTTCGTACATTATTAAAACATGTGTATTGCAGTTTATCTCTAAAGAAAACAAATGCATACTTTAAAGTAAAAGATTAAAAAATACAGTATGATTTAAACATGGCTTGTAAAAAATGTATTTTTAATCTTAAAATTAATGGTATATCAAACAAAAAAATGACGAAAACCATTATTATATCTAAACAATAAAATAGATACAGGTTTCCCTGTACACGTTACTTCCACCATTAAATAGTATTGTTATAATAAAATAGTTTTTAATATACTAATTGTCTTTTTTATAATCTTGTTTGATTGATTAATCCATGATTACTTTGGGGGTGTTGTAAGAAAAGCAATATTATATTAAAAAGTTGGTCATTTTCATAGATATATTTTGAAATATTGATTTTATTCCCTTTTCAATATCTCTATCAATCAACTTTTTATATATAATAATTTATTTCAAAAATATCCTTAACCTCACAATGAATGGTAAATGAGATGAATGAATTTCTTGAATTCTCTCTTTCATAAAGGATATATAGAACATCATCCGTAAGAACTTAATTGGAAATAAATAAATTAAATAAAAACTAAAAAGTCTCGATAATTTTGAAATAGTCCTAGAGAAAATCATATAAATTAATAAATTTAGTACTATTAGCTCATTAATTATAAATTTTTAAAAGTAATTGGAGGAGTAAGATTTATTGTTCATTGACACCATATATATTTTGTGAGATGTTTCGATCAATTTTTTTTTTTTTTTGAGATATATTGAAATTGTGTTCAATGTGATTAAGGATGCCCTCTGAAAAGTACTATAAATTGGTGTCAGCAAATTACTTTAGAAATTAGACCTATTATCTTTCGTGATGTAACAAAATATCATCTTTAATGCTTTGGTCAACCTTATTAATTTAAAGTAGTTTTTTCATTATGTCAAGATGTTGGAATTTCTTTTAAACAAAAAAAAAAACTTCTTTTCAAAAATATTCCAAAAACTAAACCTATATGGCAAATTAATTACAGAACATCGCCTGTTTTTTAAGAGGACAAAACTCATTTATGGGAAAGCCAAATTTTGACCTTTATTATGATTCCTTCAGTCGGAAAAATAATCCAGATTAAATTTTTTAAAGTTAAAGATCAAATTTTGATCTGATTTTTTTAGAAAAAAAACTATAAATATATTTTTTCATTGGGAACTTACTTATAATAAATTACTCTAAATATCAATCTTTTGATTTATTTTACATTAATAATTTAAATTAGTGAGTTATAGTTTATAGGTACATTAATAATATATCGTATAGAGCGAGTAACTACTCTATATCGAGATGTGTTTGAGTAAATATTATAATTATCTCTCTCCTCTTTATTAATGTATATATAGTTTATAATATACATACAGTCATATTTCTTTCTATTCATTAATATATATTGTTAAAATAATCATAATTTAAATAATACAATGATAAAATAATAAAGAAAATTTATTTTTATTACTTGCATAAGTAGATATAATCTCCCTCTTTCATCATTTTGAATATTTATGTAAATAAATATTTTTCTACTTTGTTTTTTTTCACTAAAAGAAGAGCTAAACAAAAAATAAGGTGCTATCCCAACACTCCATGGATGCTAAGTGAAAAAAATTCAAAAAGTAATTAATTATTAAAATAAAAAACAGCTTTAACTTATAACTTATTTAAATAATATATAATCGTAATTTTTTCATTTTTATATATTCTATATTTATATTTAAATTTAATTATAATATTTTGAATATCATAAATATCTTATGTATGAGAGATAATTAATATATATGTATGATACAATGTAAAATAAAATAGATGATTTTGATTGAGAGTAATTTATTTCACTTAATCTAGAAGTAAGTGGATTTTTGACTTTTATAAGTTTTGTAAATTTAGGAGCACATTGCTTCGAGATTTGAAAACCATGAGAATTTGCTTTTGGTCATGGTTTAATAAAAGGCAATTAGATTACACAATAAGTAAATATTAAATTATATATTTCAATTTTTTTGTAAATTTTTGAAATATTAGCCTCTGATAAAATATTGTTAGATGTAATTTTAATTTAAAAATGAATTATCAGTAATTATACAATTAGACATAATTTAAATTTAATAGATAAGATGTCAAATTTTTTGTAATTATTGTATGGAAATGACCATCTTTCTTTAGTTAGTTGTAATTAAAAAGAATAAAATAGAAAAAAATAAATTATGCTTAATATTTTATAGTAGTTTTTTTTTAACTAAGAAAATGTATAATTCTTATTAACTTGATTAAGCTTCACTAGATAAAGTATTGTTAGAAAGTGCAAATTGAGTATTGTTTGAATTTTAGTCACTATTAGTTAAAATTGAGTATTGTTTGAATCCCAATTACTCTAATTAAGATAAAGTATTTTTTGAAACACAATTACTTCAGACTAAAATTAATTTTTCTTTAAAACATTTGATTTTTCTTTAAAACAGAATTATTCATGGTTAAGATTGAGTATTTTTTTGGAACGCAATAATTTTTGACTAATATTAAATGTTGTTTAAATCAAATCTTCGTGAGATCTTTTTATAAGACTAGTTCAATATTCTTTAAATGTAAAATAAATATTTATAAACTAATAATAAACATATGTAAACTTTAAAAAATATATCTTATCGTCTATTTCAAACACAAACTGATTAGACACATATATATACACCACGTGTTTTGTATCTATTGGTATTGAACGAAATGTTATGTTTATCTTTACCAGAAACAATGCTTTGTGTTTATCATGATTTAATGTTAAAACATATTCATATAAAAATGTTTAATCATAATTATTGAGATCTAATGAACTTTTCTTTTAAGTCTTAAAATATCCAAGTTCAATGTGAGACAAATTACTCTTAATTTTGTTATGATATTCTACATATAAAGTTCTTAAAATTGACTTGGTCCAATAGACCAATTTAAAAGCCCTCCACATAAGTTAGGTCAAATTAAAATAATTACAAATTAAATAAAAAAAATTACTTCCTGCCTACTCACTTTTTAAGGATTGGAGAATATTGTAAAAAATATATCGTTATGAAAAGCTTTTTCTAGCAAATTCGTTGTGAAAAACACATTTCAAAAGTTATTATATATGTTTCATAAAATTTGTTATGAAAATCCTATTATGAAAAACTTGTTCTGTATTTTATATTTTCTAAAGACTTTATTTTACAAATCTTATCCTATTTTAAAAAATATATTCTAAGAATGTATTTAGAAAAAGTGTTATGAAAAATATTTTAGAACAAATAATCTAAAAGTTACTTTAAAGAAGGGTAAAGGAGTTATTTTAAAAATTAAGAGGTTGCAGGTTCAAACTGAGAGGTGAAAAAGGCAAATTTATCAATTAAATATAGCCGAACCAATTTTAGCTTGACTTGTCGGCAATTGCTTCTTATATCCCTACATTTGCTTCCTGCACCCATCCGAATATGTAAATGGATACTTATAGTCTTGTTAATGAAAACAAAAAGAGTTAGGATATTTCGAAAAACGTTTTTGAAAAGAGACTGGATTGTGGAGGTATGAAATGCCTTATGAAAAATGTTTTCTATAAGAGATATTTGTATTATGAAAAACGATTTCTATAAGAAGGTTCTGTATTATGGAAAATATTTTTCGTAAGAGGATTCTGTATGTTTTCCATAATATAAAATTCTCTTACGGAAAATGTTTTCCATAATACAAAACCAGGTCCTCACATCTACTTTTTTCGAAAAATATTTTCTATAATACAAAAATCTTTTACGGAAAACGTTTTCCATAATATAAAACTCGGTCTTCACACTCTCTCTTTCGAAAAACGTTTTCTATAATACAAAAACCTTTTACGGAAAACGTTTTTCGTAAGGCATTTCACATACCCCACAACCCATTATGAACTTCATTTTTTGAAACCTATTTTCAGGATATGAATATTGCAACAACCTTATACCCACTTTGCACCTCTTACATAATGCGAAAACAAAAGCCACTTACCTCTCACTCACGATGAAATTACTAGAGAAGCTTTCTTTGCAATACCCACCATCATAGTCGTCAGAGAACATCCACACCACTTAACACACCAACGCACCACTCTGCTTTTAAATATACTGGCAAAGATGTTTCTGACATTATGATATTCTAATGGGATGCAGGAAGCAAACGTGGGGTGTAAGAAGCAATTGCCTGACTTATTTAGTCCGTAACCTAATTGGGCTTAAGCTGGATTGATCCGTAAATTATGGGTTGGTCCATTCTATCAATTATATTTTAGATTTTTGAAGTAATCTTTGTTTTTCTAAAATACATACATAAACTATTTATATATAATTATATCTAAAATTGAAATTAATTTCATCAATATAACTTACATATTAATGATACATATTTTTTATTTTTTAAAACAGAATAAAATAGTAAATTTATTTAACATAGGATTATATATATATATATCTTTGAACTAAAAGATATATTAGCACTAGTATTACATTTTACTTTTTTTTTCAATAAAAAAGGTTAGAAAAACGTATTTTATTTATAAATTTAATGGATAAATAAAAAGAAATTAAAAAACCGTAGATCAAAGTATTCTTTACTGAAATTGACCATAGAATATGCAAGTACACCACAGACTGTATATTGAAGAGTGATTTAGTCACTTTTCACACCCACACCACTCACAAAGGTAAGTTCCCACTCCTACCAAATCAAAAGAATTTTTATTAATTTATTTATTTAAAAAATTGTTTCTTGTTCATCACTGTCTTGATACAGCTGTGCATGATCTCTCTTTCCCCTTTGAAATTCCTTCTCAGTTCTGCGCCAACTATAACAACCAGATCGAACTCCGCCTCAACCGTCACCGATTGGTTGTTGTCGACAGCAACCGTCGCAAGTCAGAGATCTGTGTTTGATTCCAAAACCGTCACAGTATGAGTGTCATCGACATTCTCACCAGAGTCGATTCCATTTGCAAGAAGTACGACAAATACGATGTTGAGAAGCACCGCGATTCTAATGTCTCTGGCGACGATGCCTTTGCCAGACTCTACGCCTCCGTCGACGCCGACATCGAGGCATTGATTCAGGTACGCCCGCGCCGAAACTCGCATGACTCAATTTGTGCCCTAATTGGTGAATTTTTCTTCAGAATCACGGAATTAGGGGTTTCTCTAACAGTACTGGAGGAAATTTATGTGTATTTCTTTAAATTGTTGTGTAGAAAGCAGAAACGGCTTCCAAGGAGAAAGGTAAGGCATCTGCTGTAGCGATCAATGCGGAGATTCGTCGTACTAAGGCTCGGTTGCTGGAGGAGGTTCCCAAGTTGCAGAGATTGGCTGTGAAAAAGGTTTTATTCTATTGTTAGGGTTATTATTTGGGCTGTGCAAATGATTGCTTGAGATTTTTAGGTGTTTTTATTGTGAATTCTCATAAATCTTGTTGCTGAATTAAACTAACTAGTAACTTGTTAGCATCTAGGATAGTTTGTTTAAACTAATTGAAGCGTTCTTTTATAAAATTTGGACAATGATAAAGAGTTGAGAAGTAAATTTAACTTTTCTGTTGTATTATAACCGTTCTCACTAGTATGACTGTCTAGTTTCAAACGGGATTCAGGAAATCTTGCTGTAATTCTGAGTATTTCAATCCAATAATTCTAACGAGTTTATTCCATTTGGTGCACTTGTTTTCTCTTAGGTTTGATTTATTTTTCCTCAGGTTTATTTTTCACTTAGTAACTTCATAGCATAAACAGTTTCGAAATGAATCACAGTACTTTTGTCTGATGCATGATTCATTGTACCCACAGGTCAAGGGTCTTTCGTCACAAGAATTTGCTGCCCGTAATGATTTGGCTCTTGCTTTGCCAGATAGAATCCAAGCCATCCCAGATGGGGCTCCTGCTGTGCCAAAACAAACTGGAGGCTGGGCTGCTTCTGCCTCACGTCCTGAAATTAAGTTTGATTCAGGTAATTAAGTTATCCATGTCTCAGGTTGATGCAGTTATCATATTTCATCTGTGGGGGCCTTTTTATCGATTGACTGTGGTAATGTGTGTGAATCATGGAATCATCTCAAATACAGATGGGCAATTTGATGATGGATACTTCCAACAATCTGAGCAAGCAAGCCAATTTAGGCAGGAATTTGAAATGCGTCGAATGAAACAGGCAAGTAACTTATAGAAGTTGAGAGGATTGTTAATGTCTTTTAGATTTAGGTTGATTACTGGATGCCACTCCAAGAATATGCTTCAACTTTCAAATCTAACTACATGTAATTTTTTAGGATCAAGGTTTGGATGTGATTGCTGAAGGATTGGATACATTGAAAGACATGGCACATGATATGAATGAGGTCTGTTGTTTTTATTGTTTTTTGTTAGATTATAAACTTAGTCTTTGTATCTTTCATTGTCTAGTCCTTGAGAAGTTGTTTACAAATTAGTCCCTAGTTTGCATTGTTTATTAAAGTTATAAACATGGTTATCCAACCCGCGAGTTAACTCGCAAACTCGTATGAGTCTACGAGTTTGGTCACTGTCCAGGAGTTGACTTGTCTGTAAACTCACTTTTTGATAGACTCGGAGTAGATTCTCTCAGACTTGGTTGACTTAGGGTAGAATCTTGAGTTCGAGATTGAGTCCAGGAGTTCGTAGTAGGGCACCTAAACGACGAGAAACATTTTTGTCCTAGTTTGTGTTTTGAAAACCCAAAACCCAAAGTGAAAAGGCTTACACGCATATTATACCTCCGTTTTTGCATTTTGTCTCTGGCTGCCACTACTCTGGGTAGCATCTATGCGTTGTTTCGCTTCTTCTTTGACACTGTTCCGTTACGCTTCTCTCATCGAGTTTATGTAGTCTCTTGAGTCCCATAACCTTGGTTATAAAGGTGTTAGTATATATATATATGCATATAGGAATCAAAACAAAGCAATGTGTCAACTGCAGAGACCCAATGTATTTTGTTTTTAATGTAGGGACCAAGGTGAAGCATAAAATGTTTGACCTAGGAACTAAAACAATAAAAACTGTCAAGTATAGGGACCAAATACAATTATAGCTTTGACTAATGGCAAGGATCAATTTGTTAACATTTTCTTGTAGAGACTAAACATTTTTTTTTGTATGGACTAAAATAAGAAAATGTTTTCAGGCATAGGACCGACCTTTCAATTTAACCTTGTTTTTATGTTCTCTTTTGTGTGTGCACATGTGTTATAATCCTTTTTAAGGTCATTATTCATGTGTTAAATACAGGAACTGGACCGACAAGTTCCGCTGATGGATGAGATTGACACTAAGGTGAGAATTATCAATTTCTGCCTGTAGCCTAAGTATACTCTTGGAAATGTTAGCTTTTAGAACTTTAATTATGGAGTCGAAATTAATATGACTCGATTGTTTGTCATCATCACAGGTGGACAAGGCATCCTCTGACCTTAAGAATACAAATGTTAGACTTAAACACACAGTGAACCAGGTTATCTAACTACAATCTATCTTTGCAGATTTCTATCAATTTCTCGTTCAATATGTCAGATTTTTGCTGAATCTTGATATGATTTTTTTTCTCCATCCAGCTTCGGTCCAGTCGAAACTTCTGTATCGATATTGTTTTGTTGATTATAATTTTGGGAATTGCTGCCTACTTGTACAAGTAAGGCCCCTATCTCTTTTCATGAAATTGAAAACACTCAGCACTTCTTTTCTGCTACTGAATTTCAATTATTCTTTATGGTCCTGTCCAATTTGCTTATTGATATGAATACTGGAAATTTTGGTGTATGTACTAACATGATCTTGTCTGGGAAATTTGAAGTACATTTTTAATTTTGCCCCTTGGATAGAAGATTTAAAATATATTTCATATGGTGGCCTTAAGCTGCACTTTAAGTCTGAAATTGGACTTGTGTTTGTTGGTAAAGCATTTGTGTGACATTCTTAGTATGGATATGCATCCTTTGCTGCAGAACATAATCTTGTGTTTTTCCCTTCTAGCCCATATTTCATATGCCTTTGCTTGGTTTATGAAATGTAACCCCATCACCTATTTTCTTTGTGATTCGTGTTTCCCTTATTGACTCTGCACTAGCTCTGAACTGCTGAAACCTGATATACTAGGGCAAGTTTAGGTTAGGTGTGATGAAGGAATTCATTTGAAATTAGACGAGAATATGATTATCTAGTAAAACTTGAATGTTTCCCTTAAATGCTAATTTGCAAACTACTCTAGCCAAATGAATTTATTGGATATTGTCGTATAAAAGAAAGTTTAATAAACTCTGCAGAGACGATAATCATGTTTTGGAAGGCATTATTATAATGATTGGTTAGGATTGGAGGACTCTGCTTAATTTGAAAGTTATGAAAAAAGGATCTGGATCCTCTCCTGTTCACGATCAATATTCACGACCATTAGGAGAAGTCCTATTTGATAAATTTTAGCTGTTTATGAAACAGTTTGATAAATATTAACTGTTTATGAACAGGAGAATTCCTGTTTAATTATTTTTAACTGTATAATACTTAATATATATACAGTTGAAATATGAACTAACAAACCCATTATCTATACATTCATACTCTCCATTCTTTTTATGGTTCTAATTAGTTTCTATTTGAACGGTTAGATTTAAAACTAAACTTTATAAATGGTCAGGATTTGTTATTAAACAAGACTTCTCCTGTTAACGTTGAGCAGCATAGAATCCAAATCCATAAAGGAATAACTACTATATAAACCAAATTTTTAATGCAATGCGGTTGAAATAAATTATGCTCTATCTAAATATTTTAATATTTTTTATATATTAAGATAGTGGCTCCTTGCCATTTTCTGATGGCGTTACTAGGATTTTTAATATAATAGCATGTGTTTGTTTACAAGTCTTGCATCCTTTATCTATTTTTTGATACACCTTCCTGACTTTCCATTGGCATTCCTGCGATTTTTAATATCATAGATTCATAGCATGTGTTTTATGGTGGTGTTTACTAGTCTTGCATGCATTATTTCCTTGTCTCTTCCCGATGGTATTACTGAATTTTAAATTGATAGTATGTTTTAGGGTGTTCACTGGTTTGCATGCTTTATCTGTTTCATGAGATACCTGTCTGACTTGCCGTGCTCATTTTTCAGCGTACTAAAGAAATGATATGTACAAAAAGCTGACGGACGTTCGGAGATTTGCCTTTACCTGTCTTTTGAGAACTACGTTTCGTTTCGTATTTTTTTTTTATTTCTTCCATTGTGAAAATTTCCTGCTACTTGTGAGATGTGTGCTTCTGGTTTATAATCAGTCCTGTGTATGCATGCAGTCATGTCACATAATACCCTTAGTATCTTTAGTATCTTAAATATATTTTGTATCTCGAAGCTGATGATTTAGGAAGGATGCCCTTTGAGTGGCGTGGAATTCTAGCTGGATGATAAAAAACATGGGGATCCGCTTACTGAATGAGAAAAATTTATTCAACTAGTTATTTGTTGTTACCTGACTAGCAAATATAGTTTTGAAAATATTGTGATTTGTGACTAATAACTTCGTTCCTTTATTAATATCATATGTCACGTCATGTGTTTATCCGAGTTGAGTGGCTTCGAAGAAATTTTGTGTAAAATCCCATTATCCGCAATGAATTGGTGATTTTATTGCTGGATCATATCGTGGCTGTAGTGACGAATGAATAATCCCGCGACCCCTGAAAGCATCTCTTGGGTTGGGCCTTTGCTTTTATGTACCCTCACAAATTACTTCTTGCATCCCCAGAATTTAATATATCCAAGATGTTGTTACAGGAGAGGTGAAAGAGTGTGGAGAAAGTTGTTCTAGAATAAATGATCCAGATTTTATATCTAGATTTGTCCGTGTGTGCTGATTGATAAGTTTCTAAATAAATTTTCACGTGTCCTTGAAAAATTCATTCTTTTACCTATAACTTCTTTCCTTAGTGAAATTCTTAATAAAAGTCTACCTCAATAGTTATATGCGATGTACATTGTTTTTTTATTATTATTATTTTTTGTTTGTTTCGCATTTTCAGAGCTTTGCCTTCTTTCATGGAAGAAGTAGTTCACGTAATGAAGGTCTTTATGCTTGAGTTTTAATATTTGTAACTGTTCTAATAAATTGTATTTTTTTCATTAATAAGAGTTAATTTATAAATTTATATTATTATTATTATTATTTCATCATCTGAACTTTGTGTTTCCCTCTTCTATCTTTCCACTTTTCACTTGTTTCCTTACTTTCTAAAATCTTTAAAACTTTTGTGCATCTTCCACAAAGCTACTAGTAAAGATGCCAAGAACACATTGTGAGTGAGTGGTTTGACCTTGACTTCTCATTGGCTCTTTATTCTCTTCATTTCTTCGTGATCTCATCTATGAACTTTGATTACGTTATATGTTATTTAGTCCGTGTTAGTTAAAGAAAATAAAGTCTTTTAAATAATTTTTGTAAAAATCTTTGTCAATATCATCTGGTCATTCTTAAACCTATCGTTGGACTAAAAGCTATTAAAATTTGAAAACACAATTTTAATACTTCTCTTTTTGTTTTTTTTTTCCCTTTTTTTCACATTAATAATCAACATTCATATTTCGAAACAATAAATATTGACTAAAACTTTGAAGTATTGGAATTACTTTTAGATAATCTTTTTTAGAATGTCTTCTTCCTTTTCTATATTCTTCTTCCATCCATTAGATCTTCACCTAAGTCAATTAGCTCGTATTTTCACTCTTTTTTTCACGGAAAGTGAAATCCTACAAAATTCAATTATATCATAATTTTTTTAGCTAGAAACATTTTATTTTAAAGGACTCACGGTCATGCAAGGTAGGATTTATAAGATGTATAGTTGTTTCTTCAAATGGAAGCAATTGCAGAAACTTTAGTATCACTTTCATGCTCTTTCCAAAGTTTGTTAGTGGTATTTTCTTGACATACTTCTTAAATCATGTAAGATTTGATAATTTTGCTTTTTCTTAGTAACGTAATCTCCCATTTTTTATGCTAAGGAAAATGGGAATATCACCTATTTCAAGTGGAATTATTTTTTGTACTAACTCTCTTAACATGTGTACACAATAATAGGTTTTTTTAAGGGGGCAAAGGGCTACCACTCTTCCAAATTTTTCTCTATTTTTAAAGTATATATATATATATATATATATATTATTTTAGCTTTCCAAAATTCTATATAAAGTTTTTGGCTCCTTCATAATGATTTCGAGATTTTGACTCTTTCAAAAATTTAATTAAGCTCCGCCATTTTTTTCATAACTTTAATATTAATGTGTTGAAAGTATCAAACAGAAAATTTTACTAAAATAATACAAGTGGAACAAAAAAAGATAAAGTTCTCATATCTCATACACACAAAAAGATTAAATTTCTTTATACTTTATTTTTGCACATTTATATTAAAAAAAAAAAAACAACGATAAATAAAAAAAAAGTTTTTGAATGCTGTAAGCACACTAATGTTTCATATAATTGTAAATTGATCAATAACATTGATTACCCAAGTTCATAATGTTGCCAAGATATTCTGGCCTATAATGAGGCTTGTATACAATTCTTACAAGCTTTATATAATGAGGAAGAAACATCTTCTGATGAGTTTTTTGTAATCATGTATATGACAAAATTATTACAACCAGAGGAATAAAATCATTAAGGAGTTGAATTTCAGAGAAACGTGTGAGAAACTGTTGCTGAAGGTCAATAGAAGCAATGCTTAAAATTTGAACATTTTGCATCCCAATTGCCCTGTGATTTTCACCAAAAGAAAATAACAGTAACCGGTTTAACTTCAAAACCTAACTACTTGCAGAAACTTAACACTAATCAATACCAGGATAAGGCTATAAATGTTCATGATGAGCCTAATTCAACTTTTCTATTCAGTATTTCATTGCAAGGGCAGTGCCTGGAGTTTCTTCTAACCAATGGCTGAACAATATTGGTAGCTTATTGCACTCTGATATGTAATCTGTTTTACATTCGTGGAAGAAAAGTAAGTGGATATGATGCACGTGCTTGCTAGATGAATCTATTTTGGATTCAGTGCTATGCAAATTGTTTTTCTTGTTTAATAAGATTGAGCTCCTGGTGTATAAAAATTTATATGCTAATGTTGTCACAAGTTCACTTTTGTTTAATAGCTAGTTCGAAGAAAGTTTGAAAGTGGATACGAAGCCACACATGATGGGGGTAAAGCAGTGTAGCTTTTGTCTGACAAGGAATCTTGTTCAATGAAAATGTTGAATATTGGACATGGGTTGCTTGGAAATTGTCTTTTAATGCATGCATTGATTTCAACAATTGGATGCATTGGACCTTCAACATCCTAATCCAGGTTCTTTTTGACCAAATCAACTAATTTCAACATTAGAAGACCTTGCAGCATTATGTGTGTACTTATCTAAATAAAGTCCATGTTTGTTTAAACTTAATTTTTAAACTCAATGAAGCATATATTTTTCACAATTTTCTTCTACTTTTCTTTGTATTAGAAAGATTGCAATATCAGATTAAGTTATTGTGATCTTAAAGTAAGATAAATACTGTGAACATATATATGAAGGTTGATACAGAATTAGAATACTGGATCCCACCATGCTGATTATATTCTATTTCTGGTCCCAATGTGAGCTTTATTTTATTAAAATTGTGATTAATTGTTCTTGGCCAGAGTGCACCACATTCTGGTTATCATTTCACAGATATCAGTATAGGTAGATATGATAATAATTTGAAAAGAACCTAAAAATATCCAAGTATTTATATGACATTGCATAATTGGTCTACTTGCATAGAAGTGGATTTAAGTTTACAACATAAAATGTAGTACTTCTCTACTTTCCTAGTATTTTTCAGTGCCTACTAACATGGAATGTTGACTAATTATGGTGTTCGAAAACCCCTTTTATCAGTGTTGACTAGAAGAGCTACACATTCCAATGAAAGAAATGGTGAATTCATGTTTTGTTGAATAAAATAGAGAAACTTTAGTTATTTATATATATATAGCAGCTGGGAAATTGAGAGAAAGAAAAACAAATAATGGAGTGATTGATTTGAAAAGAAAGAGGGGCATGGGCAAAACATGCCTAGAGAAGGTTGTATTTGGCGTTATTCTTACCATACCAATGCCATAGTCCTACTGCACCAAACTCCAAGAAACAGAACATGCATGAACACAAGCTGAAGAGACATAATAAGACCAACTTGATTCTGCTATTTGGTCTCTTCTTCTTGGACCTAATCATCTCAATAATCAATTTTCTTCGTCCCCTTAATTGACAGCCTGTTTTCACATTACTGCCTTACAACTATGTGCCCTACGTTTCAATTTCTGAATCATTGCTCCATCAACAAGCCCCACTTCCCACTGTTCCTTTCACCCTTTTTTCACTCTCAAAATATTATCATAATATTAAACTCCATGTAAAAGTGATCACAATTTAGATTTATCAAAATAGCGAGTCCTTAGTACTAGGTTAAAAATTATAGTCCTTTTTAGTCAGAGATAATTATCTTGGAATCAAATTAATGAAATAATGATACAAAGACAAACAAATTACGCAACTTGTTTGGTGTTGTGTATACGTATACAATGGTGATGGAGAATTGAAATTCGTGTATGATTATGACGTGCGTTTAGCTTTCAAGTCATTTCATGGCTAGAACAAGAACATTCCTCAACTTCAAATGTGAACACATTGAAATCCATCTCAATTAATTCCAACAAAAATGGTTCTATACTTATGTGAATGGAGCCACACGGAATTAGCTTATGATGGAACGGTTTTCCCTTGCACGTTGAGCATTTTGAAGATGCTTAAAACGCAACTTTTAGAAATAGATTATCATAAAAATCTCCATTTACTCAAATCAATTCTGATTGCGTGATATAATATTATCTTAACCCGTTACTTTGCTAAGATAGAAAATGATTTGACACCACCATTCACCAATAGAAACAGCGGTCAAACAAAACGAAGACCAATTTATAATTGTAGAACAGAACTAAATGCTCATGCTGAGACATATAGAATTCCTTAATATCTTATCCTTCTTCTTATCAAGATCACCTTGCTGGATCCCAATCATGAATATGACTCAATTTTTAATTATTATTGTAAAATATAATCTAAATCTACCTGCAAAAAAATATTAGATAGGAATCAGACACAATATTTCTTTCTCAACACTATTTATCGGCTTTATTAGTTGAACTAGATTTTTTTTATGCTTGAGGTAAATATTTACTGTTTTTTTAAAAGGGTCTTATTAAAGTTTGATTTTTATACTATTAGTAATATTTGAAATAGGTATCAAATCCGTAATATATAAATGGATATAATTCTTATCTTACAAGTTATAAAGATATACTAAACTTAAATTCATTTGATATCAGAATTTATTTTAATAAAATTGGATAGGTTTTTTATGTTATCTTTTATTATTATCTTATCATTGATAAATATTTAATCTTACACCTGAATTCTTACCATAAATATAAGCAAGTATAATCAATTCCTATGATAAGTATAATGTAAGGTGAATGAAGTATGAGGAGAGAAGATGCAAAGGGAACAGGTAAGAACAGTCATTCCTTGAATGGGACCGGTTGGTGAAGATTCCACAGACTCCTATGTGTTTGGTTGTGGAATAAATGTCTAATAATTAATAAAAACTCAGCAACACATAAACACAGGAGATATCATGTGTTTGCGATTGGTTATTTTTTAATCGATTCTGAGTTGAATAAGCATGCATGCAGCTTTATAATATGGTTTTGTTGCTGCACATAGTACCTTAGATTCATATTTGAATAGTGGTATAGTTTTTGGCCTCTTATGCCATGCTTCCGCACTTTACGCTGCTTACATCAAATAAACTTATACAACAAACTATTATTAGACACTGATTCGTTGCTACTGGGTTCAATTTTGGAACAAAAGAAGATGCTTTGATTTTACCAATGAGCAATGCTTTGTTTGCTCCAATTTACAAAATCAGAGTCAAAAAGCTAATTGAAAACGTTCAGTCCCAATGAATTAGGAAGAGGAACAGTTGAAGTGGGCACTTTTCAAACATGTTGAAAACTGTGATGAAAGGGTGATCCATCCCTTGGTAAGAATCTGCGAAGTGTGTTAGGTAATGAAAGTAGAAGAGAAATTATTATTGAGGGAGGAAAATTTGGAAACTTGCATGGATATTGGTTCCAGGGAAGTGAAATTCATTGTTTTAAACTGTGGTTGTAGTTTCTATTTTTCTTAAATTATATATAACTAGGTTCACTTCCACACAGGAGTTGTAACGTGTGTGCTGGTATTTTACAAAATTCTAGTAATTTAAGTTATTATTAAATATTTTAATTAAGAAGTTATGAAAACAACAAATCTTTAAAATTTAGCTTTTAATTTATTTTTTCTGTTTGTTTAATTTATAAGATACTAGAAAATAAAGATAGAAAGGAAAAATTACAGGAAAGTTAAAAGGTTATATGTTTTATATATATACAAGAAATAGTTATACTTAAAAGTAGTTCTGAAAAAAAATATAAATTAAATGAAAAAATTCTCATTTTTACTTTTATAGATATAAAAGTTATGGGAAAATATGGTAAGATGGGGCTTGATACTAAAGAAAAATTTATACCAAAAATCATAATTTTTTAGAATTATGAATACTGAAAATTATAATTAGAAAAAATAAATTATGTTAAGTTCATAAAAAAAATATTGCTAAAAGTATTTTAATAATTTTTTATAAAATGAACATTTAAATTTAAATTAACGTCACTAATTTAAATTTTAAAGTAAAATTTATATTATTAATATATATTATAATTTGATCATAATTATTTTAGAATCATGAGACAAAATTTACAATCAATTATTTGTATCTATAATTTAATCATATTTTTAGTTAATATAATATTAGATTTATAAATATTTTTATTATTTTATTAAAATAATCAATTTATTATCATTGCTTCGGGATAACACCATTTTTTTCTGATAAAATTTGTATTTTAATTATTTTACCTCCCATGGTTAGCTGTTTTGGAAAGCTTAACTTAAAAACTATTTTAAAGAGATAAGGTTATTTTGCGAATGTTACTTTTTAAAAAGTATAATAAACATTTCCAACTTCAGAATGTTTAAAATTTAAAAAAAATAATAATAATTTTCATGCCCAAAAATATTGCAAATAAACCATTACCATGGGTTTGAATTCAAAATTTTACGATTTCAAGGAAATTAAAATTAATTTATTTTTTCATTTAAAGGTGATTTATTTTTCAAATATTTTATTTGAATGAAATAATTTTAATTTATTAAAAATTATTTTTTAATAAGTTATTTTGCACAAGATCATAATTTATTTCAACATAAAATAATATTTAATAATTTAGAAATATCAGTTTATTATATTTCTATCCTTTCTTCGTCAAGTCTATAGTTTGAAAAAAAAATTCAGTTCATACCAGTAATTGTTTTTTAATTGATATATATTGATGTTATGTTTAGTTAATATTAACAATAAATATTTTGATTACCATTTATTATAGTTGTTTTTAACATTGTTAGTTAAATTATTTTTTGTTGATTTTTTAATTAATGCTATTTGAAAAATTTTCTGAAATTAACGTTAGAACACTAAAAAAATTATTTATCTATAAATGCTATACATTGATTTTTACGTATATTCACATGCAAATGTAAAATCTAATATTAGATATATGTAATACAAATTTATACTCAAGTTATATGAATTTTAATATACGGATTTATACCTAAATTAGTAGATAGGAAACATTACACATGAATTCCCATCTCAAATTTTACATCTGAATTATACATACGCATTTCAAATCCATATATATATATATATATATATATATATATATATATATATATATATTAATAATAATATTATTATTGTTAATATAATTATTAACATTATTATTACTACTAATATTATTAATAATAATATTATTATTAATATTTTTATTATTAATATTAGTGAAATTTAAATGATCATGAATATTAATAGTATTATTATTATTAGTAATATTATTACTGTTAACATTGTTATTATTATTAAACTTGTTTATTACGTTTAATTTTCAAATAGGTTTTGATAAGACTAATTAAAAAGTTAGCTAGTTACTGAATATCAGTAGTTGTAACTAGAAATTGTTAAGCTATATTATTACTTGTGAAGTGTTTGCTAAACTTATTTGTTCAAGTAGCTAATAAATATCCGATATTTTCATTATACATTTTACTTTCAATACATACTTTATATTATTTATTCAACTATTCATCTTAAATTATATTTTAAAGTATTTTTTTAATCAAATTTAAATGAAGCAAAATATCATATTTTAAATTGACACCAGACTTGTATTGTGTAAATTAATATAATAATTAAAAAATGTAAACAAAAATTTGATGTTTAAATCAAAATAAAAAATTAATATTTTAATTAGTATAATGATTAAAATATATAATGTCATATAAAAAACTAATTTTATGTATAATTGTGAATAGCTAATATAATAAAAAGTAAAAGCAAAATATTATCTTATATAAATAATAAATAGTCTTATCTTATACACGAAAAAGAGAAAAATGTATATACTTATATATATTAAAAATAAATTCAAAAAATAATTTAAAGATAAAAAGGAAATAAATATAAAAGTTGGAACCAAAAACTATAAGGTTTTTTGAAACAAAAAAATGCTATTAAAATAGTGAAAAGGGTTTGTTTACCAAACAATGCTAGTAACTTTAAACAAGCTTTTCAACTAGTAAAAAAAATAGACATTAATTAAAAAGGTCTTGTTAAACATAAATATAATATTGATATAAATTTCTGTTTATAGAGTAATTAAAAACATACTAGATATATTTTCAGAAGTAATTAATCTTAAGAATCTAATTGAGTGAGAATGTAATTTTCTTTTATGGTGATATATATCATCAATACTAAGTTATTTATAATATTGATATTTATCAGCTTCCTTTGATGTCACCTTTATTAGAATCAAATTATTGAAAGAAGTTTTTATTAAAATAGTATTTGATAAGTATTGGTGCAAAAGTTTTTTGTTATGCATTAATTAAGTTCGTTAAATATGTAGAGATCAAGACCCATAGTACAACCAAATAAATTTTATATCCAGTCAAATATTTTATCATAATTAATTCAATCAATTCATTCATATTAAAAAAAGAAAAAAGCGAATAAATCGAATGGAATAAATTTTGCGATTAATGACTGAATGGTTCATTTTTCTTCCCTTCAATATATTACATTTAATTATTAAATTATTAAAAATTGACATATAGTTGTTCTTTTCTTTTGCTAAGAAAGTCTCTTTCTCTTCTTGTTCATGTTATCCATCATTACTTGACTCATCAACGATAATATTGTAATATTGAAATTGATTTTTCAAAAGGATAAGAGAACAAAATATTATTAACCAATTATAGACGGTTTTAATTAAAATAGGTCATATAGACGAGTTAAATTTATTTAACATATTTTCAATTTAATGGATCATAAATGAATTAAGTAATAGATTATTATTTTTTCATTGATTATAATTGAAGTAAAAAAATCATACAAGTAGTTATTTTTACACCCTTTTAAATTAACAAAGACAATAGTACTTTTTTTAAAAAATGGTTTTTTAAATATTCTGACTTAATTTTTTCTTGCTATTTTGATATAATATTTTCTGTTACTTCACATTCTATTGCTTAAGTATAGAATAGGGGTTCACGTTAATAAAACTATTGTCTTTTAAAAGTTTGATTATTCAAAGACTTGTTATTTTTATTATGTAGCATACAAAATGTTTTTCCTGCCCCTCCTTATTATGGCGGTGCCCTCGGACTATATAAAAGGGAATAATCGGGTCCTAATGAAGTTATGCAGCTGACCCAGGTGACACAGTTTTTTTTTTCTTCTAAATAAAGTCCATTTGTAATTTTTTATTTTTTATAAAATAATTTCGAAAGTAAATAATAATCATAAATGTTTTTACCTGAAATTGAACTTCTATGATCGTGTTCTTCATGAAGTATTACTCAACATTTTAGTGTATGAATCGAGATATAGATAAAACTAAAGAATGAACTTAACACTAATGAGGAATAATTGCAGCACTGAATTAAAATTCACATGTTAATGACACTTAAGTTGGTTAGTAAACTAATAATTATGAATGTTTGGGGGAGTAAGTTTAAGTGGCCAAAGTGTTAATAATTTTTGGTATTAATAATATTTATACATTGTTCCGGTATACTCAATAGTCTCACATCTTTTAAGAGTCGAGATCAAGGTTAGTTTATATACACTTTCCTCCCTTCATCTATTAAGGCGTTTTTTAAAGACAAAACCGTGACAGAACAACTGAACTCCAAAGTGGACAATATCTCGGACACAATGATTGACTCTAGCAATGTCATCTCAACGGACTTGAGATCGAAAAATTGACGCTGTCTGTGAGAATCTTTTCTCTTGACCCTTGAGATCGGAAAATTGACGCCGTCTATGAGAATCTTTTCTCTTGACCTTGGGCTCACGGGGCTTATTCCGGTACACCTAATATAGTCTTACATCGTTTAAGAGTTGAGACCAATATTAATTTATATACACCTTCTTTCCCATCGAGACGCATTTTAAGGACTTTAAAATTTGAAAATTGAGTAGAAAATAATTTTTATAGGTGGATGGTTCGTTTGAGATATTTCTGAAGATAATAAAAGTGTTTTAAATGAATTTTAATTTATTGAAATATAATCTAATGGGAGGATCAAGGATGTTAGTTATTAAGATATTGAGAGTCTACATAATAGTTATATAATTATACGTAAATGTATATATTTGTGATGAAAATTTTGTATAATATATATATAAGACATTTAATAGTTTGTTTGATAAACTTTAAATTTTGTTTGACGTTATTTTTAGACACACTGTTAAGAAAACTATTAAACAATGCATATGTCAAGTTTAAATTATCTTTATTCGTTCATAAGGCAAAATTTTACAAAAAGTTTTCAAAATTTTCAAAAAACAATTTAATATTCTCTTACTGTGTTTTCACATATTTTTCATAAAATTGAATTTTTTTTAATTAATTTGAATATTTTTTTTTCAAAATTAAATGATTCAATTTGGTTTGTGGTTTGACACTTTGAAACCAACTCAATCCGAACCAAATCATAATTTATTTAAATATTATTATATAACATATTATATTTTACTCATATATAATGGACGTGTAAGAGAGGAAAACTTAATTGGTCTAATTTGGTTCACACCTAGAAATATATGGCATAGGAGTAAGAGAGTATGTTTAACATATGAATGAAGTAGATGAAGAATTGTCATGGCAGTGTGAGTGTTACATTATTATATTCTTGTGGGAGAAAAGTGTTAAAAGAAAAATTAAAGATTGTTAGAAGTAAAAAATATAGCAGCACTAATTTTGATGTATACGTTTTGAATTTAATGAAATATTGTACATGACCAAGCATAAAGAGTTTGTTAAGCTTATGAGAGCTAAATTCTAGGAGTTGTTAATTTATAAATTTAACATAATTATCTTTATTATTTATTTTTCATTTTTCGTTCACTTCTACCTTTATATTTTATTTTAGTTTCTTTAATTATAACAAAGAAAGTTGTTGACATGCCTAAATAATTTATTTAATTTTTTTATCAACAATAAAAAATAATATAAATAGAAGCACAAAAGTGGTGCTCCCATCCTATACAAAACATTATTGGTATAAATCAATTATTATTGTCAAATCCAATAAGATAAAACAGACTTTAAAAAATGTTGTGGTTAACACTCTCTAACAATTTATTTAATAACATACACAGTGTTGAGAAGGACTATTCAGATCAAAAGTCTATTAGAGATAAAACATGAAAATGAGGACTATTCAGATCAAAAGTCTATTAGAGATAAAACATGAAAATGAGTGTAAACTCACCTAACAAGCCGATTTTGTAAGATTGAGTTAGACTTAAAATCTATATTTTAAGATTATATCAAAGTCTATCCTAATAAGATTGTTAACCTATCGGATCACCTACTATTTTTATATTTTGTTCAAATGTATTTTAACCAAAACCAAAAATCATTGCAAACTCACCTAAAGGGAGTGAATTTTAGTGAGTGTTATTTATAAGTATTTTCATTTTCATATCATTTGTTCATTTTTTGTTCATCTCTTTATTTTTTATAATACATTTTTGTTCATCTCTTTCTTTTTTATAATATTAAGATATCAAATTATATTAATATAAATATATTAAATATGGGTTGATAGAGTGTGAATATAAGTACGATCCTGATCCTGATTAAAAAGTAAGAAGTGATTATAATCATATTCTGTGTTTAATATTTATCTATAAGTACTTAATTTCTAAAAAAGACAATGAATAAACACCAAATAAAAAATATCCCTTGTAAGAGTGAATAGTTACCACAAAAATACCTATATACAAACATAAATATGTTAGTGATTTTACTCTTACTGATATAATTTGCCTCTAATAAATTGATCTACTAAGAGTTTTATGCTTTCATAAAGTATAAAGTACAATGTAATGAATACAGAGTAAAATTTCATTATAACATTAATTACGTGATAACTATCAACTACAGTAATTCATATAACTAACATTGTGTATTAATAGGTAAAACATTGAATAATCAGCACACAAATATATATAGAAATTATTGAGTTTGGAAATCTTGAATATACCACTTCTTCAAACCATTTATGCCCTAAACTTGAAAGAGAAGAAATGGTTTCATTCCATATTTGCATGCTGTAAATATCATTTGTTTCTTATAAAACCAACCGAAAAGAGTATTAATAAATTAATTTCTGATCTTGTGAATACATTAATTCTTGCTTATGCACGCACATACACATTTTTCTCTATGTAAGGATTTCTAGAAAATCTTCATACATTAGGGTGTTTGAAAATGTAGCACTAAAACGCGTTTATGAATATAATAAATCACATATTTAATTTGAAAATGAAGCTGAGAGAGGCCTTTACAAAATTTTCAAAGAAAGAAGAAAGTGAGAAATTATAATAATTTACAAGGATGGGGCCTTCGATCTCTATACACTTGCCGGAAAGACAGGGAATCCATGGAATGGATATGTGTGAGGGATGTCTTTATCTGAATGGACATAATGTATGTATTTTTATATAATACCTGTGAGTTTCATTCCTTTTCTCTGCCCTACCTACAAATCAAATTGCAGATCTTGTTAATCCTTAAATTAAACTAATTAATTTCTATAAAATACTACCACCACACATCTACACAATCTAATTAAAACAAGCTCAAACAACTTATATTAGGACCAACCCTTGTGATAACATCTTATATATTATAATTTAATCACATTTAATTTCTTACACTATTAATAAATAAACATTTTGAAAGTGAGGATAAATATTTGGAAGTGATTTACCATACCTTACACCATACCATTAGTCTGAGCATAAATATTTAATTGTGATATGATCTTAGAGTTTGAATTTGAAGACTTAAAAAGTTCGATCATATATATGGGAATTGTTTTTGTTTATATATATATTTAAGTGTGATGTATCTAATGATTATAATATTTTCTGAGCATGCATTTTTATTTGAAATGAATGAAATTATTCAGTTATCACATGGGGTTTGAATGTCTGTGAACGTGGGCTACTGAGAGACTGGGGGAATTGATCATAGGATACCGAAATGAGGATGTGGAAACAAATAATATATAGATTGGACGGGAAATTCCGAATGCAAGATGCCAAAAGCAGTTGAGTTGTCTCATATTTTTATAACATCACACATTACGTTTTCTCCAAATTATTATAAATTCAATTATTATGCTCATTTCCTTTGTTTAATTCCATCAAAAAATCTGCTTTTCACTTCCTCAATACAATATTGTCAAAACCTTGGCCCCCACACCTTCTACTACACTCTATATTATCCAATTAATCTATCTAATTCATTACTAATCCTTGCTTTGATTGCTATTCTTCACCTAATTCTCTTCCTCACCAATTCCACTAGCTACCCACATGATGATGCAATCTTAATCACTTCCCAGTTGAAACCTCCTTTTTCTGCTGCAACTTTTTTTTACCACATGATACTGTGATTGTTGCATGAATTCTTGATAGTTGAAACTGTGAACCTTCCTTTGATTTATTAGCTAAGTTGTAGTTAACTATATGTGCACACAAAGAGAAAAAAAAATAAAAAATTTGAGGAGATGAAATTGGAGTGAACCATTAACTACCATATTTAAATGGTGAGACCAAATTAGGTAATAGCTTAGAAATCTAATTAACTCTGGCTGTTGGATATGATTGCCCCAAAGGGATTTTGCCAATCTAAGCACTGTGTTTATAGCAGGCTACACCTATATGTGATCTTATTCTTCCAATATGCTCATGGATTCAAAAAGGAGTATGAATAACGTAGGATGGTCCTCCTATTATATATGTAAGTGCATAATTAAATAGGTAGGAGACGTAAAGGTTCACACCTTCACCTTCACCCTCTCCTCATCTAACCCTTTGAAGTGAAAGTCAACTAGTCTATGCTTATATGGACCATCTTGATGCGTGTATAGAGACTCTAAACAACCATTTGCAAAAGAAAATGAGCATGCTTTCTGATGCAGTCGGTGCCCTCTATATGGAATAGTAATCCTCATATTAACCTCAGTAGTTGTGGTTTAGTTGAGGTGGAAATAAAAAAGGCTAATATTGTTACTTGTGATGGCAATATTTGTTCCCACACGAGACATGTAGGGTTGTTGGAAATAGACAGAAGAAGTTATGACGAGGAATCGGAAAAATATATGATTTTCAAAGCTCTCAGTAATCTTTAATAACGTGGACTACATATGGTATAGAGCAGGAGCATGGCCAATATTACACATATAACCTGCAGATTATTGGCTTCCTTAAATAGTTATTGTTCCTCTAAAATAGAAAAAAGAGTAATAAATAGAGGGGTTGTGCAACTGTGTATGCATGTGCTTGTAATGCATTTTGGTACGACACATTTCTTGATGGCTTTCTCTCTTCTTTTTTTTTTTGTTCCCAGAAAAGTTGAAGGTGTCATAATTATTAGATGCAGTGTTATTAGAAATAGGGTATCTATCTATTTTGAATTGGATCAATTGCGAGAATTTTATCCAACAAAAAAAAGAGATTGTTAAATGATTGTCTTGGCTCGGTCATCATCAAGTAATTATCTCATTAATTATGGTAGTGTGACTGTAAGGTGAGGTGTCCCTGTCACTCAAGTAATCCTCAGATCTGCCCTTAAGTTTGCGTTTGGTTAGGAATATTACTTGTACCATTTTTTTGTTTCCCGATATAATTTATATATTCCTCAAGCCATAATTATTATGTGTAGATTAGATCAGGTATTGTTCCACAAGTTTATTATTTAGCCAAAAATACCAATACATTAATCTCTCATCTTGTGATAGATTGGTTACAAATTAATAAAGTCTTTTAGCTTGCTTATTAACAAAAGGATGGCTATATTAATTCAAGATTCGGTTCAAATTTTGAAGAGAAAAAATAACCAATAACATAAAGAAGTGGATCAAATTTCAGTTCATACAGTTGGACATGATTATATTCTATACTGTAAAACTTACAACTATGACGATATTTAAAAACATGTTTCTGCACTAGAAAATGTCAAGTACTTGCATCATATGTAGTTTTTCAAAATTCTGAACTTAATTAATAATTCACTGAATAATAACTCAATGGTTTAACATTTCACGGATAAACTCTATTAGTCAGCGGCAAATTTCTTTAAGAATGGTTGACCCCTTTTTTGTGCAGAAATAGTTTAGTTGATAAACGAAGAGCAAACACAAGTACAGTAATTACTGACCTTAGTGTTTTGTTTCTTTCAACAAATTTCTTAACAAAATTAAGTCATGATAACCAATGAACATATCTAAAAAAATGTAATCATATGGCCTCGTTAGTTGCTAACCCAGTTTAGGTGCTAAAAATCTTTATCCATTCCTAAACATGAATTCACTTATTCTGAGGAGAATTTGCTGTGTGGGGTCCTTTTGTGTAGAACACACAACAGTTGACGTTTGTTCACAGAACAAAACATGATTTATTGTGAAAGAAACAACTCTAACAGCTTTTGAAACGGAGAAAAGAGGAAATAACAGAGTTCATCTCACCAAACTTTGGTGATCACATCACGAATACTGCTGCAAGCAACAAGCCAGGCCAGCCAGCCCAGCAATCCTAAGCTTTATGAGGTAACATCATCGTCGTGATGACCAAACAATACGATCACATTCCCAGACATGTTTCGTGGCATCCTAACGTAAATGTACGCGTATACACGTACATACGTACGTCAACTTCAACCTTCAACAAGTAACAATATCCATCTAGTGTAGTAGTCTAGTCTTAGCCATAAACCCTTCTCATGAAACATAATGCACAAGTTTTCATCACTCGCACTTTTTGGAATTGGACGGTGCATCAAGGGTCCCCCACGGTCTAATCTCTGGGTCCCACATAGTTTGTCTGACAGAGACAGAGGTATCACGGACGGTCCTATCACCTTGCATTGGGAAAAGAGAACCCTTCCCCTCAGGCCCACTATATTGTATACTGGACCCCACATATGAACTTAATATCTTCATAAAAAAAATTAATAATATATAATATGAAAATAAACAATTTTTTATCAGCTCTCTAATACCATAATACTTCATTCTCCTCATCAGGGTCTGTGAATGTGAATGGATCTCTGACCCTGAAGTCTGATCTGATTTAATCTCTCGCATGCTAAAAAAGAGTGGTCTTCAGGGCTGTAATTATGGCTTAATCATTCCACACCTGATAAAGCATCTAATAAAGGTAAAACACTTTTTTCTGAGACCTCCTCGCTGGTTCTCAAGAACCGCAGCATTATTTTTTTAACCTTGATTTCCTATATCTACTGCAAGCACAACAACACAAGCAGTCAAAGACACAACCCTCGCAACTATATCTATTAGTCTACTGCTACTAGTAGTGGTTGTAGTTGTTGTACTATTTACCTCTCGAGATGTTCATCAGAATATATATAGTATAATTTTATTCATTTCAACGAAAAGCTAATAGTACTACTTACTTGGAATGCCTTTTCAAAAATATTTTCGGCTTTTAAAGCAAACAATTGATGTTTGTGCTCAAGTATATGTGTGCCACAGCGCTACAAAGACACAACCCTCCTACTTCTTCATATTCAAATTTCTGGTTTACTAGGCAAAAAGGCAAAAGAAACCTCTCTCAAACACAAGACACAAAACGATTGTGCGTGTGGTTTCTGTCTGTTTTTGTGTGTCTCTCTGTGTGACTTGAAAGAGAGAGGTGGAGGTAGAGAGAGAGAGTGTTTGTGTGTGTAATGTCTTGTGGTGGCCCATCTAAAAACATATGGCTCACCGTCTTTGAGGATACAAGTAAATAAGATGAGAAATAGACTACTCTCAAGACCAAAGACAGCAAGAGAGAGAGAGAGTGAGACTGGGAGATAAGATAGAGAGGTGGAGTGTTATCTACAACCGTCTTATGGTTTATATGGGCTTTTGGTTTTATCTTCAGAGAAACGAAATCAAACAAACGAGAAACCAGATCACCACCAGTTGGAAGTTCATGCTTTACATTAGTATATAGTTTCTTTTTCAGGTTTTAAATATTTTTGGTTTGATTCAAGTTTTCATTTATGGCCTTTTCTTGTCTTTGGGCAGAACGATATATATAAAGCCATCCACTCTCTTTAAAGAATTTGGGTACCCTCCAAAAGAATTTATGTTCTTTTCTTGGCTTTAGCTACTCCAAAACCATTGTTTTCTTCTTTGTACTGTCTGAAACCTTTGAAACTTTGCTGTTTGCTTCTGCTCACTGCTTAGCCACCCATTCCAATATAGCCCAAATCCCCATTTTCCCCTTTTTCTAATATGCAAATGATGCCCGGTGACCCCTTTTCCCTATCCACTTCCATCGGAGGCTTCACTCAAGAGCAAAACACAAACCCTAACCCTAAACCTAACCCTCCTCCCAAGAAGAAGAGAAACCTTCCAGGAACACCAGGTCTTCACCATCAACTTCATCTTCATTCGTTCATTGATCAAAGCGCTTCAAATAACGCCATGATAAACTTTTATGTTGTTAGCTTATCTTTTTTCTTCAAAATTTTTCATATTACAGATCCCGATGCCGAGGTCATTGCTCTCTCGCCGAAGACCCTCATGGCCACCAACCGATTCATATGCGAAATATGCAATAAAGGGTTCCAGAGAGACCAAAACCTTCAGCTTCACCGAAGGGGTCACAACCTTCCATGGAAGCTACGACAAAGGTCCAACAAAGAGGTAAGGAAGAAGGTTTATATCTGTCCCGAACAATCCTGCGTCCACCACGACCCTGCAAGAGCACTCGGCGACCTCACTGGTATCAAAAAGCACTTCAGCAGAAAGCACGGCGAGAAGAAGTGGAAGTGTGAAAAATGCTCCAAGAAATACGCAGTCCAATCAGATTGGAAAGCCCACACCAAAACCTGTGGCACTAGAGAATACAAATGCGACTGTGGCACCCTCTTCTCCAGGTAAATTCAATTAATATATATGTTCTGTCGCAATTGTAAATGTTCTAAATGAAATAAATGCGTGCTTATAATTATATGTAGTACTATATTTATGTAACAAGTCCGATGTTTTTTGATTGGTGCAAAGAGTTTCAAATTTAATGCTTCCTAAATTTATGTATATTTTGGAGGATGTTAAGACGGGGTAATTAATGGGGTTCCATTGGATTTTGAACAGGAAGGACAGCTTCATTACTCATAGAGCATTTTGCGATGCCTTGGCAGAAGAGAGTGCGAGACTCACCTCAGTTACATCAACAAATCTAAATTTCAAGAGTGAAGAAGGTGGCAGTGTGATGAACTCCCCCGGTTTGGGAGGGCATGGACTAATTGCAGCACAAAGTCTTCAGAATGTTTCTGGCATTCCACAATTTGGTTCACATGGTTTTCGTTTGGATTTTAATGGAATGGAACAACCAAGGCCTAGCTTGTCACTGTGGTTGAACCAGGGGAATCCCCAGATGAATAATAATGGTAATGTTAACAGCAGCAATAATGGTCCCGATGTGGGGCCCAATTACATGTCGTCATGCTCTTCTTCAGGTTTGCCTGATATTGTGCAAATGGCTCAGGCTAACGCTTTGATGGGTTCTACATCGATGGTGTCTAATTTTGGAGTGCCTGCGGGTTCTAATTCTACCAGTGCAAGTCTTTCTCTGTCGTCACTTCCTACTGGTAAAAGAGGGGAAGCAGGTGGAACTGTAGTGGACTTGGCGTCTATTTATAACTCTGAGGGTCCAAACAAGAATTCAAAGCCTGCTTCACCTATGTCAGCCACTGCGCTTCTTCAGAAAGCAGCGCAGATGGGTTCCACCAGAAGCACCAACCCTTCCATTTTCAGTGGTAGTTTTGGAGTGATCAACTCACCTTCCTCACAAACTACCAGTCTCAATAATAACAACAACAACAACGGCGGTGCAGCCATGATGCTGGGAAGTAACACCACTGCTGCAACTGATTTTACCTCATTGACGCATTCATCAAACAGTTTTGACCAGCTCGTGATGCAAACCAATGCGCAGTTGCAAAGTGAACCCGTGAAGTTGAAGCTTCGTTCAAGCGCCGTGGAGCACAATTTGACAAGGGATTTTCTTGGAGTCAGCGGAGGAGGAGGAGGTGGTGGACCTCAGTTCCTACCCCAAGAACTTGCAAAGTTTGCTTCCTTAGGCTCGCCTATGGGGTTGAGCCATTTCACAAGCAACCAATGAACTCGTCTGGTTTCTGAGTCTGTAAGATAAGATCAAACCTGAAGGTTTGATGGGAGGTTGATTGAGCTTTTGGGGTACTACCACTGTGAGAGATTGATCGTGTTGTAGTAGTGTGCGGGGACCCACTTCTCGAACGAAAATAGAATATGGAATGCCACGAGTCATGCATGTTTCTCCCTATTGTTATATTGTTGTTTAATCTTCTGTCTTAACCATGTTATCGTTTTTGGCTTCTCTTCCTTGAGAGAAACGAAGGGAGGCATAAAATAATGAAAGAAATTCTTAGTGAAACGCAGAAAACTACCACTTACGTATCACTGTTGTTGTTGTTGACCGTCAAAATAAGGTTCCTTACTTACCTACATATGTTAATATACAAAACAGAAGAAAGAAAAAGATGATTAAATATGATAACATTTTGATTCCTTTGGGCACTGTAAACTTGACAAAAAATTGATTTTTAATTTTAACAAGACCAATAATAATTGAGTCTCATCTGAAGCTTTTGGTAGATATGAAGTGCGGGCAGCACAGTACTTGTTACGTAGCGAGAATCTAGGTGGCAGAGTAGCTTTTTGGTAGACCCTGATAACTATGACAAAGTGAAGTGCAGGGTTAAACAGTGAAATTTGCTTTGGTGCTGTTAGGTTTGTGCAGTGCAAGTTGGTTGGTGTGGCTAAGTGGCTAAGTGGAAATAAGTGGTACAGTGTGTGGTGGTGATTAGAATGAAAGATGAATGGTCAAAGATGTTTGACTAGCAATGTATATGGAATATGGATTGACATTTCATTGCTTGACAGATCGTGGTTGCTGTACAGTAACTGTAAAGTAGGTCCTTGACTGCTTCCAATTTGGATCTGTGTCCCAAAACGATGCAATCTTGGTTTGTGCAAAACCAAGAATTTTTCTTTTCATGCTTTGCTGAACCATAATGTGTTGTGTAGTGTTACACACCCCGGCATCACTAACGGCGTATTAAATTCTCTTGTCTCTGTCCCTGCTTCTGTTCAATCACACACACTCACTTCACTCCACAACACAACTCATCATTTATTGCAAACAAAATAGTGTAGTTTATTTTAATTAATCTTGTTGTAACTTTAATTTCTGCTTTAGAGATATTTAAAAGTTTAACGACTTATGTAATGGTTTTAATGACATTATTATAATTTAAGAGAACTTTGTTTATATCAATGCATATGATATATATTATTGATATATTAATGGATATAAATTTACTTGCATGAGAAATAAGTGACTGTCACATTAATAAAGTCATTTTTTTATAAATTTTAAATAAAAAATTAACTAAAAAAAACTTTATTATTCCTTATAATTAAGAAAAGAAAAGATGAAACCAAATAGAATATAGTGAGATGCCTTTTATTTTGCTAAATTATTATCTTTTTTCTTTTGATTTGGATGTATGCAATAGGTTTATTTTTTTCATTATAAAAATATTCAAACGATTAAATGATAAGTACTAGCAACACAATCGTTATACACACCTTTTTTATTGATTAAAAAGTATTAAATAAGATAATAGACTTATAAAATGTAATCATTTTTAATATTTAAGAATTCATGTGTGCTGTAGAAAATGTGTGTTGGGTGCATTTTTCTTTCATTAATCACTTTGGAATTTCTCTGTGGAAGTACATTATGATTTTATCACAAAGGAAGGGACATGGAGGAATTTATGGTATGTATGCATAAATAAAAAGAACAAAGAAAAAGAAAGAAAGTGAAAGGAAAAAAAAGAAAGAAGAGAAAGTGGGATGATTTTCCACGGAACGTTTATCTCGTGGATTAAATTATCTGTGATTGATATTCTTAGAAACATTATTATTGGGAAATCTATTTTCCATCAAAGATGTTCAATAAATATCTACAATGTCTAAATATTTTTAATTGTGTTCTATTTAAATAAAAGCAATAAAAATACTACTAAATTTCTTCAATTTTGTAAAAAATAGTAAAATGTAACCAAATGCATTTTTAAATACCCCATACTTATAATATTCCTATAACTATCAGTTTTGGTAGGAGCAAAATGGATTAATTCCGAGATACTGTATATTTCAACTCACTCGCCTAACTTAAAAAAACAATATATTAATAAAAATGAAAAATATAAATAATTGTCTAAAAAATAATTAAAATAAATAAATAGTATAAACTAAAACTTAACAATTATAAAGACAAATTCACCCAAGTTTGATGTGACCTGTTTCACCCTAGTTAGAAGTTACAACAAAGAAAACCCAAATTCTAAAGACACATTTATTGGTATTTACATTCATTTATGAACCTCAAAATTTCCAAGCACACCTTCAAACCTTCCAAAACTCAAGTGGCATTTAAAGGCAGTGTACGTAGTCTATACCTAGCCATTTGTTTTTCTGGGTTAGGACTTGTGTTTTTGTGTACCTATGTCCACGTTTTGTAAAAGTAACAGTAAATAGCTTTTTTGTTTTCAAAACTTTACCTTAATCTTTGAAAATATAACCAAACAGGATAATATGTCTGGGAGGCCAACGTGGATCCTAAAGAACCATGAAATAACAACATCCACTCATAACAAAGCCACAAAGAAAAGAAAACCTACGAAACAAATGCTTTCGTTTCTATTTTTTGGGACAATTTCTTTAGGAATATGGGTCCTCAATTGTTTTGGTAGATGAAGAGATTGCATGCATGATTGATGTTACTTACTATTTCTATAAAGTTGTCGATACAAGTATTTAATTTATTATATTTAGTGAAAATATTCTTATTTTTCTTTAATCATTGCTTTTTTCCACAATAAATTTATTTAAAAAAATTCTACAAATGAACCTATGCTAACATTATTTATTGAAATAGACATATTCAATATTTATGTTTAGAATTCGATTTTGAAAAGTCAATCCTGGTGAACCGAATTCCGATGAAGTTTTCTATTTTTGTTTCAAAAATTAAAGAAATAGGCGATAAAGAATTTTAAAAGAAAATATAAAAAAAATACCAGAATTTAGCTCTTCGAAAACAAAACTCCAATCAATTTTCCAATACCAATAATGTTATTTCCCATGAAATCAAATCCCTATAAATTTTCAACATGAATGATAAACTTGTCTATTCTAATAAATAGTGTTGGCACATGTGAAAAAAACTTAATACATTCAGTTGGTGAATTTAGTTGAATATATGAAGTGGAATTTTTGTTGTTGTTCCTATGGTTTAAAAGTGGAGACTAAAGATAACTTTAGAGATATATAGTTTTAAATTGTTGGAAGAAGTGATTTTATTAAAAAAAGTTAAGTTGAGTGTAGAGATAGAGTTAAAAAGAAGTGGGAAAGATTGTCCAATGGCGAATTGGTTGTGTTAATATATATAGTGAGAGTAGGCCCTAGGTAGCTAGGGCACAGCAAAAGGTTATTGAAAATACAGAAAAAGATAGCTTAAAATAAAAGGCAGTTCCCTAATAAGATTTCCACTTTTTATTGGTATTTGTCATGACCAGCTTTTTGAGACCTGAGTCGGCCCTAGCAATCTCTTTCTTTTTCAAGTTTTTAGCAACTTTGTTTCCTAACTATGATGCTTTCATGCCCCTTTTCTCTTTGTTTTTTAGAGCCTGGGCTCTATTGACTTTATATTCTACAATCTCTTATCATTTTGCACTCTCTTTGCTTTGCTTTTCAAAATGCTATTTTATCCCTTAGTCAATACCAATACCCGATTAAAAGAAACTATACTCTCACTAAAAGATAAAGATCAAAAGAGGCCCAATTGCCTTTCTGGTCTGCTTTTATTCAACAAGAGTTTGTGACAAACAAAAAAGTAATGGGTATTTCTTTTAGCACTTTCATATTTCTTTGTTACGCATCAAAAGTATAAATTATTTATGAAATGAAAATATTTAGAATTACATAATCTAAAAATTTACATATATAGATTAAGCAGTCCAAAACTCAAAAATGTATTTTAGATAACCAATTTGAAAATGTGTTATAATTATACAATTATAATACATTTTTAAATTAAAAAATATATTTAAAATTATACAATTTCGAATATATTCTAAATTTATGTAATTCAAAAATACATTCTGAAATGGAAAGCTATAATATATTTTTAAATTATATAATTTAAAATATATTTCAAATTACACAATTTCAAAATATATTATAAATTAAATACTTTAGAAATAAATTTCAAGTCACATAATCAGAAAATGTACTCCAAATTATCTAATATAGAATATCTTTCTAAATTATGCAATTTAGTAATCTAATATATATTTTCAAATTAAGAAATCTAAAAATATATTTCATATTATCTAAAATATATTTTTAGATTACATAATTCATAATGTATTTTCAAATTCAGAAATACAGTTCAATATTCCAGAATATATATTTTCGTACTCCACAGTTTAGAAATATAAAACACATGCATTTTAAACATTTTCAACACCCATAAAAGTGCAAGAAGAAACAAAGAGGGTGCAAACAGCACTTTCCATAACCATGCGGTCCATTGGCCCAATTATATAGTGTTCCCAAATCTATTCCTTCAACGGGCTTGCTTCAATTGTAATCCAAATATTAACTAACCACGAACTTCAACAAACGCATTTAATACGTCCTGCTCTGATCTATTATCTTTATAATAGAATGAGTATTCTATATTTTTCTGATTTTGGGTTTGTAATTCCAGGATTGTTATTTTGTTAACTTTGAGTTAGTGTGTTTGATATATTATTGCTGAATTTTTTTATCCACAAATATTGGGAATTGATATGTTAATTTTTTTAGTAGAAAAGTCAGTTATAGTCCCTCGTCAATTTTTCTGGATATGTGTTGATATATTTTGTACTGTCACATCACTCTCTTTAGGATCTTGTGTGCTGGCTTGCAGACATTTTCTGCTAATGATCTCTTGATATTTTGAAAAAAAAAAAAAAGTAATGTACTCTTTGTCATTGTAATAATAATAAAGCTTAATTATAGTTTTGAATCTTATATTTTAAAATCTATAATTTTGGTTCTTAATTTTTTTAGTCCTAGTTTTTAAATTTTTCAATTATCCATAATTTTGATTTCTTATTTTTGTGTAATTCTAATTCATCGATTTTTAATTATTCTTAAAAAAATTTCATTTTTTTATTTTGAAAATATATTAAATAATTGTCAAATTACATTTGGTAACAAATTTTTACCTTTAAATTGCCACTTAAACTGATCAACCAACATGAAAACTCACAAAAACAAAATATGTACAAAAGAAAATTATGATCTAAATTGAATCAGAATTTTTTTCTTTCGAATCTATAATCCGCATATTAAATTAATTTAAATTAGGTTTCTGATATTTAAAAGGTTGTTTCCTACCAAATGCTTGTACAAGAAATAGACTTTATCATTCTATTCTCTAAAGACATGCTTAATATTATATTCGTTAAATCTATCGTAAAAGAGAAACAAATAGTGATTAATAGATTTTAAACTTAAGCTAATATAGCTTTGTTGTGATCTTAATTGAGATAATTGTTCACTTATTAAGAATGATACTAAAAGGGAGTCATACATTTGACTATGTTTGTGAAGAAGAAATGTATTGATTAAATTGAAAAAATGATAGTTAGCAACGTAAAAACAAATAATTTTATATGTACATTTTTTTAAATCTCTTTTATTTTATTCTACATGTGAATATGGAGAAATTCGTTATTTCTATACTAAATTTATTAAATAAGTGATTAATAAAAAAACGTATATTCTACAAATGTTAAATTTAAAAATTGATAAAGTGGTTGATAAGAAAATATGTATTCTACAAATGTTAAATTTTAAAATTGAGAAATAAAAAAAAGTTGATTTATTTGAGTGATTTATTTTATTTAATAGGATGATCTTACATCCCATTCAATAATTATATTTTCAATTCAAGGTAAAACACACTCAGTCCATGAAAGAGTTTAACGATGTTCATCACTTTAATTAAAAATTCAAAAAATTAACAATATTAACCTACTTTTAAAGAGTAAGATGAAAAAGGTAGGAATATTTAGATATGTACTTGCTATTTCTTTAATTCCAGGAATTGACACAACTCTTACACTACCAATTTAACAAAATGGTGTGTATATGGTGCCCCTAGATTCAATTGAGCATTGATTTCACTCTCTGAGAGTGTTCCGAAAGATGATTGGTTACATTGACAAAAAAAAAAAACCATTGTCGTGTATCCCATTTTTTCCATAAAGCCTTTGGGGACGCAGCCAATGATACAAGAAATAGAAGTGCCACTTCCACAAAACATGCCCACTTCCTAATGATGTGCCACCCAATTATCACTTACTTTTCAACCATTTCCCATATTGCCTATCAATTCACATTAAAGAATGTATTATCAGTTCCTTTCACTCACGTTCATGAAAAGGACACTATGCCCCTTACAATCTACAGATGTTAAATATCACAATTCTGTTAATCTGGTTTGGTAAATCAACATGTTTGGTTCTGAAAATACTGTGTAAGTTAGTTTTTGAAAAAACCAGAGTTTTGATTTAGTTCTCAAATATCTAAATCTGTCTTACTTTATAGCTTAACCACAAATTCGTCTCTAAATTTGTATTTATTCAAATACAAAGATTTCATTCAAGATCTTCTCATAAGGTGCCAGCGGAGTTCTAAAAGCAACATCCGCTTATCCCTGGTCAGCATCGTTTATGGTTGAGACTAGGACGATATCTGATTGTCTTCGAGCCCCCAACTATTAATATCATAGTCTTATATAATAACAACACTTTCTACCCATCATGAATTATATTAAAATTTTTGTTCTTTGCAAGACTGAATTATCAATGGTTTTCTCACTTTTTAAGAACCAAAATGATAATTTACGTATATTTGGTTTGTCTTTTTGTTGCTGTCTATAAATTTACAACCATACTGCAGCAAAAAGGAATGGCTTCGAATTGAGTAAAAGATGAGAGTATTTTTGCCACTTTCTGGTTCTCTGGAAAGTCTGAATCATATACTGTATATATGGCCAAAAATTGGAATGTAAAACTTCAACCATTGTTGTAGCATAAAATCAACCTTTCTTCAACTTGGCATCAAGCAATTCTCGTACAATTTTTATGAGGGAACAACGGATGCCAATCATGCCATACATGATACATGATCATGGCACCAGAAAGGAAAACAAGAGTCCAGTGTGCCCAAACTTGTCTATACAATATGAACATTATATACAACCAGATACCTTTGTGATGCCCGTTCAGCTTTCAGCGAATAGCTTAAACATATTTTTGGTCTTGAAAATACAACCTCTTTTGTTCCAAACTTAAACACTTTCATTTTTTTTTTTTTTTAAAAAAAACATGTGCTTTTTATCCTCGATGCAACTTGTAAGGGACTAAAAACTTATTGCTCGTATCAAATGTAAATAATGCAGGGACCAAAAATAATTAAACTTTAAATGGAGATTAAAATAGAAAAAAGGTCATATTTTAGAGACCAAAATATATTTAAGCAAATATTCTGTCAACTCCTCTGTTCAGGAGACTCTCCCAAATTGCTTTCAGTTTGTTCAGAACCAATCTGAGCTTGATGAGCAACTGTAGATGATTGTTCTGGGGACACTGCCTCTTGGGAACCTTGCTGTTGATTTGACTGAGCAAGGGGTCTCCTCCTCCACTTTAAAATCTCCATAAGAATAGAAGCTCCACACATTACAACTCCAAACCCAGTTAGTGTAGCTAGTAGGATAGCAAGAACAGCTTGCATGTGAACCTGCCATCTCAAATGTATGAAAATACATGATATTAGAAATATTTTGAATATGAAGAAGACTTATTACTTAACTATATTTTACATTACACACTAATTCAAAGTTTAGACCATAGGCAACTCTTTTTTCAATTTTACTCTTAATGAAAGCACTGGTTGTCATTATAATTGAGGAAAACTCAACTGAAAGACTACTTTATTTGGTGAGACAACCTTAGGGCTTAATAACTATATCGAGGTCTTTATTATTCTATTCAAAATAGGACTCATAAAACTTGGTCTAAAAGTGGACAGTTATTTCCCAAAAATGACAAAACACAACAATGTCCTGTAACTATGGGTACAAAAGGACTTTCTTACCAATGAAAAGAAAAGATGCCCAGCAAGAACCACCAGACAAAACTGAACAGTTGCATAAGCCCAAACATGGTTTCTCCTCACTAAGAAAATTTTGGAGGAATTAGTTTTATATTATATAATAACAAAGGAGGAGTTCCAGTACACAGAGTTGTCTAAAACTAGAAAAAGCCCTACCCATTGTTGTAGCTGTCATGCTTGCAAGAAGACCCAATATACAAGAAAATGGGAGAGACATGGCAATAGAACCGGATCCCATATTAGACACCTGTCCATTGATAACATCAAGAATTCACATTGGCTAAAGGGAATATATTATCTAACAGTAATTCAACTTACAAGAAGCTGCTCAAGAAAACAAAAGTAAGCCAGCATGTTGATAACAACAAGAACGGGAGCATCCTGCCAAACCCTATAAAAAATTTGCGTTAAGTTCTGCTGTATCACGTTGGAAAACATACTGAAAGGAAGTCAACGAAATGGCTAAAAAAAGTTAGGCTTTCTCTAAATCCCAAAAGAATTATGATACCACTAAAATTGATATCAAGTTATGCGAGTCTCATGGGAGTCAAGGCAAACTAGAAAGCTTTCCCTAGATCAAATTTATGTATAGTCTATCAGTGTAACTAACAATCACCTTCTTTATAATAGTATAGCATTGAAGCTTGTCAATGAAACAGGGCCAACAGTGCTGAGCCATAATATTATATCAAATGATCTAAATAGTTCTACCTCCCCTTAAAACAAAAACTATTCAAGCACAGGAATCTAGTTTGACCTTACCTGTAATGAGAAGCCTCTGCCCCCAGTATGTTATGGGCCTGACCGTTTTGAACTCGTAAAAGAGTGACAGGTAGATTCTGAACTTCTTGCTTGCAGACATCACATGTTCTATTACCTTTAATGGTGAACCATTTGAGTGCACATTCTTTGTGTGCCAATGAAAGCTCACCTTTGCAGCTACACTCCAATTTAAAAGTATCAGCACCTTCTCCAAGTTCAACCATACAAATTCTACAAACAGCTTCTTCTTCAGGAATATCTTCACCGCCATCCTCATTTTGAACTGAAACAAAACACTCTTATAAATAAAATTGTCACTGAAGGAACTTAATCTACAGGTCCAAGCCAATAACGGATATCTTTGGATTTTGAAATTAGCAACATTGTCAAAGCCAACAGTTAAGACAGCTGAAGCAGGAGATTGAGTACGATGAGAAAGGAAACACGTAAGAGTTCCTAGCAATTGAGTCAGCAAAATAATTTCAGTTTATAAATCTATTTTGTAGAATAACCAAACCCAAAATATTATCAGTGTCATATACAGAAAGCAAATTATATTTTGCATTTTAATCAGTGATACAAACATACTAAATCATAAAAAAGCAATTGCCAGCAATACAGTATCACTGGGGGAATTTTGTGAGTCCCACTGAACACATAGCCCTGCTCCCTTTCCGGTGAGATCCGTATTTAACCAATAATGTAGAAGTTTGTAAATAATATGTTGTTCCTCGTCTTTGAAATACTTGGAATTGAGCATTACAGCCATTTGCAGTTGTCAATTGATAGTCATAATGAATATAACAAACAAAAATCTCTCCATCTCCTTCTAGCATATAGTTCAGTTTAATCAAGATACATAACACATTGTTTAAGATTCTAAGGTTAACATATCTTTCATAAAGCAATTTTGAAAAGAAATATTACCAGTATCATGAATTGGAGACGTCATAGGTGTTGTGGCAATTTTATCATCCAATCGTAATGTGGTCCGAACTATACGAAACATGCCAGGTACGGGTGAGTTACCTTCTTTGTTAAGCATAGGTACTGAACGGGAACGATGAATTGGTAATTTCATTTCATTCTCCTGTAAAATGAGGTAAAAATCAGATATAATCATGTAAGTGAGGAGTAAATTATCAGAGATAAAAAAATGTCTAATGATGATTTGGAACATAATGTAGAATTTTTATTTTATAGCCTTAACATATCAAACTGTAGTGTTGCAGACTTCAGAGGAACTCTAGATGACTATAGGAAGCAAAACAAATCAGCTCAGTCAACTCTAGCATAAGCAAAATGAAACGAAACCATCATTCAAAATGTTAATTAAAAGAGAACTACGTGTTACTTCTTATTGCTGTGTGTGAAAAATCTGTTAAGTGTACAAATAGGTTTAATGGATCCTAAATTTTTTATAATGATGCCAATGACATATTCAAATATAAGGATAAGTTGCATAAAATCTGAAGTACCATGTTAGAAAAAAAAAATCGAAATGATAATTTAAAGCAAAACCATTTCTGAAAGAACAATCTTTAATGATGCAAGCTAACATCTGTTTGGCATTTTCAAGTTTGGTCCATTCATCAACCAAGAAAAAAACTGACAGTTTAGAGAAAACACACGTGTTACTTTATTTTATCAACACGCATACAATCATGACAGAAAACCTGGTTTCATGAATACAAAGCATCACTACAAATATCCAAGGAAGAACGGGTTACTTTCACAATTATTTTAACCATTTCTATTTTCAATATGCTAATTAACTATATATAATAATTACAATGTAACATGTTGCGTTAATTGTCAAGCTACTCACAACTGTTTCTGCATAAGCCATGTTCCCACCATGTACAGACCCAGGATTTGAATGAGCAATAGGGGTTACAGGTAAGGATGATGTTCTCTTCCCTCTAGGTGTGACAAGGGATAATGTCCTTGAAAGAAAAGGCTTTTTTGGTGCCACTGTAGCTGATCCTCCAAGTGCTAGGAAAGCAGCCTTTTCAATCTCCGAACTTGTGTTGCGAAATTTAAAACTGAGTTTGGGAAGAAAGGTTTTAATATTTGATCTATTTTTTGATGACGAGGGACCTGGGGATTCTTTACTTCTTGGATAAACAGGACTTGGACAGGGGGAAAAAATCACTCTTCTTGGAGGTGGAGTTAGAGGCATGTTTATCCTCACATAATCTTCTTTTTGTTCCTCCTGAGATATAGCAGGTATATCCACGATAAGGTTTTGCCTTGTCCTGTGTTGATCTCTTGGGAATTCCTCAGTTATTTCAGATGATGCTGGACCCTATGTATAAAGAAGCAGAAGAAAAATTTTCTTATGAGTAGAAAAGGAAAAGATTTACTCATTGAATTGCAAGGTAATAAACCTTAATGATACACAAATATATCAGAAACATGTAGTTTTAGCCTGAGGATAATTTAGTTTAAATCAGGGTTTCAATTTAATAAATTTTCAATGAATATCACATTGTTCAAAATTTTCCCCTTCTTAGAAGGAAGTGCTTAAGCATATTGTGCATTAGTAAACTGAATTCTAATACTCTTAATACTTGATTAACTTCGCAAGAGGGCTTAGTAAAATGCAACCATACAATTCATCAAACAATTGGCACTCACGAAAATATGTAGCAGCTTTCACAAATGTAAAAATTTGAGCAAATCATAGTAGTCATAAGCACTATACTATTTGAAAATATTTAGGTGTTGACTCACCAATTTTTACAAACAAAAAGTATACAACGGTGAAAATCACCATTTTCTGAACTTGTTTCTATAACAGATGAAATTCCACAATACATAAATATGGAGAGAAACGTCTCAGAAAGATAATTCGGGGATCATACAACTTTCAGTGCCAAAGATCTTCCCCCAATTGGTACGAAATAATTCATTTTTGAGCAGGAAAATACAAGTTACTCAATTGGAGAGCTTGAAACATCTGAGCATGTTAACAAAAATTATGAAGGGCAACATAGCTTGCAATATCTTTGTCTGCTGTATTCAAAATCCAAATTCAAAGCTTACTTTAAATCTAAATTTTCTGCTTGGGAAATTTTCAAAACCAAATTTTCATCCTTTACTAGAACCCAAATGCCCCTCTCTTCTATAAATTCATATTTCAGCTTTACATGTACAACAACACATAAGTATGTTGGCTTACTAACAGCAGTTAAGGATGTAAAGACAGCAAAACCAATTAGCCATGCACGAACATCCTTTACCTATGAGCAATGATAGATAAACAAAAGTCAAGAAAGTAAATTAAGGCAGAAACAGAACACCCACAAACACAACCTTCAATTCAAGTCAAGAAAACAACCATAAAAAGTTAGTACAAAGCAAGAAAAAAAAAAAAAAAAAAAAAAAAAAAAAAAAAAAAAAAAAAAAAAAAAAAAAAAAAAAGAGACATGACAAGAAGTAAAGGAAGGACCTTTTGAATTGGGTTCTCAGCTCTATTTCCAGTGTTGTCATGGCCTTGGTTATTCTTGTGGTTGGAAGGGTCTGCAGCTTCAGTTGCCATGTTCAGTGGGGAACCCACCCACCGAAAGAGAGAAAAAAACAATACAGGTTTGAGCAGAGGAGTTGAAATTCAAACAAATGTTGGTTTTGCAGGAAAGTTAGAAGAAACCTTCCCTGGATCATGGAAGAAGAAAATTGGCTGAAGAAAAGCTCAGAGAGAATATAGTAAAGAGTGGAGAAGAGAGGCACCATGGAGACAGGTTGTGGTGTAAGCTTGAAGCAGACATGTTTCATATTTTCCAATTTAATACATAATACATGTCATACACATCATATTACAAAAAACATCATTATATCATATTTATTTATTTATTTATTTATTTATTTATTTATTACTTATTTCATCATGTTATATATCAAATTAATTATTTTCTATTTTTATAATTAAGGTGCACAGTTATCATCAGTCATTATCATAATATATGGATATGGCCGCCTAAAACATTATTCTTATTGTTTTTTATTATTGTTTTTATTGTTTGAAGCTCGAAGTCAAATAAGAAATACTCTTTTGTTGTTGGAGCAAATAGGAAATAGATTAATAGAGTTCTTCGCTTATTATGTTATTAACATTAAATATATACATCAAAATTAACAAACAAACATGCCTCATCATTTTCTTAATGTATTGGTCACTGTCTTTTTATTTTATTTTATTTTAATATTATATCCAGCTAAGTTCCAACAACACTCTAACCTCCCAACCTTGTTTTCAGAGAGGAAATAATATAATTTTTCATATTTTAAGAAGTTAATTTTTTCATTCTCTTTCCTAAGATATTTTTTTATTATACTAAGTGAGTAATATATAAATTTTTAAATGATTTTTTCCATTTGTGTAACTTACTTAATGATTTAAGATTATTATAAGGTTTATTTAGTTTCTAAAAGTAACCGTTACAGGAAGCCAAATTCTAATAATAATAACAATAATAATAAAATATGAATGATAGATTTAAAGTTATATTGTGCAAAGTGGAAATCTAAAAAGTCAATGTGCTGATTGTGTTGTTTTATTATCTGTGGTGGAAGACAAACATAGCACATATATTCACTCAAGTGGGACACATTTTAATTAGTGCAAGTAGACTTACCGCAATAACAACATCATAACCATACCTTTAAAATCTTCTGCTACTTGTATTTGATATATATTTTTTAAACATTAAATATATTTTGTTTTAATTAATATTGAATATTTTAAAATTTGATAAAACGTGCTTCAACATTCTAAAATATTCTAAAAGTTAATGAAAATAATTTTACTAAAAATATTAAATAAATTTTTTACTTGAAGATTTTTTATTTTATTTTAAACTTGGGAATTATTTGAAGTATATTTAAAGCATCTTACATAAATAATATAATAAGTATCGTATATATGAATTTGTTAACTTAGACTTGCTTTATTTTGAAAGACATAACCATTCTTTTTTAAAATATACTTACGTTTGTAATCACAATTTTTAGAATACACTTGAGGTAAATACTAACTTCCTTCTTGTGAGTAAAAAGTGTATTAAAGGTATTTGAAATTTGTTAAATAAGTATAAATTAATAAAAGTTTAATTAAGTTTTAAGTAACTTCCAAATTTACATATTTTAAATTAAGTTTTTATTAGAAATATTGTTTTATTTTTATTTAAGTATTTTTTTTGGTTTAATTTTGTTGTTAATAAAGTGATATAATTATTACTTTTGTTTTTAGTCTAGAACTCATTTCATTTCTTCTCCAATCTTCTTCAATTTTTAGGTCAACTTACTACTATTAAAGAAGGAAGTACAGTTAAATAATTTAGGAAGGAAAGTAGCAAGTTGATTAATATTGGGAAAGGAGGTAGCAAGTTAATTTGTTAGTTGGAGAGGCGGAAATGAAAGTACCAGTTTCATCATCTTGTTGACAATATAAATCAATGACAAATATGCTTAGAAAAAAATAAAAAAAATTATAAACACGTAATAAATTAAAGATTTATAAGAAAAACACAACTAAAAATAATCAAATTTATAAAATACTTAAAATTTAATTAAATTGTTAATAAATTCATTTGGGTTTCTAACTTCTATTAATATTTTTTTAGACGAAGTAAGTGATTAAGATATAATTATGATTTTTTATTTTTTAAATACCTTATATATTATTGCTTCCCCTTTATAAAATAAACAAGTAGATACAAGTTAATAAATCTTATATAGACTGTTTACTAAATTTAATATGTTTTAATTGAATATTTTTTTATATATTTTCACATAAATTATACATACAAAATTTTATATTAATCTAAAATTATTTGATCTTTCATTTATATATAAATCAATTAACATGATATATATTTTTCATTTATATTTCACATGCTCGATATTGCTATCTATCTAACATATTGAAGAATGAGTTGATTTGATTATGTTACAGTCAAATAATAAAATAAAGAAAAACAAAATAAAAGAAGCGGGTTTAGCTTACAATTCCATACATTTACCCTTAATTTACAGTTCAATGTCACGTTTTCTTAATCTATTTACAGAGTATGTGTTTCCTTGTTTACAAAGAGATGGTGAGAAACATGTGTTGTACATGATCTATTTTTTCAAGTTTTATTTCAGTCATTATCAATGTAATATGTTGAAAATGCGATTTGGGATTTTTTATATCTTTATATAATTAAAATTCTATTATAAGTAAAACTTTACAAATAGTACAAATTGTTTGTATTTTAGGTCATGTATTAGCTTTAAATCACAATGTTTTATGAAAGGTAAAAATCTGTCTACTAAAAAGTGTCTAATAATTTTGAGTTTTAGTTAAACTATGTACCATTTACTCTTTATATTATTGTAGACTGTTACAATAATTTTTGTTATTTTTAGGTTTATATAGAGTCTTGTTAATTATATTCTTTGGAGTACATTATATCAAGACATTGTGTATAGAAACTTTTATCATAATATAATTACTTTCATTTATTTTTGTAATTATTGTGTGAAGTCAACAATTGACGTCCTAAATGGAAATAAGGGAAGAAATTTACTTAGAGTAAATTTTGAAGGCATGACCTAATAAGAACAAGTTCAAATTATAAAAGATTAATATGTTAGAAAAGAATGAGTGGTTTTGCTAAAGAAGCCGGTGAGTGAATTGGTTTTCAAATTTTTTGATAAACTTCTCTCTTTTATGACTCATTTCACAAGAAATGAAAGGAATAGGTTCCAGATTCTCACAATAGTCAAATAAAAAGTACAACTCAAGTGACTACAACCCCTCTATTTATAGTTACATTCAAACCTGGATATAGGGTCTCTGTGCAAGTCATGCTATTTTGTTTGGGTATGAATCCTTTTATTTTCAACCCAACTTAAATGGAGGCAGCTAAAGATAGTGTGGCTTTGCTAATGTTATTTATTAAATTAGTTCAATGTTCACTATCAGCCCTGTGATTTTGGAAAAAAGATCCCTCAAAAGCACATTACATTTTCTTTTAGCCTTTCTCTAATCCAATAATAAAGTTTTCGATAATGCACTGCACCTTACAGGGTGTCCTCCAATTTATTTCCCCAATAGTTGCCAAATTTCTTATTTCACTTTCAAGTAAGCTTCTGTATAAGTGACTCAATTATTTCCACTAACTTAAAGATCGATTTTTCATCTTATAACTATTCAGAAAAATTTGTAATACTTTATATTTTAATTCTTTTGTAAGTAAATTGGTAAATCCTCGTTAAATCTCTCTAAGAATCTTCAAGCTGTTAATCCTTTGTTAAAACAAAAGCTGTCAGTGATCTTAGAGCACAAGTTAAAGGACAAAAAAAGGAATCTCTATTAAAATAGTATCAAATAAACACTAAGCTACATTATTACAAATTTATATTGATATTTTTATTTATGATGTTCGGCACGAGAATAAGGGAGTCAGTTCTATACGGTGACACGTAAATCTAGGATACAAGGGTCCCCACATCGGAAAGTGCGTGCCACTGTGCTGTGTCCTACCTTATTCTATATGTTGGTTCCTCCCCCACTTTGACCCTTCCTTCAACATCTTCTTCAAAACAAGCAAAAACTTCCTTAACTCTTAACTGGGTGATGAAATTATATCACACATAAAGCAAAATGTTCCTTAACTGAAAAACCAGACAAAAGGGTCTTCATGCCTCAAATAATCCTTTTTCCAGGTCTTACACTTTGTGTTCCATAGTTCATTCTCAGATTCTGTGTCACTGTCACTTTCAGAAACTATCTCTCATCTCACGCTCATCTGTAACAACACTTCCATGGATTCAAAGGCCTCCAAATTCCACGCTCTCACCGGCTCCTTAGCCCGCCAAGTCTTCTTCCGCGCGCTGTTTCTCGCTTCTGCTATTTCCCTTGTTTCCCTCGTTCGCTTCCTACCCAACCTCGAGTTGGGATCTTTGACTCCCAAGACCTACGATGACTGCGTCCATGACTCAGATTCGCTTTCCCAAAACACCACTTTGAACGCTGGTTCCTACTTGTTCCAGAGCCGCATCCTCAACACCTTCTGGGGTTCCTTTGATTCCATCAAATGCCAAAACCACACCACTTTAGTTTCCACTGTCATCGCCATTCTGAAGTCTAAACGACTCTTGAACTATGGCGCCAAAACCCTCTGCATTGGACAAGGCTCCAACATCGTTGTCTCCACCATGCAACGCTTAGGATTCTCCACTGTCGCCGCTCTCAACAACCACGCTTTTTTCTCCCCCAACAATAAGAACTTTGCGTCGCACTTTGAGTACAAAGACTCGTCCTTTGACTTCGTGCTCTCCAAGGATGTGGACCAGGTTTCTGTCCCTGCGGTGCTGGTTCTTGAAGTTGAGCGCATTCTTAAGCCTGGTGGAATCGGGGTCTTGCTTGTTGGGTCCTCTTCTTCATCCTCAGTCTCTTCATTGATCACATCTTCCACTGTTGTGCATGTGGGTTATGTTAATGAACTCAGCCTTGTGGTCTTCAAGAAAACATCTGAAAACACAAACACAAACGCAAACTCAACCACCCTTTTTTATAATCGAGTACTTCCAGAAGATTGTGCTAGCGTTGCATTCACCAAGCCCTTGGTGGGGTTAATGGAGCCTCTTGTGGAGGAAAGAGTGAGACAAGAAGTGAAGTATGAGAGAAGTGTTTCCTATTTGCCAAACTTAGTAGACGTTTCTGGTAGGAAGAGGATGGTGTACATTGATATTGGCGTGAAGGAGTTGGTTAATGCAGATGTGGATGTCAGTGATTGGTTCCCACCTTCTTATCCCATTCATCTTAAGGCTTTCAGTGTGTATTTTGTGCATTATAATGCTTCTGTGTTGTCCTATGTGAAAAGGCCTCGTGTCACCTTTGTATATCACCCGGGGTTGGCTGGGAGGGTTGCACTTGCACACAATGTTGATATGGATCCGCTTTTGGGAGAGGAAGAGTTTGATTTCCTCATGTGGTTTAAAGAAACAGTTCAGTATGCTGATTTTGTGGTTCTGAAGATGAATGTTGGGGATGCTGAAATGAAGTTCCTTGCTGACATATTTGAGAGTGGAACTTTATGCTTTGTTCATGAGTTGTTTCTGGGGTGCTCAGAAAGTGAAGATGGTAAAGATGAAACTAAGAGCAGCAGGGAACACTGCTTGGATATTTACAAGGGTCTTAGAAGCAATGGTGTTTATGTTCATCAATGGTGGGATACCAAATCGAATCAAGGGCCTCAGATGTCATATGTACAGTGATTGTCGCGTGAGAAGCTGTATCTGCTTTGTGTGTTTAAAGTTCCAAAATGCTTTATAAAGACCTTACTTCATCATTCTCCTCTGCAAATAAAGTGTGTGCTGCTTGGTTTTTCTCTTCCGTTGCTTTCTTTTGTAAGTTGTAAGGATTGATGCGAAGTTAAATTTTTCTGTATCAAAACTACAACTACGGATTTCAAGATGAAGGAATCAACTTCAACAATGGAACTCTAATTGACCCGTTGCATACCTGATTCATCAGAGGTTGCAAACATCCTCGTAATTTGTAATTGTGTATGTGTTTGGCTTTTGATCTTTAGCTGATCCGTAATGTAACAAAGTAATGTTATATTCTCTTTCAGAGATTTTTATAAAAAAATATCATTTTCTATTTCAAATAAATAAGATCAGTAAGAAAAAGTTCCTTAAACATTTAAAACTATTCATCAAACATGTAATGTGCATATGCTTGTTGTCGGGTCGTACATGGTGGAGCAATTTTCATTTGAGAACAGTGGATCCTCTCATTGCTCTGTGTTCTTTAAGGATCAATTATTGGGGTTCATGACAAAAAGCAACGCATGCGAAGTAATCTAAGGAAGCATGTGCGTACTTACTTACCCTTGCAAATCCTTAAACCTTAAAATATTGGTGTCTTTCCTATGCTTTGCACAAAAGTAAACGAGGTGAATCATGGGTTTGTGGATAAAAGCTATTGAATAATGATTTTCCCAACCAAGGTATTTGATATAAAAAAGACTCATGAAACCTTTGGCCGAAACCAGAAAAATTCCTCCAGAAAGCAAGAAAGTTGTTGAGAAAGTTAAATAAACTTACCTTTAATGCGCCAAAGGGTAGATAGATGCACACGCAAAATTTCACCACATGGATATAGGGTTTTTGAATAATATAGTAAATTAAAATTAATATAAACAATATAATAAAATAATTTTTAATAAATAAATTAACAGTTGATAACTGAAAAAAAACAAAAAACAAAAATGGCGACTAAGGTAAAAACAAAAGGAAAAAAGAAAAAAACATCAATGGTGCTGAGAGAATTGAAATTGAAAGGGAAGTGGTAGTAGCTGAAGGAAGTAGAAGAAGAAGATAATAGAGATGAAGATTGGGAGTTAGAACCCTAAACCCTAAATTTGAAACTCTCTCCTAAACGCGCCTACGGTTTCTCTCTCACGGACACTCTCGCTCCCTCCTCACTTCAGATCGCATTCGTTCTCACTCTCGCTAAAGTTCAGAAGCTTTCTGTCTCGGATCAAGGTCATTTTCTCTCTCGGCGGTCCATTTTAGGTTTGTCTCCCTAATCTAAGGTTTGGTGTTTCTATTTAATCTACGGTTTGTTGATTCAGTTTGTGTTTCCTCTTTGTTTCGTCGATTTTAATTTTAATGTCATTGATTTTCATTTCATCTCTATAATCTAGAGGCTGTGTGTTGGATTTCACCAAACTATGTTGGATTTGCATTTTATTTTATTTTTTCACTATTTTTTCCCGTATTTTCTCAATTGGTACCCATCATCCAGTACATCAATGGGACTCCTTGTCACTTTCGTTTGGAGCTGATATCTCTTTCCTTTCTCCTTTTTCTCATTTTGAAACGGTAAAATTGTAAGCAATTTCAAAATCAGATGAAAAAGTTCTTGATGATCTTGGGAGCGTCATTTGGTGTTTCTTCATTGATTGAAAAGTAACTACAGACCAACTAGCACTAGCTAGGAAGCTATATGGCAAAAAAGTGATTTGTTGTATGTGTATACACACACATAAATTGGAAAAAGGTGATGGCAATGCATGCATTTTTAGAAGGAAAAAATGAGGGCGACATTCAAGTCAATATTGAATTTGACTTCAAAGAAACTATACATGTATATGGCATCAGCATTGGATAAATTTATTGATAAATAGAAGTCAAATGTGGAATCCGTTACCACTGTTTGTTGAAAATGACCCAGCGAGTCAGCTTCAAATAGACCTTGTTAGTTAAAATGGTTCGAGAAGTTGTTATAGGTAGTTAGTTTGTTCTGTAATTACATTAGTGGAGATAGGATATTATAGAAGACGCATATGTTAGTAAATGTAAGTTGGTCAATTAGTTTTGGGTGGGAGAATCCAGTAACATATTGAATAAGATTAGAATTTGTTGTCACTTGGAAAATTGGCAATAGGTAATAGTGAATGGACATTCATACCCAGAATTTGAGATTCTACAGCTAGCCTAGAGTTCTCAATTGAGTGCATGGGTGAGAGTGAATTACTTTTCTAGCTTTGATATTTATGTAAAGGTTTGTGGAATGTAATATGGTTGGTTAATGTTTCTGACTTCTGTGAGGAACTGAAAATTTATCAAAGGATGGATATTAAAAGGGTTATGATGTAATAGTTTGTTTACTTGTCTTGGTGGAACTTTGGGCGGGTTATACAACTTTTTAACTGTTTCTACTAACTTTATTTTATGATTTTGTTAAGGATAAGGAAGCTAAAATCATCGACTGAAAGTTTTACACTTCTATGGTGAACATGGTTTGAGATTTCCTAGGAAATCTATTTGCCCTTTTGATCTATTCTTTTGACAGGATTATTTTATTTGTGCCTATTGGTGGTATGCTCATGGATTTTTATAGAGGCATCTTCATCTCCAATATGCAGAGGACTATAAGTATTTAGCAGCCTTGTTTCTCTAGAGTCCTGAGTTTTGTTGTTATTTCAGTTTCTAAATTAGGTTTTCTGGTATGGAGGATTTCTTATCCTTCCTACCAATTCTTTGTTTTTCTTTTCTCTAATAATAGTTCTTATTTTGTGAAAGAATGAACACTGGTCATGGTTGTATATTTGTTTCCATGCCTGCTTCAATTGTTTTACCTTCTGTAAATGCTACAAAATCTAATAATCAGTCTGTACCTGTTAATAATAGATATGTCCATGACAGAGTTGACTAAAGATTTTTAACAGTTTTATGCAAATACTCTTTGTTCATCTTTCAATCATATTGGCGTCAAGGGTACTCCCATAAGCTTTCTCAGTGACTATGCTTACTTTCGTGCAGGAAGTTCTAAAGGGCACAATTTCCATTAGCAGTCTCCATGTTGGGTTGAAAACTGAGCAATTTCTATTTGAGTAGTCAAAAATAGCCTTGTTCGGTTTCTGCATTAAATACAACGTCTATATTCCTCTTACCATTTAGCACTCCCAACTTCTGGCATGGGAGAAGAGAAACTAAGCTTCAAAGAAGTTCATCATTCTCAGAGCCCCAAAAGAACTCTTTGGTGGTTCTTTCTTGTAGCTGCCTGCATTAAAATTCTTCTTTTCCCATCCTACCGTAGTACAGATTTTGAGGTGCATCGCAACTGGCTGGCTTTGACCCACTCCCTCCCTCTTTCCCAGTGGTACTTTGATGAGACAAGTCCATGGACTCTTGATTACCCACCATTCTTTGCCTATTATGAACGCTTTCTATCTATTTTTGCTCACCTCATTGATCCCCAAATTGTGCATCTTCAAGAGGGCCTGAATTATAGCTCAAACAAGGTGGTTTATTTCCAAAGAGTTACTGTAATACTTTCTGATTTGTCTCTTCTTTATGGGGTTTACAGACTTACTCGAAATCTGGATTCAAAAAAGCAGAAGTTGATCTGGTCATTGATTATTTGGTCACCAATGCTTTTTATAGTGGACCATGTGCATTTTCAGTACAATGGATTTCTCATTGGGATTTTGTTGCTCTCACTTTCATATTTGGAGGAAGGAAGGGATTTGTTAGGTGGGTGTATTTTTGCTGTTCTTTTGTGCTTTAAACATTTGTTTGCAGTGGCAGCACCAGTCTATTTTATTTATTTGTTGAGACACTATGTTTGGGGTGGAATGATAAGAGGCTTCAGTCGACTTTTTATTATGGGAGGAGTGGTTACAGCAGTGTTTGCATCTGCTTTTGGACCATTTTTCTACCTTGGCCAGGTAAATATGACTTTTATATGTTGAACTCATATGGTCATTATGTGCACCATATGTCATGCTGTTTTCCCCTTGCTTCTGATAAATCACTGTGTTTAACTAATTTCAAATTATTATTATTTGTTCAATAAGTTTAAGAATTTCATGTGTTTGTTGATTTTTCAGAAATGCAGAATGATAAATTGATATATATATTTTTTTTAACAAAATTGGATGCTTGGTATAGCCATGAAAATCATATTAAAAGGAGAGTATTTTTATATGTTTAGGTTGTGGTGTGCTGCATAGCCTATAAGGTTGTATAAAGAACATTTTTTTTTTTCATTTTTATAATCTATTCATGCTACCAATTACGAGAATACTACATGAATAGAATAATGTTACCAATTACGAATGTCCAACTTTGCATGCCCAAGTGAGTGGCAACAAGTTTAGTTGCCTTCTGATAAATTCTTGTATTACTTCATTTTACTGTGTAAAAGTGAAGATATTTCATTTGCACCCTTTGCATTTTGATATTCTTATTGGTTGTTCAAATTATAAATTGTAGATACAACAAGTCATTCGACGATTGTTTCCATTTGGCAGGGGGCTTTGCCATGCATACTGGGCCCCAAATTTTTGGGTATTCTATATTATGGCAGATAAAGGGCTTGCTTTCATATTAAGAAAACTTGGGTTTGATATCCAGATGCCAGCAGCTTCGTTCACTGCTGGTCTAGTGGGGGATTCCTCACCATTTTCTGTACTACCTAAGGTAATATGAGTTTTTAATTCTCTGAATAAGCTTGTTTGCTATTAAACCAAAAAACAAATAACAAAGAACATATAGGGATTTTATGACCCTGGTTAAGCTGATCACATGCTTATATGGTTATACCAAAACAGATGATTGAAATGCCTTATTTGCTGTATGCACTTCATTAGTACGAAGAGAGGTAGGGTGATGTCTTATCATTTCTTCAACCCTGTAATCATGCACTGTGACCTAGCCATTGATAGATTAGAAATTCACTTTGAATCTTTGTCGGACATCTCACATCTGTGAGAGATATAACAAGTTATAATATGACTGATTGCAAACCTCTTGTAAACCAGTTTTGTAGGTTGATTAGGTCTAAATCTACTTAAGATGGTGTCAAAGTCTATCCTAATGAAGTGTGTTGGACCATATTGCGTCATCTATTATCGAATTATTCATAAATATTTATTCCCATACTTGAAATGTTTAGGTTCAAGTTTGGTCTAAATCCACTTTTGAAAAATCTTGTTGAAAATATATAATAGATCACTGGTTGATCCTTATCCATTATCTAAGAATGAAAATATAGAATCTAAATAAATTGTTCAAATGGAAAATTGGCAACCACAAGTTGATAACGTAAAATCAGCACCTGTTTGGCATCAGGAAATGATATTACCATGAATATCATTACCATGAATTTCGCAGTAGACAAACCGCACTAATGATGAAGTGCACCCACAAAAGACCACTTACAAAGGAGTCTTTTGAACTTACCACGAATTAACATCGTTTGATTCACCAAATGTGGCGAGGTTACTAACCCCACTAACCCACATTGGTTGGCTAGGCCAAGAATATTGTCCAAGAATACCTTGGTTGGCTAGGACCAGGATATTAACTAAACTTCTTACTCTTAAAGAGAGTTTAGAGAAAATAAGCATAAAACTTATGTTAGAAATCACTTCATTCAATTTGTGTCAAAAAGAGTACATGGGTTCATATTTATAATAGTAGGGGAGAAAGGGAACCTTTGCTAACTTTTTCATATGGAACTTGTAAGGCATCCCAACTTTGGCATATATACATGCTCTTGCATCATTTTCCCTGGGTTGGAAAGAGATCGGTGTTTTCTTCTGCCAAACCTTAGTCTCCAAATTGACACTGGAACGTTGTTTGGTTCACCAATCATGGCAAGGTTACTAACTCCACTATAGTGAAACTAGCCAATAATGAAGATGATGCAATAATGAAGAGACATTGATGTTGATGCACCAAATGTAGCCACCACAATAAAGACACTTGTAAAATAAAGAGGAAAGGAATGATGTTACCAGGAATTTTGTAGTAGACGAATGACACTAATGATGACCCTCACCCATAGCAAGACCGTTATAAAGAAGTCCCTTGAACTTACCGCAAACCAAGTAACTTTAACTTGAGCAAGATGACCTTGCTCTACTACCAAATTAACACCGGGATGTCGTTTGGTTCACCAACCGTGACAAGGTTGCTAATCCCACTACGGTGAAGATAGCATGCCGATGATGACCATCTTCATCATTGGCTATTTTCACCATAGTGTGGTTAGTAATTTGACCACGATTGGTAAACCAAACAACGTCTTGACGTCAGTTTGGTATCAAAGCAAGGTCATCTTGTTCATGTTAAAATTACTTGGTTCGAGAGGCTTCTTTGTGAGTGGTTTTGTTGTGTGTATGGGTCATCGTTAGTAGTACATTCATCTACTACGAAGTTTCTGGTAACATCATTACTTTCCTTTTTATTTTATAAGTTTCTTATTGTGGTAGCTACAATTGGTGCATCAACATCAACGGCTTTTCATTATTGCATCATCAACATGTTATCTTCACCATAGTGGGGTTAGTAACCTCGTCATCATTGGTGAACCTAATGTTGTCCTAGTATGAGTTTGGAGAAAATGATTCGGTAGAAAAAACACTAAGTTTTTTCTAACTCGGGGAGAATGATGCAGAGCATGTGTATATGCTAAAGTTAGGGTGCCTTATATGCTAAAGTTAGGGTGCCTTACCAGTCTCATATGGAAAAGCTAGGGAAGCTTCTCCTTCCCCTACTATTATAAATATGTATCCATGTGCTTCTTTTGACACAAGTTAAATGAAGTGATTTCTAATATAAGCTTTGTGCTTATTTCCTCTAAACTCTTTTCAAAAGTAAGAGGCTTAGTTAATATCCTTGCCCTAGCCAACCAAGGTGGATAACATGACTATTTTTGGACAATATCCTTGGTCTAGCCAACCAAGGTGAGTTTCATGACTATTTTCACCATAGTAGGGTTAGTAATCTCGTCACAATTGGTGACCAAACAACGTCCCGGTGTCATACTGCATAGTATTAGCTTTACATTTCCCACCTTCTAGTTTAGCTAATTCAATTTCGTAGGTGCTATTGTTCAATTGAATCTGCAACTGAGCCTGGTAATTGGTCATTTGAAATTTATGACTGAGACAACTTTTAGTTATACTGTTTTACTTTATCTTTATTCAAAAATTCCATCAAAGCATTCATTTTCTCTGTTAATATGCAGATCACACCTTCTGTGACCTTTATAATGGTTCTTCTTGCCTTATCTCCCTGCCTTTTCAAGGCTTGGAAGAATCCACAACCACAGATGATTATTAGATGGATAGCCTATGCTTATACCTGTGGTTTTCTTTTTGGATGGCATGTGCATGAGAAGGCATCACTCCATTTTGTAATACCACTTGCCATTGTTGCAGCTCAAGCTCCGGAGGATGCAAGGCATTACTTTTTGCTGTCAATAGGTATGCTTTTAATGTTCATTTGTTTGTGCTCCTGCATCTAATGCTTTTATTTTTCTTTTGTTTTCTTTTTTTAAATGATAGGAGAAATTGGAAATGAAATATAAGTACAATGAAATGAAATTTATGAAAAATGTGTGCATGGTGTGAATTACTTGTACGTTTTATAGAACTAGTGGAAAGCATAAGTGATGCATGTGCCCCTTGAAAACAATATTTCGCTAATTTGTTTTCGTAATAGTTGGCCAATTGCTAATAATCTTGCAAATATTGCCGTTTGCTATTCTATTGGCATATGTTTCTGTCAATAATGCTCCATCTATTGTTATCTATGCCCTAGGCATGTATAGATTTGTCATATTCTAGATTCAAATATCTTGTTCCCCCTTCCAATTAATCAAAGGAAAAAGAGAAAGAAAAGCATTTTTAAATCAGAAAATGAAACTGAGAACCTTTAAAATTCAAATAAATAAGATCGCACAGTCATATTAACTCGTTGCAAGAGAATTGATTTTATTACTACATCTATCATCACTAAACCTCATACAAATTACCATCCAAAACTCTGGTGTCCGCCTGCTGAAGACAGCGATGTTCGTATGAAACAGTGAATTGGTGCATGTCGTAAACCTGTATAGGGCCTGGATAGGATCGTTTGATTGGCAGAGAATGGGAGTGGGTTCGGAGAGATATGCAAACTTTGATGTGTTTGGATGGGGAAACATGAGGGATGAATGCAAAAATGTTATGAGCCCCACTGCAGCATCTTTCCTCTCCATGTTGGTGTGAATTGAGAATGGGATGAAGCACCAGCAGAGGGAGAAAAAAAAAAACCCAAATAGGAGAGACTGGACAGCAGTTGGCAATGACCGCTGGCCTGGAGGTCTTGCTGGAACACACTGGGGCTGCGTGCTTCGTCAAGAGGTTCTTGCCTGTGAACAGAGATTGTGTCATAAGATTCATAAATTGTTACAGGACATGTTAAAGTAAATGGTAAAATAAAAAGTTTTTTAATATTACCACTTATTTCTTGTTTTATTTTTTCCATATAACTAAACAACTGAACATAAATCTTATGTCATTCTTTCATTAATTTCATCATTCCAAATTACACAAATTTCCTCTTAAAATTCTCTTCTATTTCCTTCCTTCTAATCTCAATGCCTATCCTGACAAAGTGGTGGTAATCTTGAATTTAAACCTTTGGAGGATTTCAGGAATTTCTTAACTTGGCTTTCAGTATAAACTTAAAGGCTGAAAATAATAGAAGAATTTCATTTCAAATCAGTTTAATTTTCTTCCAACTGATCCTAGATCTCAAATTGAAATAGTAAAAGGCTGTTTCTCTATTTAGCTCGGAAGACTATAGAGTCTATTTGGATAACTTATCAATAATACTTCTAAGAAAACAAAATAGGGAAAAATAAATAACTTCTCCATATGCTAATTTGTAAAAACTCATTAATTTCTTCAAAATCAAATTTTTAATTGTAAGTTAATTTTAGCTTACGGAGAGAAAGTTTACTTTATTTGATTTTTTCTTATTTTCTTTTCTTTCAAGTGCTTATGAAAGCAGCTTACTTACCCAAACAGGTCCATACATTGCATCTCTTAGATAGTTTACTTACTGTTACATAGACCCACCCAAGGTTTATTCAACAGTGGGTGCCTAAAGGCCAAACCACTAGGGTAGGTTCAGTTCTTACACTGGATCAGAACCAAACCCTGACTTTCTGTGAGCTGTGAGCCATTGGATAGTGAGACACCACTTGAACTTTTTTCTGCTTAAGTTCTACTCTACTTCTAGACATGCACATCCTATGAAAGATGGTAACTCATGGCCTTGTTTCTGTATATTCTTATTTGGTAATTCTTAGCCTTCTACTATTTGAGCAGCCTCAGTTGGTACAGCCAGTTACTGCTGTCAGTTTGGTTGGTTTAGTTATGATAGTTTTGGTGTTTCTAGTGCTACAAGGCTGTGTTAAACCTCACGCTCATCTGCTTATAAAAGAACCCAGGGTCCTCTCTTTGCAAATAATAATAATAGTTCAGAATCGTTTTCTCTCTGTTTCTTTCTCTAGTTGTGCTAAATATATCTTTATACTGCTGGGATTTGTATTTTCGTGACCCAACTACATCTAAGATTAAGTATAAACAAGCAACCATTGCAATCTTGCACACAACATGAACCAAGCAGAAGAAAAGATAAAAGCAAATTTATATAAACAGTTATACTGTCTAGTTCCTTCTTTAACGTGGCAATATATGTTTTGCCAAAATCATTGCTTGTAATGACTGAATGCTTTTAGATGCCAACGAAATAAAACTTGCAAGTTGCATCTTTTTGTATCAGTGTTGTTCTTTTCGTATTTTTGCTTTGAAATTTCACACATTACTTGTACGTGCAGTATCTTGCTATTCAATTTTTCCGTTACTATTTGAGGCACAAGAGTATCCGATCAAAGTTTTGTTGCTGCTTCTACACTCCATTTTGATGTGGTTAGGCTTTTCAGCACAATTTAATGTTGGGGCTGAAACAAGGAGAGCGCCAAGTACTAATTCAAAGAAAAAGGCTGATGAATTTGGATCTGAAGGTAGTTCGGGGGAAACTGTGAAGAAAGGTTTTGTTATTGGGTGGAGTGAGAGGATATATCTGATAGGTCTTGTAGTTGTGGAGATATGGGGCCAAATTTTACACCCTCTAATTTTGGGTGATAAGTTTGCATTTGCACCACTCATGTTGATCTCCATATACTGTGCTTTTGGGATCATGTACTCTTGGATTTGGCAGTTGATATCCATAGTTAAATCTCTCTAAAGTTAGGACTGTCTGCAGTGGATACCGGATTTTGTTATGAATTTTATCTCCTAATTTGAAGAGTCAACATTTGGTTTAATTTTTTAATGAAATGAAGTCACTGCTTGACATGAGTATTATTACACCATAGTTAAACAATTACTATTTAATCTTGCCTCTGCCGTCTCAATAACATATTAGTAGAAGGTTTTAGTAGAATGTGGATTATACTCAGTCTTAGAGTAAATTATTCATACTGTTGTATCTATTTAAAAGAAAAAGAAAAAGAAAGACAATCGGACAAAGATCAAAGAATAAAACATAAACGTCTGAAAAGTGTGAACTTTTTCTTTTCGAATGTTCAAAATGAAGTAACAACTAGAATATAAAAAAGAAAGAATAATTTCTACATCTCGACTTACGTAAAATATTATTTCTACAGAAAATTATAAGAAAGATTATAAATTAAAAAAAATATGTTAAATTTTGCTAGATGATTGATAGTAAACTGTTTGGGAGTAATCATCTTGAAAAAGTTTTAAGAGGATTTTCAGACTGCTTGTGAATAGTCAAAACTAATACGAACGCAATAGATGATGAGAAAAAAAACTTGAGTTTTATGTTAGTTCATTCCAACATCAAGTTGCTTCCAATTCTCTTTTATAATCAATAAAGGGAATCAAAGATTATAAATGTTCTGATTATCACTTTTGAATTATAATAAATGCATCAAATCATCTTTAGATATGTTTTGTATTTACTGGTAAGATAAATAATACAATTATTTTTTTTCATTAGGTGACTTAACTTTTCCCAATATTTTATAATTATTAGCAATAATAAAAAAAAGTTGTTTAAAATACAAGAATATTTTTTTAAAAAAAATATACAAATAAATACTACTTGATAAAAGACAACTTGTAAAGTGAAAGTTTTATAAATACTGAACACTCTCTTTATATTGTCTGTCACATATTCTATGATATAACACTGAAAAACTTAAGGTAATTCACATGAAACATGTTGACATTCTATCAAATTGTTACTTGGTTTTTCCTGTTGAATATTCTATTTGTGTCTTAAATAAGATTATTGTGACTTTGTGGAGATCTTTTATTGTGTGCCAGAACTGTATTAGGGGTTCATAATCATTTAATTAAAAGAGGATTTCTACTACACTCAACTTACTATGCTTCAATGTATCTTTTAATTCTGAACATACAACATCAGAAAATTGGTTTGTTGTGTTCGAATTTTTATTGGGATCCATGGGATATGTTGATGGCTTTTTAAGACAATGTAAAAAATTCAACTTGTATTTTTGTCTTGTTAGTGGACATTCTTAAGGTGTGGGGACGAAAGGTGTCGAATTTGGTTGCGGTTTAGAGGTTTGTGTGGTTGGTTGCTCTGTGGGGCAGGTAAAGGTGTACATTCAGAGGAAGGGACAAATGGTTCAGGAATGGGTTCAAGGTTTGGTTGATGGAGTATTTTGGTGATGGTTCATGGCCTAGTTGTGGGGTTGGTTGGGTGGGTGCAACTATAGGTGTTGGGGAAATGGTTGAGCAGTTGGCTGAGGTTGAGGTGGTGGAGGAGCTTGTATAGCAAGAGCAGATGGTGCAACTAGAGCCAAAGTCTGAAGGATTTGGAAAATTTATTTTTCCTCATCTATTTAGCAAGGAACATCGCCATGTTAATGTTTATACGGATCCGCTTTTGGGAGAGGAAGAGTTTGATTTCCTTACGTGGTTTGGTTTAAAGAAACAGTTCAGTATGCTGATTTTGTGGGTCTGAAGATGAATGTTGGGTATGTTGAAATGAAGTTCCTTGCTGACATATTTGAGAGTGGAACTTTATGCTTTGTTCATGAGTTGTTTCTTGGATGCTCAGAGAGTGAAGATGCTAAAGCTGAAATTATGAGCAGCAGGGAACACTTCATGGATGTTTACAAGTGTGTTTATGTTAGATGTCATATGTACAGTGATTATCGTGAGAAATTGTATCTGCTTTGTGTGTTTGAAGTTCCCAAATGCTTTATATAAATTACCTTACTTCATCATTCTCCTCTGCAAATAAACTGTGTGCTGCTTGGTTTTTCTTTTCTTTTTGTAAGTTCTAAGTATTGATGACAAGTTAAATTTGTCTGGATCAAACTTACAACTACGAATTTCATTTCGAGATGAAGTAACCGATTCAACGATGGAACTCTAATTGAACCGTTGCATACTTAATTCATCAAAGGTTGGGAACATCCTCGTAATTTGTAATTCTGTGTTTCTGTTTTGCTTTTGGTGTTTAGCTAATCAGTAATGTGGCAAAGTAAAGTTATATTCTCTTGCTGATTTGCTTTAATGTATTTCTATGAAGAAAATATTATACAGGAGTATCATTTTCTATTCTAAAACAAATAACGTAAGAAAAAAGTTACAGAAACATTTAAAACTACTCATCTAACAAGTGAAGTGCATAAGTTACAGAAACATTTAAAACTACTCATCTAACAAGTGAAGTGCATATGCTCATTGTTGGGTAATGCAACGCATGCGAAGTAAATTAAGGAGTGGTTAACCAATTGTTAAGGAAACATGTGCAGACTTATCCTCATATTAAGGAGTGGTTAACCAATTGTTAAGGAAACATGTGCAGACTTATCCTCATAAATCCTTAGAGACATTAAAAAATTGGTGTCCAGAGGAGTTATCCAATACTTTGATAAAAGTAATTGAGGTGAATGGTGGGTTTGAGGATAAGAGCTATTCAATAATCATTTTCCTAACAAAGGTATGGATTAAAAAGTGGCTCATAAGACCTTTGGCCGAAACTAGAAAAATCCTATAGAAAAGAAAAAAGGTGGTTGAGAAAGTTAATTACCATTATTGTGCCAACCTGAAAACATGGCCAAATACATTGGCAACGCAACATAAACCTATATTTCCATGTGTCCTTGTGGAAAACGTAATGAACCACCATCCTTCAACTACTGGCCAAATGGTCAATTGCATAAAAGCAGTATTCAAAATATAGCAACTCAAACTGTTTCATCTCATCACCTCATACAAAAGATTAGATTGACACTAACTGATAAATCTAGGGTGTCAAGTTGCTGAGTTATTGTTAACTTCAAGAAATGTTTGATGGCGTTATGAGCAATTTTGACCAAAGTAAGAAAGACGTGTCCAAAGAGAAAAGGAGAATCTAATTATGTTTAGAAGATAAAACAACTTAAAAATTGGGAGTGAAACCAAACAAGCATGGTGGAGGCATTGTCTTATACAATAATACAAGTCAGGTACAATGCCAGCCTGTTGTACATGTCAAACACAATGTCATGCATAAATACCAATTTCTATATTTTTGGGATTATTAGAAAAACCTGATAATATAAGTTAAAGTATTGACTATAACATTTGGACTGTACAGGAAGCTTGTGTCACTAACATTGTATCTTCATTCCTCGGGTTCACGCCCCACTTTGATCTCCAAAAGCCTCTCAACTGGTTGTCTGCAGATTGGACATCTATTTGTTTGGAACCTCAAAACCTTTGCACATCCACTACACATACACTACAAGGAAACAAATCCAAAACCAATCCAAAAGCAAAGATAATAATCAGTTAGCTAAAAATGATAACTTATTAGTGACAGAGTAACATGTTAATATAAATTATTTTGAAGAAAAAATCATTTGAGGGTGAGCCTTGGTGCAACTGTAAAGGTGCATGTTGGTGACTAATTGGCCATGGCTATGAATTTTGAAATAACCTTTTTGCATATGCAAGGATAAGACTGCATACTGCATACAGTACCCTTCTCTATACCTTTGCATAGCAAGAAGTCTTTGGACACCAAGGTTAAGTTTTTAATCATTTATTTTATAGTAGTTGTTTCATGAAGCTGAGAAAACTAAGCAATTGTTCAAAAATAAGTTGAACTAAAATGCACAAGAAAAGAAAAATAATGACAAAAGAATCTGCTCATCAATGAAAGCCAGCAGCATATATAATGTATCACTTACACTAATACTCATGGTATCAATGGTTACCATCAGAGGATCATGCAGTCAACCAATTAAACATAAACTTTAAGAAAAAAGTAAAACGATAAATACCATGTGGCGACATGGAAGGACAGTTGTGTCACGAGGCTCTGACAAACATATAACACACTCTTTTCCTGGGTCATTTCCATCCAAGTCACTCTCCACTGAATTTCCAATGCCATATATTTCCTGCAGTTCATACCTCATTTCATTTACCCATAAGATCTGCTTAACAACCTTCACCTGAAACTCTCCTTTTTCCTTCTCAAACACTGCTTGAGTTATCTGAGAGTTTGCGCTACCAGATGATGGAGTTTCATTTGATTTTGATTCATCAGGGTTGACAGAGGATGCATCTGCTTTAATTGCAACAGGATAGACATCACTGTCCCCCACATTCAATAACTCAGACTCCTCAAATATTGAAAAATCAATACCAGTCCCAGCTGGCTGTTTAAACTTCTGGCCAAGACCTTGCTGGAAATTTACGGTCACGGGTGGAAGAACGTTTTCCTTCATTGGGGTTAGGATGCAACCTTCCCCTTCTTTTGCAAAGAAAATTATTGTGATGCTGTTATGGAGGTAAAAGGAAACAAAACATTTAGATCAAACAAATAAAAGAACTACCCCACAAATATTCATATTCACAGCTTTAACCGATACACAAAATGACAATTTTAATCTTAAACAGCAGTAACTATTGTATACATAATTAAACTGGATGGGCATTAAGTCAGCCCAAGGAAGTTGAAGGTGAGAGGCATCTTGGGTTTTAATGCCTTAGAGGCAAGAAACACCAAAAAACACACGTCTTACTAACAAAGACATGAATATCTTAAAAAGAAAATAGTAAAGTATTTGACCATTTTGCTTGGTTTCTCCACATGAATAAGCTACTTAAGCATAACATTTCAGTAAAAGTAAAAGATTACCATGTCAAATATACAAAACCTTAAGCTGTTTGCTGCTAAGAGTCCAAAAGTCCAACAACCAGTTATTCTTTTAACATTCTGACTATATTACCCCGCTCAGCATCATATAAGTATTTCAAAGACTATTTTAATGACATTTAAAACGGCACTCCTAAAGTGCAATGGAAGCATTAACCATTTCTAGTGCCTTGCAGCACCTTAGGTCCACCTTGACGACACCGAGTCAATCACATTTCATGTATTGGTATTGCTTACAAAATGATACACGAAATGGGGAAGCAACAAGTACATACAGTACTGAGTAATTTATTGCCTTCAAAAGTGCTAAAAATTTAATTTAGTTATGCAGCTTTGGCAAAATTGAAATTGCACAAGTAAAATATGCATTGGACCAACTATTCAGACCCTAGTAGACAGAAATAGCACCAGAGTCCAGTTTCAAATATTCTATTTAAAAAAATAAAGGTTAGTTATCTAAATCAAAGTAGATAAAATAGATTAATTCTACTTAAAAAAGACCTTGACTTTCCTATATGAGAGGGTCATGCACACAAGGAGAATAACTAGTGATGATACAGAAAATTACTTAACATTTAATTCTACAAAATTAAATGCCATTTCACTAGGAATTTAACCAATTCCCCCACAAAACAAAATAAAATAAAAAATGCACCACAACATCCAATAATTTAATTGAAATAGCAACCTCAGTTTGTCCTTTCACTCCACATATAACCAACAGAAAACCTAACAGTGAAACCATTACAGAGTTACCACTTTCTTCTCTGATATGGTCTCCTTCCATTATTAGCAATCAGTTATTGTAAATAAAACTACAGTTAAACTGACACAAATAAAAGCCACTCTAAGAATGGTAATTTGAAAGTAATAACAGCTATTAGCACAAGCACATCAGGAAACTAAAATTGATCTACAGGCCCCTGTTCAGGAACAAATAACATCAGCTTTCAAACTGACTGATGCGTACTGAGCTAACTGTCTCATTTACCATTAATGTGTAAACTTCACTTTCAATTGCTAAAACGTAACAACACCCCACACAAAATAAAATAAGCCATTTCTTCACCTCTCTAAAGAAGGAATAGGATAAAAAAGGCACTATTAAAATCTCAATAGACATTCCCAAAAAATGCAAACTTGGTGGGAAGTATCTAGTGTGTGACCAGATCAACATCCAGAATATATCAAATAGGGGAAAGTCATATTGATTATCAAATGATAAATGAAGACAATATAACAAGCTGGAAATCTTTAGCAGCAAATGACTTTTCTTTCAATCAGGCTCCCCAGATTGTTAAGGAAATTTAACCATATAAACACACAGATGTTTATCAGTGATTCACAAATAGACACAGAACAATAACATAGCTATTCTGCCTCCGTTAAAGCCAATGAGCCATCTAAACTCCAAAATATCAACTTATTTCCCATATACATCTGCTTATACCTATACTTCTCATCTGCACAACATTATTTATCTGCAGCTTTGCACTCCCAAAAGGCATGCATCCCTCCCTTCGACACCATTCCAATCTAGCTAGAGAGCATGTTTTGCCCCTTTACTTATCAGTATCCAAATAAGCAAATTGAGCAAAGCAATTAAACCAAGCATCCATCAACAAGCTTATTAACACCCCATCAAGAAAAAAGCAAGCACAGGATCACAGCAACAATCTCAAAACCTTGCATCTGACGCATTATCATCATTCACACGATACCAAACACCAATTAAATAACCACAAAACACAATCACCTCATTACACCACAAGCATAAAGTACAAGGAAAACGGCGTTACCTCCCCGAAACGGTGGCATCAAACGTAAACGTCACGAGGAAACGGCCAGGATTCTCTTCATCAGGCTCAATCTTAAGAGTCTCCTTCTTGATGTTGACATCGTTTTTTATAGTAACAGCCTTCTGGTGCTCCACATACGGCGTCGGTGCCGGCGCCGCCGGGTACCTCCCCCACATCGGGTCCACCGGCGGACGGTGGTGGTGGTCGTAAGGAGCCGGCAAAGGCGCCGGCATGGTCGTCGGCGGCGGGTAGTACCCGGGGTAGTTGTGATACGGCGTGGCGGCAGGAGGGTACACGAACCGGTTCGCCGTGACTTCCGGCGGAGGCATCACCGGCGGTTGAGGAGGCGGCGGGTGAATCCGCCTCCCGCTGCCGCCACCGCCGTGTCTCCGACGGCTGTTGGAGCCGCTGCTTCCTATGTTGCCCATGAAATAACAAAAATTACTAAATTAACCCAGAAAAGGATTCCTTCAAATTTTTGTATTATATTTTCTGGGGCGCTGATATTTTTCTGAGAAGGCGAGAAAAATCGAAGCTTGAAAGCTTTGGGTAGAAGAAAAGTTGTTACTTTAGTTGCGGTGGTTCAAAGAGTACTGGGAACCAGTGACAGAGAAAACCGGTGATGAATGGGAAGTGATTAGAGAATGCATTGAAAAAAAAAAAAAAAAGGTAATAGAATAATAGAGAATTGAAGAAAATGGAAAGAAAGAGAGTGTAATGGGATTGCGTAAAGCTCCACCGAGCAAGAGGAACACCATTGATGACGGGATGGGATGTGAAGGTTTTGTTGTTAAAGTGACCCACTTTTTTTTCTGCTTTTTTTTTTTTGTTTGTCATTTTTTTTCTAATATAATAATATTATGGAAGGGTATGGTGTGGGAGTTTTCATAATTTTTTTATAGATTTGGGAATTGATTATTTTGGCTTTAACAGAAATCATGT
>Ga0209489_100105_pt1 | contig 118979 bp, 105 predicted proteins | sample SiratrowhiteBW_FD_187527 | JGI IMG/M metagenome (GOLD analysis project Ga0209489, IMG submission 187527) | Root nodule microbial communities of legume samples collected from California, USA - Siratro white BW (SPAdes) (version 2) | ecosystem: Host-associated > Plants > Roots > Nodule | place... | reverse complement strand
CGTCCTCGCCGCTCTGCAGATAGCGATTGTAATACTTGCGGAACGTCTGCGAGCAGGTCCCGTGGTGCCGGTAGAAGTCGCCGACCCGCTTGAACAGCGGCGATCGGCCAGCCTTCACCGCCTCATATTCCGAAATCAGAAAACGCCACTTCTGCAGATAGTTGCGTTCAACCGTTCGGTCATAGCTGTTGTCTCGCATCGGATCGTTCCTCCGCTGGAGCGATCCAATCAGCGAATTATTGAACATGCACAGCAATGACAGCGGAGTACGTGGCGCCCCTCTCGCCTCATCACCACCCCGCTTGACTTACCCATAACTCCACGGTTATAGATTAAACCCATAACTTCCCGGTTATGGATCTCGCATGTCCGCCGCGCACGATCTCCTGTTCAGGACGCTTGCCGACCCGACCCGGCGGGCGATCTTCGAGCGGCTGTGCCGCGAGGGCGAGCAGACCGTCGGGGCGCTGACCGCGCGATCCGGTGTGTCCCAGCCGGCGGTCTCGAAACATCTCGGCGCGCTCAAGCAGGCTGGGCTGGTGCGCGACCGCCATGAAGGACGACAGACGCACTACAGCGCGCAGCCCGGCGCGCTCAACCCACTGGTCGACTGGACTAGCCAGATGACCGGCTTCTGGCAGAGGCGGCTCGACGCCCTCGACGATCTCCTGAAGAGGATGGACCAATGAACGAACCTGCCGAGACACGCTCCGTCGTCCTCGAGCGCGAATTTGCCGCCCCAGTGGAGCGGCTGTGGCGCGCACTGACGCAGCCGCATCTGATCGAGGAATGGCTGATGAAGAACGACTTCAAGCCCGTCGTCGGTCATCGCTTCAACCTGCGCGGCGAATGGGGCGGCGTGCTGGACTGCGAGGTGCTCACCATCGAGCCGCAGAAGACGCTGGCCTACACCTGGAATTTCTCGCATGAGGACGCCGCCTTCGATCTCAAGAGCGTGGTGACCTTCACGCTGACACCGACGGGCGCGGGCACGCGCCTGCGCGTCGAGCAGGCGGGCTTCCGCCCGACGCAGAAGCAGGCCTTTGGCGGCGCGCATGCCGGCTGGAAGCAGTTTTTGGCCAAGCTGGACGAAGTACTGGCGCGGGCAGGCTAGCTCCGCCGGCGTCCATTTCGATCAATCTCGGAGGAGGTCTCAATGAGCACCCAAATGTGGATTCGGCAGATTCATCGCTGGCTGTCGATGGCGTTCACGCTCGCGGTCATCGCCAACATCGTGGCGATGACCATGCAGCTCCAGGCCGTGTGGATCGGCGTCCTGGCGCTCGTGCCGCTCATCCCCCTGCTCGCGACCGGGCTCTATCTGTTCGCGTTGCCCCATGTCAGCCGCGGCAACGCGTGAACGAGGCGGGATGATGCAGAAGGCCATGACATCGAAAAAGGTACGCGTGAAAGAAGCGAATGAACCTTCGCCCTCGAAACTGATCGACGGCAGGATTAAGGAGCTCGGCGACTGGCGCGGCGAGATGCTCGCGCGGATCCGCGGTCTGATCAAGCAGGCGGACCCCGACGTCGTCGAAGCGTGGAAATGGCGCGGCGTTCCCGTTTGGGAGCACGACGGCATCATCTGCACCGGCGAAACCTACAAGAACGTGGTGAAGCTGACCTTCGCGAAGGGCGCGGCGCTGGAGGATCCCGCGGGCCTGTTCAACTCCAGTCTCGAGGGCAATGTGCGGCGCGCGATCGATATTCGCGAGGGCGTAGAGATCGACGAGAAGTCGTTGAAGACGCTGATCCGCGCGGCGGTGCAGCTGAATGCGTCGAAGGCAAAGAAGAAGCCGGCGAAGAAGCGATCGGTCTAAAGCATGATCCGGAAAAGTGCGAAGCGGTTTTCCGGATCATGCTTTAGCCGCTCGCCTCAGGCCACCGCCGCCGGGATCGGGCGCGGGCTCACGACATATTCGCGCAGGACCTTGTCTTTGGCATCGACCTCGATCAGCGCGACGTCGTAGGTCCAGAGGTCGGCGAGATGCTGGAGCACCCGCTTGGCATCGGTCTCGTTGAGCTGCGAGCCCTTGATGACGTGGTGATGCAGGATCAGGCGGCGGTCGCCGGAGAGATCGACGTCGACCACCTCGATGTTGGCATCGATGAAGCCGACGTCGTGCTGCCGCGCCAGCTCGCGGCGCACGCGGCGGAAACCGCGCTCGTCATGGATGGCATCGACGCGGATGCCGGCGCGCTCCTCGGGATCGTCGTGCAGATGGAACATGCGGAAGTGCCGCATCAATCTGGGGCTCAGGAACTGGCCGATGAAGCTCTCGTCGCGGTAGTTGGCCCAGACGTCGCGCAGCACGCCCATGACGTCGCCCTTGCCGGCGATGTCAGGGAACCATTCGCGGTCCTCGTCCTCCGGCTTGGTGACGATGCGCTCGATGTCCTGCATCACGGCAAAACCGAGCGCGTAAGGGTTGAAGCCGGAGAAGCGGGGGTCGTCGAATTCGGGCTGGAACACGACGTTGGTGTGCGATCCCAGGAATTCGAGGAAGTTGCCGTCGCTGATGCGACCCTGCTCATGCAGCTTGGTCATGATGCGATAGTGGACGTAGGTCGCCGTCCCCTCGTTCATCACCTTGGTCTGGCTCTGCGGATAGAAATATTGCGCGATGTGGCGGACGATGCGGAGCAGCTCGCGCTGCCAGGGCGCCAGCCGCGGCGCGCTCTTCTCCAGGAAATAGAGCAAATTCTCCTGCGGCAGGCCGAGCAGCTTGCGGCGGCGCTCGATGCTGAGCGCGGACCGGCTCTTGGTCGCGCCCTTCGGGACCGTGCGCCAGAGATCGTTGAAGACCTCCTCCTCGTGCTGGCGGCGGCGCCCTGCCCGCTTCTCCTCGGCGCGCAGATCGAGCTTCTTCTTGCCGGGATAGCGGTCGATGCCGTGCGACATCAGCGCATGCGCGGCATCGAGCGTGCGCTCGACCTCGATGCGGCCGTAGCGATCCTCGCATTGCATGACGTAGTTCTTGGCGAAGTCGAGATAGTCCAGGATGCCGTCGGCATCGGTCCACTGCTTGAACAGATAATTGTTCTTGAAGAAGTGGTTGTGGCCGAAGGCGGCGTGCGCGATCACCAGCGTCTGCATCGTCGCCGTGTTTTCCTCCATCAGATAGGAGATGCAGGGCGAGGAGTTGATCACGATCTCATAGGCGAGCCCCATCAGGCCCTTGCGGTAGGACGCCTCGTGGAACGCAAAGTGCTTGCCGAACGACCAGTGCTTGTAGAACAGGGGCATGCCGACCGACGAATAGGCGTCCAGCATCTGCTCGGCCGTGATGACCTCGATCTGGTTCGGATAGACGTCGAGCCCGAGATCCTTCAACGCCACCTGCTCGCAGGCATCGGTGATGCGCTGCAAGGTGTGAAAATCCCAATCGGCGCCTTCGAACAAACGTTCCGTCATGGAGCGGTCTTCTCCTGGGCAGTTTCGCGGCGCTGGAACAGATCGTGGAACACCGGAAAGATCTCGCTGCGCTCCGAGACCTTGCGCATCGAGAGCGGCGCGCCGCTGTTGCGCAGGCGCTCATAGAGGGCCCAGAGCGAGGAGTCGGAGAGATCGAAGGCGCTGCCGCCGGATTCACCGACCTCGAGATAGGCAAAGAACTGGCAGACCGGCAGGATCTTGTCGGTCAGCAGCAGCCCCGTGAGCTCGCCGTCGGAATAGGAATTGTCGCCATCGGAGGCCTGCGCGGCGTAGATGTTCCAGTCCGACGGGTTGAAGCGCTCGCGCACGATCTCGTGCATCGCCTGCAGCGCGCTCGAGACCAGCGTGCCGCCCGAGGCCGGACCGTAGAAGAAGGTCTGCTCGTCCACTTCCTCGGCGCGGTCGGTGTGGCGGATGAAGACGATCTCGACGTGCTTGTAGCGCCGCTTCAGGAACACGTAGAGCAGCATGTAGAAGCGCTTTGCCAGGTCCTTCATGTGCTCGGACATCGAGCCGGAAACGTCCATCAGGCAGAACATCACGGCCTGCGCGACGGGCTTCGGCACCGTCTCGAAGCGTCGGTAGCGGATGTCGAGCGGGTCGATGAAGGGGATGCGCTTGGACTTCGCCTTCAGCTTTTCGAGCTCGGCGACCAGCTCCGCCCGTTCGTCCTCGTCGGTGCAGGCAGCGATCGCCGCCTCCAGCTCCTCGATCTCCTCCTTGCGGGGACGCCGGAGCGCGATGCGGCGCGCCAGCGCGAGCTTCACCGTCCGGCTCACCGAGATGTTGGCGGGCGAGCCCGACGTGGTGTAGCCGGCGCGCTGGATGCCTTCGCTCTCGGTCTGCGCGATCTTGCGCTTGGCGAGATCCGGCAGCTCGAGGTCGTCGAGGAAAAGATCGACGAACTCGTCACGGCTCAGCACGAAGCGGAAGGCGTCCTCGCTGTCGCCTTCGCCGGGGCCGGTATCCTTGGCGCTGCCCTGGCCCTGGCGCTGGAGATAGTCGCCCTCCACGAACTTCTTGTTTCCGGGCAGCACCATGTCGCGCGTTCCGCCTTCACGGCGGAAACGCGGCTCGTGCATGCCGTCGAGCGGGATCGTGACCTCCCCCCCCTCCAGGACGTCCTTGATGTCGCGTTCCTGCGAGGTCTTCTTGACGGCGCCCTGCACCAGGGATTTGGCCCGACGCAAGAACCGTTGGCGGTTCTCAAGACTCTTGCCGCCTGGATTCAGGCGCCTGTCGATGATGTGAATGGGCACTTTACCATCCGCCTCCCATCCGCCTCAGCCGGCCTGCTTCACGCGCATGTACCATTCGACGAGCCGGCGAACCTGGCGCTCGGTGTAGCCGCGCTCCACCATGCGTGCGACGAACTCGCCGTGCTTCTTCTCCGTCTCGCCGTCCTTCTTCGACCCGAAGGAGATGACGGGAAGCAGGTCCTCGACCTGGGAGAATATCCGCTTTTCGATCACATCGCGAATCTTCTCATAGGAGGTCCAGGTCGGATTCTTGCCGCCGTTCTGGGCCCGCGACCGTAACGAGAATTTGACGACCTCGTTGCGGAAGTCCTTGGGGTTGGCGATACCCGCCGGCTTCTCGATCTTGGTCAGCTCCTGGTTCAAAAGCTCGCGATCAAGCAGCTGGCCGGTGTCGGGATCCTTGAAGTCCTGGTCCTCGATCCAGGCGTCGGCATAGTCGACGTAGCGGTCGAACAGGTTCTGGCCATAATCCGAGTAGGATTCCAGATAGGCCTTCTGGATCTCGTTGCCGATGAACTCGGCGTAGCGCGGCGCCAGCTCCGCCTTGATGAATTCGAGATAGCGTTTCTCGGTTTCCTCCGGAAGCTGCTCGCGGCGGATCGCCTGTTCCAGCGCGTACATCAGGTGCACGGCGTCGGCGGCGACCTCCTGCGGATCGTGATTGAAGGTCGCGGCCAGGACCTTGAAGGCGAAACGGGTGGAGGCACCGTCCATGCCCTCGTCGACGCCGGCGGCATCGCGATATTCCTGCACGCTGCGCGCCTTCGGATCGGATTCCTTCAGGCTCTCGCCGTCGTAGACCCGCATCTTGGCGAACAAGGTGGAGTTCTCGTGCTTGCGCAGGCGCGACATCACCGAGAACCGCGCCAGCGTCTCCAGTGTCGAAGGCGCGCAAGGAGCCGAGGCGAGCTCGGAGCCCTGGATCAGCTTCTCGTAGATCTTCTGCTCTTCGGTGACCCTGAGGCAGTAGGGCACCTTGATCACGCAGATGCGGTCGATGAAGGCTTCATTGTTCTTGTTGGCCTTGAAGCTCGCCCACTCGGCTTCGTTCGAGTGCGCCAGGATGATCCCGGTGAACGGGATCGCGCCGATGTTCTCGGTGCCGATATAGTTGCCTTCCTGCGTCGCGGTCAGCAAAGGATGCAGCATCTTGATCGGCGCCTTGAACATCTCGACGAATTCGAGGATGCCCTGATTGGCGCGGTTGAGGCCGCCGGAATAGCTGTAGGCGTCGGGATCGTTCTGGGCGTAGGTCTCGAGCTTGCGGATATCAACCTTGCCGACCAGCGAGGAGATGTCCTGGTTGTTCTCGTCGCCGGGCTCGGTCTTGGCGACCGCGATCTGGCGCAGCCGCGACGGCTGGATCTTGGCGACGCGGAATTGCGAGATGTCGCCGCCGAAGGCTTCGAGCCGCTTGTAGCACCACGGGCTCATCAGGCCGGTGAGACGGCGGCGCGGAATGCCGTACTTCTCCTCCAGCATCGGACCGAGCTGATCGGGATCGAACAGGCTGAGCGGGCTCTCGAACACGGGCGAGAGTTCGTCGCCGGCCTTGAGCACATAGATGGGGTTCACTTCCATCAGCGACTTGAGCCGCTCGGCGAGCGAAGACTTGCCGCCACCGACCGGGCCAAGCAGATAAAGAATCTGCTTGCGCTCTTCGAGGCCCTGCGCCGCGTGGCGGAAGAAGCCGACGATGCGCTCGATGGTTTCTTCCATGCCGTAGAAGCCGGCGAAGGCCGGATAGGTGCGGATCGTGCGGTTCAAAAAAATACGGCCAAGGCGTGGGTCCTTGGCCGTGTCGATCGTCTGAGGCTCACCGATCGCCGCTAGCAGTCGCTCGGCCGCGTTCGCGTATTTCATGGGATCGCTTCGACACGATTCCAGATATTCCGCCATCGACATGTCGTGCTGGCTTCTCGCCTCGAACGACCGAGCGAAAGCGTTGAATAGAGAATCGTTGTACATGATCCCTCTCCGCGTGAGTTCCGCTACAAGCTGAAACGAAAGCAGTTACCGGACCGTTCCTCAGGCCGTTTCGAATCAGCGTGAGCACATGACGATCATTGGACACCCGGGTGCCGATACGACGCAACGCACAACGTAGGCACTCTATGAGTTACGAACAGGCACATGCCTGTATTTTGTGCGAATCTCTGTCTATATTGGCTCATTTCCAGAAAATGTCACTTGGTCGCAACATCCGGGCGTTCCCGGGGATGTGCTGATCCGGCAATGCAACATAGCGATCCGGGAGCGGCGATCTTATGACACTTGTACGGCGAAGCTTTGGGCGCCACTGTCATCTTCCTGCTGCAATGCGGCGCGCGCTGCTGGCAGCGTGGCGGTCGCGGCAGGCGCGCAGCAATGTATCAAAATCGGTCGCCAGGCCCTCCGCGCGGATGCGACCATCCCGCGCGCAACGGGCCAGAGTCGGGTGGCGCACAGTGGTGCCGCAATGCCGGCGACGGCGTCAGCACGATCGCTTTGTGGCCGCGGCGTTCGTCAGCCGAAATCTCCGCGATCGACTCCCACAGCAGAAATTCATTCCCGATGCGGAGATCGCGGATGCCGTAGGGTGTGACGACCACCACCGCTCCTCGCTCGGTCGGAAGCATCCAGATCAGCCAGTTGGTCACTAGGCTGAACACCACGACGCCGGCATAGCCGACTGCGTGTCATAATCGCCAAGACCGCATCGCCAAGACCGCATCGCCAAGACCGCCCATAGGTCGAAGGCAAGGCTTGCATTGAGCAGGGTCATGGCAAAGCCCCGGCAACCAGCAGCCGCAGCTGTGTCACGCATTGATTTCGAGATCGCGGGATGCATCGACGCCCGCCGTCGACGCAACCGGTTGCTGGCTGTCGGCAACCCCCGAACCTTCATCATGGACGTGCATGCGGCCGCATCCTCCGGCCAACGACGTCTAGGCAACACAGCCACTTCCCGCCTGGATCGCCATGATCGCGACGGAGTTACACTGGAGAGTATGACTCCCATACCCTTGATTGGTTCCCTCCCGGGAGCATGTAAGCTAGAGGATAACGCGTCAGGACCGGCGCGAAAACCCCTCGTCCGCAGGCTTGGAGAGAAGTAAGCATCATGAATCCCGTCAAAGAACTGGAAAAGCACGGACAAGCGGTCTGGCTGGACTTCCTGGCCCGTGGCTTCGTCGCCAAGGGCGACCTGAAGCGGCTGATCGACACCGATGGCGTCAAGGGCGTCACCTCAAATCCGTCGATCTTCGAGAAGGCGATCGGCAGCTCCGACGAATATGACGCCTCGATCGGCAAGGCACTGAAGCGCGGCGACCGGACCGTGGCGGACCTGTTCGAGACGGTCGCGGTCGAGGACATCCAGAACGCCGCCGACGTGCTGCGGCCGGTCTATGACCGCCTCAATGGCGGCGATGGCTATGTCAGCCTGGAGGTCTCGCCCTATCTCGCAATGGACACCGCCGGCACGGTCGCCGAGGCGCGGCGGCTCTGGAAGGACGTCGGCCGCAAGAACCTGATGGTGAAGGTGCCGGCGACGCCGGAGGGCCTCCCTGCGATCGAACAGCTGATCAGCGAAGGCATCAGCATCAACATCACGCTGCTCTTCTCGAAGGCGGTTTATCTCCAGGTGGCCGAAGCCTACATCGCCGGCCTCGAGAAATACGTCGCCGGCGGCGGCGATCCGTCGCATGTCGCGAGCGTGGCGAGCTTCTTCGTCAGCCGGATCGACACCATGGTCGACAAGCAGCTCGACGAGAAGATCGCCCGCGCCAATGATCCATCGGAGAAGGAGCGGCTTGCCGCGCTGAAGGGCAAGGTCGCGATCGCCAACGCCAAGCTCGCCTACCAGGATTACAAGCGCCTGTTCGCAGGTCCGCGCTGGGAGAAGCTCGCCGCCAAGGGCGCCAAGCCGCAGCGCATGCTGTGGGCCTCCACCGGCACCAAGAACAAGGACTACAGCGACGTCCTCTATGTCGAGGAGCTGATCGGCCCAGACACCATCAACACCATGCCGCCGGCGACGCTGGACGCGTTCCGCGACCACGGCAAGCCGCGCGACAGCCTGGAAGAGAATATCGATGACGCTAGGCGCGTGCTGGAGGAGCTGGAGCGTTCCGGCATCTCGCTCGATGCGATCACCGAGGAGCTGGTCAAGGATGGCGTCAAGCTGTTCGCCGACTCAGCCGACAAGCTCTACGGCGCCGTCGCCCACAAGCGTACCACCGTGCTCGGGCCCGCGCTCGACCGCCAACAGCTCTCGCTCGGCGACGGGCTCGGCAAGGCCGTGGTCAAGAGCACCGAGGAATGGCGAGCCTCGGCAAAAATCCGCAGGCTGTGGCAGCGCGACAAGTCGATCTGGACCGGCACCGACGAAGACAAATGGCTGGGCTGGCTCGACAGCCCGGCCAAGGCCGACATTGCCGACTACGAGGACTATGCAGGCCGCGTGAAGGGCCAGAGTTTCTCCGACGCCGTCGTGCTCGGCATGGGCGGATCGAGCCTGGGCCCCGAAGTGTTGGCCGAGACCTTTGGCAAGAAACCCGGCTTCCCGAAGCTGCATGTGCTCGACTCCACCGACCCGGCGCAAGTGCGGGCGATGGAGGCGAAGATCGACATCGCCAACACGGTCTTCATCGTCTCCAGCAAGTCCGGCGGAACCACCGAGCCGAACGCGATGAAGGACTATTTCCATGAGCAGGTCGCCAAGGCGGTCGGAACCCAGGTGAAGACCGGCCATCGCTTCATCGCGGTGACCGATCCCGCCTCGTCGCTGGAGAAGGCGGCAAAGAAGCTGAACTATGCCCGCATCTTCCACGGCGAGCCCTCGATCGGCGGACGCTATTCGGTGCTCTCGCCCTTCGGTCTGGTGCCGGCGGCGACCGCGGGCATCGACGTCAAGACCTTCGTCGAGCATGCGCTCGCGATGGCCCGCTCCTGCGGACCGGACGTGCCCCCATCCGAGAACCCGGGCGTGCAGCTCGGCCTTGCCATGGGCCTCGCCGGACTCGAAGGCCGCGACAAGGTGACGATCCTGGCATCGAAGAAGATCGCCGATTTCGGCGCCTGGGCCGAGCAGCTCATCGCGGAATCGACGGGCAAGGAAGGCAAGGGCCTGATCCCGATCGAGGGCGAGCCGCTGGGCGATCCCTCGGTCTACGGCAATGATCGCTTCTTCATCGACATCCGCATCGAGGGCGAAGCGGACGCTGCCCACGACTCCAAGCTCGCCGCGATCGAAGCGGCCGGCCATCCCGTGGTGCGCATCGTCATGAAGTCGATCGAGCATCTCGGCCAGGAGTTCTTCCGCTTCGAGATGGCGACGGCGGTTGCAGGCTCGATCCTCGGCATCAACCCGTTCGACCAGCCGGACGTGGAGGCGGCCAAGATCAAAACCCGTGAGCTCACTGCCGCATTCGAGAAGACCGGCGCGTTGCCGGAAGAGCAGCCGGTGGTCAGCACGGATGAGGCCGATCTCTACACCGACGAGGCCAACGCCGCGGCGCTGCGCGCGGCCGGCGCCAACGGCGATCTCAGCTCCTGGCTGAAGGCGCATCTCTCCCGCTCGAACCATGGCGACTATGTCGCCCTGCTCGGCTACATCGCGCGTGACAAGGCGACGATCGAGGCGCTGCAGGCCATGCGGTTAGAGGTGCGCGAGAAGCGGCACGTCGCGACCTGCGCCGAGTTCGGACCGCGCTTCCTGCACTCGACGGGACAGGCTTACAAGGGCGGACCCGACAGCGGCGTGTTCCTCCAGATCACGGCCGACGATGCCAAGGATCTGCCGGTGCCGGGCCAGAAAGCCAGCTTTGGCGTCATAAAGGCGGCGCAGGCGCGGGGCGACTTCGACGTGCTCACCGAGCGTGGTCGGCGTGCGCTGCGCGTGCATCTGAAGGGCGGGCTCAAGAAGGGTCTCGCGGCCCTCAACACGGCGCTGAACGAGGCGCTGAACTAAGGGAATGATGCAGATGCAACTCGGCATGATCGGCCTCGGCCGAATGGGCGGCAACATCGTTCGCCGCCTGATGCGCCATGGACATTCGACCGTGGTCTACGACAAGGACGCCAAGGCCGTCGCCGGCCTTATCGCAGACGGCGCGGTCGGCTCGGCGACGCTGGAAGAGTTCGTCGCGAAGCTGGAGCGGCCACGCACGGCCTGGGTGATGCTGCCGGCCGGGCGCATCACCGAGACCACGATCGAGACGATCGCCGGCGTAATGCAGGCTGGCGACGTCATCATCGACGGCGGCAACACCTTCTGGCAGGACGACGTCCGCCGCGGCAAGGCGCTGAAGGAGCGCGGCATCCATTATGTCGACGTCGGCACCTCCGGTGGCGTCTGGGGCCTCGACCGCGGCTATTGCATGATGATCGGCGGCGAGAAGCAGGTGGTCGACCGGCTCGATCCGATCTTCGCTGCGCTCGCGCCCGGCGCCGGTGACATTCCGCGAACGCCCGGCCGCGAGGGCCGCGATCCCCGGATCGAGCAGGGCTACATCCATGCCGGTCCGGTGGGCGCCGGCCATTTCGTCAAGATGATCCACAACGGCATCGAATACGGCCTGATGCAGGCCTATGCCGAGGGTTTCGACATTCTCAAGAATGCCAACATTGAGGCTTTGCCGGCAGATCACCGCTACGATTTCGATCTCGCCGATATCGCCGAAGTGTGGCGGCGCGGCAGCGTGATCCCGTCCTGGCTGCTCGACCTCACCTCGACCGCACTCGCCGACAGCCCGCTTCTGTCGGAATATTCCGGCTTCGTCGAGGATTCCGGCGAAGGACGCTGGACCGTGAATGCGGCGATCGACGAGGCGGTGCCGGCCGAAGTCTTGACCGCGGCGCTCTACACGCGTTTCCGTTCCCGCAAGGAACACACCTTCGCCGAAAAAATTCTCTCTGCAATGCGCGCCGGTTTCGGCGGCCACAAGGAGCCGAAGCAACCGGACGCTTCGAAACCAAAGTAGCAAGTAACGAAACGAAGGCCGACAATTCGTGACAAAAGACCCGCAAGCCAAGCGCAAGCCGGAAAATTGCGCCTTCGTCATCTTTGGTGTCACCGGCGACCTTACCCATCGCCTGGTGATGCCATCGCTCTACAATCTGGCCGCCGAGCACCTGTTACCGGAAAAATTCTGTGTCGTCGGGGTGGCCCGCAGGGGCCAGTCGGATGACGAGCTGCGCGACAGCCTGCTGAAGGGCCTGCGGCAATTCGCGACGCGGCCGGTGGACGACGACATCGCCAAGAAGCTGCTGGAATGCCTGACCTTCGTCGAGGCCGACGCGAAGGATCCGCCCTCCTTCGATCGCCTGCGCGAGCATCTGGATTCGCTGGAATGCGCGCACGAGACCGGCGGCAACCGGCTGTTCTATCTGGCCACCCCGCCCGCCGCCTTCGCGCCGACCACGCGCGAGCTCGGCCGCACCGGCATGATGAAGGAGAACGGCGCGTGGCGGCGGCTGGTGGTCGAAAAACCGTTCGGCACCGACCTCGCCTCGGCGCGTGCGCTGAACGCCGAGCTGCTGAAGATCATGGAGGAGCACCAGATCTACCGGATCGACCACTATCTCGGCAAGGAGACGGTGCAGAACATTCTGGTGCTGCGCTTTGCCAACGGCATGTTCGAGCCGATCTGGAATCGCAACCACATCGACCACATCCAGATCACCGTCGAGGAGAAGCTCGGCGTCGGCCATCGCGGCGGCTTCTATGACGCGACCGGCGCATTGCGCGACATGGTACCCAACCATCTGTTCCAGCTGATGTCGCTGGTCGCCATGGAGCCGCCGAGCCGTTTCGACGCCCATTCGGTCCGCTCCGAGAAGGCCGAGGTGCTCACTGCGATCCAGCGGCCGAGCCTGGAGGAAGCGCTGAAGAGCTCGGTGCGCGCGCAATATCTCGCGGGCCGCATCGGCGACGAGGAGATCCCGGACTATCGCAAGACCGCGGACGTCAAGCCCGGCAGTACCACCGAGACCTATGTCGCGCTGAAGCTGATGATCGACAATTGGCGCTGGGCCGGCGTGCCGTTCTATTTGCGCACCGGCAAGGCGCTGGCGCACAAGCGCACGGAGGTGGCGATCAAGTTCAAGCAGGCGCCGCTGTCGATGTTCTCGGGCACGGCGGTCGATCGCCTGTCGCAGAACTTCCTCACCATCGGCATCGCGCCGACCGAAACCATCGAGCTTCAGTTCAACGCCAAGGTCCCGGGTCCGAGCGTCACCATCGACGGCGTCGAGATGAAGTTTCGCTACGGCGACTATTTCCGCGCCGATCCCTCGACCGGCTACGAGACGCTGATCCACGACTGCATGATCGGCGACAACATCCTGTTCCAGCGCGCCGACGGCGTCGAGGCCGGCTGGCAGGCGGTGCAGCCGTTCCTGGACGCCTGGAAACAGGCCGGCACCAACGGCATCGAGACCTATGAAGCCGGCAGCGACGGCCCGAAATGCGCCGACGAGTTGCTGCGGCGCGACGGGCGAAGCTGGCGGAAATACTCGTGACTGCGGCCGGCCAGCCGAAGCTGATCGTCGAAGCCGACGCCGAAGCGCTTGCCCGCACCGCGGCCGAACGGGTGATGGCGCGGATCGCGGCCAATCCCGGACGGAGCGCCATCTGCCTCACCGGCGGCTCCAGCCCGAAGAAGCTCTATCAATTGCTCGGCAGCGAGGCGTGGCGCGGAAGGATTCCATGGGACCGCGTGCACTGGTTCATCGGCGACGAACGGTTCGTGCCTGAAAGCGATCCTCGCAACAACATGGTGGTCGCGCGGACGACATTTCTCGATTCCAATGCGCCTCCTGGTCACGTCCATCCGATTCCGACCACGGCCGAGAACCCCGATGCCAGTGCCGCAGCCTACGCGCGCGAGTTGCAGGCCTTCTACGGCGCAGACCGGCTCGATCCGGCGCGGCCGCTGTTCGACGTGGTCTTGATGGGTGCAGGCCCGGACGGCCACACCGCATCGCTGTTTCCCGGTTATGCCGAGATCGAGGAGACCCGACGCTGGGTCGTCGGTGTCGCCAAAGCCAATGTCGCGCCGTTCGTGCCGCGAGTCTCGCTCACCCTGCCCGTTCTGGCTTCCTGCCGCGAGATGCTGTTCGAGATTGCCGGGCACGACAAGCGGCCGATCTTGACGCGCCTCCTCAATGGCGAGAATCTGCCGGCCTTACGCGCGCGCTCGAATGGTGAGACCGTCTGGCTGGTCGATAGGGCCGCGCTTCCGGAGGAAATTCGTGGGCGGCGCTGAAGCACCTTGTGCATTGATCGTGATGGGCGTGTCGGGTTCGGGCAAGAGCACGGTTGCAAAAGCACTGGGCGGGCGACTCGGCTGGCGTTTCGAGGACGGCGACAACTTCCATCCCGCCAGCAATGTCGAGAAAATGCGGGCCGGCCATCCGCTCACCGACGAAGACCGCTGGCCCTGGCTCAACGCGATCGCCGACGAGATCGCGCTTGTCTGCGGACGCGGCGAGCACGTCATCATTGCCTGCTCGGCGCTGAAGCACGCCTATCGCGAGGTGCTGCTGCGTGGTCGCGACGACGTCCGATTCGTGTTCCTGAAGGGCACAAAGGAGCTGATCGCCGAGCGGCTTGCGCGCCGCAAGGGCCATTTCATGCCGCCCGAGCTGCTGACGAGCCAGTTCAATACGCTGGAGCCGCCGGAGCCGGGCGAGCACGTGGTCACGGTCTCGATCGATGAGACCGTCGAGGCGATCGTGGACGGCATCGTGCGGCAGCTGAAGCTGGGCGGCGCGAAAACGCTGAGGCAAGAAACCTGATGAATTCCAAGGTCCTGCCATGACCCCCATCTCACTCGTGGTCTCCGACGTCGACGGCACGCTGCTGACCAAGGACAAGACGCTGACCGAGCGCGCGCGGAGCGCAGTGGAGCGGCTGCACCGGGCCGGCATCGGCTTCACCATCACCTCCAGCCGCCCCGCGATCGGCATGCGCTTCCTGATCAAACCGCTGGCGCTGTGGCTGCCGGTCGGTCCCTTCAACGGCTCCTCGATCATCGATCCCGAGATGAGGCCGGTCGAGCAGCACCTGATTCCCGCGAGCGCGGCCGAGCGGTCCTTGCAGATCCTCCGCGACTACGGCGCCGACATCTGGCTGTTCACCACCGACAAATGGCTGATCGACAACCCCCGCGGCAGCTACGTCGCCCACGAGCAGCACACGATCCGCGCCGACCCCACCATCGTGTCCGATTTCTCGCCGTACCTATCGAGCGCCTGCAAGATCGTCGGCGCCAGTGCCGATGCGGCGAGGCTCGCGGCTTGCGAGAAAGCGATGCAGGAGGCGCTCGGCCGCGAAGCCACCGCGGTGCGCTCGCAGACCTATTATCTCGACATCACCCCGCCCGGATTCAACAAGGGCACCTTCGTCGAGGCCATGGCCAAGCGCGTCGGCATCTCGACCGATGCCGTTGCCACCATCGGCGACATGCAGAACGACCTCGCGATGTTCCGCGTCAGCGGCGTCTCGATCGCCATGGGCAATGCCGCCGACAACGTGAAGGACGAGGCGACGCACGTCACTGCGAGCAATGAGCAGGACGGTTTTGCCGAGGCGATGGAGATGATCTTGAAGCGGAATGGGGTTGGGTAGCCGCAGCAGTCACTTCTTCGACCGCTGCATCGCCGGCTTCTCGCTCTTCCGTCTTGCCGCCGAGAGGTTATGCGCGGTGTTGATCAGGGCGATGTGGGTCAGCGCCTGCGGGAAATTGCCGGTCTGCCGGCGGGCCACGGAGTCGTATTCCTCCGCCAGCAGCCCGACATCGTTCGCAATGCCCACGACGCGATCGAACAAGGCTTGCGCCTTGTCGAGATCGCCCGACAGCACATAGGCATCGGCGAGCCACAGGCTGCAGGCCAGGAACGCGCCTTCGAGCGGTGGCTGCCCCGCTGGCAGCTCGCGTGGATCGTGCCGTAGCACGAAGCCGTCGCGCATCAGGCATTTTTCGACGGAAGCAATGGTGCCGCGGATGCGCGGATCCGATGGCGGCAGGAAGCCGACGGCCGGCAGCAGCAGCACGCTGGCATCGAGCAGTTTCGAGCCGTAGGATTCGACGAAGGCGTTTTCCTCTGCATCGAAGCCGTTGTTGCAGACGTCGCGATGGATCGCCTCACGCAGAGTGCGCCAATGCAGCAGCGGCGCCTTGAAGCCGAAGGTCTCGGCACTCTTGATGCCGCGGTCGAAGGCGACCCAGGTCATGACCTTGGAGAAGACATAATGCTTGGGCTGTCCGCGCCGCTCCCAGATACCGTGGTCGGGCTGGTCCCAGACCTCGGCCAGATGATTGAGCACGGCGCATTCCAGCGCCCAGGTCTGCTCGTCGAGCTTGAGCTTGGCCATGCGCGACTGGTGGAAGGCATCGATCAGCTCGCCATAGACGTCGAGCTGGAGCTGCGCATGCGCGGCGTTGCCGACGCGCACGGGCTGCGCGCCCTCGTAGCCGCCGAGCCAGCCCGCCTCCCATTCCAGCAGCCGCCGCTGGCCCCAGATGCCGTACATGATCTGCATGTTCGCCGGCGATCCGGCGGCGGCGCGCAGCAGCCAACTGTGCCAGGCCGAGGCTTCCTCGGTGTAGCCCGAGTTCATCAGCGCCAGCAACGTGAACGTGGCGTCGCGCAGCCAGCAGAAGCGGTAGTCCCAATTCCTGCTTCCGCCGAGCCTTTCCGGCAAGGAGGTGGTGGGGGCCGCGACGATGCCGCCGGTCGGAGCAAAGGTCAGCGCCTTCAGCGTGATCAGCGAGCGCAAGACGAGGTCCTGATAGCCGCCGTCGCGGGCACAATGGCCGCACCAGTCCTGCCAGAATTTCTCGGTCTCCTGGAAGGCGAGCTCCGGATCGATCGATGCCGGCGGCTCGAGATGCGAGGGTCCGTAGGTCAGGACGAACGGGACGGTCTCGCCCGCCCCGACGTCGAACTCGGCAACCGTCGTCAGGTCCTCGCCGCGGGTCTCGACGGGTGTTCGCAGCACCGTCATGTCCTGGCCGCAGATCGCGAGCAGCGCATGATCCATTCGCCGCACCCAGGGAATGTCGGCGCCGAAGCCGAAGCGGATGACGAGCTCCATCCGCATCTTCACGGTGCCGCTGACGCCTCGGACCAGCCGCACGATGTCCGAGGCCTTGCCGCGCGGCGGCATGAAGTCGATCAGCGCGACGGTGCCGCTACTCGTCTCAAAACACGTTTCGAGGATGAGGGTATTGCCGAGATAGCGCCGCGAGATGCGGGTCGCGTGCTCACTCGGCGCGATCAGCCAGCGCCCGTTCTTGTGCGTGCCGAGGATGGCGGCAAAGCAGGCGTCGGAATCGAAGGCAGGCCAGCACAGCCAGTCGATCGAGCCGTTGCGCCCGACCAGCGCCGCGGTCTCGCAATCGCCGATCAGCGCATAGTCCTCGATCCTCTGAGCCAATGTGGTGCGAGCCTGGGAATCCCGACTGTCAACTCCCGCCGGGCAAGGAACGTTCCCGCGTCGCGGCCTTCAAAGCCGCGAGATCGATCTTGGACGCGATCTTGTCGAGCGCAACAGGAAGGCGCTGGCGCCAGTTTGGATGCTCGTCGATCGTGCCGGGAATGTTGGGCTGGTCGATCACACCGAGCAGGTCCTCCATCGACACCGCGAGCAGGCGCGAGGGCGTGCGCGACAGGAAGGCGAGCACCGAATAGAGGTCGTTGGCGCCGATGCCGTTCTGGCGCAGGATCTCGTCGAGCCTGCCGAGCGCATCCCAGCGCGCCTGGTCGTTCTCGCCGGGATCGAGCCCGAGCGAGCGCTTCATCTTGAGGTCGCTGAAGGAGCGCCAGCCGGCATAGGTGCACAGGTCATGCGTGTTCAGCGTCACAAGCGCGTTGGGCCGGTAGTGGTCGACGTTGCGGAAATGGCCGGCATCGTCGCGCTCGAACATCATGACGAGGTAGGACCAGATGCCGAAATCCTGCATCATCTCGCGGAAACCTTCAGGCACGGTGCCGAGGTCCTCGCCGATCACGATGCATTTGTGGGCCGCGCTCTCGCACGCGACGGCCGCCAGCAGCGCCTCGAACGGCATCTGCACATAGGCACCGTTATCGGGCTTGAAGCCGCGCGGCACCAGATAAAGCCGCTTCAGACCCAGCACGTGATCGAGCCTGATGGCGCCGGCATGGCGCATCGACGCTGCGAGCATGTCGGCGAACGGAACGAAGGACTGCGCCTCGAGCCCACCGGCGTTGAAACCGGCGAGACCCCAGTCCTGGCCGATGGTGTTGAGCACGTCGGGCGGCGCGCCGACGGCGAGATGGCGGGAAATCGCCTTCTGCTCGTTCCAGGCATCGAAGCCGTTGGACTGCACGCCGACGGCGACGTCGAGATAGAGCCCGACCCGCATGCCGAGCTGGCTGGCGAGCTCCTTGGCGGCATGCAATTGGCTGTCGGCCGTCCATTGCACGAATTCGACGAACTCGATCTCGCGCTTGCCCGGGCCATTGCGCAGCTCGGTGCATTTGGCCTCGTCCGGCTGTTGCCATTCGGATGGCCACTCCCACCAGGGTGCGTTGAAGCGATGCCGCAGCACCTCGAAGCAGGCAAAGCGGGACAACAGCGGCGCGCGAGCGGCGCGGAAGCCGTCAAACGCCTTGCGGCGCGCCTGGCTCGCGCTCGTCACGAAGCTGTCAAAGGCGGCGCGCAGGCCCAGCCATTTCAACGCCGCCACGTCGGCATAAGGGACGCGATCACCTTCGCGCAGACGGGCCGCCGTCGCGGCCGCGTCGGGCACGAGGTCTGCCGAGAATTCGGGAATCGCCTCGACGTCGATGTAGAGCGGGTTGAGGAAGAGCCGGCTGTTCGGCGAATAGGGGCTGCAATCGGCGGGGTGGTCGTCGAACAGGACATGCAGCGGATTGAGGCCGACGCCGTCGGCCCCGAGCTGCTTGGCAAGCCGGACCAGCCCGGCGAGATCGGTGAAGTCGCCGATGCCCCAGTTGCGGTCCGAACGGACGCTGTAGAGCTGCACGGCAAGCAGCCAGCCGCGATCGAAATCGCCGCCGAAGGCGCGCTCCGGCGCCACGATCATCGGTACCTCTTCGGTCACGCCCGCGGCATCCGTCAGCGTCAGGCGGTGATAGCCGAGTGGCAGGCCGGCGGGCCAGGCGATCACGGGCTCGCGCGTCTCGCCCTGGGCGATCACATTGCCGTTGCCGAGGATTTTCCATTGCAGCGGCGGCGTGCCGATAGAAGCCAATTCCGTGCGCGGATGTCCCAGCGCACGCACCACGACGGGCTCGCTGGCGAAGCGGTAAACCCGCTTCTCCGGCAGCGCCTCGAGGATGGATTTGAGAGCCTCGGGCGCGGTGACCCGCAGCTTGCCGAGAGCGTCGATGAATTCGGACTGAACGCCCTTGATCCGGGCTTGAGCTAAAAGATCCATTCGGCACGCAGCTTGCAGGCCATTGTTTGGCCAGGGGCATCGATTTTAACGAGGTCGCGGAAGAGGTTAGTCAGGGGTAACTCGCACACTGCGCTTGCCGTTCCCGGGGGAACCAATGACACATAAGCGGCTTTCTATAATGGTACCAAGCGTGGGTTCCCGACAAGGGAAACGGGCTCCTGCTTTCTTGTCAATGGCATCACCGTGAACAAGACAATTCAAACTGTCGAAAGTGCCGCAGCCGGCAGCGCTTTCCTGATCGAGGACGTCTATCCCTCGATCGACGGCGGCCGCTTCGCCGTGAAGCGGATCGCCGGCGAACCGGTCGAGGTCTGGGCCGACATCTACCGCGACGGCGAGGCCGTGATCGCCGCCGCGCTGATCTGGCGAGGAGAGCAGGACCGCGAATGGCGGAGCGAGCCGATGACCCATCACGGCAATGACCGCTGGTGCGGCGCGTTCACGCCCGTTGAGCCCGGCCAATATGTCTACGCGATCGAAGCCTGGACCGACGAGTTCGCCACCTGGTCGCACGCGGTCGCGCGCAAGCGGCGCACCGGGGCCGATGTCAGCCTCGATGCCATCGAGGGCGCCGGCCTTTTGACCAAGGCGCATGGCGCGCGGCAGGACGCGGCAGCGGTCATCATCAGGCAATGCGAGGACTATCTGAGGAACGGCGACGTCGCCTCGCTGCTCGCAGCCGAGCTCGGCACAGCGATGGCCGAGAGCCAGTCGCGCCCCGACCTCACGCGCTCACCACTCTTCCCGCTGAGCATAGACCGCGACAAGGCGCGCTTCAGCGCCTGGTATCAGATGATGCCGCGCAGCCAGAGCGCATTGCCGGGCCGGCATGGCACGCTGCGCGACTGCATCGCGCGCGTGCCCGACATCGCTGCCATGGGCTTTGACGTGCTCTACTTCACGCCGATCCACCCGATCGGTCACACAAGCCGCAAGGGCCGCAACGACGCGCCGGTGGCAAATGAGGGCGATCCGGGCTCGCCCTATGCGATCGGCTCGGCCGAGGGCGGCCACGATGCGCTGCATCCCGAGCTCGGCACGATCGAGGATTTTCGCGCGCTGGTCGCCACATGCCTCGAGTACGGGCTCGAGCTCGCACTGGACTTCGCGGTGCAGTGCTCGCCGGACCATCCCTGGATGACACAGCATCCGGAATGGTTCAAATGGCGGCCGGACCGCTCGGTGCGGACGGCCGACGGCCCTTATTCCGACATCGTCATTCCCGATTTCGCCTCGGTGGATCGCGCCGGCCTGTGGAATGCGTTTCGCGACGCCATGCTGTTCTGGATCGACCATGGCGTCACCATCTTCGCCATCGACAATCACGACACCGCGCCGCTTCCATTCTGGGAGTGGCTGATCCACGACATCCGCCGCCGGCATCCGGAGGTGATCCTGTTCTCCAAGACCTATGCACGGCCGAAGCTGATGAAGGGCCTCGCCAAGCTCGGCTTTGCGCAGTCGTTCACCTATTTCCCCTGGCGCACGGAAAGGTGGGAGCTGGAGCAATATCTCGGCGAGCTGACGCGCTATCCCGAGCGCGATTTCTTTCGTCCGAACCTGTTCGTCAACACGGCCGACCTGCTGCCTTATCATCTCCAGAGCGGAGAGGCCTGGGCATTCAAGTCGCGCATCGCGCTGGCGGCGACGCTCTCGGGCAATTACGGCATCTTTGGCGGATTCGAGCTCCTCGAGCATGAGGCCATTCCCGGCCGCGAAGAATATCTGGATTCCGAGAAATATCGGATCAAGCCGCGCGACTGGGACAAGCCCGGCAACATCAAGCCCTACATCGCCGCGCTCAATCGCATCCGCACCGAGAACGCGGCGCTCCGGCAGACGGTCAATCTGCGCTTCCTCGGCGTCGAGGATGGCGAAACCATTGCCTTCGTGAAGCAGACGGCCGAGCCGGACAATGCCGTCATCGTCGTCATCGCGCTGTCGCGCCACGTGCGCGAATTCTGGCTGCCGCTCGGCGACGTCACCATTGACGCCGGCGGGCAGCGACACCATGTGACGACACTCGAAAACCTCGTCACCGGCGAGCGGTCCTGCATCGAATGGGGCGGAATCAGATTGCGTATCGATCCAGAGCGCGATCCGGCGCTTCTATTCCGCGGCCTGGCGTAAGGGTTCACGCCATGAATGTCCTGTCTTCCGTCGATGCCAAAAAAGCCGAGGCTGCCGAGGTCGTGGATGAGCTCTGGTACAAGGATGCCATCATCTATCAGCTCCACGTCAAGGCTTTTGCCGACAGCAACAATGACGGCATCGGCGACTTCGCCGGACTGACCGAGAAGCTGCCTTACCTCCAGGAGCTCGGCGTCACCGCGCTGTGGCTGCTGCCGTTCTATCCCTCGCCCGGCCGCGACGACGGCTACGACATCGCCGACTACGGGTCGGTCAATCCCGATTTCGGGACGATGAAGGATTTCAAGCGCTTCATCCAGGAGGCGCAGAAGCGCGGCCTGCGCGTCATCACCGAGCTCGTCGTCAACCACACTTCGGACCAGCACAAGTGGTTCAAGCGCGCGCGGCGCAGCCATCCAGGCTCCAGCGCGCGCAACTGGTACGTCTGGAGCGACACCGACCAGAAATACCAGGGCACGCGCATCATCTTCACCGACACGGAGAAGTCGAACTGGACCTGGGATCCCGAGGCCGGCGCGTTCTACTGGCACCGTTTCTTCTCGCACCAGCCGGACCTCAATTTCGACAATCCGCGCGTGGTCAGCGCCATCATCCAGGTGATGAAGCGCTGGCTCGATGCCGGCGTCGACGGATTCCGCCTCGATGCCATTCCCTATCTCTGCGAGCGCGAGGGCACCTCGAACGAGAACCTCCCCGAGACGCATGCGATCATCAAGCGCCTGCGCCAGGAGCTCGATGCGTATTCCAAAGGCAAGCTGCTGCTGGCCGAGGCCAATCAATGGCCGGAGGACGTGCAGGAATATTTCGGCCGTGGCGACGAGTGCCACATGGCCTATCACTTCCCGCTGATGCCGCGCATCTACATGGCGATCGCACAGGAGGACCGCTTCCCGATCACCGACATCCTGCGCCAGACGCCGGACATCCCGGCGAGCTGCCAATGGGCGCTGTTCCTGCGCAACCACGACGAACTGACGCTGGAGATGGTCACCGACGTCGAGCGCGACTATCTCTGGACCACCTACGCCAACGATCCCCGCGCGCGCATCAATGTCGGCATTCGCCGGCGCCTTGCGCCGCTGATGGACAACGACCGCCGCAAGATCGAGCTGATGAACTCGCTGCTGCTGTCGTTCCCCGGCACGCCGATCATCTATTACGGCGACGAGATCGGGATGGGCGACAACATCTATCTCGGCGACCGCAACGGCGTGCGCACGCCGATGCAATGGAGCCCGGACCGCAACGGCGGTTTCTCGCGCTGCGATCCGGCCCGCCTCTACGCGCCGCTGATCATGGACCCGGTCTATGGCTATGAGTCGGTGAACGTGGAGGCACAGTCGCGCAGCCTGTCGTCGCTGCTCAGCGCCACCAAGCGGCTGATCTCGGTGCGCAAGTCGACGCTCGCCTTCGGCCGCGGCACCATGACCTTCATCCGCCCGGCCAACCGCGCCGTGCTGGCCTATGTCCGGCAGTATCGCGACGAGGTGATCCTCTGCGTCGCCAATCTCTCCCGTGCCGCGCAAGCGACCGAGCTCGACCTGTCGCCGTGGAAGGACCGCATCCCGCAGGAGATGCTCGGCCGCACCCGCTTTCCCGCGATCGGCGAACTGCCTTACATGATCACGCTGGGGCCCTATGGCTTCTACTGGTTCCAGCTTCTGGAGCGCGACAAGTCCGAGCCGGTGACGCCGAGCGCGGTGCCGGAGTTCGAGACGCTGGTGGTCCCGGTGAACTCGAACTGGGTGTCGCTTGCCCGCGAGCGCGGCGTGTTCGAGCGCGACGTGCTGCCGGGATTTCTGTCACGGACGCGTTGGTTCCCCGAGCACAATCCCAAGCAGATCAAGACCGCGTTGACCTCTGCGGTGCCGTTCTGCGACATCGGCGACAACCGCCCCTGGATCGCGTTCTTCGAGACCAGGCAGGGGGACGCGACCACACGCTATGTACTGCCGCTACAGATCGAGTGGGTGCGCTTCGACCGCGAGCGCTTCAACCCGAAAGCGCTGGCCGCCGTGCGCCAGGGCGCGCGCGAAGGCACGCTGCTCGATGTCGCGACCGAGCAGATCTTCATCGGCCTGTTCCTGCGCAATCTGTCGCAGAATCTCGTGGTGGAAGAGAACAATCTGCGGCTGGAGTTCAAGGCCACCAGCCGCTTCGCCGACTACACCATCAAGGAGCCCGGGCGCATCCGTGCGATCGAGCAGTCGAACAGCACCGCGCTGGTCGACAACCAGTACGTCGCCAAGATCTATCGCCGGCTCGAAAGCGGCATCAGCCCCGAGATCGAGATCGGCCACTATCTCACCGAGGTCGCGCGCTTCGCCAACACACCGGCGCTGCTCGGCAGCGTCGAGCTGGTCGACGGCGACCAGCGCAGCGCGCTCGGCGTGCTGCATGCCTATGTCGAGAACCAGGGCGACGGCTGGACGGTGACCACGGGCTATCTCGATCGTTATATCGACGAGCAGCGCGTGGCGCCGGCCGATAAGATGCCACGCGAAACCCAGGAGCAGGCGCCGTATCTGCATTTCATCGCGCAGATCGGCCGGCGGCTCGCCGAGCTGCATGTCGCCCTCGCCGCGGCAAGACCGGACGAGCTCGCTCCGGAGCCGATCGATTCCGCATGCATCGCGCGCCTCGTATCCGACCTCAAGGCTCGCGCCGAGCAGGTTTTCGAACGGCTGGCCGACAGCCGCCACGGCCTGCCGGAGGCGCACCGGCCGCTGATCGATCGGCTTACGGAGACGCGTGCGGGCCTGTCCGACCGGCTGAATGCGCTATTGCCTTCCGGGACCCGTGGGTTGAACATCCGTCATCATGGCGACTTCCGCCTCGGGCAAACTCTGATCGTGAAGGACGACATCTTCATCATCGATTTCGACGGCGATCCGCGCGTGCCACTGGTCGACAAGCGGCGCAAGGCTCCGGCCGCCCGCGACGTCGCGGGCCTGATCCACTCGATCGACGTTTCGGTTAACGCGGCCCTCAGTCGCGCGCTCACGGGCGCCTCCGACGAGCAGGGCCGGCTCGTCGCCGCGCTCGACGAATGGCGCGAACGCGCCACCGCGACCTTCCTATCCGCCTACCGCGAAGCCATGACCGACCGGAGGCTGTGGCCGGAAGATCGGCCATCAACGCGAGGCCTGTTAAGGTTTTTCCTGCTTGATCAAGCGTTCGACGAAGTAGAGCACGAGCTGTCCCACCGGCCTGAGGGGCTCCATGCGCCGCTGACCGAACTGCTTCGCATTCTGTCCAGTGCCGAGAGCGAAGCCCATGCCTAAATTGCCTGCCGAGGCCTATGCGATCATCGAGGGCCGCCACTCCGATCCCTTCCACTATCTCGGGCTGCATCCCGAGGGCGGCAAAAGCGTGGTGCGCGCGTTTGTGCCCGAGGCCACCAATGTCGAGGCGGTCGGCGAGCATGGCGAGGTCGCTCCGCTCGACCGCGTGCACGATTCCGGCCTGTTCATCGGCGCCCTGCCCAATGGCTCGAAGCACTACCAGCTGCGCGCGACCTTCGGCAACGACGTCGTCGAGTTCGAGGATGCCTACCGCTTTCCGCCGATCCTGACCGATTTCGATCTCTACCTGCTCGGCGAAGGCACCCATCAGCGCCTCTACGACAAGCTCGGCGCGCATCCGATGCGGCTCGAGGGCGTGGACGGCATCGGCTTCGTGGTGCTGGCGCCAAATGCGCGGCGCGTATCCGTGGTCGGCGACTTCAACTTCTGGGACGGGCGGCGTCACCCGATGCGGGTGCGCGGCAGCGGTTACTGGGAATTGTTCATTCCGCATGCGAAGGCCGGCGATCACTACAAATTCGAGATCATCGGCCCGCACGGCCACCTGCTGCCGCTGAAATCCGATCCGCTGGCATTTGCCAGCGAGCTGCGGCCGAAGACGGCTTCGATCGTGTTCGACGAGGCGCGTCTGCCGCGGCCGCGCCCGGCGCCCGACGGCATCAATGCCCTGTCGGCGCCGATGTCGATCTACGAGGTCCATCTCGGCTCGTGGCGGCGCAAGGGCAACAATGAATGGCTGACCTATCGCGAGCTGGCCGAGCAGCTGCCGGCCTACGCCCGCGACATGGGATTCACCCATCTCGAATTCCTGCCCGTCAGCGAGCATCCGTTCGACGGCTCCTGGGGCTACCAGCCGACCGGCCTCTACGCGCCGACCAGCCGCTTCGGCACACCCGATGACTTTGCGACACTGGTCGATGCCTGCCACCGCGAGGGCATCGGCGTGCTGCTCGACTGGGTGCCCGGCCATTTCCCGGATGATCCGCACGGGCTCGGCCATTTCGACGGCACCTCGCTCTACGAGCACGCCAACCCGCTCCAGGGTCGCCACCTCGACTGGGGCACGCTGATCTACAATTACGGCCGCACCGAAGTGACGAATTTCCTGGTGTCGAATGCACTGTTCTGGCTGGAGCGTTACGCGATCGACGGCCTGCGCGTCGACGCGGTGGCCTCCATGCTGTATCTCGACTACAGCCGGCCGCCCGGCGCGTGGGTTCCGAACCAGTATGGCGGACGGGAGAACATCGAGGCGATCAACTTCCTGCGCCGTTTCAACACGGAAGTGTTCGCCCGCTTCCCGCAGGCGACCACGGCGGCTGAGGAGTCCACTGCCTGGCCTCAGGTCTCACGCCCGGTCGAATTCGGCGGGCTCGGCTTCGGCTACAAGTGGAACATGGGCTGGATGCACGACACGCTGAGCTACATCAGCAAGGATCCGATCTACCGCAAGCACCACCACGGCGAGATCCTGTTCGGCCTGCACTACGCGTTCTCGGAGAACTTCATCCTGCCGCTGTCGCATGACGAGGTCGTGCACGGCAAACGTTCGATCCTCGGCCGCATGCCCGGCGACGAGTGGCAGCGCTTCGCCAATTTGCGCGCCTATTACAGCTTCATGTTCGGACATCCCGGCAAGAAGCTGCTGTTCATGGGCGCGGAAATCGCGCAGAGCAGCGAATGGAATCACGATCAATCGCTCGACTGGCACCTGCTCGAATACAAGTACCATTCCGGCATCCAGGCGCTGATCCGCGACCTCAACCGGCTCTACCGGGCCGTGCCGGCGCTGCACCAGATGGATTGCGACCAGGCCGGCTTCGAATGGCTGATCACCGACGATGCCAACCGCAACGTGTTCGCCTGGCTGCGCAAGGGCTTTGACGAGCAGGCGCGATGCCTGGTGGTCGTCAATTTCTCTCCCAATGTCTATCGCAACTATCGCGTCCGCGTGCCTTTGGCCGGCAAGTGGAAAGAGGTGTTCAACTCCGACTCCGCCCATTACGGCGGCAGCAATGTCGGGAACATCGGCGAGGTTCAGACCGTTGACGGCAAGACGCCCGAGCTCCGCCTCACCATTCCGCCGCTCGCCGCGATCTTCCTCGTTCCGGAAAGCTGATCGATGCGCCTGACCGCCGGATCGCCCGCACGGCTCGGCGCAAGCTGGGACGGACGCGGCACCAATTTCGCGCTGTTCTCCGCCAACGCGCAGAGGGTCGAGCTCTGCCTGTTCGACGCGCAAGGCCGCCGCGAGCTCGAGCGTATCGAGCTGCCTGAGAAGACCGAGGATGTCTGGCACGGCTATCTCAATGACGTCTCGCCCGGCCAGCTCTACGGCTATCGCGTGCACGGGCCCTACGAGCCCGAGCACGGCCATCGCTTCAACGCCAACAAGCTGCTGCTCGACCCCTATGCCAAGCGGCTTGCCGGGCGGCTGGTCTGGAGCGATGCGCATTTTGCCTATCGCACCGGCTCACCGCGCGAAGACCTGTCCTTCGACCGGCGCGACAATGCGCGCGGCATGCCGAAGGCCGTCGTGGTCGACGAGACCTTCAACTGGGGCCGCCGCGAGATCCGTCCCAACATCTCCTGGGAAGACACCGTCATCTACGAGGCCCACGTCAAGGGCCTCACTCAGAAGCGCGACGACGTGCCGCCGAACTTGCGCGGCACCTATGGCGGCCTGTCCTCGCCGGCGATGATCGAGCACCTGAAGAAGCTCGGAGTCACTACGGTCGAGCTGTTGCCGATCCACAGCTTCGTCGACGACCGCATCCTCGTGGAAAAGAAGCTCGCCAATTACTGGGGCTACAACACGCTGTCCTTCTTCGCGCCCGAGCCGCGCTACGCTCAGGACAACGCGCTCGATTCCTTCCGCACCACGGTGGCACGGCTGCACGATGCCGGAATCGAAGTGATGCTCGACGTCGTCTACAACCACACCGCCGAGGGCAACCACCTCGGCCCGACGCTGTGCTATCGCGGCATCGACAACGCCTCCTATTACTGGCTGAACCGCGAGAACCCGCGCTACTACGACGACTTCACCGGCTGCGGCTCGTCGGTGAACCTCACCCACCCGCGCGTGCTGCAGATGGTGATGGATTCCCTGCGCTACTGGGTCGAGGTCTGCCATGTCGATGGCTTCCGTTTCGACCTCGCCACCACGCTGGCGCGGGGACCGCACGGCTTTGATCGCGGCAGCTCGTTCTTGACCGCGGTCCGGCAGGACCCGGTGCTGGCGGCCGTCAAGCTCGTCGCGGAGCCCTGGGACCTCGGGCTCGGCGGCTACCAGGTCGGCGCCTTCCCCTCGCAATGGTCGGAATGGAACGATCGCTATCGCAGCGCCATGCGCCGCTACTGGAGCGGCGAAGGCAGCCTGATCGGCGACATCTCCAGCCGTATGACCGCGTCGTCCGACCTGTTCAACCACGACGGACGCCGGCCGCGCGCCAGCATCAATCACATCACCGTCCACGACGGCTTCACCCTCGCCGACCTCTTCAGCTACAACGAGAAGCACAACGAGGCCAATGGCGAGGACAATCGCGACGGCTCCAACGACAATCACAGCAACAATTGTGGTGTCGAGGGGCCGACCGACGATCCCAACATCATCAGCCTGCGCCGGCAGCTGCGCAAGAACGTGCTGGCCTGCCTGATGCTGGCGCAGGGCGTTCCGTTGATCCTCGCCGGCGACGAGGTCGGCAACTCGCAATCCGGCAACAACAACGCCTATTGCCAGGACAACGAAGTCGGCTGGGTCGGCTGGGACAATCTCGGCAAGGAGGGCGACGACATGGTCGATTTCGTCGCCCATCTCGCCGACATCCGCCGCCGGTTCTCGCAGCTGCGCAGCCATCGCTGGCTTGATGGCCGGCCCAAGGACGGCGCCTCCTACGGTGCGTTGTGGCTGACGCCCGCCGGCGACGAGATGACGGAGAGCGACTGGAAATTTCCGGAAGGCAGATTCCTCTCCTATGTGGTGGGCCCGATGGAACCGGGCGGGGCTGCGATCTTTATCGTCCTGAACGCCGCCCCCGAAGAGATCGCATTCAAATTGCCCAGAATGGCCGAATATAAGAGCTGGCAGCAGATCCTGAACACGACCGATGCCAAGCTGAATACGATCGACTTCCTGCCCGGGAGCGACAGCAAGGCGCCGCCGCGCTCCGTGCTCGCCTTTGCGGGGGCACCATGAGGGCATCCTTCGGGGCGAGGCCGACGAAGGACGGCGTGTCGTTCCGGCTATGGGCGCCCGCCGCGCGCCGTGTCGACCTCTTGCTCGACCGCAGGCACGCGATGCAGCGCCGGCAGGATGGCTGGTACGTCGCCGACATTGCCGGCCTCACCGCCGGCAGCCCCTACAAGTTCAGGATCGACGACGAGATCGACGTGCCGGATCCTGCTTCGGCTTTCCAGCCCGAGGACGTGTTCGGCCCGAGCGAGGTGATCGATCACGACGCCTTCGTATGGCGCGCGCGCGAATGGCGGGGCCGTCCGTGGGAAGAGACGGTGCTGATCGAGACCCATGTCGGCACCTTCACGGCCGAAGGCACCTACCGCGCCATGATCGACAAGCTCGATCATCTCACGGCAACCGGCATCACCGCGCTGGAATTGATGCCGCTGGCAGATTTCGCAGGACGCCGCGGCTGGGGCTATGACGGCGTGCTGTGGTATGCGCCCGACAGCGCCTATGGCCGGCCCGAAGACCTGAAGACGCTGATCGACGAGGCCCATCTGCGCGGGCTGATGGTGTTCCTCGACGTGGTCTACAATCATTTCGGCCCGGAGGGGAATTATCTCGGCCGCTATGCGCCGACCTTCTTCACCGATGCGCACACGCCATGGGGCAGCGCGATCGACTACCGCCTGCCGCAGGTGCGCGCGTTTGCCGTCGAGAACGCGCTGTCCTGGCTCAGCGACTACCGCTTCGACGGCCTCAGGCTCGACGCCGCCAACCACATCATGGCTGTCCCGGGCGAGCAGTCCATGCTGCAGGACCTCAGCGTTGCCGCCGGCGAGCTCGCCAAGGCCACGGGACGCCACATCCACCTCGTGCTGGAGAACGGCGACAATCGCGCCAGCCTGCTCGATGCTGCGCAGGACCCGCCGAACGGCAAATATCGTGGCCAATGGAACGACGATTATCATCACGTCTGGCACGTGATGCTGACCGGCGAGCATGCCGGCTATTACGGCGATTACCAGACGCCGCGCATGGATCTTGCGCGCGCGCTCGCCTCCGGCTTCGTCTATCAGGGCGAGATCTCGGAATTCTGGGGCAAGAAGCCGCGCGGCGAGCCGAGCGGCAAGCTGCCGCCGGCGACCTTCGTCAACTTCCTGCAGAACCACGATCAGATCGGTAATCGTCCGCTTGGCGAGCGGCTGGAAAGCCTGGCATCGCCAAAACAGATCGAGGCCGCGCTCGCGGTTACCCTGCTCACCCCGATGGTGCCGATGCTGTTTCAGGGCGAGGAATGGGGCTCGACGGTCCCCTTCCCGTTTTTCTGCGACTTCCAAGGTGGACTCGCCGATGCGGTGCGCAAGGGGCGCAAGCAGGAATATGCCTGGGCGTACGAAAAATACGGCGACGAAGTGCCCGACCCACTCGATCCCGCAACGCTGCGATCGGCCGTGCTCGACTGGGCCGGCCGCACGCCGCAGCAGGACGAGCGCCTTGCGCTGGTGAAGGACCTGCTCGCGCTCCGTCACAAGGAGATCGTGCCGCGGCTGAAGGGCGCGAGCTTCGGTGACGCCGAGGCGGCCGACAACGGCCTGCTCACCGCGCATTGGCGGATGGGCGACGGCACGACGTTGCGCCTCGTCGCCAATCTCTCGGATCACGAGATCACCTCCACCGTCAGTGCGGGCGCGCCGATCTGGGGCGGCGCGGCCGGCGATCGGATTCCGCCCTGGTCGGTGGTCTGGCGTCTCGGAGGTTGACATGCCTCCTGCCATTCCGCTCGCGACCTACCGGCTCCAGCTCACGGCGGATTTCGACTTCGACAAGGCTGCCGCGGTCGTACCTTACCTGAAAGCGTTGGGGATCACGCATCTCTACGCCTCGCCGGTGATGAAGGCGCGAAAGGGCTCGAGCCATGGCTACGACACGGTCGACCACAGCCAGCTCAATCCGGAGCTGGGCGGCGAGGCCGGTTTTGCGCGGCTGAGCGAGGCGCTTCAGCAGCACGATCTCGGCCTCATCATCGACTTCGTGCCCAACCATGTCGGCGTGCACTTCTCCGACAATCCCTGGTGGCTCGACGTGCTGGAATGGGGCCAGGCCTCGCCGCACGCGGCCTCCTTCGACATCGACTGGGATCAATTGGCCTACCGCGCCCGCGGCGGCGTGCTGCTGCCGATCCTCGGCACATCCTACGGCGAGGCGCTGGAGCGCGGCGACATCGAGCTGCGCTACGATCCGGACGAGGGAAGTCTCTCCGCCTGGTATTTCGAGCACCGCCTACCCATCGCGCCGGAGCGCTACGGCGAGATACTGCGCGTGATCGTCAAGGAGGCGGACGCCGCCGAGACGGAGCCCGGCAAGCGCCTGCTCGCGCTCGCGGCGCGCTACACCGGTCTGCGCCGCCCCAATCGCAAGGAAGCTCCCGGCTTCAAGACCGAGCTCAAGGAGATCGCAGGCGCCGCCGACATCATCAGTCGCGGCCTTGCCGCCTATCGCGCCGGCAAGGACCGCCCGGCACAGACGCTGACGCTGCATCATCTCCTGGAGCGCCAGCACTACAAGCTCGGGCACTGGCGGCTTGCCTCCAGCGACATCAATTATCGCCGCTTCTTCGACGTCAACGGCCTCGCCGGCCTGCGCGTCGAGGACGCGAGCACATTTGCCGCCACGCATCGGCTGGTGAAGCAACTCATCGCCGAGGGCAAACTACAGGGAATCCGGCTCGATCACATCGACGGCCTGCGTGACCCCGCACAATACTGCCAGCGGCTGCGCCGGCTGGTGCGCGACGCCCAGGGCAACACAAAGCCGTTCTATACGGTGATCGAGAAGATCCTGTGCGAGCACGAGCGCCTGCCGCATTTCGCCGGCGTCCAGGGCACCACCGGCTACGAGTGGATGAACGTCATTACCCATGTGCTGGTCGATCCCCAAGGCCTGGAAGCGCTCGACGAGACCTGGCGGCAGATCAGCAACCGCCCGCCGCGGCTTGCGCCTTACGTCAAGGAGGCGAAGCGGCGGGTGCTCGAGACCTTGCTTACCAGCGAGTTCACCGTGCTGACGCGCCTGCTCGCGCGCATCGCCAACGGGCATTATTCGACACGCGACTTCTCAGCCGACAGTTTGCGGCAGGCGCTCGAACTTTATGTGCTGCATTTCCCGGTCTATCGCACCTACCTGACGCACAGCGGCCCCACCGCGCACGACCGCAAGCTGATCGAGGACACCATCGCGCGCGCCCGCCGGGAGTGGTTTGCCGCCGACGAAGGCATTTTCGACTTCCTGCGCGACGCGCTGACCATGGACTTGCTCAAGCCCGGCCGTCCTCCGCACAGCACGCCGCGCGTGCGCCGGTTCGCGCTGAAGGTGCAGCAGTTCACCGGGCCGATGATGGCGAAGTCGCTGGAGGACACGGCGTTCTATCAATTCCACCGGCTGCTTGCGCTGAACGAGGTCGGCGGCGATCCCGCGAGCACCGGCCTCACCATTCCCGCCTTCCACCAGGCCATGCAGGCCCGCGCCAGGGAATGGCCGCAAGGCATGACCGCGACGGCCACCCACGATACCAAGCGCGGCGAGGATGCCCGCATGCGTATCGCGGCGCTGAGCGAGGTTCCCGGCGAATGGACCAGCGCGGTGGCGCGATGGAAGGTGTTGAACGCGCCGCATCTCACACTCCACGGCAATTTCCGCGCCCCGTCGGCGACGTTCGAATACATGCTCTACCAGACCCTGCTCGGCACCTGGCCGCTGCAAGAGTCGATCGATGCCGCCTTCGTCGAGCGCATCCAGGCCTATGCGCTCAAGGCCGCGCGCGAAGGCAAGGAGGAGACGAGCTGGCTCAATCCGCATGAAGCCTACGAGAACGGCATACGCGACTTCATCGAGAAGATCCTCGACCCCGCTCAATCCGCCGAATTCCTGGAGGCGTTGCAAACCCTGGCTCGCCGCGTCGCGCTGCTCGGCACGTTGAACTCGCTGAGCCAGCTCACGCTCAAGGCGACGCTGCCGGGCGTGCCGGACTTCTATCAAGGCAGCGAATTCTGGGACCTGTCGCTGGTCGATCCCGACAACCGCCGCCCCGTCGACTTCGCCGCGCGCCGCGCGGCGCTGACGTCATTGGAAGCGCCGGACTGGAACGGCCTGATCACGAGCTGGCCGGACGGCCGGCTCAAGCTGGCCTGGACGCGGCATCTGGTCAAGCTGCGCAACGAGCTTGCCGACGTATTCGCGCAAGGCGACTACCAGCCGCTGGAAGTACAGGGCGCACATGCCGACCATGTCATCGCCTTCGCGCGTCGCCACGGCCGCACGGCTGCGATTGTCGTGGTCGGGCGTCAGTTCGCGCCGTTCACCCAAGCAGGCCGGGAATGGCCCGCACTGGAGGGGCTTGACGCGACGATCGACATCACAGGCTATACCGTGCCCAGCCTTGCGGGGAACGACCTGCCGCTCGCCCAGGCTTTCCGCGACTTTCCCGCCTCGGCCATCGCGGCCCGAACCGCGAACGCCATCAGGCCCTCGCGGCAGCGCGTGCACGCCTGAAGTTACTTTCCCCCGTCTTTGGTCAACAGCAATTGGCCGCGCTTCCTGATCGTCGCCTGCGCCATCTCGGCAAAGCGCTGCAACAGCCAGGGCAGCACCACCTCGACCCGGACCTGATCGTCGGCCACGTCGATCTGACCGGTCGCGACCTGCCCCAGCGCACGGATGCGGAAGTTCATGCTGTCTCCGCTCCAGCGTTCCTCCTCCACCTGCATCACGGGAATGCTTGCTGCGGCGCGGCCAAGCCCTGCCTTGAGCCGGCGCACCGCCTCCTCGCGGCCGAGACGATGCGGAATTGAGACGACAAGCGGCGCTGACATGGTCCTGACCCCTTCTGGCTGATCCTCACCTACACATGGCCGACGGAAGGGCAAAGGTTCCATGCGAGCTGGGGCCGGCGCCCACGTTGCGGAGCCGGAACTTTAAAACATACGGCAAGTTGCTCCCACACGACGGGACAGGTGCAAACGACCCTTTCATCAAAGGGCTGAGGAGATTCGTATGTCAATCGGCACGATCATTCTGATCATTCTGGTCATCGCCCTGCTGGGCGGCTTCAGCGGCATCGGCGGCGGGCCGTTCTACGGCACCGGCTATTATGGCGGCGGCGGCCTTGGGCTCGTCATCATCATCCTGCTGATCCTACTGCTGATGGGGCGGATCTAGTTAGGGCGGTCATTCCGGGGCGCGCGCACGCGCGAACCCGGAACCTCGCGCCACAAATCTCTGGATTCCGGGTCTGCGCTTCGCGCAGCCCGGAATGACGTTTGGAAAGCACCTACCTCGCCTTCGCCGCCAGCTTCTTCATCGCCGCTTTGATCGACGCGGCGGCATCGTCATAACCCTCCCATGCTTTCGATCTCGGCAACAGGCCCGGCACGGTGCGCAGCGTATACTTCTTCGGATCGAGATCGCTCTTCACCTGCGCCCAAGTCAGCGGCATCGATACCGTGGCGCCGACGCGCGCCCGCGGCGACAGCGGGGCAACCGCGGTCGACATGCGGTCGTTGCGGAGATAATCCAGGAAGATCTTTCGCTTGCGCAGCTTCTTCGACATGTTGAGCAGATAGCGTTCGGGATCGTCATTGGCCATCCACTGGCAGACGCCTTGTGCAAATGCCTTGGCTTCCTTCCAGCTCACCTTCTCGCGCGCGCCGTGGAGCAGCGGCACCACCACGTGGAGGCCCTTGCCGCCCGTGGTCTTGCAGAAGCTGTCCATGCCGACATCACCCAGCCGCTGCCGCATCTCCTTGGCCGCTTCGACGACCTTGGCGAAGTCCACGTCGGGCGCGGGATCGAGATCGAACACCAGCCGGCCCGGCGTGTCGTAGGCATAAGGCGCGCAGTTCCAGGGATGCAACTCGACGCCGCCGATCTGCGCCACGGCGGCAAGCCCCTCGACCCGATCGATCTCGAGATAGGGCTTGCGGTCGCCGGAGACCCGCGCGAGCTCCAGAAGGTTCGACTGCCCCTGCATGGCGTGGCGCTGGAAGAAGCATTCGCCCTTGATACCGTCGGGGGCGCGGATCAGCGAACAAGGCCGGCCCTTGAGGTGCACGATCATCCATTCGCCGACGGCTTCGAGATAGCGGGCAAGGTCCAGCTTGGTGACGGGCTCACCATTGCCGTCATCAGGCCAGAGCTCCTTGTCCGGTTTGGAGATGACGACACCCATGACCTCGGCATTTTGAGCGGCCTGCTTCGATTGTCCGCCCGCCTTCGTGCGCGCCGGCTTCCTGGCCGAGGGTTCGGCGAGCTCGGTATCGACGGGCGCCTCGGCCTCGACCTCCTCGGCCGGCTTGTCCTGCCGCAATCCCTTGAATGCCGCCTGGCGAATAATGCCGTCGGCGGTGAAGCCGGCAAACTCGATCTCGGCGACGAGCTCCGGCTTCAGCCAGTGCACGTCGCGGGTCTTCTTCGGTGCATTCTTGCCGCCGAAGGGGTTTTGCTTGGTCTCCATGGCCTTCAGAAGAGGCATGATGCGCTTGAGCTTGTCCGCGCCAAAGCCGGTGCCGACCATGCCGACGAAGGCGAGATGATCGCCACGCTGCACGCCGGCCATCAGCGAGCGGAATTTACCGCTGGTGGTCTTGTAGCCGCCGATCACCACCTCGTGGCCGGCCCGACATTTCGACTTGACCCAGCTCTCGGTGCGTCCGGACCGATACGGGGCATCCAGCTTCTTCGACACCACGCCTTCGAGCTCGAGCTTGCAGGCCGATCTGAGCACGGCATCACCGCCGCTCTCGAAATGCTCGACATAGCGGATCTGGCTCGATTTCCGCTTGCGCTGGCCCAGCAGCTCCTTCAGCCGGGCCTTGCGTTCGCCGAGCGGCAGACAACGGTAATCCTCGTGCTCCGCGAAAAGCAGGTCGAAGGCAAAGAAGATCAGCTCGTCGGTCTTGCCATCGGACAGCGCAGCTTGCAGCGAGGAGAAGTTCGGCGCACCGGTATGGTCGAGTGCGACGATCTCTCCGTCGATCATCACGTCCGGCAGCGCTGCCGCTTCCTTGGCAATCGAGGCGAACTTGCCGGTCCAGTCGAGACCCTTGCGCGTCTTCAGCGTCGCCTCGCCGTCCTCGACCCGGAGCTGCACCCGGTAGCCGTCGAACTTGATCTCGTGGCACCAGCCCTCGCCGGGCGGCGGCCGCTCGACCAGCGTACAGAGCTGCGGCGCAACGAAGTCCGGCATCTCCGAGACCTTCTTGGCGTTCGTCGCGGTCGTGGCGCTCTTCTTCCCCGCTTTGCCGGCTTTCAACGCCGTTCGCGGCGCCGGCTTCACCGTACGCCCTTTCGTCTCCTCGGCACGGTTGGACTGCCAGACTGCATCGGCCTTGCCCTTGGGACCCTTGGCCAGCATGAACGGCTTCGGCGCGCGGCCCTTGCCTTCGGCGATCTGCTCCATCGCGCGGCCCGAGGCGACGGACTTGTCCTGCTCCAGAATGTCGTTGTCCGCGCCTTCGCGGACATATTCGTCACGATGCTTGATCAGCAGCCAGTTGGTCCGCTTCTCGCCGCCGCGCTTGCGCATGCGCACCAGGACCCAGCTGCCATGCAGCTTGTCGCCGTGGAGCGTGAACTTGAGATCACCCTTCTTGAAGCCGGCTTCCGGATCTTCCGATTCCCAATAGCCTCGATCCCACAGCATCACGGTGCCGCCGCCATATTGGCCTTCGGGTATCGTGCCTTCGAAATCACCATAGTCGAGCGGGTGGTCCTCGACCTCGACCGCGAGGCGCTTGTCGTGCGGATCGAGCGAGGGCCCTTTCGTCACCGCCCAGGACTTGAATACGCCGTCGAGTTCGAGCCGGAGATCGTAATGCAGGCGCGTTGCATCGTGCTTCTGGATCACGAAGCGCCGCTGTTTCGAGGGGGCCACTGCGGTCCTGCCCGATGGTTCGGGCGTCTTCTCGAAGTCACGCTTCTGTCGGTAAGTGGAGAGTTTTTGCAGCACGACCGGTCCCGCTTCTCTTTCGGCGTTCAAGCCTATCACGGTCAAAGTCCCGTCCGGAACCAAAACCCTGTGCGACGGTTGGGGTTCCAAAACGCCTTGAAAACGCTGGAGAATGGAATGGCCCCGCGCGCCTATTGGAAGGGAACGTTGAAGCTCTCGCTGGTGAGCTGTCCGGTGGTGCTCTATCCGGCGGCAACTGCCGCGGAGAAGACGCGGTTTCATCTCATCAACCGCGAGACCGGGAACCGGCTCAAGCAGCAGATGATCGATTCCGAGACCGGCGACGTCGTCGAGAGCGATCAGAAGGGGCGCGGTTACGAGCTGAGCAAGGGCAAATATGTCGAGATCGAGCCGGAGGAGCTCGAGGCAGTCCAGATCGAAAGCAACCACACCATCGACATCGAAAGCTTCGTGCCGCGCGAGGAAATCGACAAGCGCTATCTCAACCATCCCTATTACATCGCGCCCGACGGCAAGGCCGCCGTCGACGCCTTCGCGGTGATCCGCGACGCCATGAAGGATGAGGACCGCGTGGCGCTGGCCAAGATCGTTCTCACCAATCGCGAGCACGTCATGGCGATCGAGCCGCTCGGCAAGGGCCTGCTCGGCACCACGCTGCGATTCCCTTACGAGCTGCGCGACGAGGACCAGTTCTTCGACGACATCAAGAGCCCGAAGATCACCAAGGACATGGTCGAGCTCGCCGGCCACATCCTGCAGACCAAGGCGGCACATTTCGATCCCAGCAAATTCAAGGACGAATACGAGGACGCGCTGAAGGCACTGGTGAAGCGCAAGGCCAGCGGCAAGAAGATCGAACTGCCGGAGCCCGAGGAGCGACCGAGCAACGTCATCAGCCTGATGGACGCGCTGAAGCAGAGCCTGAAGGGGCGCGGCGGCAAGAAGACGGCGGCGAAGTCACATGCGCGGCGTGCGACGGGACGGCACCGAGCCGCGAAGAAGACGCACCGGACAGCTGCGAGGCACAGGAAGGCGGGTTGACCTTGCACCGTCATTGCGGAAACAGGCTTGCGCCACAACCTCTGTCGTCATGCCCGGGCTCGACCCGGGCATCCACGCCTGTCCTCACACGCCGATAGACGTGGATGGCCGGGTCAAGCCCGGCCATGACGAGTGCGCCTCAAGCCAGCACACCATGCCGCCAAGTCGAACGCTCAATCCCCCGCCTTCAGCCGGTACCCGATGCCCGTTTCCGTGAGCACATATTGCGGCCGTTCGGGATCGGCTTCGATCTTCTGGCGGAGCTGGCGGACATAGACGCGCAAGTACTGCGCGTCGGTCAATTCGTCCCAGAGCTCCCTCAGCAGGAAGCGGTGGGTGAGCACCTTGCCGGCATGCTGCACCAGCACGCGCAACAGGTCATATTCCTTCGGCGAGAGCTTCACGTCACGGTCCCCGACCTTGACGATGCGGCGGACGAGATCGACGGAGAGATCGCCGGTGCGGAACAAAGGGCGCTCGCCCTTGATCTGAAGCTGGTGGCGCAACGCGGCGCGCAGGCGCGCCAGGAGCTCCTCCATGCCGAACGGCTTGGTCAGATAATCGTCGGCACCGAGATCGAGCGCCTGGACCTTGCCGGCTTCGTCACCGCGGCTGGACAGCACCACGATCGGCACGCCTTCGTTGCGGGTGCGGATGGTGCGGAGCAGCTCGTGCCCCTGAACGTCGGGCATGCCCAGATCGAGAATGATCAGCGCCGGCTCTTCGCCGAGCTTTTCCAGCGCGGTCTTGCCGTTCGACGCCTCCAGGATTTCGTAGCCTTGCGTCGTCAGCCCCATCCGCAGCAATTTGCGGATCGGCGGCTCGTCGTCGATGACCAGGACCTTGATCGGAGCAGCGCTCATGCGGCGGTATCCAATGCGCGACTCTCTGCCGGAACGGGCAGGCGGATGGTGAGGACCGCGCCGCTGCGCTCGCTGCGATTGGCAGCGGAGATCGTGCCGCGCATCGCCTCGACGAAGCCGCGGGAGATGGCGAGCCCGAGCCCGGTCCCCGGGCGGACGTGATCGCCCTTCTGCACGCGATAGAACTTGTCGAACACGCTCTCGAGCTCGTCAGGGGGAATGCCGGCGCCCTCATCGGCGATCTCGAGCACGACGTGACCGCTGTCGCGCCGGCCCCGGATCGAGATCGTGGTCCCGGATGGCGCGTATTTGGCGGCATTGTCGAGCAGATTGAACAGCACCTGCTCGAACAGCACGGCATCGAGCTGGAGCATCGGCAGATCGGCGGCCAGCACCAGCTCGACCTTGTGGCCGCCAAGGATCTTGCTGGCGCGCCGGAGCGCGCTGCCCACGATTTCGCCGAGATCGTGCAGCGCCGTGTTGGGCACGATGGCGCCGGATTCGAGCTTGGTCATGTCGAGCAGATTGGCAATGAAGCGGTTGAGCCGCTCGGATTCGTCGATGACGGTCGCGAGCAGGTCGCGCTTCTCGGTGTCGGAGAGAGCGCCGGCAAGATCGCGCATGGTCGAGGCTGCGCCGAGCACGGAGGCGAGCGGCGTCTTCAGATCGTGCGAGATCGAGGTCAACAGCGCCGACCGCAGGCGCTCGGATTCGACAGTGCGCTTGACGCGGTCCATGTCCTCGACCAGCAGCACGCGCTCGATCGCGAGCGCGCCCTGGTCGACCAGCGCATCGAGCAGCCGGCGCTGGTCCGGCGTCAGCAGCGGGCCGGTGCGGTCGTTGTCGATGCCGATCACACCGATCGGACGCCGGCCGGTGCGCATCGGCAGAAACAGTCGTTTTGCGCCCGGCAAGGTGTCCGAGCCGCGGCCGGCGGCGCGATCGTTGCTCCAGGCCCAGTTGGCCGCAGCGAGGTCGGCCTGATCGAGCTCATCCTCCGGCGGATAGCCCGATTTCACCGTGAGCAGACCCTCGTCGGGCAACAGCAGAACGACGCGCACCTTCAGCATCAGCGCGATCTGGTAGGCGGTCGCCCACAAGACGTCGTCGAGCGTGGCGGTGCCGGCGAGCTTGCGGCTGAAGGCATAGAGCTGCTCGGTCATCCTGATCCGGCCAATCGCCGCATCGGCCTGCGTACGCACGCGCGCTGCGACATTGGAGACGAGCATCGCCACCACCATGAACAGCACGAAGGCGGCGACGTTGGTCGGATCCGTGATCGTGAACGTGTAGATCGGCGGAATGAAGAAGAAATTGTAGCACAGTGAAGCCGCCACCGTCGCCAGCAGCGACGGCCATAAGCCATAGCGCACGGCAACCGCGACGACCGAGGTCAGCAGCACGAGGTCGACGTTCTCGAGCCCGAACCGGGGCTGGATCAGCTCGGCGGCGCCGAGTCCGATCAGCACGATCCCGAGCGCCTTCAGATAGGGCAGCGGATCGAACGGCTCCGAGCGCGCAGCGGTCTGCACCGCGGTCTTGGGCGCGGCCTCGCCGGGCAGCTCGTCACCTGCGATGACGTGGACGGTGATGTTGCCGGCGCGGCGCACCAGGTCGTGCACGACGGAGCCGCGCGTCATCTCGAACCAGCGCGAGCGCGTCGATTTGCCGATCACGATCTGGGTGACGTTGTTGCCTTGCGCGAAATTGACGACGTCGTCGGCGATGCGGCGGCCGACGGCGGGAATGGTCAGCGCCTCGCCGCCGAGCGATTCCGCAAGCCGCAACGTATCGGCCAGCCGATCCCGCTCCTCGTCGGACAATTGCAGGGATCGCCGCGTCTCGATGGAGATCGCGGTGAACGGCGCATGCAGCCGATCGGCCAGCCGCTTGGTGTAGCGCACGAGGCCGGCCGCGCGCGGATCCTCGCTGACGCAGACGAGAATGCGCTCACCCGCGGCCCAGGGACCGGGAATCGCGTTCGCCCGCATGTGGTTGAGGAGCTGCTCGTCGACCCGCTCGGCGGTGCGCCGCAGTGCGAGTTCGCGGAGCGCCGTGAGATTGCCCGGCGAGAAATAATGCTCCAGTGCCCGCTCGGCCTGCTTGGGCACATAGACCTTGCCCTCCTTCAGCCGCTGGATCAGATCGTCGGGCGTGAGGTCGATCAGCTCGATCGCGTCGGCGCGGTCGAACACCGAATCCGGCACGGTCTCGCGCACCCTGACATGGGTGATCTGCGCAACGACGTCGTTCAGGCTCTCGATATGCTGGATGTTGACGGCGGTGTAGACGTCGATGCCGTGCGAGAGCAGCTCCTCGACGTCGAGATAGCGCTTGGGATGGCGGCTGCCGGCCGCGTTGGTGTGGGCGAGCTCGTCGACCAGCGCAATCTGCGGCCGCCGCGCGATCACCGCATCGAGATCCATCTCCTCGACAACCTGGCCGCGGTAGTCCAGCCTCTTGCGCGGGACCACTTCGAGATCGCGCACCAGCGCCTCGGTCTCGGCGCGGCCATGGGTCTCGACGAAGCCGACCACCACGTCGATGCCGGCCTTGCGCTTGGCATGGGCGCTTTGCAGCATCTCATAGGTCTTGCCGACGCCGGGCGCGGCGCCGACGAAGATCTTCAGCCTGCCGCTCGCGCTCTCCTCCCGACGCGCAGCTTCCAGCAGCGCCTCGGGAGAGGGACGTTGTTCGGGATCGCGGCGCTCTCGGACCATGCTATCAATATAATCATCTGCGCACCGCGAGCCTAGACCGCTACTTGGCTGCAGCGCGATCCAGCGCGAGGTTCAGCGCCAGTACGTTAACGCGAGGTTCGCCCATCAGGCCTAGCAAGCGGCCCTGAACGTTGGCCGCCACGATCTGCTTCACAGCGTCCTGCGGCATATTCCGGGCCTTGGCAACGCGCGGCACCTGGAATTCCGCTGCTTCCGGCGAGATGTCAGGGTCGAGACCGCTGGCGGAGGTGGTGACCAGGTCGACCGGCACCTGCGCATTCGGATTCTCGGTCTTGAGCTTGTCCACATCCTCCTTCAGCCGGTCGGCCAGCGCCTTGCTGGTCGGGCCGAGGTTGGAGCCGCCCGAATTGGCGGCGTTGTAGGGTGCCGCAACCGTCTTGGTCGAATCATTCGGGTCCGGCGCCAGCGTTGCCGAGGGGCGGCCGTGGAAGTACTTGTCGTCCTTGAACTCCTGCCCGATCAGGGCGGACCCGATCACCTTGCCGTCCTTCTCGATCAGGCTGCCTTGCGCCTGCGCGGGGAAGAGCGCACCGGCGATGGCCGTCATCGCGAGCGGATAGGCGAGGCCCGTGATGGCGGTGAGCACCAGCAAGAGCACGATGGCCGGGCGGATTTCTCTGAGCATGTGCTTCTCCTATTTCTTTCGTCATTGCGAGCGAAGCGAAGCAATCCAGCGTCCTTCCACTGAGGCAGTCTGGATAGTTTCGTCGCTTCGCTCCTCGCAATGACGCGTTAGGCCAAATGCAAGGCGACGACGACGAGGTCGATCGCCTTGATACCGATGAAGGGCACGACGATGCCGCCAAGCCCGTAGATCAAGAGGTTACGCCGGAGCAGCGCACCGGCGCCGACCGCGCGATAGGCAACGCCTTTCAGCGCCAGCGGGATCAGCGCAATGATGACGAGCGCATTGAAGATGATCGCCGACAGGATGGCGCTCTGCGGGCTCGACAGGTTCATGACGTTGATCACGCCAAGCTGGGGATAGAACGCCAGGAACATCGCCGGGATGATCGCAAAATATTTTGCGACGTCGTTGGCGATCGAGAACGTCGTCAGCGCGCCGCGCGTCATCAAGAGCTGCTTGCCGATCTCGACCACCTCGATCAGCTTGGTCGGGTTGGAGTCGAGATCGACCATGTTGCCGGCTTCGCGCGCGGCCTGGGTGCCGGTGTTCATGGCGACACCGACATCGGCCTGGGCGAGCGCCGGGGCGTCGTTGGTGCCGTCGCCGCACATCGCCACCAGCTTGCCCTTGGCCTGCTCGTCGCGGATCAGCTTGAGCTTGTCCTCGGGCGTTGCCTGCGCCAGGAAATCGTCGACGCCGGCTTCTGCGGCGATGGCAGCAGCCGTCATCGGATTGTCGCCGGTGATCATGATGGTGCGGATGCCCATGCGGCGCAGCTCGGCGAAGCGCTCGCGAATGCCGCCCTTGACGATATCCTTGAGCTGGACGATTCCGAGCAGCTTGCCGTCCTTGGCGACAGCCAGCGGCGTGCCGCCCGATTTGGCGACTTCGTCGGCAATGGCGCTGATCTCGCGGCCGGCCTCGGACAAAGCCGCGGGCTGCAAGGCCCGTGCCGCGTTGCCCGAGGCGATCGCGATCGGCGCGCCGCCGCCGATATGGTTGAGGATGGCATCGACCGCACCCTTGCGCACCGACGAGCCGCCGGCGTTGACGCCGCTCATGCGGGTCTGCGCCGTGAACGGAACGAAGGTCGCTCCCAGCTCGGCCATGTCGCGGCCACGGATCCCGTACTTCTCCTTGGCGAGCACGACGATGGAGCGGCCTTCCGGCGTCTCGTCCGCGAGCGAGGCGAGCTGGGCGGCATCGGCCAACTCCTGCTCGGTGACACCGCGCACGGGACGAAAGGCGGTCGCCTGCCGATTGCCGAGCGTGATGGTGCCGGTCTTGTCGAGCAGCAGCGTGTCGACATCACCGGCAGCTTCGACCGCGCGGCCGGACATGGCGAGCACGTTGAAGCGCACCAGGCGGTCCATGCCGGCGATGCCGATCGCCGACAACAGCGCGCCGATCGTGGTCGGGATCAGCGTCACGAACAGCGCGACCAGCACGATCACGGAGATCGAGCCGCCGGCATAGGCCGCGTAGCTCGGAATGGTCACGGTGGCGAACACGAAGATGATGGTGAGGCCGGCGAGCAGGATGTTGAGCGCGATCTCGTTCGGCGTCTTCTGCCGCTCGGCGCCCTCGACCAGCTTGATCATGCGGTCGATGAAGGTCGAGCCCTGCGCGGCGGTGATGCGGACGCGGATCCAGTCCGACAGCACCTGCGTGCCGCCGGTCACCGCCGAACGGTCGCCGCCGGATTCGCGGATCACGGGCGCGGACTCGCCGGTGATGGCGGCCTCGTTGACGGAGGCGACGCCCTCGATCACTTCACCGTCCGATGGGATCGTGTCGCCCGCCTCGACCAGCACGAGATCGCCGACCTTCAGGCTCGTGCCTGATACGAGCTTGTAGTCGCGGCCCGCGCCGCTCAGGAGCTTGGCCTGGCTCTCGGTGCGGGTCTTGCGCAGCGTCTCGGCCTGCGCCTTGCCCCGGCCCTCGGCCACCGCTTCGGCAAGGTTTGCGAACAGCACGGTGAACCACAGCCAGAGGATGATCTGGAAGGTGAAGGCAAGATTTTCCCCGCCGATGACGAGGTCGCGGACGAAGATCACGGTGGTGAGCGCGGCCACGATCTCGACCACGAACATCACGGGGTTCTTGATCATGGACCGCGGATCGAGCTTGGTGAAGGCTGCACCGATGGCGGGCACCACGATCCTGGGATCCAGCATCGCCGAGACCGGCATGCGCTTGTTGGGCTTATGGACGGGTTCCATGGAGGTCACTCCGAAAGAGCTGGATCAGAAGACGTTGCCGGCGTTCATCGCGAGGTGCTCGACAATGGGGCCGAGCGCGAGCGCCGGGAAGAAGGTCAGGCCGCCCATGATCAGGATGACGCCGACGACGAGGCCGACGAACAGGCCGCCCGTGGTCGGAAAGGTCCCCATCGACGGCGGAATGGATTTCTTCTCCGCCAGCGATCCCGCGATCGCCATCGCCGGCACGATCATGAAGAAGCGGCCGACGAACATGGCAACGCCACCGGTCAGATTGTAGAACGGCGTATTACCGGTGAGGCCCGCAAAGGCGGAGCCGTTATTGGCGGTCTGGGAGGTATAGGCATAGAGCACTTCGGCGAAACCGTGTGGGCCGGCATTGGCCATCGACGCCACGGCCGGCGGCAGCACCACGGCGACGGCGGTCCAGCCGAGAATCATCAGGGGCAGGACGAGAATGGCGAGCATCGCCATCTTGACCTCACGCGCCTCGATCTTCTTGCCGACATATTCCGGCGTGCGGCCGACCATCAGGCCTGCGACGAAGATCGCGAGGATGACGAACAGCAGCATGCCGTACATACCGGCGCCGACGCCGCCGACGATGATTTCGCCGAGCTCCATGTTGATCAGCGGGATCATGCCGCCGAGTGCGGTGAAACTGTCGTGCATGGCGTTCACCGCGCCGCACGAAGCGGCGGTGGTGATGACCGCGAACAGCGCGGACGCAACGATGCCGAAGCGGACTTCCTTGCCCTCCATGTTGCCCCCCGTCAGACCCAGCGCCTGGAGCGTCGAGGTGCCCTGAGCCTCCGCCCAGTAGGCGACGGCGACGCCCGCGACGAACAGCACGCCCATTACGGCGAGGATCGCCCAGCCCTGGCGCTGGTTGCCGACCATGCGGCCGAACACGTTGGTCAGCGCCGCACCGAGCACGAAGGTCGACAGCATCTGCACGAAATTCGACAGCGCGGTCGGATTTTCGAACGGGTGCGCGGCATTGGCGTTGAAGAAGCCGCCGCCATTGGTCCCCAGCATCTTGATCGCGACCTGCGAGGCGACCGGACCGACCGCAATGGTCTGCTTGGTGCCTTCGAGCGTGGTCGCTTCGACGTAGTTGCCCAGCGTCTGCGGCATGCCCTGCCAGACCAGGAACAGCGCGAACACGACGCAGATCGGCAGCAGGATGTAGAGCGTGCAGCGGGTCACATCGACCCAGAAATTGCCGACGGTGCGCATGGATGCACGGGCAAAGCCGCGGATCAGCGCCACCGCGAGCACGATGCCGGTCGCCGCCGACAGGAAATTCTGGTGCGTGAGGCCGACCATCTGGGTCAGATAGGAGAGCGTGCTCTCGCCGGCGTAGTTCTGCCAGTTGGTGTTGGTGATGAAGGAGATCGCGGTGTTGAAGGACAGATCCTCGGCGACCGCGGACTGCCCGGCCGGATTGAACGGCAGCACGGCCTGGAGCCGCATGAGGCCGTAGATGATGAGGAAGCCGCCGACATGGAACAGCAGCATGGCGACCGTGTAGGTCAGCCAGTGCTGCTCGCGCTTCTCGTCGACGCCGGAGATCCGGTAGATGCCGGCCTCGATCGGGCGCAGCACCGGCGACAGGAACGTCCGCTCGCCGCTGAAGACGCGCGTCATGTACCAGCCGAGCGGCTTGGCCAGCGCGACGATGATGGCACAATAGAGAATGATCTGGAGCCAACCGATCACGGTCATGGAGAGAGCCTTTGTGGAATCGCGTTAGAGCGGCGCCCGCTCAGAACCGTTCGGGCCGCAGCAGCGCGTAGGTGAGATACATCAGGAGGCCGAACGAGACGGCGCCTGCGAGCGCGTAATCGAAGATCATGGTCCGCTCCCTCAAAGCCGTTCGCAGGCGTAGGTATAGCCGACCGCGAGCGCGAAGAAGACAAAGCCCAGCGCCAGCATCAGAATGTCCATCATGGAGATGATCCTCGTCGTGTCCTTGTGTCCGGCAATTATTCTCGGCCTGCCGGCGGCACGACGCTGAGGTGCCACCGCGGACATAGGTTTTCGAGACGGAGGCCGCGGCGAAGTTATAGGAATCTCATAAAGGCCGGCGAGCCGGCTTGCCGTGGTCGGTCGGGCAAGTGCATCCGCGCCTTTATGAAATCCTTATATCTTCCGCCCCTTTCTCACCTCGTTTTCAAATGCCGTTCCAGCCATCTTGGACACGCCGGCCGACTGACCGAGGCAGATGTCCACGAGGCCCAAGTGACCGCCGCTCTCGAACGCCGTGATCTGCTCTTGCTGGGTGAACGCATTCGCGCCGCGAGCGCAGCGACTCGGCCGTTGATGATCGAGATCATCGATAGCGCGTGCCGACGCTTGCCCTCGCTCAGGCAAAGCGCAGGCACCGCGCGCGTCATGAGCCTGATCGACGTCGAGGCTTGGGCCGATGCCGCGCTCGCATTGATGGAGCTCGAGCTGCCGCTTTGGCAGGTCCGCCGTATCGCCTATGACGATGGGGAGTGGCATTGCGCCCTGTCGCGCCAACGCGAACTGCCGGACTGGCTGGACTCCGCGGTCGAGGGCCGCCATGCCGACCTTGCGCTCTCTCTGATGTCGGCCTTTGCCGAGGTGCAGGTGCTGACCGCGGAGGCAGCCCGGCCGAGCGTTCCCTCTGTTCGTCCGGCCCGCGATCCGCTCTACGAGCCGATCGGCTGCGACAATGTCGGTTAAACGCGCATGCAGACCGGCACGCGAAATCTGGAGCGGGTGGTCACCGTTATCGTCTTGACTATGACGCTGAGCATGATCTGGGGCGCCGTGCTGACGCTCGTGATCGCGCTGGCAGCACGCGGCCTGGGCGTTTAGGATCGCGCCGCCGCGCGCGGCAACGGCTCGCGAGCTGACCATGGCTGCCTTTGAAGCGAGCAACCGCGCGCAGCGCAGTCGCAATGCCGGGTTGAGGCAAGCTGTCCCGCGGAAAAGGCCTGCCCGATCTGGCGCAATTTCACGGAACCGTGTAGATCGGTTTCATGAGCACAAGCAGCGTCAACGTCGTCGCCCACCCCCTGGTCCAGCACAAGCTCTCCCTGATGCGGGAGAAGGATCGCTCGACCAAGAGCTTTCGCGAGATCCTGAACGAGATCGGGATGCTGCTCTGCTACGAGGTGACGCGTGACCTGCCGCTGGAGCTGGTCGAGATAGAGACGCCGATCGCGCCAATGCAGGCGCCGAAGATCGCCGGCAAGAAGCTCACGCTGGCGCCGATCCTGCGCGCCGGCGTCGGCTTCCTCGACGGCATGCTCGCCTTGATGCCTTCGGCGCGCATCGCCCATATCGGGCTCTACCGCGACCCCGAGACGTTGCAGGCCGTGGAATATTACTTCAAGGCGCCGCAGGACCTGTCCGACCGCACCGTGATCCTGATGGACCCGATGCTGGCGACCGGCAATTCGGCCTGCGCCGGCGCCTCACTGCTCAAGGCCCGCGGCGCCCGCGACATCCGCTTCGTCTGCCTTCTGGCCGCGCCCGAGGGCATCGCCCAGTTCCAGAGCGAGCATCCCGACGTGCCGATCTGGACCGCCGCAATCGACGAGCGGCTCAACGACCACGGCTACATCGTGCCGGGCCTGGGCGATGCCGGCGACCGGATGTTCGGCACCAAGTAGACAGGTTTGCGCAGGCGCGTTACTCCAGTCGGAATGAGCGCCGACGCTTTTTCGCTGCAATCGCTGATCCGGATCGAGACCGCCGCCGATCCTGCCTTCGTATTCGACGGCACACTCTTCTCCCGCGTGGAATTCGCGGCAAAGGTCGAGCAGACCGCCGCCTGGCTCGCCGCGCAGGGCATCGGCAAGGGCGACGTCGTCGCGGTCTGGCTGGTCAACCGGGTCGAATGGCTCGCACTGCTGTTCGCCGCCGCACGGCTCGGCGCGGTCGTCGCCGCCGTCAACACGCGCTACCGCAGCGCGGAAGTCGCGCATCTGCTTCGCGTGTCCGGTGCGAAGCTCATGGTGGTCGAGGCCGCATTCCGCTCGATCGATTTTGCCGCCATCCTCGCAGGCATCACCAAAGACGAGGTGCCGGCGCTGCAAAGGCTCGCGGTGGTTGGCGCGGATGCGATCCCGGCACACTGGCCCTGCGTGCGGTTCGATGCGTTTGAAAAACCCTATCCACCGGCTCCGCCGGCCCAGGACGACGTCGACCTGCCCGTGCTGCTCTACACGACGTCAGGCACCACCAAGGGCCCGAAGCTGGTCGCGCATTCGCAGCGGACGCTGGCGACGCACGCCGCCTCCGTCGCCCGCGCGCTCCAACTCGATCACCGGCGTCATTCGCTGCTGGCGATGCTGCCGTTCTGCGGCACGTTCGGCATGACGAGCCTGCTCGGCTTCATCGCAGCCGGCGGGACCATCCATGTGCTCGACGCCTTCGAAGCCGCGCCGGCCCTCAAGATTCTCAGCGCGTGCAGGATCACGCATTCCTTCGGCTCCGACGAGATGTTCCGGCGCATTCTCGCCCTCACCGATGCGCCGCGCCCATTTCCATATCTCGAAGTCTGTGGCTTCGCCGCGTTCCAGCCCGGCTGGCGCGAGCTGGCAGTCGAAGCAGAGGCGCGCGGCATGAAGCTGTTCGGCCTCTACGGCTCGAGCGAGGTGCAGGCGCTGTTCTCGATCGGCCGCACCGGTGATGCGTTCGCCGACCGCATCGAGGGCGGCGGCTGGCCGATGTCGCCTGACGCGAAAGTCCGCGTACGCGATGTCGAGACCGGCGAGCTTGCACCCCAAGGCGTGTCCGGAGAGATCGAGATCAGCGCGCCGTCACGCTTCCTCGGCTACTTCAACAATCCCGCGGCAACGCATGAAGCGATCACCGCCGACGGGTTCTTCCGCACCGGGGACATCGGCCGGCTGCGCGGCGACGGCTCCTTTGTCTACGAGACGCGCGCCGGCGATGCGATGCGGCTCGGCGGCTTCCTGGTCGCGCCCGGCGAAATCGAGGACGAGCTCAAATCCTGCACCGGCGTCGCCGACGCCCAGGTCGTCGCGGTCGATCTCAGGGGTCAGGCACGCTGCGTCGCCTTCGTGATCCCGGCTGGAGATCCACCGCGACAGGAGGCGCTGACCGCTCAGCTGCGCGAACGGCTCGCCGGCTACAAGGTGCCGGCGCGGATCTATGTCGTGGACGCCTTCCCCGTCACCGACAGCGCCAACGGCGTCAAGATCCAACGCGCCAAGCTTCGTGCCATGGCGATGGAACGCATCGCCGCCGAATAAGCCGGCCTGTTTGGTTGCGCCACGAGACCCGTTCAGTAGGACTTCGCGAGCCCCAGCACCTTTTCCGCGATGAAGCTGAGTGCGAGCTGCGGGCTGACCGGCGCAATGCGCGGGATCAGCACCTCGCGCAAATAGCGTTCGACATGGAATTCCTTGGCATAACCGAAGCCGCCATGGGTCATCACCGCCTGCTCACAGGCCGAGAAGCCCGCCTCGCCCGCCAGATATTTCGCGGCATTGGCCGCAGCGCCGCACGGCATGCCCTTGTCGTACTGCCACGCCGCCGACATCACCATCAGCCAGGCCGCTTCGAGCTCGACCCAGTTCACCGCGAGCGGATGCTGGATGCCCTGGTTCTTGCCGATCGGGCGGTTGAACACGGTGCGCGTCTTGGCGTACTCCGTCGCGCGCGACAGCGCGAGCTTGCCGAGACCCACGGCTTCGGCCGCAATCAGGATGCGCTCGGGGTTCATCCCTTCGAGAATGTACTGGAAGCCTTTGCCTTCCTCGCCGATCCGATCCTCCATCGGGATTTCAAAGTCCTCGAAGAACAGCTCGTTGGAATCGACGATCTTGCGGCCCATCTTCTCGATTTCGTGGACCTTGATCCTGTTGCGGTCGAAATCGGTATAGAACAGGCTGAGGCCGTGGGTGGGCGAGCGCACCTCCTCCAGCGGGGTGGTGCGCGCCAGCAGCAGGATCTTGTGCGCGACCTGTGCGGTCGAGATCCACACTTTCTGGCCGTTGACGATGTAGCGGTCGTTCTTGGCGACCGCGCGGGTCTTGAGCTGCGTGGTGTTGAGTCCCGTGTTGGGCTCGGTGACGGCGAAGCACGCCTTCTCGCGGCCTTCGACCATCGGCGGCAGCATGCGCCTGCGCTGCTCCTCGGTGCCGAACACGACCACCGGATTGAGCCCGAATACGTTGATATGCACGGCCGAGGCACCGGACATGCCGGCGCCGGACTCCGCGATGGTACGCATCATGATCGCGGCTTCCGTGATGCCGAGCCCGGAGCCGCCGTATTCCTCCGGCACGCAGATGCCGAGCCAGCCGGCGTCCGCCAGCGCCTTGTGGAAGTCGTGCGGGAAGCCGCCGTCGTGATCCTTCTTCAGCCAGTAGGCATCGGGAAAGCCCTCGCAGATCTTGGCGATCGCGTCGCGAATGGCTTCCTGCTGATCGGTGAGCGCGAAATCCATGTTCTTGATCTCCTCCTTGGGAGCCGCGATCCCGCCATCTCCCTTGCTTTCGCGTTCCCCACACCAAGGCCACGACCGATTGCTGTGCCTCGGTCGCGCCTTTGCTCGCGTTCTTAGCTCGAAAAACTGGGCACAGATACGTGAATTTATCCGTAGACTGTGTGTACCATGCATAGGGTCATGCGGCGCGACGGTGCGAGCGCGCCGTTATTTCGCAGGGAGGAAACCGCGATGGCCGGACTTTATTTCGAAGACTTTTCCGTAGGCCAGGAGTTCAGGCATCCGCTGACCCGGACCGTTACGGAGATGGACAACACCATGTTCAGTCTGCTGACGCTCAATCCGCAACCGCTGCACATCGACGCCCATTTCGCCGGGAAGACCGAGTTCGGCCAGCGCATTTTCAACAGCCTTTACACCCTCGGCATCATGATCGGCATGACGGTCTATGATACGACCCTCGGGACCACCGTCGCCAATCTCGGCATGACCGACGTCACCTTTCCAAAGCCGGTCTTCCATGGCGACACCTTGCGGGCGACGACGAAGGTGCTCTCGGTGCGAGAATCCAAATCGCGGCCCACGGCCGGGATCGTCGAGTTCGAGCACCACGCCCTGAACCAGAACGACGAGATCGTCGGAAAATGCCGCCGCATGGCGATGATGCACAAGAGGCCGGTCTGATGCGTTCGATGCTGTTCGTGCCGGGCGATTCCCCGCGCAAGTTCGAGAAGGCGAGCGAAGGCAAGGCCGACGCGTTGATCATCGATCTCGAGGACTCCGTCGTCACAGAGAAAAAGGCGGAGGCGCGCGAGTTGACAGTTGCGATGCTGAAGAGCCGTCCCGGCCCACACCAGCTCTACGTCCGCGTCAATGCGCTGGATACCGGCATGACGCTGGCCGACCTCGCGGCGGTGATGCCGGGCAGACCCGACGGCATCGTGCTGCCGAAATCGCAAGGCGGCGACGACGTGCGGCAGGTCGCGACCTGGCTCGAAGCGCTCGAGGCGGCAGCCGGCATCGAGATCGGCGCGACCCGCATCGTTTGCGTGGCGACGGAAACGGCCAGTTCGATCTTCGGGCTCGGCAGCTACAAGGGCTGCTCCCCTCGCCTTGCCGGGCTGATGTGGGGCGCTGAGGATCTCTCCGCCTCGCTTGGTGCCACCGAGAAAGCGAGCGGCGGCGTGTTCCACAGCCCCTATCGCCTCGCGCGCGATCTCTGCCTGATGGCCGCGGCCGCGGCCGAGGTCGCGGCCATCGACACGGTCTACACCGATATCGACAACCTCACTGGCCTCGAGCAGGAAACGCGCGCCGCGCGGCGCGATGGTTTTTCGGCAAAGGCGCTGATTCACCCTAAGCATGTCGACATCGTCAACGCGGCCTTCGAGCCGACGGACGCCGAACGCACATGGGCGGAGAAGGTCATCGCGGCGTTCGCGAGCAATCCCGATTCCGGCACGCTGCGGCTCGACGGCCAGATGATCGACAAGCCGCACCTTCGCGCCGCCAAGAAGATCCTCGGCCAGTCCTAGATCGGGACGAAGCCTCGCCAGACAGGCGAGGGCTTGAAGCTGCCGGCCTCAATCGAATCCCTGAACGGGCGGCGTCGAGGTCTGCGCCGGGACGGCAGGTGCGGCTTGAACCGGCGGGGCCGGATTGCCGGCAGCGCGCATCTGGCCGTTGGCTGCCATCGCCTCGCGCGTGCGCGACGGACCCCCGGTCGCGGCGGTGCGGCGCGGCGGCTGCCGGTGCCTTGCCGAGTGCGAACCTCTCGTGCCCCAGGAGCGGGCGATCGAAGGTCCGGCCGTGTAGCCGATCAAGGCTCCGGCGACCGCACCGACCGGGCCCAGCACGACCGCGCCCGATACCGCGCCCAGCGCCGCATCGCCCGCACGCTCCTGCGCAACCGCGCTCGCGGGCACGCAGGCCAGCATCGCGATAGCAGTGATCAGAGCTTTGTTCATCGGAGCGCCTCCCTCACGGGAATTCACTCGTTCTCAAATATGGCCGCACGAGGTTCACTTGCCGGCCAACAAAAGGCAATCGACCCGCGGAACTCGGCGATTCCTGAGCCTTCCGCCGCCAACTGGTGGTTGCGGCGGCATGGCAACTACACGATCTTGATCGACATGTCGGGCAGGCCCTCGAGCTTGCAGAGCAGCACGTCGCCCTTCACGACGGGGCCGACATTCTCGGGCGTGCCGGAATAGATGATGTCGCCGGCCTTCAGCTCGAACGCTTCCGACAGCTTCGCGATCTGCTCGGCCACGCTCCAGATCATCTTGCTGAGATCCGAGTTCTGCCGCACCGTACCATTGACGGCCAGCGAGATCGCGCCCTTCTCGAAATGACCGGTCTTGCTCGCCGGGTGAATCGGGCCAAGCACCGCGGCGTGGTCGAAGCTCTTGCCGATTTCCCAAGGCTTCTTCTCCGCGGCCATGCCGTTCTGGAGATCGCGCCGCGTCATGTCGAGGCCCAGGGCGTAACCATAGACGTGGTCGAGCGCCTTATCGACCGGGATATTGGTGCCGCCGGACTTCAGCGCGGCGACCAGCTCGACCTCGTGATGATAATTCTTGGTCAGCGACGGATAGGGATGTTCGGCGACCTCACCGATCGCGACGTTCTGGATCGCGTCCGTCGGCTTCTGGAAGAAGAACGGCGGCTCGCGGTTCGGATCCGAGCCGCGCTCGATCGCATGTGCCGCATAGTTGCGCCCGATGCAGTAGATGCGGCGGACCTGAAACACCTGGCTCTCGCCGACGATCGGGATCGTGACCATCGGCACCGGGAAGATCGGCTTCGGTCCGGCCTGCGCCGCGGCCGGTGCGATCTCGGCCAGCGAAGCTGCGGTGGCCGCCGCCGCGGTTGCAATCAGGTCGCGTCGCGTCGGTGAGATCCTTCTCATGTCAGGTGCTTCCTTCCTTGTCCTTGGGCAGCGTCAAGCGCTCCGATCCGGCTGATAGTCGATCTTCAGCCTGCCAGCAACAAGGACTGGCACGGGCTTCGAGCATCTTGACACCGTTCACCCGCCGCATATTTTTTCACCGAGAAGTTTCTCACCCTCGAAATCAAAGGACTTAACGCGACCGTCTGGAGAGACGATGATGCTCGATGAGAATCTGGCCCGCATTCGTGCGCACCGCAACAACATCCACCGCTACCGGCGCCTGCTGAAGACCAGGCTGTCGGAGCTGGAGCGCCATTTCATCGAGAGGCGCCTCGCAGAAGAGCAATCGGCGCTCGATGCCCTGACCGCACCGATCTTTCCTGTCAGCTTCCGCGCCCCGGGAGCGCCGGCCAATGCGACGGGGATGGCGCAATGAACAGTCAGCGAGACCTGCTCATTCGAGGCAGCGAGAAGGTCATTGGCCATTACGAGCTGCTTCTTGCCAGCGCGAAGAGCGAGCATGAGCGCGAGCTCTATCGCCAGCGCATCGAACGCGAGCGGCGGCTTATCCGGGACCTGCAAGACGGGCTGGATCACCGCGCGGCCTGAGCTGGGAGATCATACGTCTGCGACCATTGCAGGGGACAAGCAAACCGCGCTTCCGTCCGCGGATTGCCGCTGCATCCGGTTCAGCGAACGAGGCGGTTGGGGCCCGCGAGCGCACTGCTCGGTTCGGCCGCTGGCGCCACCCTCACCGTGGCGGTGAGCGGCGTACCGTCGCGCAGCAGAGTGAGCTTCACATCCTCGCCGACGCGCGCAAGGCCGATCGTGTTGCGGAGCTGGGCGGCGGTGCGTATCGGGCGGTCGTCGGCGCCGGTGACGATATCTCCCTTGCGCAAGCCGGCCCTCTCTGCCGGCGAATCCGCGGCGATCTCGGCGACGACGGCGCCTTGATTCAGTCCCTTGTTGACTGACGGATGCAGGTCCTTCAGCGAAACGCCGATGCGGCCGCGCTCGACGCGCCCCTTGGCGATGATCTGCTCCATCACCTTGCGCGCCATGTTGACCGGAATGGCAAAGCCGATGCCGACATTGCCGCCCGCGGGTGAGATGATCGCCGAGTTGATGCCGACGAGTTCGCCGCGCAAGCTGACCAGCGCTCCGCCGGAATTGCCGGGATTGATAGCTGCATCGGTCTGGATGAAATCCTCATAGCCCTGCTTGCCGAGGCCGGTGCGCCCCAGCGCGCTGACGAGCCCCGATGTCACGGTCTGGCCGAGGCCGAAGGGATTGCCGATCGCAAGGACGAAATCACCGACCTCGAGCCCGTCGCTATCCCCGAAGGGAAGCGCCTTGAGCCCGGCCGGACTCTGGACCTGGAGCACCGCGACATCCGTGGGCGGATCACGGCCGATGACCTTGGCGGAAAACTGCCGGCCGTCCTTGGTCGTGATCTGAACCGCGGAGGTGCCTTCGACCACGTGATTGTTGGTCAGCACATAGCCGCGCTGGGCATCGACGATCACGCCGGAGCCGGTCGCATTGACCTCCTTCTCGATTTGCCGGGGAACGTCGAAGAACTCGCGGAAGAGCGGATCGCGATAGAGCGGGTTGTCCTCGCGCACGCGCCCGTGCACGGAAATGTTGACCACGGCGGGCGTGACCTGACGCACCAGCGGCGCCAGGGTCGGCACCGAGCCGCCGGTCTTCATATCCGGAATCTGGCCGGCGGCAGGCTGCGACGCTGTGAGCGTCAGCACCAGCAAGGCCAGGAAAAGCAGACGCACAGCATTCATCATCTTCACCTGCCGCTTGGTATTGTGTGGATATTCGAGACCTTGGTGGCTTCAGCCTTCGTCGCGTGGCGCGACGATCCAGCCCTGCAGAGCCAGAAGCGGAACGACCCAGGCTGCCGAGGATTGGCCGAGCAGCACGAGTCCGAGAACGGCGGGCGTAAACATCATGCGGCCTGCCTCTCCGCGGCGGCCCATGGCCGCCGCAGCCGCATCGGCACGCCGCCGCCGCGCGGTGGGTCGTCGTTGTCGTTGTCACCGTCACCGTCGAGCTTGCGCAGGGCGGCCAGAATGTCGGCGAGCCGGACCGTGTGGCTCATGCCGGGAATCTCGCGCAAGGCCGGACAGGATTCGACCGCGTACATGTCGGATGCCCAGGACGACAGGATGATGCGCTTCTCAGGCGTGGAGAGCTCCTCGGCATTCAGGACTTCGGCAGGCGAGCTGTAATGGGCCGCAGGGTGAAACAGCGGATTGAGAGTGCCGATATTGGTATTCACGTTGGTCATTGGCGGTGCCTCCCTCAAACTCCTTTCCATAGGGGACGGGGTTGTTGACTGCGGGACGGCGGGGCCAATCGCCGCCGCCCCGCTTGACATTAATGCGTATTGATCGCGATGCGCTTGACGCCTTCGCGCGCCTTCTCTGATTTCGGCAGCGACACGGTCAGGACGCCGTCCTTGAACGACGCCTCGGCCTTGTCCTCCTCGACGCCCTCCAGCGGGATCTGCCGCTCGAAGGCGCCGTAATAGCGCTCGGTGAAGTACCTGCCTTCGCCGTTGCGCTCCGCCTTCCTCTCGCCGCGGACGGTCAGGACGCCATTGGCGATCTCGACCTGGACGTCCTTCTCAGTCAGGCCGGGAAGCTCGGCCGAGATCGTCATCGTCTTGTCGGTCTCGCTGAGCTCGAGCTTCGGCCAGCCGAAGCGACCTTCCATCAGCGGCGACAGGCCGGTCCCGCCGAAGCCACGGAAGACGTCGTCGAACAGACGGTTCATCTCGCGGTGAAGCGTCAGGAACGGATCGAAATTGTCGCGCGCCGGCGCGAGCTCCTGGTTTCTCGACCAGGGAATGAGATCACGAAAAGCCATGGTTCTCTCCTTCATGCATCGGGAGCGCGGCCCGCGCATCCGCGCGCCGCGTCCGCCGTGGACCGATCGAGCGCTCAGGCTGCTTTCTTCTGCTCGATCTGCGATGCCGCAGGAGCGCCGCCCGCGATCGGAATCCGGCGCGGCTTCATCGCTTCCGGAACCTCGCGGACGAGGTCGATGATCAGGAGCCCGTCCTGGAACGAGGCTTGCTTGACCTGGACGTAATCGGCGAGATTGAACACACGCCGGAACGGACGCGCGGCGATGCCCTGGTACAGGTATTCGCGCGCAGCGGTCTCGGGCTTCTTGCCCTCGATGGTGAGCGCGTTCTGCTCGGCCGTCACGGTGATATCGCTGGCGCCGAAACCTGCCACCGCAAGGCTGATCCGGTAGTGGTCTTCGCCGGAGCGCTCGATGTTGTAGGGGGGATAGTTGTCCTCGGTCGCCTGGCGCAGCGTGCTGTCGACGAGGTCGGCCAGGTGATCGAAGCCGATGGTGGAGCGCCACAGGGGCGCGAAGTCGAAACTGGTCCTCATAACCAAGTCCTCCAAAGAGCAAGATGGATACGAAGGAGCGCAAGGCGGGGATTCAGACGGGTCCGAAAAGACCAGCCCGGCGCCCGTGCCCGACCCGATTTTGGCATCCGGCACACCGCTCTCGCGGCGAAAAACGACTTAGAAAACCGGACATCGGTTTCAAGAGGGGGCCGGAAGATTTTTTTGTGCCCACCCTGGTCAATGGCGCCGGGGGGCCATCCCTTTCCGCCGCGGCGGCCGGCTCCCGAGGCGCCGGCGGCGGGCACTCGGCGTCGATGATGCAGTAAAATACAGATAAATTGTCGATCTGGATAAAGGCCAGGGTTGCCTCTCATGCATCTGGACCGGCGCATGACGACGATCGCGCTGCTCGCGACCGTAACGATGTGCGCGGCGCACGCCGGCGGCGTTGCCATCTCGCCCTCCAATCTGAATGCGATCGGAACGATCGACGAGCGCTTTCAATCCTACAACATCGAGATGGTGGAGGTGACCGGCGGACGGTTCTGGCGGCCTTATCCGCCAATGGGACGTGCTTTCGATGGGCGGGATCGTTACAGCGGGCGACCGCCGATCGATCTCGCCAATGCGCGACTGCGCCTGCTCGCCGCGGCGTTGTCGCCGGCTTATCTGCGCGTGAGCGGCACTTGGGCCAATGCAACGTTCTTTGCCGAGGCGCCGGGAAAGCCGCCGCCGGGATATGGCTCGGTGCTCAGCCGCGCGCAGTGGCGCGGCGTCGTGGAGTTCGCGCGCGCTGTCGATGCGGAGATCGTCACGTCCTTTGCGATCAGTCCCGGCAGCCGCGATGCCAATGGCGTATGGAAGCCGGACCAGGCGCAGCAGCTGATCGACACCACGCGCGCACAGGGTGGCCGCATCGCCGCGGCCGAATTCATGAACGAGCCGACGCTCGCAGCGAGGGGCGGCGCACCGGCGGGCTATGACGCGACTGCCTATGGCCGCGACTTCAAGATCTTCCGCGATTGGATGCGGCGCGCCGCGCCTGAGACGCTGATCCTCGGTCCCGGCTCGGTCGGCGATGCACCGTCGCCATCCGGGTCGGGCATCACCACACGCGACCTGCTTGCCGCATCCGGTTCCGGCGTCGATCGTTTCTCCTATCACCATTACAACACGATCTCGCCGCGCTGCGGCGGGCATGATGATCCGGCGCAGGCCCTCTCGGAGGACTGGCTGGCGCGCACGGATGCGACGCTCGGCACTTATCAGGCCCTGCGCGACGCATTCGAGCCGGGCAAGCCGATCTGGCTGACCGAGACGGCCGATGCGGCCTGCGGCGGCAACCGATGGGATCGGACCTTTCTCGACACCTTCCGCTATGTCGACCAGCTCGGACGCCTGGCGAGGGCCGGCGTCCAGGTGGTGATGCACAACACGCTGGCCGCCAGCGATTACGGCCTGCTCGACGAAACGACGTTCCGGCCGCGGCCGAGCTACTGGGCCGCGCTGCTCTGGCGCCGGCTGATGGGAACGATTGTGCTCGACGCAGGAAAGGCTGCTCCGCGCGGTCTCCATCTCTATGCGCAGTGCCACCCGGCCGTGGCAGGTGCGGTGTCGCTGCTCGCAATCAACACCTCGCGTCGCATGTCACACGCGCTGACGCTTTCGGATTCCGCCGAACGGTACACGCTGCATGCGGCGCGGTTGCAGGGCACCGCTGTGCAGTTGAACGGCAAAAGGCTCGCGCTGACGACGGATGGCCAGCTGCCCCGGCTCGAGGCACGCGCAACGCCGCCGGGAGCAGTCAAGTTTGCGCCGGCGACCATCACCTTCCTGGTGTTTCCGAACGCTGCAAATTCCGCTTGCTCGTCCGGGCGCTCAGGATCTTAGCGAGTCCCGCGCCGTCTCCGGCGCCATCAGCGTCGCGATGATCGTGACGATCGACAGCGCGACGATGTAGACCGATACCGCCCAGTACGAGCCGGCCCACGCCAACAGCGCAGCCGCGATCAGCGGCGAGAAGCCGCCGCTCAGCGCCGCCGCGACGTTGGCGCCGAGCGAGGCCCCACTGTAGCGCACCTGGGTGCGGAACAGCTCCGGCATGAACGCGGCCTTCGGCCCGAACAGCAGCGCATGGGTGAGAGTCATCGTGACGACGAGCGCGAGCGTGATCAGCGCCGGCTCCTTGCTGTCGAGGAACCAGAACAGCGGAAAGGCCAGCGCGACCGAGAAGACGCCGCCGGCGAGATACAGCGCCTTGCGTCCGAAGATGTCGGACAGCCAACCCGCGAGCGGCAAGGTCGCGAACTCGACGATCGCGGCATAGACCACGGCATCCAGGATCACCTGCCGTGGCAGACCGAGCTTGGTCGTCGCGTAGACCACCGTGAACACGGTGAGGAGATAAGCGAGCCCGACCTCCGACACCGTGATGCCGATGGCGAGCAGAAAGCTGCGCCAGTCGCGGCGCAGCACTTCGAGGGCCGGTTGCGCCAGCACCTCTTTGCGCTCGACGATTTCCTTGAAGTGCGGCGTCTCCGCGAGCCTGAGCCGCACGATGAAGCCGACGCCGACGAGCAGAATGCTGACCAGGAACGGCACCCGCCAGCCCCAGCTGAGGAAATCCGCCTCGGGCAGCTTCGTCATCAGGCCGAAGATGCCGGTGGAGGCGGCGACGCCGACGGGGAAGCCGACCTGCACCAGGCTGCCGTAGAAGCCGCGGCGATTGCCGGCGTGCTCGATCACCATCACGACCGCGCCGCTCCACTCGCCCCCGAGCCCGATGCCCTGAACGAAACGAAGGATCACGAGCAGGATCGGCGCCCAGACCCCGATCTGACCGTAGGTCGGCAGGCAGCCGATCAGGAAGGTGCCGAGTCCCATCGCGATCATGGTCGCAACCAGCATGGTCTTGCGGCCGAGCCGGTCGCCGTAATGCCCGATGATCGCGCCGCCGATCGGCCGCGCGACGAAGCCGACCGCGTAGGTCGAGAACGCCGCCAGCGTGCCGACGAAGGGATCGAAGCTCGGGAAGAAGAGCTTGTTGAAGACCAGCGCGGCCGCCGTGCCGTAGATCAGGAAATCGTACCATTCGATGGCGGTGCCGAGCGCGCTCGCCCAGACCACATGCGCCGTCGTCGATCTCTCCGCCGCCGCGGAGACCCCCGTTGCCGTCGTCATGGCCTGCCCCAAAAGGTTCCACACGGCATAATGGCCAATCGTAGGTAGGGTTGCAACCTGCCCGCGCATTTGACTGCTCTCGCCCAGACGCTGCGCAGCACTGGAGGCGCGATGACGCGCGCCTTCGACGCACTATGGTGATGCGCTGTAGAGCCGGGGCCTACGCTTCCTCAAGCAGCCCCGCGCGGTATGGGTCCGGGCTCTGCGCAGCAGCGCAAGAGCGCCGCGGCGCGTCCGGGACACGAGAGCGTTCGGAGCAACTGCTCGTCCAGCCGTCATTGCAAGGAGCCCTTGCGACGAAGCAATCCAGAATCCCTCAACGGAAAGACTCTGGATTTGCTTCGCTGCGCTCGCAATGACGGTGGTGAGGCAAGTGTGCATCCCCCGCCTCACGATCGTCGTCGTGGCGTTCGCCAGTGCGGAACTGCCACTTTTTATTCGTCATTGACAAATTCATTCGCCTATATCTAATTAACCCCCAGAACGAGCAGCCGCGCCAAGCGGCCCAAAAGAGCGAGGAAACGACGATGAGAGGGTTTTTGGCCTGTGCTGTGCTCGCGGCCATGACTTCGACTGCCATGACCAATGTTGCGATCGCGCAAGTCTCCGACGACGCGGTGCGGATCGGCGTGCTGACGGATCTGTCGAGCTGGGGCCGCGACAATAGCGGGCCGGGCTCGGTCGAGGCGGCCAAGATGGCCGTGGAGGAATTCGGGCCAACCGTGCTCGGCAAGCCGATCGAGATCATCAGTGCCGACCATCAGATGAAGACCGACGTCGGCGTCCAGATCGTGCGCGGCTGGTTCGACAACGGCAAGGTCGACGCCGTCGTCGACATCCCTAATTCCGGCATCGCCATCGCCGTGCACAACATGGTGCGCGAGCGCAATAAGATCGCCCTGCTCTCCGGTCCCGGCGCGAGCTCGCTGACAGACGAGCTGTGCAGTCCCAACACAGTGCATTTCACCTACGACACCTATGCGCTGTCGAAGGTGACGGCTTCGGCCGTCATCAAGGAAGGCGGCAAGTCCTGGTACTTCATCACGGCAGACTATGCCTTCGGCCAGCAGCTCGAGAAGGATGCCACGCGCTTCATCAACGAGATGGGCGGCAAAGTGCTCGGTGGCGTCAAGCACCCGACCAACACGGCGGACTTCTCCTCCTTCGCGCTGCAGGCGCAGAGCTCGAAATCCGACGTGGTCGCTTTCGCCAATGCCGGCCAGGACACCGACAACGCCATCAAGCAGTCCGGCGAGTTCGGCCTGGTCCAGGGCGGCCAGAAGCTCGTCGGCCTCTTGATGTTCGACACCGACGTGCACGCGATCGGGCTGAAGGCCGCGCAGGGCACCTACATGACCACGGCATCGTATTGGAACATGGACGAGGCCACCCGCGCCTGGTCGAAGAAGTTCTACGAGCGCACCAAGGTGATGCCGACCATGATCCAGACCGGCGTCTACGGCTCGGTGCTGCATTACCTGAAAGGCATTAAGGCCGCAGGCACCGATGATCCGGCCAAGGTGATGGCCAAGATGCGCGAACTGCCGATCGAGGATATCTTCGTTCACGGCGGCAAATTGCGCGAGGACGGCCGCGTCATCCGCGACATGTATCTCGCCAAGGTAAAAAAGCCCGAGCAGTCCAAGGAGCCGTGGGATTATCTGGACATCGTCAAGACCGTGAAGGGCGAAGACGCCTTCCGCCCGGTCTCCGAATCCAAATGTCCGCTCCTGAAGAAGTGAGGTGAGCGATGACCGGCAACGAGCATAGCGCCATTGAGACTTACGACTGCGACGTGCTCGTGGCCGGATCGGGTTGCTCCGGCATGTCGGCCGCGATCACCGCGCGCTATCGTGGGCTCGATGTGCTGATCGTCGAGAAGGAGCCGCGCTTCGGCGGCACCACCGCGCGTTCCGGCGGCTGGCTCTGGATTCCCGGCACCTCGCTGGCGAAGGCCTATGGCATCGAGGAGACGCCGGAGCAGGCCCGCACATACTTACGCCACGAGGCCGGCAACAATTACGATGCGGCACGCGTCGATGCATTTTTATCGGCCGGCCCCGAGGCGGTCGAGTTCTTCACCACCAAGACGGCGCTGCGTTTCGACATGCCGCTGGTGTTTCCCGATTATCACGCCGAAGCGCCCGGCGGCGCGCAGGGCGGCCGCTCCATGGTGACGCGTCCATTCGACGGCCGCGAGCTCGGCGACCTCATCAAGACCCTCGGCACGCCGCTGCCCGAGCTCACCGTGTTCGGCATGATGCTGGGCTCCGGCAAGGAGATCATCCACTTCATGCGCGTGACGAAGTCGCTGACCTCGGCCGTTTATGTCGCCAAGCGGCTGTCGCGGCATTTCATGGACGTGCTGCGCCACGGCCGCGGCATGACGCTGACCAATGGCAATGCGCTCGCCGGCCGCCTCGCGAAATCCGCGCTCGATCTGAAGATTCCGATGTGGCTGTCCTCACCGGTGCGCGAGCTGACGGTCGAGAACGGCGCCGTGACTGGCGCGATCGTTTCGCGCGAGGGACGCGAGGTGCGCGTTCGTGCAAGGCAAGGCGTCGTGCTCGCCTGCGGCGGCTTTCCGCACGACGTGGCACGCCGCAGAAAAATGTTTCCGCACGCGCCGACCGGCAATGAGCACTATTCGCCCGGGCCCGCGGGCAATACCGGCGATGGCCTGCGCCTTGCGGAAAGCGCCGGTGGGCGCATCGAGGATCGCCTGCCGAACGCGGCAGCCTGGGTGCCGGTCTCGCTGACTACGCGCAAGGATGGCTCGAAGGGCGTGATGCCGCATTTCATCGACCGCGCCAAGCCCGGCGTGATCGCGGTGATGCGCGACGGCAAGCGTTTTGCCAATGAAGGCAATTCCTATCACGACTTCGTCCAGGCCATGGTCAAGGCGGCCAAACCCGGCGAGGAGATCGCCGCCTTCCTGGTCTGCGACCACAAGACGCTGCGGAAGTATGGCCTCGGCTGCGTGCCGCCTTTCCCGATGCCGCTGGGTCATCATTTGAATACCGGCTACCTCATGCGCGCCGACACGCTGGAGGCGCTCGCGGCGAAAGCCGGCATCGATGCGAAGGCGTTCGTCGAAACCGTCAGGCAGTTCAATACGACGGCGCCGCTGGGACACGACACCGCCTTCGGCAAGGGCTCGAAAGCCTATAACCGTTACCAGGGCGACGCGCTGCACGGGCCCAACCCTTGCGTCGCGCCGATCGAGAACGGCCCGTTCTACGCCATCAAGATGGTGATCGGCGATCTCGGCACCTATGCCGGCATCGTCACCGACGAGAACGCGCGAGCGTTGGATGCCGAAGGCCGCGTCATTCCCGGCCTCTATGCCGCCGGCAACGACATGGCAAGCATCATGGGCGGCAATTATCCGGGGGCCGGCATCACCCTTGGGCCGGCGCTGACCTTCGGCTACATTGCCGGCCGTCATCTTGCCGACAGCGCCGCCAAGCGCAACGCGGCGTGAGCGAAAACGCCGGGAGGCACATGAACAGAGAGAGCCGCGGCATCCAGTCGATCGAGGTCGGCGGAGAATTGCTTCGCGCGCTCGCAAGAAGCGGCGAGCCGATGATGCTGCGCGATCTCGCGCGCGAGGCCGGCATGACGCCGGCCAAGGCGCATCCCTATCTCGCCAGTTTTTCGCGTATCGGCCTGATCGAGCAGGACGAGACCACCGGCCGCTACGAGATCGGCGCGCTGGCGCTGGAGCTCGGCCTGATCAGCCTGCGCCGGCTCTCCGGCGTTCGCATCGCACGTCCCAAGATCGCGGGCCTCGCGAGCCAGATCGGCCACGCAGTCTCGCTCGCGGTCTGGGGCACGCACGGCCCGACCGTGGTTCAGCTCGAGGAGCCGGCCCAGCCGGTGCACATCGTGATGCGCGTCGGCTCCGTGATGGCGCTGCTGGAGACTGCGACCGGCCGCGCCTTCGCGGCGTTCCTGCCGGAGAAGACGATCAATGCCGCGCTCGAAAGCGGTCTCGACCGTCACGGCGTCGGCTACAATCCGAAGCGCGCCGTGAAAGGCGCGAAGGTTGCCGAGATGCTCGGTGAGGTCCGCACGCACGGGCTCGCCCGCGCGCTCGGCGATCCCCTGCCCGGCGTCAACGCATTCTCGGCGCCGGTGTTCGACCATTCCGGCCACGTCGCGCTGGTCATCACCGCGATGGGGCCGGAAGGAACGTTCGACGCGCGCTGGGACAGCCCGATCGCAAATGCGCTGCGCGATTGCGCCGGCGGCATCTCGAAGCGGCTCGGCCACGGCATGACGGTCGCGGCGGAGTGAGAGGCAGTGAGCCCTACTTCTCCTTCACAGGCACCGTGTAGTTCAAAACCAGCCGGCCGCCATCCGGATAGATCGTCTGTCCGGTGATGTAGGACACATCGTCGCTGGCAAGGAACGCCACGACGGAGGCCACCTCGCTCGGCTCGCCGCCACGGCCCGCCGGCGTACGCGACGTCACGGTCTTGCGGGCCTCCTCGGAAGTGTAGGTGGACGACGCCACCAGTCGGTCAGGATCGTGCCGGGCCCGACCGCGACGACGCGGATGTTGTGCGGGGCCAGTGCGACGGCCGCGACGGAGGTGAGCTGCTTCATGCCGCCCTTGGAGATGGCATAGGTCGCAAGCGTCGGGATCGCCGGCAGCGCATTCACCGAGGACATGTTGATGATGACCCCGCCTTGATGATGACCCCGCCGCCACCTTGCGCAATCAGCTGCTTCGCCGCGGCCTGCACGCCGAAGAACGCGCCTTTCAAATTGATGCCGATGATCTCGTCGAAATCCTGCTCGGTGATATCGAGAATGTCCTGGTTGCGGGCGACGCCGGCGTTGTTGACCATGATGTCGAGCCGGCCGAACTCCCGGACCGCGGTGGCGACCGCGCGATCGACGTCCGCGCGCCGCGCGACGTGGCACGGCAGGGCATACAGCTCCTCGGGCTTGCCCAGGGAAACGGCCAGGTCGTGCCGTTGCCCATGTCACCGGGAATGCGGGGAAAGCGTGCTTCCAGCATCAGGATTCCGAGCGGCGCGCCGTACACGGCCTTGCCGACGCGGGCGATGCGGGCGGACGAATTGACTGAACTGGTCATGCTGCGGCCTCAGAGGAAACGTCCGGGTGCGAAGGGGCCGAGCGGAATCTCCGGCGTCTTGCCGCTGACAAGCTGGGCGACGAGCCGGCCGGTACGGGCCGAGCCGACCAGGCCGACATGCCCGTGGCCGAAAGCATACACGATGTCGCGGGAGGCGCGCGCGTAGCCGATGCAGGGACGTCCGTCCGGCATGCTGGGGCGATGGCCGAACCAGGTCTTGATGCGCGAAGCTGGGATGTCCTTCGGCAACTTCGGGAACATCCCGAGAAGGTGGTTGCGCAAGATTTCGGCCCGCTTCCAGTTCGGTGCGGCCTCGAGGCCGGCGATCTCGACCGTGCCGGCGGCGCGCAGGCCCTTGTTGGTCCAGTTCACCACCAGCTTGGCGTCGGATGCCATCATCGAGCTGCGCGGACCTACTTCCGGATTCTCAATCATGACGTGATAGCCGCGCTCAGTCTCGAGCGGGAGGGAATCGCCGACCGACGCGGTGAGCTGCCTGGAGCGGGCACCAGCCGCGACCACCGCGGCATCGCAAGGAATCTCGCCGGTCTCGGTGAGAACAGCCACGAGCTTGTTGCCGTTTAGCTTCAGCCCGGTCGCCTTGGCCCGCACGTGCTTCGCGCCACCGGCGATCGCATGGTTGGCGAGGGCGGCGACATAAGCCCCGGGATCGCGGCAGCGGCCGGCCTCCTCCACCACCACGCCAAAGGTGTAGCGCGGATGCAGGTCCGGCTTGCGCTGGCGCATCTCGTCGGCATTGAGCTCCAGCCATTCGACTCCGACCTTCTTGCGCAGGCGCCAGCCGAGATCGTCGTCGAAATTGCCGCGCGAGGTGAAGACATGCATCACGCCGTTGCGCTCGATCAGTTCGGGCACGCCGGCTTCTTCCGCGAGCTTGCGGTGCAGCAGCGGCGCGTCCTTGAGGAGGGCGCGCAGCGCGAACGCCGTCGTCTCGACCCGCGCCTCGGTCCAGCCGGACAGCAGATACTTGACCAGCCAGGGCAGCGCCTTCGGCAAATACGACCAGCGGATCGCGAGCGGGCCGAGCGGGTCCATCAGATAACCCGGCACCTTCTTCCAGACGCCTGGCTCCGCCGGCGGAATCACCGAATGCGAGGACAGCCAGCCGGCATTGCCATAGCTCGCCGCCTGTTCGCCGCCGGGCTCGCCGGGATCGATCAGCGTGACGCGATGGCCCTCGCGCAACGCCTCGATGGCGCTGATCACGCCGACCGCGCCGGCTCCGATGATCGCAACGTGGCGACCGGCCGCCATCGCTTTAAGCCTTCACCGCCGGCGTGAAATCCTTGCCGACCGAGATCGCGCGCGGATCGATGATGCAATGGAGGATCGACGGCTTGCCCGAAGCCAGCGCGCGCTCGAACGCCGGTGCGAACTCTTCGGTGCGCTCGACGCGCTCGCCATGGCCGCCGAACGCCTTGGCGTACATCGCAAAGTCGGGGTTCCTGAGCTGGGTGCCGACGACGCGGCCGGGATAGTCGCGCTCCTGGTGCATACGAATGGTGCCGTATTGCGAATTGTCGACGATGATGACGATCAGCGGCGCATCGTATTGCACGGCGGTGGCGAATTCCTGACCGTTCATCAGGAAGCAGCCGTCGCCGGCAAAGGCGACGACGACACGGTCCGGATATTGCCGCTTGGCGAGCACGCCCGCGGGCACGCCGTAACCCATCGAGCCCGAGGTCGGCGCGAGCTGGGCGGCAAAGCTATGGAAACGGTGATGGCGATGGATCCAGCCGGCATAATTGCCGGCGCCGTTGCAAACGATCGCATCCTTCGGCAAGCGGTCGCGCAGCCAGGTCATCACCTGGCCGTACTGGAACTTGCCGGGCAGCTCGCGCGCCTTCTCGGTCCAGGCGAGATAATCGGCATGCGCCTTGGCTGCCTCGCCCTTCCAGGCCACGGTTCCAGCCGGCTTCAGCGTCTCGACGGCGGCGGCGAAGGCGGCGGGCGTCGCCTGGATCGCCAGCGCCGGCTGATAGACGCGGCCGAGTTCTTCCGAGCCTGGATGCACGTGGATCAGCTTTTGCCGCGGAGTGGGAATGTCGAGCAGCGTATAGGAGGAGGACGGCATCTCCGACATGCGGCCACCGATCAGCAGGATGACGTCGGCACCCTCGATGCGCGCCTTCAGGCCCGGGCTCGGTCCGATACCGAGGTCGCCGGCATAGTGCGAATGGTCGGCATCGATCAGCGAGGCCCGGCGGAACGAGGTCGCAACCGGCAGGTCGAACCGCTCCGCGAATCGCGCGATGCTCTTCGCCGCGTCATCGGTCCAGCGCGAGCCGCCGAGAATGACGAGCGGCGCCTTGGCTGCCGCGAGCATGGCGCCGAGCTTTTCGATATCGGCCGGCGCGGGCCAGCTCACCGCGGGCTCGATGCGCATGGCGTCGGCAACAGCCGCGGTCTCGGTCAGCATGTTCTCCGGCAGCGCGATCACCACGGGACCGGGGCGGCCCTGCATGGCGACGCGGAACGCGCGCGCGACCAGCTCCGGAATGCGGTCGGGGCGATCGATCTCGACCGCCCATTTCGCCATCGAGCCGAACACCGCTTTGTAGTCGAGCTCCTGGAACGCCTCGCGCTCGCGCATGCCGGTATCGACCTGGCCGACGAACAGGATCATCGGCGTCGAATCCTGCATCGCGATGTGGACACCGTGGCTGGCATTGGTCGCGCCGGGACCGCGGGTGACGAAGCAGATTCCGGGGCGCCCCGTGAGCTTGCCATAGGCCTCCGCCATCATCGCAGCGCCGCCTTCGGCGCGGCAGATCACGACGTCGATCGGGCTGTCATGCAGCGCATCGAGGGCCGCGAGATAGCTCTCGCCCGGCACGCAGGTGACGCGCTCGACGCCTTGGGCGACGAGCTGATCGATCAGGATCTGGCCCCCGGTGCGGGTGTTGCGAATGGTCATATCGGCTCCCTCGAGGCTCTGGCGATGCGCCCTTGTTCGGGGAACTGGCCTAGGACAGGCCGAGAGAGTGCGCAAGGTCGAAAGGCTTCTCGCAGCCTGCGCAGGCGTCATGCCCATCCTTACCGTTTGCACTACAGGCCCTGCCGCGGCCATGATGGCGAGCCTCGGCATCTTCCTCTACGATCGGCCGACCCAAATCGTCTGGAGCAGCGGAATGCAAACCATCGGCCTGATCGGCGGCATGAGCTGGGAGAGCACCGCGCTTTATTACAAGCTCATCAACGAGCGCGTCCGCGACCGCATGGGCAAGCTGCATTCGGCTCCGCTGCTGATGTATTCCTACGATTTCGAGGAGATCAAGCAGATGCAGTATGGCGGCCGCTGGCAGGAGGCGGCGGCCAGTCTGGCGGAAGTCGCGCGGCGCCTCGAAAGCGTCGGCGCGCGGGCGATCGTGTTGTGCACGAACACGATGCATAAACTAGCGCCCGAGATCATGTCGAGCGTGACCGTGCCGTTCATCCACATCGGCGACGCGACGGCGCAGCGGATCCGGGCCAGGGGATATCGGCGGGTCGGGCTCCTCGGCACCAAGTTCACGATGGAGGAAGACTTCTACATCGACCGATTGCGCGCGCACGATCTCGACGTTCTGATTCCTCCCGCGGACGAGCGCGCCGAGGTGAACCGCATCATCTACGACGAGCTGTGCCTCGGCAACGTCGCTGCGCAGTCGCGCCGCCGCTACCGCGAGGTGATGGCGGCCCTCGTCGCCCGTGGCGCAGAGTGCATCATCCTCGGCTGCACCGAGATCACCATGCTGGTCGGTGCGGACGACACGTCAGTCGAGACGTTCGACACCACCGCCATTCACGCAGAGACGGCAGCCGATTTCGCAATCGGCTGATCTGATCTCGTCGATTTCATCCGCTCCGCTTCTGTCGCGCGCTCGCAAGGAGCACCAGCATGAAGGATGCGGCCGTCATCAGCGTCGAGATCGCGGCGATGGTCGGGTCGATCTCGTCCCGGAGCGCGGTGAACATGCGCTTGGTCAGCGGCTGGAACTGGCCGCCGGAGATGAACAGCGCGACGATGGTCTCGTCCATTGCCGAGATGAAGGCGAAGATGCCGCCGGCGATCACGCTCGACTTGATCTGCGGCAGCGTCACCGCGAAGAAGCTGCGCAGACGGTTCATGCCGAGACTGCGCGCCACCATCTCCTGCGCGGGGTCGAAGCTCTGCAGGCCCGCGAGCACCGAGATGACGACATAGGGCAATCCCAGCATCACGTTGGCGAGCACGAGGCCGGACATGGTCGCGACCAGGCCTACCTTGGCGTAGACGAAGAAGATGCCGACCGCGGTGATGATGATCGGTACCACCAGCGGCAGCAGCAGCGCCATGTGGATGATGCGCATGATGCGCAGCTTCGACTGGCTGATGGCATAGGCAGCGGCCACGCCGAGCGGGGTCGCGATCACGACCGTCAGCAGCGCGACCGTCAGCGTCACCCGCGTCGCCTGCATCCAGGCGGAGTTGGCGAAATACTGCTGGTACCAGCGCAGCGAGAACGACGGCGGCGGGAAGGTCAGGAAGCGCGCGCTGGAGAACGAGATCGGCGCGATGATCAGGACGGGCAGGATCAGATACACCAGCACCAGCGCGCTGATCGCGTAGAGGGCAATCCGGGTGGGCGAAGTGCGCATCATTTCTGCCCCAACACACGATCGAGCGAGATGAAGCGGCTGACGGCGAAGAAGATCAGGAGCACGCTCAGGAGCAGCACCACCGCGACCGCGCTGGCAGCCCCGAACTGGTTGTAGAGCTCGACATTGCGGCTCACCAGCATCGACACCATCACGGTGCGGCCGCCGCCGAGCAACTCCGGCGTGATGTAGAAACCGAGGCAGAGCACGAACACCATGGTGCAGCCGGCGAGTACGCCCGGCAGCGACAGCGGCAGGAACACGCGGAAAAATGTCAGCGACGGGCTCGCACCCAGGCTGGCGCCGGCCTGCATGAGATCGCCGGGGATCTTCTGCATGGTGGCATAGAGCGGCAGCACCATGAACGGCAGCAGGATGTGCACGGTCGCAACCACCGTGCCGAACGTGTTGTGGACCAATGCGAGCGGCTCGGAGATGACGTCCAGATAGCGCAGGAACTGGTTGATCACGCCGGTGCGCTGCAGCAGCGCCAGCCAGGCATAGGCCCGAACCAGCACGCTGGTCCAGAACGGCAGCACGACCAGCGACAGGATCAGAATGCTCCAGCCTTTCGGCACCGAGTTGGCGAGATAGGCCACGGGATAGCCGAGCAGCAGCGCGATTCCAGTGACCGCGAGGCTGATCTCGAAGGTCAGTGCAAAGCTGCGCCAATAGACGTCTTCGGTGAAGACGCGGCGATAATTCTCCAGGGTAAAGCCGTCATGATAGACCGACTGCCACGCCAGCCAGCCGACCGGCAGCACGATCAGGGCCAGGATCACCAGCAGCGCCGGCGACACCAATGCCAGCATCAGGCCGTGCTCACGGCGCTGATGCTTTTGGGAGGGATCTGGCAGGGATGTCGTCAACGCTGCCTCGCTCACTTCTGCATGAACGACGCCCACCGCTTCTCGGCCGCTTCGCCCGCGGGCGAGGACCACCAGGCGTAGGACATCAGCGCCTGCTTGGCCGCATTCGCCGGCTCGCTCGGCAGCTGCGCGGCGCGCTCGGGCTTGATCACGCCGGTCTCGAACGCCTTCGGGTTACCGGGGCCGTAGTCGATGTGGAGCGGCAGGTTGGCCTGGTGCACGGGATCGACGGCCTCGTTGAGGAATTTCACCGCTGTTTCCAGATTCGGCGCGCCCTTGAGGATGCAGAGCGAAGTGCTCTGCAGGATGCCTTGATTGTAGGTGAACGCGACCTTCGCGCCTTCCTTGGCGACCGCGCTGACGCGACCGTTCCAGGCCATCTCCATGTCAACCTCACCGTCATTGAGCAGCTGCGCCGACTGCGCGCCCGAGGTCCACCACACCGTGATGTGCGGCTTGATCTCTTCCAGCTTCTTGAAGGCGCGGTCGACATCGAGCGGATAGAGCTTGTCGGGCGCGACGCCATCGGCCATCAGCGCCGCCTCGAGCGTCGCGAACGGGTGGTTGCGTAGCGCGCGGCGGCCGGGAAATTTCTTGACGTCCCAGAAATCGGCCCAGCTGTTCGGCGCGTCCTTCGGAAAGGTCTTCTGGCTGTAGGACAGCACGCTGGAATAGAACTCGTACGACACCGAATAGGGACTGCGATAAGCCTCCGGCATCGCCGCGCCGTTTGGAATCTTCGAAAAGTCGAGCTTCTCGATCAGCCCCTGCTCGCCGCCGCGCAGGCAGTTGCCGGTCGGTGTGTCGACGACGTCCCAGATCGGCTTGCCGCTGCCGACTTGCGTCTTGATCGCGGGCCAGGCGTCGGGAATGGAATCCTGATTGATGGTGATGCCGAGCTTCTTGGCGGAGGGATCGAGGATCGCCACCGTCTGCGCCTGCTGATAGGCCCCGCCCTGCGAGACGAAGGTGATCTGCTCGGCGGCATCCGCCGCGGTGGTCAGTCCGATGGCGCCCAGCAGCGCGCAGCCCAATCCAATAGTCCGCTTCATGATCATCCTCGCCTCCTCCAAACAGATCTCACTGACCAATCGCGTCGAGAAACTGGTACCAGCCGGCGACCATGCGCACAGCGGGTTCGCGCAGCGGATAGAACGGAATTGCTCTCATGCGCCTGATATCGAGCAGGCCGACCTCGGGCGTCTCGCCGCGCACGAAGGCGGCGAGATAGCGGCCCATCAGGCTCGACATCGCAACCCCGGCGCCGTTGTAGCCGATCGAGACCAGCGTGCGGTCGTCGAGCCGGCCGATATGCGGCACCGAGTCAAGCGTCATCGCGACTAGGCCCGACCATTTGTATTCGAGCGGGATATCGGCGAGATCGGGGAAGATGCCGACCATCGCCTTGCGCAAGGCGTCGAACGCCGCTTGCGAATCCTGCTTGCCGAAGGCGCCGCGGCCGCCGAAGATGACGCGGTTGTTGACCATGCGGAACCAGCGCATCATGCGCTTGGTCTCGGTGTAGGTTCGCCCTGTCGGCATCAGCTTGCCGGCGAGATTGCGCGGCAGCCTGTCGGTGGCGATGATGGCGCTGCGGAACGGGATCAGCGTGCGCTGCATCTGCGCGGTGGCATCGGTCAGATCCGAATAGCTGTTAGTGGCGATGATCGCCTGCTTCGCCCGCACCGCGCCTCTCGGCGTCTCGGCGACGATGCCGCCATTCTCCCGCCGGAGTTTGACCACCGGCGACTCCTGGTAGATGGGAACGCCACGGCGCGCGACACCATCGGCAAGGCCGCGCAAATAGTTCAGCGGATGAATACCGCCCGAGCCGGGATTGAGCACGCCGCCGACAAAGATGTCCGAGCCGGTCTCGTCGCGCACGGAGCGCTTGTCGAGGATGCGGACCTCCGCATCGCCCATCTCTCGCCTCATCCAGTCGGCTTCATCGATCGCGGCCTTCAGCGTCGTCTCGTTATGTGCCGCCTTGACCTGGCCGGTGCGCGTCAGCTGAGCGCTGATGATGCCGAACTCGGAGACGAGCTCTTCGACCATGTCGGTCGATTCATGCGCGATCTCGTACATGCGCCGTGCCATGGCGCGGCCGTGCACCGCATCGATCTCGCGGAACGAGAGGCGGAATTTTGCCGTGATCACACCGCCATTGCGGCCGCTGGCGCCCCAGCCGGGGCGGTTGGCCTCCAACACGACCGGGGCAAGCCCGCTTCTGGCGATGTGGTGCGCGGCGGAGAGGCCGGTGTAGCCCGCGCCGATGATCACCACGTCCGCCTGTTGCTCGCCCGACAGGACCTGGAACTCGCGCGCCGGCTCGGCCGTCGCTTCCCACAGCGAGTTGGCCGATGGCAGCGCGCTCCAGTCCCGTGTCATGCCGCCGCTCCTCGTTATGCCGCCGGACCGATCGCGGCGTCGGCGAGCGCCTTCAGCGTCGGATAATGGAAGTCCGGTTTGGTCAGCGTCTCCACCGCCGGCGTGCCGCCGAAGCCGGCGATGCCCTGACGGCGCTCGATCCAGCACACCTTGTAGCCGAGCTTCCGAGCGATACCGATGTCGTGGTACTGGCTCTGCGCGACGTGCAGGATGTCCGACTGCTTGTAGCCGAAGGCGGACTGGCGACCCTTGTTGTAGGCGAAGAATTCCGGGTTCGGCTTGGCTACGCCGGTGTCGTCGGCGCAGACCGTGTCGTCGAAGGGATTGCCGAGCGCATGCGCGTAGCAGGAGAGCGCAACCCGGTCGGCATTGGTCATCGCCACCAACCGGAATTTGGTACGCAGGCGCCTGAGCGCCTCGACCGAGTCCGGGAATGGCCCCCACCGCAACACGGCGAGCTGGAACATGTCGCAGGACGCATCGTCGGCCGGCAGCCCGAGCTCCTTGGCGAGATAGCGGTAGACGTGGAACATCACCTCGCTCGAGCGCTCGTAATGCTTGTCACGCCCGCGCTTGTAGGATTCGAAGATCTGGTCGTCGCTGAGCTCGGCCGGCGTTTTGCCCGAAATCCTGCGCACCGCGGACAGCACGCCGGTCTCGAAGTCGATCAAGGTGCCGACGACGTCGAAGGTGAGAACCTTGAAATTTCTGAACGCGGCTTGGGTCGACATGTTCGTTTCTTCTCTCGGGTTGGATGAGGCTTGAGTTCAGTCCACCTTGGGGACGACGATGGTGTCCTCGGGGTGAAGGGTCACGGTGAGGCTGCCGCCGAGCGGCGGGATGCGGCTGTAGGCCTGGTGATAGCTCGGCTGGCGCAGGCTGAGCGCGATGCCGCCTTCGAGCGCCAGGAAAATGCGCAGGCTCTCGCCCTGATAGACGATGTCGGTGACCGTGCCCGTCAACCGATTGCAGGCGGCATCCTGCGCGCCATCGTCGATCAGAAGCTTTTCGCTGTGCACGGCGAGCATCAGGGCGTCGCCATCGGGAATGGCGCGGGCGCTGCGCAGCAGCGCATTGCCGAGCGCAACGCTGCTGGGATCGGCGCGGCGGACCGGCAGCAGCGTGGCTTCGCCGATGAAACTCGCAACGAAGGAATTTGCGGGATGGTCGTGCAGCCGCTCGGGCTGGTCGATCTGGATCAGCCGGCCGTCCTTCATCACCGCGACGCGGTCGCTCATGGTCAGCGCCTCACGCTGGTCATGGGTGACATAGATGATGGTGGCGCCGATACGCTTGTGCAGCGCGCGCAGCTCGATCTGCATGGATTCGCGGAGCTGCTTGTCGAGCGCGGAGAGCGGCTCGTCCATCAGAATCAGGCGCGGCTCGAAGATCATGGCGCGGGCCAGCGCCACGCGCTGGCGCTGGCCGCCGGAGAGTTGCGCGATGCCGCGCGCCTCATAGCCGGCGAGGCCGACCATGGCGAGCGCCGCTCGCACTTTGTCAGGCCAGTTCGCTTTGGGCAGGCGCCGGGCGCGCAGGGGAAACGCGACGTTCTCGCCGACGCTCATATGCGGGAACAGCGCGTAGTTCTGGAACACCACGCCGATGTCGCGCTTGTGTGGCGCCACGTATGTGACGTCGCGGCCGCCAAACAGGATCGTGCCCGACGAGGGCAGGATGAAGCCGCCCAAAATGCCGAGCAGCGTGGTCTTGCCGGAGCCGGAGGGGCCGAGCAGAGAGACGAATTCACCGGCGCCGACATCAAGGGAGACGTCATCGAGAGCGCGAACGGCGCCATAGGCCTTGCTGGCGGACCTGATCTCGACGCTTTCCGCTCGTTTGTCCAACGATCGACCTCGCCATGTCCCGTGCTGGCGTGCCTCACTGCGCGCCATAAGCCTGCTTTATAGACAAGGATTTCGGGCACTCACGGACGAAGCGTGCAGCGCACCAAATCTTCTCCCGCAAGCCCCTGTCTCTAGGCTGTCATGCCAATGACACCAGACTTGGCAAAATCCGGCAATTGCCAAATTCTCACCGGCCTCATAACATGGCGTTATGCCCGAGCTGCGCCGCATGCTGCCGTCCAGCAACGCCCTGTTCGTCTTCGACGCAGCGGCGCGCAATGGCAGCTTCACGGCTGCGGCCGCCGAATTGAACGTCACGCAGCCGGCGGTGAGCCGTATGCTCGGCCAGTTCGAGGAGCATCTCGGCGTCCGCCTGTTCGACCGCAGAGGGGGACGCGCGGTGCTCACCGAGGAAGGCGAGCGGCTCTATCGCCGCGTGCTCGAAGGGTTTCGCAGCATCGAGAGCGGGCTCCTCGATATCGAGCAGCGCCGCAAGGGTACCGAGACCGTGACGCTGTCGGTCTCCTCCGCCTTCACCACGCATTGGCTGATGCCGCGCATCGACAAGCTCCAGAAGCAGTTTCCGCGAGTCGATCTGCGCTTCCAGCTGATCTCCGGCGCGCTGCGCGGACCCGTGGAAAATGTCGATCTCGGCATGCGCTTTCGCGACCGCGACGAGCCGTCGTCGGGCGGCACATTGGTGATGAAGGAAGTGATGCTGCCGATGTGCAGCCCCGGCTATCTCGGCGAGACCGATCCCACCGAAGGCAACACCATCATCCGCCTTGCCGAAACGCCGGGCGACTGGGCCGCCGATTACGCCTCGCTCCTCACCGGGCGCCGTGGGGCGGCCAAGGCGCTGAGCTTCACCGATTATGCCGTCGTGGTGCAGGCCGCGCTGCTCGGCCAGGGCATCGCGCTCGGCTGGCTGACCGTTGCCTCGCACTGGCTTCTCACCGGCGCGCTTGTGCCGGCCTCCGACACGCTCACCACCACGCGCCGCGTATGCGAATTCCTGCCGCCGCGCAACCGGCCGATGCGCCCCATCGCCGCCGAGATCCGCGACTGGATCATCGCGCAGATGAAAAGCGAGATCGCCGCGATCGACCGGCTCTATCCGAAGCTCGGCGCGATGGACGCCTGTTACTAAGCAGGCGGTGTTGGGGGAAGCCCCCTCTCTCCACGTCATTGCGAGCGCAGCGAAGCAAATCCAGAGTCTTTCCGCAGAGGGGTTCTGGATTGCTTCGCGGAGCCTGTCATCGGGCCGCGCTTCGCGCGGACCCGTTGGCTCGCAATGACGATGTGGATAGAGCTTTGGCTCTACCGATGCTCGATTGCCCTGATTGCACCGCGCAACTCCGCGAGGCCGCGCAGGCGGCCGATCGCGGTGTAGCCGGGATTGGTGCGCTTGGTGGCGGCGAGATCGTCGAGCATGCGGTGGCCATGATCGGGCCTGAACACAATTTTCGTGTCGGGCGAACGCCGCGCGTTCTCCTTGAGCAGCGCCTTGAGCACCGCGACCATGTCGACGTCACCGTCGAGATGATCGGACTCGTAGAACGACAGGCCATCAGCTTCGCGCTTGGTGGCGCGCAGATGGGCGAACGCAATGCGAGGGCCGAACCGCTCCGCCATCTCAGGCAGGTTGTTCTCCGCACGCACGCCGAGCGAGCCCGTGCACAGGCAGATGCCGTTCGCCTTCGACGGCACGGCGTCGAACAGCGCCTGGTAGTCCTCAGCGCTGGAGGCAATGCGCGGCAGGCCGAACAACGGCCGCGGCGGATCGTCCGGATGCAGCGTCAGGGAGACGCCGAGCTGCTCGGCGACCGGCGCGACGCGCGCGAGGAACTCGACGAGGTGCTGCCGCAGCATCTCAGGCGTGATGTCGCGATAGGCCTCCAGGCGGTCGCGGAATTGCGGGATCGTCATCGGCTCGGTGGTCGAGCCGGGCAGCGCGCTGGCGATGACCATGATGAGGTAGTCGATATCGGCCTGGCTCATCTTCTCGAACAGCGCCTTAGCGCGCGCCTGCTGCTCGAGCGAATAGTCCTGCGCGGCGGCCGGGCGCTTCAGGATGTGCAGCTCGAACGCTGCAAAGCGGTCCTGGTCGAAGCGCATGGCGCGGGCGCCGTTCGGCAGCTCCCATTCGAGATCGGTGCGGCACCAGTCGACCACTGGCATGAAATTGTAGCAGATGATCCTGATGCCGGAGGCCGCGACCGCCTCCAGGCTCGCGATCCACGCCTCGATCGACTTGGTCGCCTTGCCGCCGAGCCGTTTGACGTCGTCGGGGATCGGAATCGATTCCACCACCGACCAGGTCAGCTGCGAGCGGCCGGGTTGGCCGTTCTCGATGAAATTCTTCCGCTCCTCGACCGCCTTGCGCGTCCAGGCCTCCCCAATCGGCACCTGATGCAGTGCCGAGACGATATGGCTCGCCCCGGCCTGCCTGACGTCGTCGAGCGAGACCGGGTCATCCGGCCCGTACCAGCGCCAACCCTCCAGCATCATACCCACTCTCCCAATCAGTTCGCGGTCAGCACGACCTTGACGCTCTGCGAGCGATCGAGCGCGAGCCTGAGCGCGTCGGGTGCGGTCGAGAGCGGCCGCTCGGCGGTGACCAGCGACAGCACGTCGACGCTGCCGGCGGCAATCAGTTCCACCGCGGTCATGAACTCGAAGCCGAACCGGAACGAACCGCGCAGGTCGATCTCCTTCGCCATCACCGCATTCGACGGCGTCGGAATCTGGCCGCCGGGCAAATTGCCGATCTGCACCACGACGCCGCCGCGCCTGACGATACCGATCGCGCTCGCAAGGCCTGCAGCCGTGCCGGAGACTTCGAAAGCGACGTCATAGGGACGCGACGCGGCTTGTGCTTTCAAGCCTTCCTCGCCTGCAGAGACGTTCTCGACGTGCGAGGCGCCGAGCTTGGTCGCGAACGCCAGTGGTGCCGGCGCGATGTCGGCCACCGTGATGTCGGCCATGCCGGCACGCTGTGCGGCGAGCATGGTCAGAAGCCCGATCGGGCCGGCGCCGAAGATGATGCCTCGCTTGCCCTCGATCTTGCCGGCACGCGCGACCGCGTGCAGGCAGACCGCGAGCGGCTCGGCCAGCGCGGCGGCCTGGTAGGATACGTGATCGGGGATCTTCACACACTGTGCGGGGATCGCGTCGAAATAGTTGGCGAAGCCGCCCTGCATGTGCGGCGTCTTCGAGGCCGAGCCCATGAAGTAGATGTTCTCGCAGAGGTTCGGCCGGCCTTCACGGCAGGCGACGCAATGCCCGCACCAGCGCGACGGGTTCACGGCGACGCGGTCGCCAACCTTCAAGTTCGCAGCAGTGCCGGATATCTCCACGATCTCGCCCGAGATCTCGTGGCCGAGCACCAGCGGCGACCTCACCACGAAATCGCCGGTCCGGGCATGGCGGAAGTAGTGCATGTCCGAGCCGCAGATGCCGCCGGCGCCAAAGCGGATGCGCACCATGCCGTCGGCGAGCTTGTCGAGCGGATGCTCGATCATGCGCAGGTCTTCGGGGCCGAACAGCGTTGCGGCGAGAGCGGTCGAGGTCATTTGGAGAGTCCCATGTATTTAGGCAGCCAGAGGGTCAGGTCGGGAATGTAGGTGATCGCGATCAGCGCCAGCATCAGCGGCACCAGCCATGGCAGGATCGCCACCGTCGTGCGCTCGACCGAGAGCTTTGCCACGCGGGCGAGCACGAACAGCACCATGCCGAGCGGCGGATGCAACAGGCCGATCATCAGGTTCAGCGTCATGATCAGGCCGAAATGAATGGGGTCGATGCCGAGCTTGAGCACGATCGGCAGCAGGATCGGCACCAAAATGGTGATCGCCGCCGTGGTGTCGATGAAGCAGCCGACGAACAGGATCAGCACGTTGGCGAGTGCCAAAAACACCCATTTGTTGTGGGTGATGCTGAGCATCCAGTCCGACAGCATCTGCGCCGCCTGCGACACCGTCAGCAGCCAGGCGAAGATCGAGGCTGCGGTCACGATGAACAGCACCGAGGCCGTGGTCTCGATGGTGTCGAAGGTCGCCTTGGCGACCGTCCGGAACGTCATGGTCCGGTAGCGCACGAGGCCGAGGAACAGCGACCAGATCACCGCGGCGACGGCGGCTTCGGTCGGCGTGAACCAGCCGAGCGTCATGCCGCCGATCAGGATCACCGGCGCCATCAGCGCCATCACTGCCGAGAAATCGAAGTACCAGTCGATCACGAGCAGCGTGCCGAGGCCGATCACGACCGCCATGTTGACCGAGAGGCCGGCGAGTACCATCAGCCAGATCGCCATCGGGAACGACAGCACGATGACGATCTCGAGACCGGCCGAGCCGAGTTGCGGCCAGGAGAACGGCGTGTCGCTACCCCATTTGTTCTTGTGCGCGAAGTAGGTGACGGTGGCCATCATGAACAGGGTCAGGACAACGCCGGGAATGACGCCGCCTAAAAACAGCGCGCCGATCGAGACGTTCGCCATCATGCCGTAGATCACGAAGGGCAGCGACGGCGGGATGATCGGCCCGAGCGTCGCGGAGGCTGCGGTGACGCCGACCGAGAATTCGGTGGAGTAGCCGTGGTCCTTCATCGCCTTGATCTCGATGGTGCCGAGACCCGCGGCATCCGCGATGGCGGTGCCGGACATGCCGGAGAAGATCACCGAGCCGATGATGTTGACGTGGCCGAGCCCGCCGCGCATCCACCCCACAAGCGCGACGGCGAATTTGTAGATGCGCCCGGTCACGCCGGCGATGTTCATGAGATTGCCGGCCAGGATGAAGAACGGCACCGCGAGCAGCGGAAAGCTCTCGACACCGGCGATCATGCGCTGCGCCAGCGTGACGTCGGGCGTCACGCCGCTGACCAGGATGTAGAGCAGCGACGACGCGGCCATGGCGATCGCCACGGGAACGCCGAGCAGCATCAGGATGAGAAAGCCTCCGAGCAGCAGCAGCATGATATTATATCTCCGATCCGTCGTAGGCACCGGGACGTTCGAGGACCGAGTAGCCCTGCCGCCAGTTTTGCGCCGCCACCTGCACGGAGCGTGCGAACATCAGCACGAAGCCGAGCAGCACGGCGTAGTAGACGTAGTTCTTCGCGAAATTGATCGTGGTCATCTGCTCGTCGCCGATGATCTGGATGTAGACCCAAACCAGCTTGATGGCGTAGCCGAAGAACGCGATCCGGATCAGGTCGATCACCGTCGACAGCGCACGTCCCACGGGTCGCGGCAGATAGCGATAGACCAGGTCGACCTGGATGTGCCGCGACAGCCGCACGCACATCGAGGCGCCGATGAAGACCACCCCGATCAGGCAATAGGTCGCGATCTCCTCGGTCCAGGCATAGCTGTCGTTGAGCACGTAGCGGCTGAAGAACTGCAGGAAGACGGCAAGCGCCATCACCCAGAAGATCGCCAGCGCGACCCAGTCCTCGAAAGCGTAGATGCCGAGATCGACCTTCGGCGTCGCCTCTTCCTCGAAGGTGTGGGCGATCTCGTCCGCGGTGATCTGCCGGTGTAGTTCGGCGGTCGACATGGGGTTACCTCTCTCCAAATCGTCGTTCCGGGGCGACGCGTTAGCGCCGAACCCGGAACCTCGAGATCCCGGGTTCGGTCCTACGGACCGCCCCGGATGACGACCACGTCGTCATTTCACTTCCTGGATCCGCTCCCAGTCGGCCTTGCGGTAGCCGAAGGTCTCGAACGGGACGTTCTTCAGCACGGTGTCGCGGAATTCGTTCTTGTCGACCTCGGTCACCGTCAGGCCCTTGTCCTTGAAGAAAGCGACCAGCTTGGCTTCGTTCTGCTTGATCTCACCAGTGGCCTTGGTTGCCGCCTCCTGCGCGACGTCGGTGAAGATCTTCTTGTCCTCATCAGAGAGCTTCTTCCATAGCCCGCCGGCGATCACGGTGTTGAGGTGATCGACGATGTGGCCGGTGAGCACGATGTGCTTCTGCACTTCGTAGAACTTCTTGGCCTCGATCGTGGTCAGCGGGTTCTCCTGCGCCTCGACGGTGCCGTTCTGCAGCGCGAGATAGACCTCGGCAAACGCGATCGGCGCGGTGTTGGCGCCGCAGGCGCGCGGCATCGCCAGGTAGGCCGGCACGTCGGGCACGCGCATCTTCAGGCCTTTCATGTCGGCGCAGGTCTTGATCGGCTTGTTCGACGAGGTCTGGCGCACGCCGTAATAGGTCACCGCGACGATGTGGTGGCCGCTCTTGTCCTCATAGCCCTTGGCGAGCTCCTTGAAGATGTCGCTCTTGGTGTAGGCGAGCAGATGATCGGCGTCGCGGAAGGTGTAGGGATAATAGGTCACGCCGATCGGCGCAAAGCTCTTGGCCGCGAAGCTCGAGCCGGAGACGATGATGTCGACCGAGCCGAGCGACAGGCCCTGGTTGATGTCGGCCTCCTTGCCGAGCTGCGAGGCCGGATAGACCTCGATCTGGTAGCGACCGTTGGTGCGCTTATTGATCTCCTGCGCGGCCCAGACCGATGCGGTGTGGAACGGCTCCGAGGTCTCGTAGACATGGGCCCATTTCAGCTTGGTCTGCGCCATGCTGATACTAGTCGCGGCCAGCAGCGTGGCGGCGGAGATCGCCGCGGCAATCGTCATCTGCTTCAACATCGATTTTTCCTCCATCGTTCAAGTCTGCTTCTTGTTCGCCCCCAGCCGAAGCGGATGCGGGCCGCCCAATCTCATCGCCGCCGCGCACCGCCGCTCGCGGCTGGCTTCTTCTTCGGCGCATGTTTCGGTTTCGACGGTCTTGCCGCCGATCGCACCGCGCGGCCTTGCCCTGAAGCCGTCCCCACCGCGGTCTCGGCACCGAAATTCTGCGCAAAGCGTTCCTGGGATCGCGCCAGATGCGCGCGCATGGCTTCGCGCGCGGCATCGGGATCATGCGCGGCGATCGCGTCGCGCACGGCGCGATGCTCGTCGAGCGCCGTGCGCCACGTACCCGGGCTCTCGAAATAATGCGCGAGCTTCGCGAAATATGGATTGAGACGCTGGTCGAACAGCTCGCCGACCACGCGCACCAGAACGGCATTGCCGAGACTTCCGGCGATCGCGATATGGAACGCGCGGTCGTGCACCATCGAGGCTTCGCCGGGATGTTCGACATTCTCCATCGCGACGAGGGACGCATTGATGCGGGCGAGATCGTCTTTGGTCGCGACGCGCGCGGCCTGCTCGGCGATGGCGCTTTCCAGGAATTCGCGGGCGCGCAAGAGCTCGAACGGCCCCTCGATGACGGCGGCGGGAGCAGGCGCGGCCACGGCGGCAGGCTCGATCACATAGATGCCGGACCCGACACGGATACGGAGGCGGCCCTCGACCTCGAGCGCGATCAAGGCTTCGCGCACCGTGGGCCTCGACACCTTGAGCTGCTCGGCGAGCTCGCGCTCGGTCGGCAAGCGGCTGCCGACCGCGTACTCGCCGCTGTCGATCAGACTTCGCAATTGATCAGCGACCTGGCGATAGAGCCGTCTCGCCTCCACAGCTTCCAGCGGCACGCTGGTCCTCCCGAAAGGGTCCGCGCGAGGCAACCGTCGCCCCCCGCGGCCCCGCCAATTTTGGAAAATTGGTCTTACCAATTGACCGGAGCATTGACCTGATACGGGCGCCATGTCAAGCAGCGGCCAAACACAGGGAGAGACGACCATGCGCCAGACTTCGATGCGTCTTGGCCGCGCCAACCTCGACCGGCTGCCGCCAGCCATCCGCCGCCCGGCCTATGATCGTTCGCGCGTCACGCCTGGCATCGTGCATCTCGGCCTCGGGGCGTTTCATCGCGCGCACCAAGCGGTTGTCATCGATGACTGCCTTGCCGCCGGCGCCACGTCCTGGGGCATCGTCGGCGCCAGCCTGCGCAGCCCGGACACGCGCGACGCCCTCGCCCCGCAGGATCATCTCTACACAATTGCCGTGCGCGCCGCCGAAGGCACCGAGCACCGCGTCATCGGCGCCCTGCTCGACAGCGTCGTCGCGCGCGAGAAGCCGGCCGCGCTGGTGGAGCGGATGGCCAATCCCGCTACGCGCATCGCGTCGCTGACGGTCACCGAGAAGGGCTATTGCCACACGCCGCAGACCGGCGACCTCGACGAGCGGCATCCCGACATCGTGCACGATCTCAACAATTTCGATGCGCCGCGCTCGGCGCCCGGATTCATCGTCGCCGCGCTGGCACGCCGGCGGGCGCTAGGCGCCATGCCGCTCACCGTGCTGTGCTGCGATAACCTCGCCGCCAACGGCCATACGGTGCGGCGGATCGTGACGCAGTTCGCTGCTCTGCGCTCAAAGGATCTCGGCAAGTGGATCGCGGATGCGGTCGCCTTCCCCTCGACCATGGTCGACCGCATCGTGCCGGAGACGACGGATCGCGACCGCGATGCGGTCGAATCGGCGCTCGGCATGCGCGACGCCTGGCCGGTCATGACCGAACCCTTCACACAATGGGTGGTCGAGGACCGCTTCACGGCGGGCCGGCCGGACCTTGCCGCAGCGGGCGTCGAGCTCGTCACTGATGTCAAGCCGTTCGAGTTGATGAAGCTGCGGCTGCTCAACGCCAGCCATTCCGCGCTCGCCTATCTCGGCTATCTCTCGGGCTACGAAACCATCGCCGATACCATGCAGGATCCGCATTTTGCGCGCCTTGCCGCGCAGGTGATGGAAGAAGCCGCGGTGACGCTGACGATGCCCGCGGGCACCGACCTCGCCGCCTATCGCGCCTCGCTACTCAAGCGCTTCGCCAATCCGGCGCTGCATCACCGCACCTGGCAGATCGCAATGGACGGCTCGCAAAAGCTGCCACAACGGCTGCTCGGCGCGATGCAGGATCGCCTTGCGAGGAGCCTGCCGATCGCAACGCATGCGCTCGCCGTGGCCGGCTGGATGCGCTACGTCACCGGCCTCGACGAGCAGGGCCGATCGATCGACGTGCGCGATCCACTCGCCGGCGAGTTCGCCGCGCTGGCGCGCGAGGCGGGACCTGTTGCCGAGCGGCTCGCGCCCGCGCTGCTTGGTGTCGTAAAGGTGTTCGGCCCGCTCGGCGCCGAGCCGCGCCTGCGCGAGGCCGTCACCGCGGCGCTCGGCCGTCTCTACACGGTTGGCGCGCGGCAGGCCGTAGCAACGCACGTCTCGGCATGACCACGAAGCGGGCAGCATCTTGAATGCTGCACTGCAGCCAAAATCGACGGAAGTCGCGCTTGCTTTTTGCCAGTCATTGGCCCACCCGAGAGCGATGGGAAAGGACAACAAGGTCATCGCCGCCAACGCGGCCTTCTACGCCGCGTTCTCGACGGGCGACTTCGCCGGCATGGAACGGATGTGGGCGGACGACGACTCCATCTCCTGCATCCATCCCGGCTGGCCGGCCATCATCGGGCGCGCCACCGTGATCGGAAGCTGGCGCGATATCCTGCAAAACCCGCACCGGCCGCAGATCGTCTGCGCCGAACCGCAGGCGATCGTCGACGGCGACAGCGCCCGCGTGCTCTGCATCGAGATCGTCGACGGCACCGCCTTGGCCGCCGCCAACCATTTCCGCCGCGTCGGCGACGACTGGCGCCTGGTACACCATCAGTCGAGCCCGATCGCGCAGATTGTCGAGCAGGCTGAGGACGATAGAACGAGCCACCGCGTCCACTGAGCGTGGCGATCACGCCAGCGTGATCTACTGTGCATGGGGTTGTTTTTCAGTTTTTTGTTTGGCGGTCCCGAGGTCCGACAGATCATCCAGCACGACCCGCGCCGCGGTGAAGTCATCGTCGCCGAAGAACATGCTGCGCGTGATCAGAACCGGGATACCGGCGCGCGAGGCCGCGATCAGCCCGTTGGCGGAATCCTCGATTGCGACGCACGCCGCGGCGTCCAGCTTCAACCGCGCCAGGATCTCGATGTAGACGTCCGGCGCGGGCTTCTTGTGGCTGACATCATCGCCGGCGACGACCGCCTCGAAATCCGCGGCCCAGCGCTTGCCCAGCGCCCGCGAGAGCAGCGCGTCGATGTTGCCGTGCGAGGTGGTGGTCGCGATCGCAAGCCGCTGGCCCCGCGCCCTCGCCGCAGCGAGCAGGTCCGCCACGCCCGTCCGTAAGGGGCAGCAGCCGGTCTCGACCAGCTCGGCATAATGCCCGGTCTTGATGCGGTGGAGCTCTGCAATCTCCATGTCCGACAATGGCGGAGCGGCCCCCAGCCTGGCGTGGTAGGCGCGCATGCGCTCCTTGCCGCCCGTCACCCGCAGCAGGTCCTTGTAGACGGCGCGGTCCCACCGCCAGTCGAGACCGTGGCGAGCGAAGGCGTGGTTGAAAGCCTGCCGATGCAGCTCCTCGGTCTCTGCCAAGGTGCCGTCGACATCGAAGATTAGTGCGGCCGCACGGCGGATCAGCTCGTTGGCGTCGCATCGCACTGTCGCGGGCGCCTCCCTCTGCGTGATCGACCCGGTCGCCAACTGCGCCTCCCTCCCGACCTACCTGTGACGGATGACCATCCCGCGAAGTGGCAGGCGAGACAAATCGCAATATCTTTTGTCGGACCCAAAAATCTCTTATGAGCGAACTACGCGCGACGTCGCGAACGGGAACTTTCGACCTGCACGGGAGACGCATGCGGCTCTTCATCCTTGGCCTCGGCTACAGCGCCCGGCACTTCGTCCGCAAATACAGCGACGGCTTCTCGCACATCGCCGGCACCGTGCGCGATCCTGCGCAGCGGAACGATCTCGCCGGCCTCGAGGTGCATCCGTTTTCCGGCCGCCCTCCGTCGCGCGAGACGGTTCAACAGGTTCGCGATGCCGATGTCCTGCTGGTGTCAATCCCGCCCCGCAACGGCGGAGATCCCGCGATCGCGGCGTTCGGCGGCGTGCTCCAGGGGAGCCGCTGCAAGGTCGTTTATCTCTCCACCATCGGGGTGTACGGCGATCACGGCGGTGGATGGGTCGACGAGAGCACGCCGCCGCAGGCAACCCTCGACCGCACGCGCATGCGGGTTGCTGCGGAGCAGGCCTGGATGGACGCGGCGCGCGGCGATGCCGTGATCCTGCGGCTTGCGGGCATCTACGGCCCGGTCCGCAACGCGCTGGTAACGCTGCGCGCGGGAACGGCAAGGCGCATCATCAAGCCGGGACAGGTCTTCAACCGGATCCATGTCGATGACATCGCGAGCGCGATCATGGCCGCTGTTCATCACCAGGGCGGCGGCATTTGGAACGTCTGCGACGACGAGCCCGCGCCGCCACAGGACGTGATCGCCTATGCGGCGAAGCTGATGGGGGTGGCGCCGCCGCCTGAAGAAGCGTTCACGACGGCCGAGATGTCGGCAATAGCCCGCAGCTTCTATGCCAGCAGCGCACGTGTCTCCAATGCGAAATTGAAGCGCGAGCTCGTCGTCACGCTGGCCTGCCCCACCTATCGACACGGCCTCGACGCACTATGGCGCGCAGGCGAAGGGCGATAAGGCTCCTGCGCTCCCACGCTTTCCAGCCATGCCTCGCCCGCGCTTGACTTCATCCCAGCGCGGTCGTGATCTAGGCATCGAGCGAGCCACCGCACAACGAGCTCGTCCATTGGGAGGATGCAATGAACAAGACGATCGCCATGATCGCGGCGACGGTTGCCGTCGTCACGCTCAGCGCAGCGCGGGCCGCGCCGCTGCCCGAAGCCAGTCCCGACGATGTTGGATTTTCAAAACAAGGCCTTGCGCGGCTCGACAGCTTCTTCGCACGCGAGATCGCCGCCAAGCGCGTCCCCGGCGCGGTCGTTGCGATCGCGCGTGACGGCAAGCTCGTGCACTACAAGGCCTATGGCGTGCTCGATCCGGACAAGGGCACGCCGATGCCGGTCGATGCGATCTTCGCGCTGGCCTCGATGACCAAGCCGATGGCAGCGGTCGCCGGCCTGACGCTGATGGAGCAGGGCCGGCTGCCGCTCCAGGCCAAGCTGTCTGATTATTACCCCGGCTTTGCCGACATGAAGGTCGGCGTGCCCCAGGGCGACGGCTCGCTCAAGCTCGAGCCGCAGGCCTCGCCGATCTTCATCCACGATCTCTACCGGCATACGTCGGGCCTGATGTACGGCGGCCGGCCGGACTCATCGAGCCCGGTCGCACGGCAGTATCCTGATGGCATCGCGCCCGCGATCGAAGGCGACACCCAGGCCTTCATCGACCGCATTACAAAACTGCCGCTGGCGCACCAGCCCTCGACCGAGTTCGAATACGGCTTTTCGATCGACGTGCTCGGCGCGGTCGTCGAGAAGGTCAGCGAGCAGAAGCTCGGCGACTATCTCGCCGCCAATGTCTGGCAGCCGCTCGGCATGAAGGATGCGACCTTCCACCCGATCGACGCGCAGCGTTCTCGCCTCGCCCGCCCATTCGCGAACGATCCGCTGACGAGCAAGCCGCAGGCCATCAAGCTCTTGGACACCCCAACCAAGTTCGATTGTGGCGGCGCCTGCTCGTTCGCGACGGTCGGCGATTACATCCGCTTCGGGCAGATGCTGCTCAACGGCGGCGAGCTCGACGGGCAGCGCATCCTCTCCCCGAAGACCGTGCATCACATGACGGCCAACCATCTCGGCCCCGAGATCAAGAACAATGTGGCCAATATCGAGCCGCATCGCGGTGGCTTCGGCTTCGGCCTTTCGGTGGCGGTCCGGACCAGCGAGGGCCTGTCGTCGGTCCCCGGCAATCCCGGCGAGTTCACCTGGAACGGCGCTTACGGAACGCAATTCTTCTGCGATCCCAAGGAGCGTCTCGTCGTGGTGGTGGGGACGGCCGCGCCCGGCGAGCTCAGGAAACATTATCGCGAGCAGGTTCAGGACATCGTCTATGGCGCGATGACCAAGTGAAACCTGTGCGCTGACATGAAAAGGGCGACCGATCGGCCGCCCTTTTGTTTGGGCCCGACGTCAGCTCAACACGCCGTACTTCCTGAACCAGGCCTCGGCCCGCTTCCAGGCGTCTTCCGCGGCGTCCTTGCGGTAGCTACCGCGATAGTCGGCATGGAAGCCGTGCGGTGCATCGGGGTAGATCTTGAACTCGGCTGTCTTCTTGTTCTGCTCGAGCGCTGCCTTCATCTGCTCGACCTGGGCAACGGGAATGCCGGTATCAGCACCGCCGTAGAGGCCGAGGACCGGCGCCTTCATCTCGGGCGCGAGCTGCATCGGACTCTTCGGCCACAGCGGATTGGCGGGATCGACCAACGTTCCATAAAAGGCAGCGCCCGCCTTGAGAGCGCCGCTGCGGGCGGCGTACTCCCAAACCGTGCGGCCGCCCCGGCAGAAGCCGATGATGCCGAGCCGGGTGGCGTCACCGCCTTGCGATCCCGCCCACGCCACCGTCGCATCGAGATCCGACAACAGCTCGGCATCCGGCTTTGCATTCACCACCGGCAGCAGGTCCTTGACGTCCGCGATCTTGGTCAGGTCGAGGCCCTTGCGGAAATAATAGTCGGGTGCAACCGCCAACGCGCCGAGTTTGGCGAGGCGTCGCGTCACGTCCTTGATGTATTCGTGCAGGCCGAAGATCTCCATCGCCACAATGATCACCGGCGCCTTGGTGTTGCCGGCCGGGCGGGCGAAATAGGCGGGCATCTCTTCGGAGCCGACCTTGATCTTGGCATCGCCGGCCTCGAGACCCTTGGTGTCGGTCGTGACCACCTCGGCGCGGACCGGCCCGGCCGCAAGCGTATAGCCTGCCGCCACGGCCGCGGTGGCACTCATGAATCCACGGCGCGAGACCGGAGCACTTTTGGTCAGGCCGACGACGTCGGATGTCATGGTGGTTTCGAAGCTCATTAGCCATTCCTTCCTGCTGATTGCCATCCCCCGGGGCGACGCATTCGCCGGCAATTGCCGGCGGAACGCAAGTCACCAGCCTGCGAGCACGCTCGCTTTCACGCCAAGCCACGAGGGCCGGCGATCGTCAAATTTTGAGGATGTTGCCGAGAGTGGCTGCCGATGCGACACGGTTGACGCTGAACCGCATTGGCTTCCCAACGACACTTCGACGTTCCCTGGATCGGGCGTGTGCCGGATTTAGCCGTCTAGCTGCATTGCATCGCAACATCCGTTAACCGAAAAATGCGGTTCTTTCCCTGTGGGCCCGATCGTCAGACGTCGCAGTGAATGCTCTCGTTCGCTCACTCGACAGGCACAGCCGCAACAAATGGCAATCGTGATGGCGACGATGACAAGTCATGTTGCTCATGCATCGTAGATCGTCGCCAATTCTCGTGCGAACCGTCGTTATTTGATTGAAGTTTTCGGAAAATCTGCGTCGCGCGATTTACTCGAATTTTCTCTGTGACGCCCTAGTTCCACGGCCGGAAGTTCCATCGCCGGAAACGGAGAGGCTTCCGCCCCGACGCGTGATCGGCCGCCCGGCCGCTCGTCCGCACGCGGCTGCGAGCTCACAGGGACTACCCGCCCTGCCCGCACCCTTCGTGCCGACGCTGCCGCGTCCACCGCAACCCGACTCGCGACACGTGACGACACAAGATCGCCCCTCAAGACTGAGCCGGGATGGGCGACACATACGACAAATCCGAATTTCTGTAAAGTCGAATATTTTGGCGGGGACGGATTGACAACGCCGCCTGTGGAAACATCCAGGTGTTTTGCCCGTCGGGCGCCGTAGCCCGGATCGAGCGTTGTCCGGGATCGCACCGCCCATTCTACAGCGCCCCGGATTACGCTTCCGCTCCGTCCGTACGAAGGGCGTCGGATGTCACGCAGAATGCACAAAAAAACACCCGGCGGTTTCCCGCCGGGTTTTCGTTCCACTGGTTGGAAAGATCTTACCAGTTGCGCTGGGCGCGCAGGATCATGGCGATCGAGTCCTGGTCCTTCAGCTCGTAAACCGCAGGCGGCTTGGCCGTCGTGGCGGAGGGGCTGATGGCAACCGTGCCCGAATACTTCTGGTCGAGGTGCGTCCAGGAGAGGTCGGCCGAGAACGTCAGGTTCTTGACCGGGGTCCAGCGGGTGACGATACCGAGCTGGCCGATCGCGAAGTCAGGGTTACAACCCGTGACACCGGCGAGGCCGCCGAACACGCCGCCTGCACCGCTAGCGCCGCAGAGCGTGGTCTTGGCAAGCGTGCCGAACTGGGCCTGAGCGTAGGCACCGTAGAGCGCGGAGTTCCAGTTGGGATTCCAGTTGTGGGTGTAAGCGCCACGGAAGCCCCAGGTCTTGACCGTCTCCTGCTGCGAGCCGGTGACGAACACCGTGTCAGGAGCATTGGCGAAGCCGACGCTCTGATAGGCAATGCCCGAGCTGCCGAACAGCGAATACGTGCTGCCCGACAGGTTCTGGAAGTTGTAGCGGGTCGCACCGTCGGTGTAGACGCCCTGGATGTTGATCGTGTCACCCGCGCCGGTCGGGATGTTCTTGATCGACAGAGCGAGCTGAACTGCCCAACCCCACTTGTCGTCGGGGTGGCCGGTCGGCTCGGTCGCGCCGTAGTAGGCGACGTGGTTGTCATGCGCGGCAACCGACGCCTGGAACAGGCCCCAGGCCTGGTCGACGCGCACCTGAGCAACGAGGTTCGGCGAACGCGAGCCGCCGATGGCGTTGGAGCCGTACGAACCGCCAACCATGGTAGCCGCAGTCGCGCCGGACATGTTGAGGTTGCCGGCCTGATAATAGGCCGTCGCGTCTTCCGCCGAGAACGCCGCCGTCACGCCCTGACCGAAGTCAGCGGTATAGGTGAACTGGTTGACACCAGTGACCGTGCCGCTGCCGCCGACGAGATTGTCGGTGATGTTGCCCGGATAGTTGGTCCAGGGCGCATCGAACTGCGACACGGCCTTACCCATGGTGAAGCCGGCGAACTGGATGAAGGCGTAATACACGCCGAGCGCACCGCCCGAGGTGCCGCCGTCCGACGGGTTGATGGTGGTGGTGCCAGCCGTCGTGGCGGTGTAGCCAGTCGTGCCCGTAGCGGAGCCCGTGCCGGCGTAGCCACCGGTGGTCCAAGTGAAGACCGCGTCGAAATAAGTGCGGACCACGCCGTACTCGGTCGCGGTGCGCGTGTCGATGTTCAGGTCTTCACGAGCACGGAAGGTGTAGTAGTTCGCGAGGCGGTTGCGGGCGCCGGCAAAACCGCTCTGGTTCGGGCTGAAGTCCGAGTTGGTGTTGAAGTTCGCGTCGGCGCGCAGATAGCCGCCCAGCTTGATGCAGGTGTCGGTGCCCGGGATGTAGTAGAAACCGGCGCCGTACAGCGAGCAGATCTTGACGTATTCGACCGCCTTGGCCTTCACCGGCAGATCGGCTGCGAACGCCCCGGAGACGGCCATCAGGCCGGCTGCCGAGCCGAGAAACAGCGTCTTCGTTAACTTCATTCGTAAACCTCCAGGTCGCTTCAGGGGGCTCGGCTCCTCGGAGGACGCCGCTTCACCCACTTTGATTTCCGTTCAATTCAGGTCCGCACTGAAGGTCCGGACTGAAACGACAGCGAGGTGCCCCCCCTCCGTCGTTCCTTTCGTATAGTTTATAAAAACAATCACCTCAATTTGTTGATTTAGTAAATCGCTGTTTCCGGCGCGGATGTGGCCCAAAGGCAACAGAGCGTCGTTTGCAGGCCATAAATAAGTGGAAAAGCCCTCAGGGGGCATCCTGAGGGCTTTTTTGAAGGTCTCACGTCGCCGGCCGTGACAAGGTCAAGAGCCACAGAGAGAGTGGCCGAGACTTAATTTAATCAATTGATTTTTGCAAGCACTAAACTGTCGGTCGCTTTCAGGGTGCAACATCTGCGCCATCTTCGTGCGCGACAGGCGAGACGCCTGCTCAATATCCCGTTACTATCCGCAAAAAGGGATCAAAGGAATCGAACGAGGGAAGCCAGGGTGCTCGAGAAGAAGCTCGACAGGGCGATTACGGAATTCATTTGGAACGTCGTCGAAATCCACTCCCAGCTGGAGGACATCCACACCAGCTGGGCCGGACTGCTGGGCATCACCCAGCCGCAATGGCTCATCCTGATGGCCATCACCGAACTCGATAAGGGGCGAGGCGTCGCCGGCATCGACATCGCGAATAAGTTGCGGGTCCACCCCGCGTTCGTCACCAACCAAACCAAGACGCTCGAAAGGCGCGGATTTCTGTCGCGACGAGCGGCCCCGGACGATGCCCGCTTCGTTCTGATGTCGCTCACCGCAAAGGCGACCACGGAAATCGAAAAGCTGGCCAAGCGAAAGCTCGCCTTTAACTCGACCATGTTCAATGAACTCGACGAAAAGACCTTGGCCGAGTTGAACGCCACGCTCGCGACGATCGCCAAGAACGCCCGGTTGGCGGCACGATTGCTGGCGATCGAGGCTTCATGATCCGCCTGGCCCCGGGCGCTTCACAGGTCCACGTGATGCGCTAGAGGCAAGTCACGGGATCGAATTGACGAGCCACTCCAAACTTGCTGTCGAGCCATTGGACAATGAAATTGTCGGCGGCGATGAAATTCTCGACCTCACCCAGCGGGTGCGGGATGCGGTTCGGCACGACGACCGAGCAATCGGCTCCGGCCCGCCGATAGGTGGCCTGCAACTCGAGAGCCTCTCGCTCCCGCAGCATCGAGCGGCTGCCGACCACCATGAGAAGCGGGCAAGCGATCCGACGCGACGGCGGCAACGCGCCATTCGAGGCTCTCTCATCGACGCCGGTCATCCAATGCACTGATGCGCGACGCGCGACCGAGGTCAACAGTCCGGCGTCGCACACCGCGGCGGCTATCCGGCAGTCCGAAACGGCGAGGCGGGAGGCACGACTGGCACCCGTCCCTTCGCCATAGACCGCGATCTGCTGCGCGTCGACATCCTGACGCGCTTCCAGATAGTCCAGCCAGCACTGAAGCATTTGCGGCTCCACGCCGCGGCTACCGGGTGAGGCGCCGGCACCGAGGAAGAGGAGTGACGTGGTCCCGCCGCGTGTGGCCGGCAACAGCCGGCTCATCATCGAGTCCAGCGTGATGTCCTCGTCACCAATGCAGATAATTGCGGGTGCGCAAGGTCCGCCACGCGACGCCGGCACGAAGAAGCCGGACAGCGGGCCCTGATCGAGGCCATCGATCTCGACGCGCTCGATCGCCGGACCGAACCCGTCCATGAAAGCTTTCAGGTTGGCTCCGACCCTGCCTGCGAGGCCGGCCAGCGCCGGATCCTCCGGACAGGACAAGCTTCGCGCGACTTCGAGGGCCGTGAGCGAACACAGCCCCGCTTCCGACGCAACCTGGGCCGAACCATCTCTGCGCGCGGACTCGGCGAACAGCCGATAGTCGTCTGCGACCCGCAGCCAATCCGCGACCCACAGATGTCTGTGCGTCTCACGCGCAAGCTCTGCACCGGTGAGGCTTTCGAAGAATTCGGACACGCGATTGCGCAAGCCCGTCAGATCGCGACCGGCACCGTCGCGCGAGCCGTGAGGCCAATGATCACCTTCCATGTCCCCCCCGAACGGCGCCGTCAGCGGCTGCCCGGACATGGATGGCGAGAACGCAATGCAGTCTCCGCACCGCGTGCGCCCGCTTGCGCCTTTTGCGCGATACGATTCATCCTGACGATCGCTCCGCCTTCGCTTCGCGCAGCGAAGTTGCCGGCGCTCCATCGTTCAAACGAGCCGGTCCCGATACGACGTCCCCGCCGGCTCAACTCAGTCGTCACAGCTCAGCTCCCTTGCTGACACTTGGTCTGCGCCCCGCGCCATTCTGCCATTTTCGCGGTCCCCGGTTTGTAGTTTTTTGTTGTGACGGGCGCCTAAAATATAGAGGGGGCTTGATGACAGAGGAGGCAATCGCAATTTCAGCCGCAGATCCGGCGGATCGTCATCTGATCATCGCAAACCACCGCGACGCGCAGCTCCAGCTGTTTTGCCTCTCCAGCGAGCCGGAAGGGCGATACGATTTTGCCGAATTATTCGAACCGAGATTCTCGGCATCGTGACCGAAGCGCCGTGCTTGCCGTCCTGACTTTTGAGCCTTGCCGCGGCACGATCCTTGTTGAGCTCCTCGTCGAAATGCGAACGAAGCGGGAATATCACCGCCTTGTATGCATTATCCCAGTTGCCAGCCCTGCGCACTTCGCTTTACATGCTGCCAACCCGCCCTCGGACCAGGACCGAGGCCCAAAATCACATGACCGCTCTGAGGGACGAAACATGGCGCGTAACATTTTGATTCTTGGGGCTTCGTACGGCTCGCTGCTGGGCACGAAGCTGCTGATGGCGGGTCATAACGTGACCTTGGTCTGCCGCGCCAAGACCGCGGAGCTGATCAATCGGGACGGTACCGAGGTGCGCATCAAGTTGCGCGACGAGGCGGTGCATCGGGCCATCTTCTCGCGCGACCTGCCCGGCAAGCTCGATGCGGTGACGCCGGCCAATGTCGACCTCTCCCGTTACGATCTGGTGGGCCTTGCGATGCAGGAGCCGCAATACACCAACCACACGGTGCGCGTTCTCATGGTCAAGATCGCCGCGGCGAAACTGCCGTGCCTGTCGATCATGAACATGCCGCCGCTGCCCTATCTGAAGCGGATTCCTGCGCTCGCGGACATGGAGCTCGAGGAAGCCTACACCAACGCGCAGGTGTGGGAGCGGTTCGAGCCGGGACTGGTGACGCTGTGCTCGCCCGACCCGCAGGCCTTCCGGCCGCCGGAAGAGGCCGCCAACGTGCTTCATGTCGGCCTGCCGACGAATTTCAAGGCATCGGTCTTTGCCGACGAGAAGCACAACAAGCTGCTGCGCGAGCTCGAATCCGATATCGACGCGGTGGCGCTCGACGGCCATGACGTGCCGGTGAAGCTGAAAGTGTTCGACTCATTGTTCGTGCCGCTGGCGAAATGGTCGATGCTGCTCACCGGCAATTACCGCTGCATCACGCCCAATGAGCCGCAGTCGATCCGCGACGCAGTGCATGGCGATCTCAAGCGCTCGCAGACGATCTACGACCATGTCGACGCGATCGCCCGCCGCCTCGGCGCCGATCCGCAGGACCAGGTGCCGTTCGCGAAATATGCCAAGGCCGCCGAGAGCCTGCTCAAGCCGTCCTCGGCCGCGCGCGCGGTCGCGAGCGGCGCGCCCTTCATCGAGCGCGTCGACCTTCTGGTGAAGCTGATCTCGCATCAGCTCGGCGTGCCCAACGCCGAGATCGACCGCACCGTCGACACCGTGGACCAGAAGCTGAACGAGAAGATCGTGCAGGGCGGATCCGGCGCGCAGTGACTTCGCGCCACGCGCTCGGAAATCATTGAAGCCGGACCAGGCTGGTCGCCGCGACAGCGTGACCGCGCCGGTGCGCGTGACCAAGTCGCGATGTCCGAGCCGGCGTCCGTGATTGTTCCCGGTGTGGCGCAAACTCACCGATAGTTCTCAAGCCACGTGATCGGGTCGCGCTCACGCGCGAACCGCAGGTATCACGACTGCGTGAGACGACGGCATGCCGCCCGTCATATCCCGCGCTTCGCGGGCAAAGCAGGCCGATTCGACGCGAAAGGCTCCGCCTTACGTGCAGACCCTTCATTCGCGCAAACGTTGCATGCGCGCAGGACCGGTCCAGCTTCTTGCCGGCAGAGAGATGAGCAACATATGTTCCCAACTCAGGTGTCTACGACCTGTTTGCCGGTCTGCTTTCCGGCGCGATCGCAATGCACGGCTGAAAGAACAACAACAATGGATCAGGCGATGCTGAGCATCGTCCGCGCGGTGGAGGCAGGCGCGACGACGATGAAGGCCGTGATCGACGCCACCGGACTATCCCGTCTCAAGATCGAACGTGCGTTGACCGCGCTGGAGAAGCAGAAGCTGCTGGTCCGTGACGGCCAGGGCTTTCGCGCGACCGGTCTGCCGAAGGCGGCGCGTCCCGCCCGGCAGTGCGGCTCATGCAACGCCTGCTGCGATATCCTCGAAGTGGCCGCCGTCGACAAGCCGGTGAACCAGCTCTGCCGGCATTGGCAGAAAGGGACCGGATGCACCATTTACGACAGCCGCCCGCAGATGTGCCGATCGTTCGCCTGCGCCTGGCTGCAGGGCCATCTCGATGACGACTGGTTTCCCGAGAAAGCCGGCCTCGTGGTGCATTTCAGCCAGGACGCCGTCAATGTCACCGTCGACGACGATTGCCCGGACCGCTGGCGCGAAGAGCCGTATTTCAGCAAGCTCGCCGAATGGTCGCTGAACGGCATCAGGCGGATCGGAAAGCGGGGCTATGCCACCCTCGTCGTCTCCGGCACTGAGCGCTTCCTGCTGCTTGGACGCACCGTCATTCCCGAGCCGACGCCGTTCGGCACCGCGTTCCTGCCGCTCACGGCTGACACTTTCCGGTTCTGGCGGGCGAAGTCGCCCGAGCATTTGCGACGGCTGCACGAGCGCATCGCCGAGATCGAACGGATCAGGCAGGAATTCGGATCCTGCGCCATCCCTGAGAACGAGGACGACGATCCGCAACCGCCCTATCGGCCCGCGCTTCTGCGGTTGTCGCATCACGCCTGAACTCCGCCGTGGGCAACACGGCCTGATTCGCGCGCTGGCGCTCGACGCGCCTCGGTCGGGTTGATAAGTCCCTGTCCGCGAATGACGGGGACTTGAGTCGGGGACATGACGGTTGCAATCGAGATGGGGCAGACCACGGCAGGCGCCGCGGCCGCCATGGACCTCGAGGAACTGCTGGCGACCCGCCTCCTGGTGCAGGGCAATTCGGGCTCCGGCAAGTCGCATCTGTTGCGGCGGCTGCTGGAGCAGAGCGCGCCCTGGGTGCAGCAGGCCATCATCGATCCCGAAGGCGATTTCGTCACGCTGGCCGAGCGCTTCGGCCATCTCGTGATCGACGCCGAGGATCACACCGAGCGCGGCCTTCAGGTTGCCGGCGAGCGCGCGCGGCTGCATCGCGTCTCCACCGTGCTCAATCTCGAGGGGCTAGATGCCGAGAACCAGATGCGGCGCGCCGCGGCGTTCCTCGGCGGAATGTTCGATGTCGATCGCGACCATTGGTACCCGATGCTGGTGGTGGTGGACGAGGCGCAGCTGTTCGCACCGGCGGTCGCCGGTGAAGTCTCGGACGAGGCGCGAAAACTCTCGCTCGGCGCCATGACCAACCTGATGTGCCGCGGCCGCAAGCGCGGGCTTGCCGGCATCATCGCGACCCAGCGCCTCGCCAAGCTCGCCAAGAACGTCGCGGCGGAAGCCTCGAACTTCCTGATGGGCCGCACCTTCCTCGACATCGACATGGCGCGCGCCGCCGATCTGCTCGGCATGGAGCGGCGGCAGGCCGAGGCCTTTCGCGATCTCGAGCGCGGGCAATTCATGGCGCTGGGACCGGCGCTGTCGCGCCGGCCGCTGCGTCTGAATATCGGCTCGACCGAGACCTCCCCGCGCAATTCGACTCCGCGGCTGATGCCGCTGCCGGAAGCGACGCTGGAAGATGCGCGCGCCGTGATCCTGGCGGCGCCGCCGCCCGATGCCAGCCGGCCGCAGCGCCGGCCCGCGCCGGATCTGCTGGAGCAGCTTCGCGCGGCGAAAGCCGCCGCCGCGCCGGAGATCCGGCCCGAGCTGGCCGAGGTGCCGGTCAGCGCCGAAGAGCTCGCGGAGCGGCGCGAGCGTGTCGACCGCACGTTGCGCGCCGTGCTGGCCGAGCCCGACGCCGGCTTCCGCGCCATCGGCGTGCTCTATCAAGAATTCGTGGTCCGCTGCCGCATCGAGGGGCTCGGCGCGGCGGTGCCTGATCTCAACGAATTCCGCCGCATGCTGACGCATGCGCGCGCCGGGCTCGGGACCGATCTCGCTGAAGACGACGCCTGGCAGGAGGTGTCGCTCCGCGCCTCGATCCTGCCCGACGACATGCAGGGCGTGTTCATGATGATCGCGCGCGCGGCCAAGGAAGGTTGGCCGTGCCCCAGCGATGCCGCGATCGCGCGCGCCTACGGCTCGCACTCGCTGCGCCGCGCGCAGCGGCTGCTCGGCTACATGGAGGAGCAGGGCCTGATCGTCGTCCAGCTCGACGGCGCCGGCCGCCGGATCGTCACGCTGGTGGAGCTGGCCTGGGCCACGGCGCCGGGCGATCCCAATGGCGATGATCTGCCGGTGGACCAGATCGCGAGCGCGGCGTCGGCCTGATACGAGATGGAGGTCGTCATGCCCGGGCTTGTCCCGGGCATCCACGTTGTTCGTGCCGGAAGGCAAGACGTGGATGGCCGGGTCATAGGCGAGCGCAAGCGACGCCGTCCTTCGGACGGCTATGCCCGGCCATGACGTGGAGAGGTCAGCACATTGCGTCAGGCCGCCTCGGAGCCGCCGAGATAGGCGTCGCGCACCCGGGGATCGTCCTTCAGCGCGCGCGCCGGGCCTGACAGCACGATCTTGCCGGTCTGCAGCACATAGGCCTCGTGTGCGATCTCCAGCGCGAGACTGGCGTTCTGCTCGACCATGAACACCGAGACGCCTTCCTGGTTGATGGTGCGGATCAGCTCCAGCACGCGGTCGACATAGAGCGGCGACAGACCCATGGTCGGCTCGTCCATCACGATCATCCTGGGACGGCTCATCAACGCGCGCGCCATGGCGACCATCTGCTGCTCGCCGCCGGACAAGGAGCCGGCGCGCTGCGACAGCCGCTGGCCGAGCTTCGGAAACAGCGTCAGCATCCTGTCGAGATCCTGCGCCACCGCGTCGCGGTCGTTGCGCACGAAGGCGCCCATCAAAATGTTTTCGCGCACGCTCATGTCCGCGAACAGCCGCCGCGCCTCCGGCACCGAGGCGATGCCGCGGCGGACGATCTGCGGCGTGGAAAGGCCGATCAGCGAAGCGCCGTCGAAGCTCACCTCGCCCGAACGCGGCTTCACCAGACCCAGAATGATCTTCATCGTCGTCGACTTGCCGCTGGCATTGCCGCCGAGCAGGCAGACGATGTGGCCGCGCGCGACCGTGATCGACAGGTCGAAATGCACCTGGGCCTGGCCGTAGAAGGTGTTGACGCCCGACAGCGCCAGCAGCGGTTCGGGTGCGCTCGTCGTCATGCCGCGCTCTCCTGCTCCGCCGCGCCCGACAGGCCGTGGCCGAGATAGGCCTCGATCACCTTGGGATCGCTCCGCACCACCTCGCCCGGCCCTTCCGCGATCTTCTTGCCCTCGTCCATGACGATGACGCGGTCGGACAGGCGCATCACCATCTCCAGCTTGTGCTCGATCAGCAGGATGGTCAGCCCTTCGGTCTTGAGCTCGGCGACGAGCGCCTGCATCTCCGCGGTTTCGGTCGGGTTCATGCCGGCGGTCGGCTCGTCCAGAAGCAACAGGCGCGGCTTCAGCGCCAGCGCCCGGGCGATCTCGACGCGGCGGCGGTTGGCGTAGGACAGGCTATAGGCCGGCTGGTCGATGCGCGGCAGCAGCCGTTCGCCGAAGCGGGCGAGGATGCCCTTCACCTCCTCGCGCAGCCGCTCCTCCTCGGCCTTGACGCTCGCGGGACGCAGCAAGGCCAGACCCAATTCCAGCAGCGGCCCGATCACCGGCACCGCCGGCTTCACCGCGCGCAGCCGCGTATGCGCGCCGATCAGGACATTGTCCATGACGCTGAGATTGCCGAACACGCGGCCGAGCTGGAAGGTGCGCGCGATGCCTTCGGCCGCGAGCCGCTCCGGCGACAGGCCGGTGATGTCCTGGCCTTCAAAGTGGACGGTGCCGGCATCGGGCCGATCCAGCCCGGTGACGAGATTGAACAGCGTCGTCTTGCCGGCACCGTTCGGGCCGATGATGCTGATCAGCTCGCCCTTGGCGAGATCGAGGTCGATGGCGTCGACCGCGGTGAGGCCGCCGAAGCGGCGCGTCAGCCCGCGCAAGGACAGCATGGGATTGTGCTGCTCCGACATCAGATCGTCCCCAACAGGCCCTGCGGCCTGAATCGCACCAGCAAGAGCAGCACGATGCCGTAGATCAGGATGCGATACTCCGCCGCGATCCGGAACACCTCGGGCAGGCCGACCAGCGCCACCGATCCAACAATCGCGCCGACCACGTTGCCGAGGCCGCCGAGGATGACGACCGTCAGCGCCAGGATGGACTGCTGCGTGTTGAAGGTCTCGTGGTTGATGTAGGAATAGAGATGCGCGGCGATGCCGCCGCTGACGCCGGCGGCGAAACCGCCGAAGATGAAGGCCAGCGATTTATAGCGGTTCAGGCTGAGGCCATAGGCGCGCGCGGCAATGTCGTCGTCGCGGATGGCACGGAAGCTGCGGCCGAGATGCGAGCCGAGCAGGCGTCCTTGCAGCAGCGCCAGCACGATCATCACGGCAAAGCTGAACCAGTAGATCGAGGACGGGCTGATCAGGTCGTAGCCGAACAGCGACAGCGGCGGGATGCCGGAGATGCCGATCGGACCGCGTGTCACGCTCTCCCAGTTCAGGATCACCAGCGACACGATCTCGCCGATGGCGAGCGTCGCGATCGACACATAATGCCCGCGCAGGCGGAAGGACGGCGAGATCAAGAGCGTGCCGAGCGCAGCGCTCACGAGGCCGCCGCCGATGACCGCAAGGCCGACCGGAACGTTGAGGGTCAACGACAGCAACGCCGACGTATAGGCGCCGATCGCCAGCAGCGCGGCGTGTCCGAGCGAGACCTGCCCCATCGTGCCCGCGACCAGCGTGAGGCTGAGCGCGAGCATGCCGAGCAGCCAGGCGTTGATCAGGGTCTGGAGCACGTAGAAGGATACCGGGAAGAGCGGCAGGACGGCAAAGCCGGCAGCAGCAACAGCCAGGACCCAACGTGGAATGCGCACCGGGCGGCTCGGGGCGATGAAGGTGCCGGTGAGCGGCTCCAGCGGCGCCTGCCGCGCGCTGGCGAACAGGCCGTTCGGGCGCAGCACCAGCACGACGACCAGCAGCAGGAAGGCGAACAGGTTGCGGTAGCTGGTGCCGAACACGGCAACGCCGTAGCTCTCGACCAATCCCAGCAGCAGGCTGCCGATCACCGCACCCGGCACGTTGCCGGCGCCACCGACGACTTCGGCAACGACGCCCTTCAGCGTCGCCTGCAGGCTCATCGCGGTGTCGATCTGGTTGTAGTACATGCCGACCAGCATGCCGGAGACGCCGCCGAGCGCAGCGGCGATGCCGAACACCGCCTGATTGACGCGGTTGACGTCGACGCCCATTTGCATCGCCGCGTCGCGGTCCTGCGAGGCGGCGCGCACCGCCCAGCCGAGCTTGCTGTAGCGCAGGAACACGAACAGCAGCAGCGCGCTGCTGATGCCGACGCCGGCGATGAGCAGATCAAGCGGTCCGATCGTGCCGCCGCCGAGCTGGAAGCGCACGTCCGGCAGCTGGCTCGGCAGCGCGCGCGGATTGGGCGAGAAGGTCAGCATCACCAGCTGGTCGAGCACGAAGCTGATGCCGATGGTCGCGAGCAGCGGCGCGATGCGCACGGAGTTCTGCAGCGGACGGAGGCCGAACCGTTCGATGATCAGGCCGACCACCGCGGCAGTCGCCGCCACCACGATGATGGTGAGCGGCAGCGGCGTATGCAACTGCACCACCGCGACCCAGCCGATATACGCGCCGACCAGATAGATCGAGCCTTGCGCGAAGTTGATCAGCCGGCTGACGCCGAAGATCAGCGCGAGCCCCACTGCAACGAGGGCGTAGACATTGCCGACGATCAGCCCGTTGATCGTGTAGTCGAGCCAGGAAGACAAACGTTGATCCCCGCGTAGAAAGGAAGGCGGCCGGAGCGGCGCGCTCCGGCCATCAGGTCAGGTCGGCTTGCCGTCCCAGAGCGCGAACTGGCCCTTGCGCACGACGAGCTCGGCGTTCATCGCGCCCTTGACGCGGCGGCTCTCGACGTCGAACGTTGCCGAACCGAAGATGACGCTGGAGACGTCCTTCACTTTCGCGAAGGCATCGCGGATGGCGCGGCGATCGGTGCCGCCGATCTTGAGGACGGCGGCGGCCATGTTCATGGCGTCATAGGAATAGGCGTTGAAGGCGTCGGGCTCTTGTCCATTGTACTTGGCTTTGAAGCCTGCAATGAACTTCTTCACCTCAGGCCGCGGATCTTCCGGGAAGTAGCGCGTGCCGAGATGGACGTCCTCGACCGCCTCGCCGCCGAGCTCCAGGAATTTCGGCGAATAGACCGAGCTTGCCGCGCAGATCGTCTGCTTCAGGCCGACCTGACGGGCCTGGCGCGCGATCAGCGCGCCGTCGGAATAATAGGAGATCAGGATCAGCCCGTCCGGGTTGGCGTCGCGCACGCGCACCAGGGTCGAGCGGAAGTCGCGTTCCTCGGCGATGTAGCCCTCGGTCACCGCGATCTCGGCGCCGTATTCCTTCGCGGCCTTGACGAAATAATCGCGGCTGGTGCGGCCCCAATCGGTGTTGAGGTGCAGCACCGCGAGCTTCTTGAGACCAAGACGCTTGACGGCATAGGCCGCGAGCAACGGCTGCTCGTCGGCCTGGCTCACGGACGTACTCCACATGAAGTCGCCGCCCTTGGTGAAATCGGGGTGCGAATTGGTGAAGCCGAACTGCACGAGTCCGCCGCGCTGATAGATTGGGGATGCCGCCATCGAGGCGGGACTGGAGAAGTCGCCAAGCTCCATGACGATGCGCGGATCGGACACGAACTTCTGGGCGATCGCCACCGACTGGCGCGGATCGCTCTGGCTGTCCTCGAATTGATAGGCGAGCTTGCGGCCGTTGATGCCGCCGGCGGCGTGGATCTCGTCCAGCGCGAGATCAAAGCCCTGCTTCCACTGCGCGCCATATTGCGCGTTCGGTCCTGTGAGGGGACCGCTGACACCGAGCAGGATCGGTTCGGAGGATTGCGCGAGCGCGGCGCGCGAGAAGGCTGCTCCCGCCAACACGGCGGCGAGAGAGCCCCTGACCAGGGTACGGCGATCGATGTTGCTCATGCACGGCTCCATCCATTCATTGTTGAAACAAGCAGCAATTCTCGTGCCGGTGAGATTGCCTATTTCGAGGGCTCGCCGAGCGACAGCATCAGCCGGTTCGCCCAGTTGAAGAACGAGGCGCCGTTGATGACGTCGACGATCTCGGCATCGTCGAGGCCGGCGCGGCGCAGCTCCGCGATGTTGTCAGGACCGAACGCGATCGGCGTCTCGGCCAGCGCCACCGAGGCCTTGACCACCGCATTCCAGCGCTCGCCGAGATCCGCACCAACGCCTTCATCGAGCAGACGCTGCACGTCGTCGCGGCGCTTGGAATAGGTGCTGGCAAACCGCGCATGCACGGAGGCGCAATAAATGCAGCCGTTGTAGCGCGACGTCGCAGCCGCCGCGAGCTCGCGCTCGGCGCGCGGCAGGCCGTCGGCGACGTTGTAGAAGATGTCCTTGTCGGTCTTGGTGCGGGCTTCCAGGACTTCAGGGTCGCGCACCAGCAGGCGGAAATATTCGGACTTGGCGCGGGCGCGGTCGACGAGGCCGGCGAAATGTCGTTCGGTCAGCTCGGCCTCGGGCAGCGGGTCGATCCACGAAACCCAGCCGAGCTCGTCCTGGGTGAAGACGACGGGCGGATTGACGGTGCTCATGATGCAACCTCCTACGCGCTTGCCGCTGCGAGCGTGCGCAAGCCGCTGACGACGCGGACCTGGAACGACAGGAACGCAACGAGCTGCGAGAACGTGACGATGCCGGTGGTCGACCAGCCGGCGGCCAACAGCGCCTTCATGTCGGCGGATGCGGCATCGCGCGGGTGGAACACCAGCAGATGTGCGTGCTCCAACGCTGCGACCAGCCGGGCGCCGAGGACAGGCTTGCGCTCCGCGCTGACGCGATAGCTCAAGCCGGCCTTGTTCTCGATCGACAACGGACCGGCCGGATAGGCGCCGTATGGGCCCGAGGTCTTGCCGCGCTCGATCTCGGCCTTGATTGCATCGAGCAGCGGCGCGCCATCCGCAGTCGCGGCAAGCTTGTTGCGATAGAAAGCGGCGACGGGGGATTCGCCATGCAGCCCTGTCACGAAGGCCGCGACCGCGGCGCGTTCGGCCAGCGAAAAATCGCCCGCGTCGATCGGCTCGAACAACGAGAGATAGCTCTTCTGCGCATTCTCGCGCGCCTGTAGGCGGCGCGCGCGGATGGCATCCAGGGTGGAGCCGGGCTCGATCCCGGCGAGCGTGTCGATGATATCCTTCGGTGCCATCATTCAGCCTTGTGCAACGCGATTCTATTCATTCCGGCTAGCCTGCGAGGGCAACGTCTTTGGCGGCCGTCCGGGTCCAGCCCAGCGCCGGCGCGACCTTGTCGGCGACGAGCTCGATCGAGCGCAGGACATGAGGGTGCGGTGCATCGACCGAGTGCACCTGGAAGACGAGATCGGTCACCCGCTCCAGCGTGGCGTCGGTGCGGAGCGAGGCGATCACCTCGTCGGCGGCGCCGACATGAGTGTCGAACGCGGTGATCATCTCCTCCAGCGTCTCGCCCGGCGGAAGGTGACCACCCTTCATGAATTGCGGCAGGGCGCGGCGCAGTCCGATATCGGCAAGGCGCATCGCCTCGCGATGATCGTCGGCGACGAAGACGCTGCGCGAAGCCATGATGCGCGGTTCGCAGCCCGGCGGCAGCGCTGCGAGATAGGCGTCGATGATCGGATTCTGGATCTCGGCGAGCGTGGCCTTCGGCGCCTCCTTGGCCCGCGGCTGGGTGCGCGACAACAAGAGACCATCGCCGGCCTTGCCGGCCCTGGCGCCGCCGGCGACGGAGAACGTCGCCTGCCAGATCCGCTTGTCCAGTTGCGGCCGCTGCGGATAGAGCGTGTCGCCGCCGTCGAGCGGCTTGCCAGTCAGCGCCTTGCGGACGATGTTCAGATTGCGCGCAAAGATCTCGTTGCGCTGGGCGCTGTCGAGGCCAAAGGCGGCGAAGGCGGACGGGTTGCCGCCGGTGCCGACGCCGAGCTCAAACCGGCCGTCGCAGAGGAGATCGAGCACCGCGGCGTCCTCCGCCACCCTCACCGCATTCTCCAGCGGCAGCGTGACGATGCCGGTGCCGAGACGGATGCGCGAGGTTTGCGCTGCGACGAAACCCAGGAAGGTGAAGGGCGACGGCAGGCCGCCCTCGCGCTCGTGGAAATGATGCTGCGCGATCCACGCGGAATCGAGGCCCGCCTGTTCGGCACGGACGATCTGCTCGGCCGCGAAGCGATATCGCTCGGCGGCCGGAGCCTCGTCGAGCAGCCGCGTGAAGACGCCCAGGCGTTTCAGGTTTGCAAAGCGTTTCATAAGACCCCTGTCGGGCGAGGATGGGCCCCGATGATGTCGGTTGCCGCGGCTCCAGACAAGCGGGCATTGCGCAAGGCTCATACGCAAGGCTGTGCGCCGGATCGCCCTTTACATGGACTTTACGCGGGCAGTCTGCCTACCAGCTCGGCAGCACCGCGCCCTTGAACTTGGTCAGGACGAATTCCTTGACCTCGGGCGTGTGATAGCTGTCGACGAGGATCTTGACCCAGGGCTTGTCCTTGTCGACGGTGCGCACCGCGATCAGGTTGACGTAGGGCCCCTTCGGATCCTCGCGCAGGATCGGGTCCTTCACAGGATCGAGGCCCGCCTGGGTTGCATAGTTGGTGTTGATCGCGGCTGCGTCGACGTCGTCGAGCGCGCGCGGGGCCTGCGCCGCATCGACCTCGATGAACTTCAGCTTCTTAGGGTTCTCGGTGATGTCGAGCACCGTCGGCTTGAAGCCGACACCGTCCTTCAGCTTGATCACGCCCTTGTCGCGGAGCAGCAGCAGCACGCGGCCGCCATTGGTCGGATCGTTCGGGATCGAGACCTTGCCTCCCTCGGGGATATCGGCGAAGGCCTTGTGCTTCTTCGAATAGACGCCGATCGGGAAGTTCACGGTCAGGCCGACCGACTCGATCTTGTAACCGCGGTCGGCCTTCTGATTGTCCAGGTAAGGCTGGTTCTGGAACGAATTGGCCTGGATCTCCCCGGCATCGAGCGCGGCGTTCGGCACCACGTAATCCGAGAACTCGAGCAGTTGGATGTCGAGCCCCTGCTTGGCGGCGATCGGCTTCACGGCTTCGAGGATCTGCGCATGCGGTCCCGGCGTCACGCCAATCTTGATGGTCTCGGCTGAAGCTCCTGCCCACCACACGGCCAGCACGGCGGAGAGAATCAGGGGAAGGCGAAACGACATCTTGGTCTCCATGGAGTCGGCGGTAACGATTGGAACCGTATTCCCTTTTCTGCGCCGCGAAATCAATGAAATGAAAATCCATATTGGCCGGCCATCGCGGGCAACCCTTCTCCAATCGATCTCAATCGGGAAACGGATGCAGAGGGCCGGGAACGTGCACCACGAGCGCCTGACGGCATCGCGGCAAAGCGGCGCACCCCCCGCGCACCGGTCGCGGAGCGTCCGCCCCTCTTTGACTCCACCACGCCCGACGTGCTGAGTTACAGCGCACTAAGCCGGCGACGACGTTACTTCGCGAGGTGGAGATCATCCGATGGACGAGAACGAAATCCGCAATCTGGTCGCGGAGGTGAAGCAAGGCACGCTGTCGCGGCGCTCGTTCATCAGGACAATGGCCGCGGTCGGAATCGCGGCGCCGATCGCGAGCCAGATCCTGGTGTGGCACGATGTGGCCATGGCGGACGCCACGCTGCCGTACAAGCCGACAAAGGCGGGCGGCGGCGGCACGCTCAAGATCCTGCTCTGGCAGGCACCTACCCTGCTCAATCCGCATTTCGCGCTCGGCACCAAGGACCAGATCGCCTCGCGCATCTTCTTCGAGCCGCTCGCCGGCTGGGACAAGGAGGGTAACCTCATCCCCTGCCTCGCCGCCGAGGCTCCGTCCAAGGCGAACGGCGGCCTCGCGGCCGACGGCATGAGCGTGATCTGGAAGCTGAAGCGGGGCGTCAAGTGGCATGACGGCAAGCCCTTCACCGCCGAAGACGTCGTCTTCACTTGGCAGTACGCCGCCGACCTCGCCACCGCGGCCTACACCACGGGCTCCTACAAGGACATCACGGTCGATAAGATCGACGACCATACGGTCAAGGTGAGCTTCAAGGCGCCTACGCCGTTCTGGGCCGATCCGTTCGTCGGCGCGGTCGGGATGATCCTGCCAAAGCATCATTTCGGCGATTATATCGGCGCAAAGTCACGCGAAGCGCCAGGCAATCTGAAGCCGGTCGGCACCGGCCCATACAAATTCGTCGAGTTCAAGCCGGGCGACATGATCCGCGCCGAGCGCAACCCCGACTATCACATCAAGAACCAGCCGCATTTCGACACGCTCGAGGTCAAGGGCGGCGGCGACGCGGTGTCTGCGGCGCGCGCCGTGCTGCAGACCGGCGAATACGACTTCGCCTGGAACATGCAGGTGGAGGAGGAGGTCCTCAAGCGCATGGAGGCGGGCGGCAAAGGCAAGCTCGACATCACGCCTTCCGGCAATGTCGAGTTCATCATCCTCAACACGACGGACCCCTGGACCGAGGTCGACGGCGAGCGTTCGAGCGTCAAGACCAAGCACCCGACGCTGTCCGACCCCGCCGTTCGCCGCGCGATCAATCTCTTGATCGACCGCGATTCGATCCAGAAGTTCATCTACGGACGCGGCGCCATCGCAACCGCGAGCTTCGTCAACGCGCCCAATCAGTTCAAGTCCCCCAAGCTGAAATATGCGTTCGACATCGACAAGGCCAACAAGATCCTCGACGAGGCCGGCTGGACCAGGGGCGCGGACGGCATCCGCGAGAAGGACGGCAAGAGGCTCAAATACGTATTCCAGACCTCGACCAACGCCCCGCGCCAGAAGACCCAAGCCATCATCAAGCAGGCCTGCCAGAAGGCCGGCATCGACATCGAGATCAAGGCGGTCACCGCCTCGGTGTTCTTCTCCTCCGATGTCGGCAATCCCGACACCTATTCGAAATTTTATGCCGACATGGAGATGTACAACACGACGCAGCCGCAGCCCGATCCGGAGCGCTTGCTGAACCAGTGCGTCTCCTGGGAGATCGCCACCAAGGACAACAAATGGCTCGGCCGCAACAATTCACGCTATTCCGATCCCGAAGCCGACAAGGCCTACAAGGCCGCGCAGAACGAGCTCGATCCGGTCAAGCGCGCCGCGCTGCTGATGAAGGTCGACGAGATATTCTGCGAGGCCCACGTGTTCCTGCCGCTGCTCTCGCGCCACGTCGTCAACGCGGGCGCCAATAACCTGATGATCGACATCTCGGGCTGGGACACCATCACGTGGAATCTGGCGGCGTGGTATCGGAGCTGAGGGAGACAGGCGACGGCTCTGGTGTTCCGGACAGCTGCAACGCGCATAACCCGTGGAATCTCCTCCACTGTGTGCTCCAAATCACAGCAGAATCACGCACCGTCCTCTATGAAGATTGGGCATGGCCGCAAACAAGGTAACGGCGGTACGCACGAGGCTGGGAAGACGATCAACAGCTACGGACTTTGCGCAGCCGTCAGGGTGAAGAACCCGGCGGCTTTTTCTTTTTGCAGGCTCGGTAGATGATGGGTGCAGCGAAGCGAACCCATCAGAATGTTTCTAGTGCGGACGCATGATGGGTTGCCCAAGGGCTCGACCTATCGCACCTTCGAGACGGCGCCGCTAGTGCCACGTCGTGTCTGCTTCCACGATCACCACTCTCACTTCAGGGTCTTCGGTCGTGTTGCAGATGCAGGGCATGCCTTCGCCGCAGCGGCAGCCGCCCAGCTTCTCACTCCAGACCCGGAGCGGATGGTTTTCGCAGACCCATCCGAGACCCTGGCAGAATGGGCACGTCTTGTCGGTCACAGCGTATCCGGCGTCCGCATCGTGTTCGACTTGTCCTCGTTGCGCAGCTCTTGCTCAGCCGCGTGCCAAAACTCCTCCTCGCGGCCTTCGGGCTTGCCGGCCTGCTCCCACAATCGGTGCGCGCGTTCTCTGATCTCTTGCTCGGTCGGCTCGGACAATGGCACCTCCTGCTTGGGAGCACGGCCCCACCCTGGGGGGTATGGGGGGCTTGGAGGCGGGGCCGTGCAGGCCAGCCATCGGCGGCGACGCTGGCCCGCAGAGTCAATCTTCGACCACAGGCAAGAGTTCCTGCGCGCTTGGTCTTGGCGCAGGCCTTGGCGCAGGCCTTCGCAATACGGTGCAGACAACCCATCGGGTTCGGCCATTGGAATCGGAAGCCCTTTGGGAAAATAGAAGAGCTCTTGAACCCGCTCATGGCGTCGCTTCCGAGTCGCGGAGAAGGGTTCCTCTTCAGGAGCCACCAATTTCGTCTTTGGAACGCGCGCCCCCCGCATCTGTTGAGATTGCAGTCGGAAGAGCCCGCATTAGCGAGACTTGCCAGTAATGCGCGGCATAGGAGGCAACCATGAAAAAGATCAGCGATGTAATGACGCGCGACGCGAAACTCGTAAACCCAAACGACACGATCCAGGACGCGGCAAAGCTGATGAAGGAATGCGATTGTGGTGTATTGCCCGTGCGTGACGGTGACCGCCTCGTGGGCATGATCACAGATCGCGATATTGCGGTGCGCTGCATCGCGGACGGCAAAGGGCCGAACAGCAAGGTCCGTGACGCGATGAGCCAGGAGGTGAAATACTGCTTCGAAGACGAGGACATATCTCAAGTCTGCACGAACATGAGTGAGATCCAGGTGCGGCGATTGCCCGTGATGGACCGGAACAAGCGCCTGGTCGGGATCGTGTCGCTTAGCGATTTGGTGCGCCAGTCGGCAGGGACTGCCAAAGCGCTGCATGGAATCGCGCGGCCGAGTCAACAGCACAACCAGAGTTCGCCTGCCGCCTGAGCCTGCTCATCGGCCCATGATGTCATAGGGTCCTTGATACCGTAGCGACCTCGATATCGTAGGATGGCGGGGACTCATCAAGGAACTGGCTCCAATCGCAGCAAGTGCGCTCGGTACGCGTGGTCAGGCAGCCAACTGCAGGACCTTCGCTTCGATCGACCGACGTGAGATGCCGTACCTGTCGAGTAATTCGTCTTTCGTGCCGGAGCGCGGCAGTCGTGCAATCCCCAGCCGATGCACCGGCGCGGTCGAGCCGACCGCGGTCGACACGGCATCGCCCAGCCCACCATCGATCGCGTGGTCCTCGACGACGATCAGCCCCTCGGTATCGCGAGCGGCTGCAGACAGCGTGACGACATCGATGGGTTTCACCGAGTAGGCGTCGATCACGCGGATCGAAATGCCACGTGCGTCGAGCATCTCGGAAGCGGCCAACGCCTCATGTACGGTTATACCGGCCGCGACCACAGTGAGGCGATCTTGCAGCGACGAGCGCAGCACCTTGGCTCCGCCGATCGGAAACTCCTCCGCATTGGAGTAGATCACCGGCGTCTTCGGCCGCGTGGTCCGGATATAGACGATCCCGTTGGTGCGCGCCGCCGTTGCAGTCAGCCGCTCGGCGCTGACCGCGTCTGCGGGATACAAGACCGTACTCTCGATCAGGGCACGGAACATGGCGAGGTCCTCAAGGCCCATCTGCGATGGGCCGTCCTCGCCGATCGACACGCCGGAATGGCTGCCGCACAGCACGAGATGGGCGGGCCGTGAATACTGCGCCATGCGGATGAAGTCATAAGCGCGCGTGAGGAAGCAGGCGAACGTCGCTGCACATGGGATCTTGCCTGCCGCCGCGAGGCCGAGGGCGACGCCGAGCATGTTCTGCTCGGCGATGAAACCCTCGAAGAAGCGTTCCGGGTATCGGGCCGCGAACGCCTCTGTTCCGGTGGAGTTCTTGACGTCGCCATCAAGCGCCACCATCGCAGGTTCCTCACCGCCGAGCCTCTCCAGTGCGCGTCCAAACGCCTCGCGCGTCGCCACCTTGTCGCCCAGCCGATAGGCGGGCGCGGAGCGTGACGCGGTCACGCGCTGCGGTCTTGCCACCTGGCCGACCCGATGCGCCTCGAGCGCCGGCGGAGGCGGCGCATCACCCAATTCTTCGAGCGCCCGCGACATCTGTTCGCGATCGAGCGGTTTGCCGTGCCACCCATCCGCGCCTTCCAGGAACGAGACCCCTTTGCCTTTGATCGTACGCGCGATGATCGCGGTCGGGCCGCCATCATGCGCAGCCCGCAGAGCCGCGAGGATCGCCGTCATATCGTGACCATCGATCTCGATCGTACGCCAGCCGAAGCTCGCGAACCGGCGCGCGAACACCCGGGTGTCGTGGTGATAGGGCGCCGCCTCGCTCTGGCCGAGACCGTTGACGTCGACGATCGCCGTCACGTTCGCGAGACCATTGAGCGAAGCAAACTGCGCGGCCTCCCACACCGACCCTTCCGAGCATTCACCATCGCCAAGCAGACAGAACACGCGAGCGTCGATGCGGTCCAGGCGGTTCGCCGCTGCGAGCCCGTTGGCGGCTGCCAGCCCTTGTCCGAGCGATCCGGTCGCGACCCTGACCCACGGGTTGAGCGGGGTCGGATGGCCTTCCAGCGTGCTGTCGATCCGCCGCAGGGACAGCGGATCCTCGCTGATGGCGCCGGCTTCGTGCAGCACCGCCCACAGGATCGGCGCCGCATGGCCCTTCGACAGAACGAATGTGTCGACGTTGCGCGCGGCCGGATCGTGCGGATCCCAGCGCATCTCGCGGAAGAACAGCGCCGCCACGATGTCGGCGCAGGACATGCAGGAGGTGGGATGACCCGAGCCCGCTTCCGTCGTCATGCGGATCACCAATTGCCGCAGCCGCCGGGCCTCTGCCCGCAGATCGTCCACGTCACCGAAAGCCACGGCGCGCTCACCCTTGGCAGCGAACTGCTTGATTAGCGAATCGAACGGATCGATGAACTTCTGGACCGCGTCGTTCTCGAGCTGGGCCGTGACCAGATCTAGCGACACGCCGAGCCGCTCCAGATCTTCCATCATGCGCCGCGCGCTCTGCACGCCGTGCGTGATTGTGGCTTCTACGGTGCCGTGGTCGCGGAACGCGGCGATGGTCTTGCGCGTCATCGTATTGATGGTCATCGGACCGATCAATGGCTCGACATACATGAGGTCCGGATAGTCGGGATTCTTGGTGCTGGTGCTCGCCCATAGCATTCGCTGGACCCGCGCGCCCTTCTCGGCGAGCGCCATCCAGCGATTGCTCGCCACGATATGGCTGAATGTCTGATAGGCAAGCTTGGCGTTGGCGATCGCGATCTTGCCCAGGAGAGCGCGCGGATCAGGATCGGGAGGTGGGCGATCGGGCACGATGCGTTGTCCCAGAAGCCGATCGACGAGCACATCGATGCGACTGAGAAAGAAGCTTGCGACCGAGGCGATGCGCTCGATCGGCCGACCGGCTTCGAGCCGCCGTTCGAGCGCTCGCAGGTAGGCCTCAGCCACCGCTTCATAGCGCGCGATCGAGAACAGCAACGTGATGTTGATGTTGATGCCTTCGAACAGCAGCTGCTCGATGGCAGGAACGCCTGCCGGAGTGCCGGGTATCTTGATGAACAGGTTGGGCCGGTCAACCAGTGTCCATAGCCTCCGCGCCTCCTCCATCGACGCCTCTGTGTCGTGCGCGAGATGGGGCGAGACTTCGAGGCTTACGAAGCCGTCGACTCCCGCGGTCTCCTCGTAAACCGGACGCAGGATATCACAGGCGTTCCGGACGTCCGTGGTAATCAGCTCTTCGTAGATGCCGACCGGAGACCGGCCCGCCATCGCAGCGCGAGCGATATCCTGGTCGTAATTCGCGCCTTCCGCGACCGCCTTCTCGAAGATCGCGGGGTTCGAGGTGATGCCACGCAGGCCTTCCTCGGCAACCCGTCGTGCCAGATCGCCGCTATCGATCATTTGCCGGGTGAGATCATCCATCCAGCAGCTCTGGCCTTGCGCCAGGAGTTCGACTGTCCGGTTCATGTGCGATCTCCTTCGTTGGAGTACCTGAAAAACCGACCACGTACCGCCCTATTGCCATTCGCCCTTGTCAGCGGGGCGATGGGACGCTCGCGCGGCGACATCTTGAGCTGGCGGAAGATGCCGGCATTGCGAGCCGTCTCGTGTTCGGTCTCGATATCGATCCCATAGGCGCGCTCGGGATCGACGCGCGCGCCGATCAGGATGAACACGGCGCCTTCGTAATCGAGCGGATGCGGGTCTTCCGAAACCTCCGCCTCCAGGTCGCCCGCGCCTGTGTCGCAACAGAAACCATGTCGCAGCCAATCGTGCTCGACCCTTCTGCCCTGCACCCTGCTCAACGGAATGCAAACGCACGCGTTCCTGAGTTCCCGCTGGAACACGATGCGGCCACACAATTCCTCGCAAGGGGCCGGAGGAGGCTGCGGGAGCTTTAGGAACGACCAAGGCTCAGGTCGCGTTGCCGGTCCGACGCCCCAATGGACCGGATCAGGCTTGCAGCGCTCCGCAGCAGACGTCCAAGGGGACGGGTGCCTGCCATACATGAGCTTCGCGCGGCGTCCGGCGCTCGGGTCATGCCGGATGCGGCCCAAGCCCCCAAGGGCGAGTTCGGCGTGTATCTGGTTTCCAATGGGAGCAACCAACCCTACAGGTGCAAGATCCGCGCCCCCTCGTTCGCGCATCTGCAGGCGATGGACCCAATCTGCCGCGGCCACTTGCTCGCCGACGTCTCGGCGATCATCGGGTCGCTGGACATCGTGTTTGGGGAGATCGATCGATAGTGTCATGAGAGGAGATTGCCATGCCACAGATCCAGATCGGCCGGCAGCCGGTGACGCAAATTACCATCATCGAAGCCGAACCGGAGAAGCAGGCCGAAGCGCTGTCGCTCATGAGGGAGCGAGCTCGCTTCATGCAGCGTCAGCCAGGATTCATTTCCGTCAGCCTGCATCGCAGCCTCGATGGGCGTCGTATCGTGAACTACATTCAATGGGAAAGCCGTGACCTTCTACGGGCGGCGCACCAGTCACCTGAGTTTCGCAAAGCCTGGAGTCAGTTCGGAAGCCTCACCGACGATATCGATCCTCATCTGTACGAGGTCGCCGACGTCCTCGCGAAGAGCGATTGAATCTGCGCTCGATGAGCCCAAGAATGACAAGAGTGAGATGAGCCCAAGAGTGAAACGCCTTTCGCTCCGCACGGGTGGTGGAACGGAAGCAGCACGTGGCTGTTGGGCGCTCATGAATATCCGACGCGTTGTTTCGATGACTGCACGTCCTGTCTTGATGGCGGGACTATTTGCACTTGCGCTCTTGCCGCCATCCGCCCGCGCCCAAGAGCGCTCCGTTCTGACCTATCATGGCGACAACAGCCGAAGCGGCCAGTACGTCGTTCCTGCGCTCTCCTGGGAGAAAGCCAGATCGGTTCAGCTGGATCGCGCCTTCAACGCCCGTGTCGCGGGCTCGATATACGCTCAGCCGCTGTACTGGCGTCCTCCTGACGCGAGCACCGGCATGCTCTTCGTGGCCACCGAGGATGACGTCGTCCAGGCCTTCGACGCAACGACCGGTAAGGAATTGTGGAGGCGCGTGGTCGGCCGTCCCGTGCGCCGTTCGTCGCTTCCGTGCGGGAATATCGACCCTCTCGGCATCACCGGGACGCCCGCAATCGACCCGGCAGCCCAGGCCATCTATTTCGATGCTGCCGTGGAGCGGGGAAACGGCCCGCGCCATGAGGTGTTCGCGCTTTCGACGAGGGATGGCAGCGTTCTCCCGGGCTGGCCGATCGATGTGGCCGACCTTCTGCACAAGGCAGGACGACATTTCGATCCGAGCGTTCATAACCAGCGCGCGGCACTCACGTTGCTCGACGGCACTATCTATGTCGCCTTTAGCGGCCATTTTGGTGATTGCGGAAACTTTCACGGCTGGGTGGTCGGAATCTCCCTTCATGAACCTGGCAAGCACGTCAGCTTCGAAACGCGTGCGCGAGGCGGCGGCATCTGGGCGCCAGGCGGTCTGAGCGTCTCCGGACGCGACATCTACTTTGCGACCGGAAATACGCTTGGCGCGCAGACCTGGAGCGACGGCGAAGCCGTGTTTCACCTTGGCCCCGACTTGCGCCGCAGTGACGACAAGAAGGACTATTTTGCACCATCGGATTGGAAGGCACTCGATGCCGGCGATGTGGATCTCGGCGGCAGCAATCCGATTCCTCTCGACGTTCCCGGCGCCGACGGTACTCGCGCGCTGATCCTGGCGCTGGGGAAGGATGGCAAGGCTTATCTCCTCGATCGAACTGGTCTCGGCGGCGTTGGCGGCCAGCTGGCTGCCGCGACAGTATCCCAGTCGTCGATCGTCACCTCGCCGGCGGCTTATCGCGTCGGCGATGACATCTTTGTTGCCTTCCAGGCGTCCGGAGTGCGTTGCCCGCAACCTGGCCGAGGTCACGATCTGACCGTCTTGAAGATCACGCCTGGCTCGCCGCCGGCGATGGCCACGGCCTGGTGCGGCGCGCTCCGCGGCCGTGGCTCCCCCATTGTGACCACCACGGATGGCCATTCCAATCCGATCGTGTGGATGCTTGGTGCCGAAGGCGACAACCGGCTCCACGCCTTCCGCGGCGATACGGGCGAACCGATCTTTGTCAGCGAGCCCTTGAGCGGCCTCCGACGCTTCCAGACGTTGATCGCGACGCAGGACCGCCTCTATGTGGGCGCCGACGGGCGCATTTACGCCTTTCTCTTTGAAGGCAATCCGCACGCGCCGGCCGGCCCTTGATCGGGGGGGCACGCCCACGCCGCCGACGGGAACGCCGCCACGGCAAGGCGGACGGCGAGCCTTCGCATTCTCGCGGCTCAATTCGCCCGAGCTTTGCTTGATCGTTCCACCCTCTGAAAGCCAAGAGGGCGCAGGGAAGGCCGGGTGCTGACCTCGCACCCGCGGTCTGCTGCGCGAAAGGATCGCGCAAAGGAGACCGCACAGCAGCATACAGGTGGTGCCAATCACTCGGCCTTCCCTGCGCGATGGTCGGACGGCTTATGCCGCGCTCTCCCGGGAGCCGAATTCCTTCTGGCCTCCCTCGCGCTCGCGAAAGTCACCGGCCATCGCGCCGGTTGACGCGACTGCCGCATTCGCAAGCGCTTGACCGTAGCAACGACGGCCAGGACCACACGGTTTTGCCGTACGCACGGCTCGCCATTTCGCCGCAGTTTTCCCCAGCCCTGTCGACGGAGCTGCGAAACTTACAGGCGAGACCAACCTGACAGCGCCGTTCGTCCGCACGATGCCTTGGGGCTCACGGAGAGCAATCCGCCCTGCCCCTGGCTGTTCGCGCCCGACGCTGCTGCGTCCACCGCAAGCCCGGCTCGCGACAATGACGACCTCATGATCGCCCCTCGAGAATGAGCCGGGATGGGCGACACATACGACAAATCCGAATTTCGGTAAAGTGGAATATTTTTGCGAGGAGGGGTTGACGGAGAGCGAAACAGCCTGCGTCAGCTCGCTCAGCCACCAATGGCTCCATGTGGACATGAACCAGATGGAAATGCGCGTATGCAGGTGGTATGGTTCCCGCGGAGCAACTGACGGGGGCCGAGCGTGGTTCCAAAGTGCGACATCTTCATCAGCTATCGTAGACTCGATAGCGCAATATTCTCACAATGGCTCGCGACTCAATTGAGCGCTGCCTATGGTCAAGATTCGGTTTTTATCGATACACAGAACATCCGGACTGCCGATGTCTGGGCTGAACAGATCGAGCAACGCCTGATTAATTCTTCTCTCGTCTTGATCGTCATCGGAAAAGCCTGGCTGTCCATTGCGGACGAGTTCGGGCGCCGCCGGATCGACCTCCAGGACGATTGGGTTCGTCGGGAGATCGAGGTCAGCCTGAGCAGCAAGAAGAAGATTCTTCCAGTCTTGATAGAGGGGGCAACCCTCCCAGCAAAGCAGGCTCTACCGCCCTCGATTGCTCCGCTACTCGACATCCAGGCGCGGACAATGGATCTCGAAGCGGTGCAACGTGATATGGCCGAGTTTGTGAACGAGGTCGGCATTCTGCTCGGCAGAAAGCCTGCCTCTGTAGACGTCGCGTATCCGTTCCCCCTTTTAACGATAAGTCCTCTAGACGAACAGAATCTCAAAGTTCTGGCGGAAAGACTCCCCACTTGGCAAATCGTGACACGCGCCGATGAAAAGGGAGACAAGACCGAGCTGGTACGAAAATTCGAATTCAAGAGCTTCCGCGACGCGATCCATTTTATGAATACCGCTGCGCGCTTTATTGACCAAAGAGACCATCATCCGGAATGGACCAACATCTGGCGGACGGTAATTGTGCGTTTGACGACTTGGGATATTGGTTCAAAACCGTCAATGCTGGACGTCGACGTAGCAGCCTATCTCGACCAGTTGTATCAGGCATATGCGCCAAAGATCCGGCAGAAGGACATCGGCGATATTCTGCCGCCCAGGGCGGTTGCGCACAGCTGACTGCCAATGAGCACGGCTGAGCCGATTTGGATCAATCTTGAGGTGTCAGCACAACTCGACCAGAGACTTCTCCACGCCAACGAACCAAGGCTATCTCATCCAATCCCGCGGATGGGGCGAGCGGCAATTGAAGGGCTGGCAGCCTAGTAGCGAGCCGAAGCAACGGAATGCGCAAGAGCTCCGAACGTGGCGTCTGTTCGGTGCCAACATCGTGCAACCGAGCTAGACCGGTCACGGCATTATCGAGCTTCATCGAACTTCGCATTGGTTCGGAAGATTGTGCCCAAGAGCGGCCTCTTTGCGCCAGGAACTGCCGTCCGCATCCCGCTCCGGATGATTGCGGAATAACGATCCGCGGAGCTTTGCTGCATCGCAACTGCGCTTCCGATCTGATCGCGCGACGGCCGGCTCTCGCGCGCGATATACGTCCCCATCGGTGCGGGATATTGTGGACTGAATGACGTTCCAGGCAAAAGATGGACCTCATCTGCTCCGCATCAGGCGCGCATAATCGTTGAACCCAGGCAAAAGACTTGTCGAACATCAATCTCAAGCTTCTCCATACCTTCCTGCTCGCAGCCGAGCACGAAAGCTTCCGGAAAGCGGCGGAGGAATCGAACCGATCACCGTCTGCGATAAGCATGCAGATCCGCGACCTGGAGGAGCAGATCGGCGTTCTGCTTTTTCGCAGAACGCCGCAGAAGGTGCTGCTCACGCCTGAGGGGCGAATCCTGTTCGAGCAGGCAAAGCGCGCGCTTCAGGAAGTGCAGTCCGGGCTCGACCTATTGACGGAATCAGCGCAATCCCGCAGCCGCCACATTCGAATGGCCTGCGTTCCGACGCTTGCGTCCGGATGGCTTCCCAACATCCTGGCCACATTCAAGGTCCGCCATCCGCGGAGCCAGGTGCAGCTCATGGAGCTCTCCACGACGCCGATGCTCGAGCTGCTGAAACGTCAGGATGTCGAGTTCGGCATTGGCCCGGAGGTCCCCGACATGGCGGATTACGAATTCGAGCCGATCCTCGAGGATCCGCTTTTTGCATGCGTACCGCCGGTGTTCGACGAGGGGCAATCGAGCGTCAGCTTCGCCGATCTCGTCGAAAAGCCGGCCATCCTGCTGTCGAAGACGACTGCAGTCCGAGGGTTGATCGACGAGACGCTGGAGACGCTTGCCGTCCGCCTCGATGTGCAGTTCGAAGTCCAAGCGGCCACGACGGCGCTCGCCCTCGCAGCGTCCGGCCTCGGTATCGCGATCGTGCCGCGGGTCGCGCTGGTGCAGGCCGGCGTGCAGCGGTTTCGTGTGGTCCCGATCTCCGATCAAATCAAGCTTCGCCGAATCGGCTTGATCACGGGGCGGGGACAGGTGCGACGCCCGAACACCGAGCAACTGATTGCATTGATCCGTTCGAGCCTAGCTCAGCTTCGCTGATGCCCTCGCTTTTTATTTGAGCATGATCTCCGCGCAAACGCTCCGTGTTTGTCGCGAGGAAAAGCCGCTTCGCACCTTTCGAGTCCGGGGTCATGCTCTAGGGCCTGTTGAGATTCAGGATTCACAGATTGGAATGTCCGTGATTCAAGCTCCGAAAGGAGTTTTGGATGCACCGATTCGTTTTGACGGACGCTCAGTGGGCGAAGATGGAGCCGCTCTGTTTGG
>Ga0209489_100104_pt1 | contig 119507 bp, 94 predicted proteins | sample SiratrowhiteBW_FD_187527 | JGI IMG/M metagenome (GOLD analysis project Ga0209489, IMG submission 187527) | Root nodule microbial communities of legume samples collected from California, USA - Siratro white BW (SPAdes) (version 2) | ecosystem: Host-associated > Plants > Roots > Nodule | place... | reverse complement strand
GGTGGAAGCTTTGCCGCCCGGGTCGATTGCAGGTTCGACATAGCACGTCAGGCCACGACGCGGTGTCGGCTAAACCAATGGTGCCGGCTGAGGGGATTGAACCCCCGACCTTCGGTTTACAAAACCGAAGGGGTCTCCACGATCGCAATTGCAAAAGTCGCTGTCTCACAACGGCTTTCTGTGTTTTTAGGCCTTGAGAACCGCAGGCCCAGTTCCTGAATTTGATCCTGTTTCGGTGCGGCCGAGCATGACGCGCTGCTTCTCCTCGGGCGTCAGATAGGCGAGGTACATCTCGGTTGTTTTGACCGATGTGTGGCCCAGTCGCTGCTGTAAAACATAGATGGATCGGCCGCTTTTAAGCCACAGCACGGCGTGCAAATGCCGGAGATCGTGGAACGGGAAGGGGCGGAAATCCTGTTCCTGTTTTTGGGCCTGTTGGGCGACGCGATCGACGAGGCGATCGAAGTTGAGCTGGGAATAGCGCTCTGCGGGCTGCTGGCCGCGCCTGGAGCGTTTCTTTGCCTCCCGGCGGTGCCAGAACAGGGCCTTGGTTTCGATCGACGCCGGCAGCTTCGACAGGACGTCCCAGCCATAGTCCTCGCCGCCATCGACGAGATCGATGACGCGTAGCTTGTTGCGCTTGCCGATAAGCGTGAGCTGCTTCCGGGGGCGGTCCAGGTGGGCCCGATCAGCCTTCTTGATCTCGTCGTAGCGGGCGCCGGTCTTGACGGCGGCGGTGATGAAGGCACCCTTGAGGCCCGGCGCCGCATCAATCACCATCTGGACGTGGCGGATGTCCGGCAGCACGATCGGATCGCGGCGCTCCTTCAGGCGCGATTTGCGCCGGCCGCCGGGCTTGAGCCATGCGATGACGGGATTGTCGTCGCGCCATCCTTCGTCGATGCAGAAATCCATGACCGAGGAGAGTGCGGTCAGATCCCGTTTGATGGTCGCGATGGTGGCGATGATGGGGTGCTTCTTACCGGCCGGCACCATGGCCGTTTCGCGACGCCATTTCACGATGTCGCCGATCAGGTCCCGGGTGACCTCGTCGAGATAGAGTCCTTCGAGCTTGGGCGCCAGCACGCCCAGCGAGCTCATGTAGCGGGTGAAGGTCTTGCCGCTGACCTGCTCGACCTGGAAGGCGGCCCATGCGTCCATAGCCTCGGCGAGGGTGCGGCGGGCGTCGCCGTAGCGGAAGATCGCTACCTGGCGCTCACGCTCCGCGCGGCGGCGATCTTTCGCCACTTCTGGATCGTCTGTGCGTAATGACCACTTGACGTCGTTCCCGCCGACCTGAATCCGGCCGTAGAGGGTATCGCCGCGCCAGAAACAACCTTTTGGAGCTTTCCGGCCTCGCTTGCCCTTTGGCATATTTCGGTCTCACGCGCCTGATTGTACTGGTCGAGCAGGGCGGCATCGAAGGTCCAGATGCCGCGTGGTTTGGCCGCGCCTGGGATCTCCCCCCGGGCGGCCATGTCGCGCACTGTACGGGGCTCCAGCCCAAGGATCGAGACGGCCTGGGCGATTTTTACCCGTTTTCTTGGGAGATCCGGGCGGCTCATGTGGCTGCCCTCGGCGCCCTGCACGTCTCGGCCTGGGCCGCCCCGCAGGCCATGCAGCTACCGTCCAGGTCGACCTCATTGGTCGCGCAGCGCCGCGGCGGGCTGTCGTCGTCGGCAGTGCCGCGCTCGATGGCGTGGATGCGGCCGAACATGCGGGCCACGATCGCTGCGCAATCGTCCAGGTCGATGTGGTGCACTCCGCGGGCGATGAGATCGCGCTGCAGGGCTCCGGCCATAATGATGCCGATGGCGCTCATTGCTGCTTGCTCCGTTCTGCGATCGCGACCAGCACGACTGCCCGCATCGCGACCAGGTCGCCGCGCTGTGCGTAGAGCCACAGCGGATCATCGGTCATGGCCGTGCCTTTCCGCATGCCGACATCACATCGTCTAAGGCGCGCCGGTAGACCTTCGGGTCGGCCTGAATTTCTTTCGCCCGATGAGCGAGGCGGATCAGCTTCACTCCCATCTCCTGCGAGATCGCCGGAGAACAGACAAATTTGGCGTACAGCTTGCCGTCAAGGCGAAGCCGGATGTTGACGCCGCAGCACGGGCACCAATCGATCTCGGCGTTATCCGCGACCTTGTAGGTCGTTGAGCACTCTTCCGTCATTTTGGCGACGATGTCGGCGATGACGTCGTCGGGCACGGGTGTGATCTTCGACTTTGCGGCCTTAGTCATGGAGCGCAGCCCTCAGGATCGGTAAAATCTCCATGTTGATCTCGTCTTCGTTCAAGGCCTCGAAGACTTCGATTGCCTGTTCGAGCGCGACGCGCATCCGCGCATTAGATTCGATCAAAAACAAAACCCTGGCCGGGCTTGCCGGCTCAGGTACTTGACGTAGGGTGTCGATGACCTTGGTGGCTTTCTCGGTCATCGTCAGTTCCCGCAGCAGAAGTCGCAGCACGACTGATCCGCCTTGCAATAAGGTGCGTCAGGGCGGGCCTCAGTCGGACCGCCTCGCGTAGGTTTTTCAGTTGGGATGAGAACGCGAGCGCGCTCTAGCAGAGCAATCGCTTCCTCGACGGCGAGCTGGTCTGCGACTTCGCCATCGCCTCCATCCCACGCGCGGATCTGCGCTAATCGGGCAAGATCAATCTTCATGTGACCTTCTCCACGACCTTGCGAAGCGTGGCCTCAACCACATTCGCAAACTGAAGGCGCGACGGCTCCAAGTGCGAAGCCGCCATATAGCCGACGACAGCGCCGGTGATCTCATCGATACCGACCTTGGGTGCAGTTCCGTCACGAACGGCCTGGACCAACGCGGTGGCGACCGCACTCGCGATATAGGGAGTGTTGATTGCGACGGTCATGGCTCGCACATCTCCATCGCCACGACATGCTCGGCCGCAACCTGCCTCGCATCCTCAAGCAACGCATGAACCTCGAAGGGCGAGTAGCCGAACGACACCAGCACCGCGATGGAATCGCCGCGGTCGACGAAGGCGCCGGTCTCGACCAGTCGCGAGGCCATCTCGGCGACCTTCGCGATGCGCTGGGCCCGCACGGCATCGAGGCAGATCGGCCCGTCAGGCAGGGGATGAATGGTGATGACGGCCATTTGCCCTAGCTCCAGAAGATGCGGGCGCAATGGCAGCAGACGACGTCGCCGCAAGATCCGATAGCGTGGTGCCGCCCGTCCGGGCTGAACGAGCAGCGTTCGGCGGTACCGAACGGATCCTCGACCGCGGCCATCACGGCGCCGATCTCGCGCTCGCTGATGAAGTGGACGATCTTTGCAGTCTCGGCGTGGCGGGCCGGCTTGCGGGCGACATGCATATCGAAATCCTCTCTGGCGGTTGAAGGGATCGCGGGGTGGGCGGCGGCGTTGCGCCACGTGCCGCCGCCCGGCCGCGCTTTGTCAGGCGAAAAGGTTCTGGGTGTCGTGACGGGCATGCGGCGCGCGATGCCCGCGGTAGGAATTCCGCTTTCTGGCCGCGCGTTTGATCGCGAGCTCGAGCGCCTCGCGCGTGGCCTCGTTGAACAATTCCGGATCGATGAAGCGCGGATGCAGGTTCTTCTGCTCGGCGAAAGCCTTCGACATCGTCGCGACCAGGATGCCGCGCTCGGACGGCTCCTCGAGCGTCACCATCGACTTCGGCACCCACACGGCCTTGCGGTAAATGCCGCAGTCGGAGACAAGGATGGCCTTGGCCGTCTGCTGATGACGGACGAGCACTAGGCAGGTCACGCCGGGGCTGGAGGGCGTGACCTGCCTGCGGTCGGAGCCACGAGGGCGGCCGACGTAGACGATGCTGGATATCTGAAGCAGTTTACGCATGACGCTACTTTCCTTGCACTGGTTGAGACGAAGCGAGATTGAGCGCGATCCGGATCGATAGCGGCATTTTGCCGTTCTTGCTGAACATGCGAGCGGTCGCGCCTTCGCATTCCGGGCAATCGCAGGGGCCGTCGTCATAGGCCATCTCGTCCTCTTCATCAGAGAGACCGAGCTGACTGCGCAGATTGACGCCGCAGCGCCAGTCGTCGGAGCCGAAGGCCGCCGTTTCCCAGCCGCATTTGAAGCGGCGGGCGTATTCGATCGCGGCCGCGCGCGTCTCCGCCATGGTCGAAGCTTGCTTCATGCGGCCTCCAGCTTCATGCGATGCTTCGCCATCAGCTCGGCGTAGCGGCCATGGATCGATGGGACGTCGAGATAAAGTGGCTCGATGTCGAGCAGGCGTCCGATGCGGCGGCGGGCGCGCGCGAGCATCTCGGCCTCTTCGTCGGTCAGCATCCGCGTCGGCCAGCCGCTGACGTAGCGCATGCCCTTGGTGATCTTGGATTCGATGGCGATGCGCTCCAGCGCCTTGATCTTGGCGTTGCGCAGCGCCTCAGCTCGACCTGGCAGAAGGATCTCAGGCCGGACGTCGCCGAGCCATCGGGTGCCCTGGAAAGCGAAGGTGCTGGCGATCTCCAGGTCGACCATGCGTCGGTAGAGCGGGGTGGCTTCCGGCACGAGCGAAGCGGCAGTCAGATCGGCCTCGCTCGACATGATGCAAAAGATGCAGGACACCCGCGACATGCCGAAGCGGCTATAAGCTTCGTGCGGCTGGAGACCGCTTTCCGAGATGAAGTCGAAAACCTCTGCTTCGCGCCAATCGAGGATGAGCCGCCAGTCGGCATTGCCGGCAGCGTCAAGGCTCGCGATTGGGCTCTTGGACCGCGCCGAGCTCTCCTCGCGACGAATGCCGGTCACGTTGATGAAAACGCACTTCTTGAAACGCCGCCGCAACTCGGCACGGATCGGGTGCGTCTTCAGCTCGCTGGTGCAGAAGCGCATCGATGGCGTTGACCAGGGCAGCACTAGGCAGACGGTCGACAATTCGATGTAGCGGCGCAAGCTGGACTGCCAGCGGGCCTCCCAGCGCTCCATGAGGCCGCCGGCAGCCCGTCGCACGACGATGAGCTCGGCGTCGAGATGCCGCGCCAAAGCCTCGCAGACGGGTAGGGAGGCTTTCCACTCAACTATGCCGAGATCTGCATGGACCAGCACGCGAGGGCCAGCGTGGCCCATTTTGTCGAGGTAACCGAAGGTTGCGAGCGCTGCGGCCTGGCTGTCCTTGCCGCCGGAGACGCCGACCGCAACAGGTGCACCCTGCGCGATCAGCGCGTCGATCTCGGGAGCGCAGGCAACCAGCGCCATCACGCTGCTTCCTTTGCCGCGAGATCGGCAAGCACCTTCGCCGCGCGTTCAGCGGCCGGAACGTTCGCATCGAAGCTGCGCCGCCATGCGCGATCGACCTCGCGGGCGCGGTTATGGTCGCAATAGCTGACAGTGCGGTCGCTGATCGCGTGGTGCCGCAGCTTGGCGCGGGCCTTGAAGCTGTCTAGCGTGGCTGGGGTGCCTTTGCTGTCGAGGAACGCGAAGAAGCGCGCGAGATCACCGACCTGCCGGCCGTATTCGCGGAGCGTGTCGCGGGTGTGCTCGTCAGGGTCAACCCACTGGTGCGGGGTGTCGAGCGCATTGGCGACGTGCCGCGCGATGTAGCCTGCGATCTGGTCGCGCGTGCCGTGCGGGCCTTCGATGTTGCAGACCAGCCGATAATCGCGCGCCAGATCGCGCGCCTGGTTCATCAGCGAGGCAAGCCGCTGGGCGCCTTCGAGGGTCGCGCACCGCGTGATGTGCTCGTCCTGGGGCGAAAAGAAGCGGTCATCCAATGCGCCCGTCTTCAGGCGCACGCTGTAATCGTCGAAGCCTTTGTGGGCGAAATAATCGCCGATCTGTGGTCGCGGGGTTTCGGCTGGCTTTGAGCGGGATCGGTTGGCGGACGGCATGGAGGGCTCCCGTGTCTGGACGGGAGAGATCGTTACGCAAAACGCATAATCGTGTCAATGCATTTTGCATAATTTGCATCGGGCGCTTTGAGGTGAGCCCTGAAGGGCAGCTCAAGGATGCCGGAAAATGGCGGCTGTCGTCTTCAACGCGGCACGAGGTTTTTGACCCTGGCGGCCCACTCGATGGCAACGTCGAGGATCGGCGGCTCAGTCTGAGATAGCAGATGAAATAGGCCGCGAGCCTTGGATTTCTGGATCTTCTTGATGAGGATACGGCCGTCATCGAGCCCCACGACGCAGAGCTCGTTGATCAGGTCAGGTGTGACAGGGCGGCGAACATCATCGTAAAAGACGAGCCATCGGTCGAAGAATGTGCCGAGGCTCTCGCCCCGGATCTCGACCGCGACGGTTGAAGCCGTGGAGCCGGCTGGGGCTGAAACCTCTTCGATCGGCGCGTCGTGTGGAAAGAAGTGCGTCGCAGCGCCGGCCCCGACATATCCGACGAGCGGAACGAGGCGTTCGGAAGCAGCGGCGGCCGGCGCAGCCTTGCCACGGTGCACGCCTTTGCCCGTCAGGAGCCATTCCAGCGAGACTCCGAACTTGCGGGCGTAGAGCTCGGCATTGGCCTTTTTGAAGCCGCGTGAGCCGTTTTCGTGGCCGAGATAAGTGGGCTGCTTGACCCCGAGCGCCTCCGCGGCCGCGGCGGCAGTGGGGTAGCCTGCATCTTTGCGGGCGGCGGCCAGTCGCTGGTGCATTTCTTTCATTCATGCAATTTGCATAGGAAAATTATGCAAGAGGCATTGACCGTTATTATGCAAAAGGCATAGTCGAGCCATGGATGCGCAACTGATTCGCAAAGCTCGGGAACTCACCGGCGAAAGCCAGGCGACCTTTGGCGCGCGCTTCGGCGTCGACCAGAGCACCGTGCACCGCTGGGAAATCGGCGGGCCGCCCACCCGGGGCGCCGCGAAGATCATGGTGACCCGCGAGGTCGAGGCGATCCTCGCTGCGCATGCGCCCAAAGATGGGGCATCGTCATGACCGCCTCCAGCACCACAATCGTTGCCACCACCACAGCTCATGCGGTCGCACAGCTTCGCGGCGAGACTTGCGCACAGCGTCCTGGACCCGGTCTTCCGTTTTCGTCTGAACAGTTTGCTTCTGTGTCATTTGTTGCGTCCGGAGTTGCGTCATGTCGATTGCCGAATCGTGCACGTTGCCGGTTGCGAGGCCTAGGAGAACGCTTCGAACAAGTGTTCGAAGAGACCCGCAGGCCGAACGATTGTCGAAATTCGGCCGCGTATGTCTCACGCTTTGGCCTGACCAGAAGGCGGACGTCATCCTGGCGCAGCGTATCGGCTGCTCGGAGCGCGCGGCGCAATTCTACATCACCGGCGACCGCGAGCCTTCCTACGAAGCGCTCATGGTCGTGCTCGACGAACTACGGCCCCGCAAGCGGGCGTGAGGTATCCCAAGCGAAAGCAACCGAAGGCAAAGCGGCGAGCACGGGCAATGCCATGATGGGGCCCGCGTCGAAGGGGTTGCGAGTAGGCGAGCCGGCGCGGACCGGAAGGCTGAGTTGGCCGGCCCAAGGGCGAACCTCAAACGTCAGCGAACGTGGCGTGACAGCTGGAGAGACAGCACGGAATTCACGGGCATCATCGCGCGAAAAGCGGAGACCAGACGCGAGCGGTGAGCTTCCTGGTACGGATCCGGAAACGTCATCTTCGCCGGGCCGTAAAATGGGCGGCGTATACCGCAATCACGACGTGACGGCCGGGAGAGACCGGCAACCGAGCTTTGGCAGTGCCAATTCTTTTTCTGCCATCGGAAGCGCGAGAGGCACTAGCGCCATGCTCCATCCCGGGGTCGTAGATGGGTCAACCGCATCAACCTTGCAGGCCGGGACAGCGGTGACAGCCGGAGAGACGGCACCTGTACTATCGCTTCGCGGCGGCGTGGGAAATCCGACAGACACGCAGGCTATGACGCGGCGCGCCGAGCCGCTGAGCTGCCTAGGTACGGCGGCGGGGTTGACGGTCCCGCCCGCGAGCAATTCGAAATTCGGTTCGGGCGACGGCCCTGGCATCCATCAGCCCGGGTCAATGACACGGGGCGGCGATCTACTCGCGACGGCTCCGTCGGGAAGGGCGCGTCAACGCGCTATGTGCCCCGCCGTCGGCCCGGAGCTTTGCGGGGAGGGCGGCATGAGCGAAACCGACGGCGATATCAAGTTCGATCCCGTCAACATGGGGCAGGCGCTTGGCGTTCTCGCTGATGTGGTCAGTAGCTACGTCAGCGCGACGCACACTGCGGCCCTGGCCGACGACCGTAAGAAGTCCGCGCAGGTCAACCTGGCCCTCTTCCTGCACAGCCTCTGCATGCGCTCGAAATACAAGGCCGAGACGGCCGATATCCTGGACATTATCAGCGCCCAGTTGCGGATGCAGGCGAATGAGGAGGGCGCTGATCCCTCGACCACGGATCTCTTGAAGCCGACCGGCAATGACGGCGTCGTCAATGCCGAAATCTGCTTCAACTCGCTGCTGCTGATGGGCGATGTCAACGTCACCCAAGAGCAGGTGGCGACCTGGTCGCAGGACCAGATGGACCGCGCCTATGACTGGGCGATGCGGGTTCACCTCCACGCCAGCGACAATCCGGGCGTCTTCGTGCCGGATCGCCCTGACTTTCTTCCGGGGAGGGTAGCGTGAGAACGCGCGACAAACTTGCTGCCGAGCTGCGCAAGGTTGGGTCGATGTCGGCGCAACACGGCGCCCTGTACGAGGCGTTCGCCAAGCGCGCCGAGACGGGCGAGTTCGACGACTACGCCGACACCTACGTCTGCCCGATTACGCAGCTGCATCACGAACTGAGCTGTGCCGGCTTCACCAAGTTTGCCGCGCGCGTGGCCGCTGGCGAATTCGACGCGACCAAAGAAGAGAGTGACGAGTGGATGCGCAGTCCGGCAGGGCAAGAGGCCGCCAGGCGCCTATCGCCGGAGATGCGCAAGGTGCTCGGCATGGAAGTGATGAATTGAGGGGGCTGGTCTCAGTGGCTGACATCAAGAATGTGTTGCTACGGGCGCAAAGCGAAATTCTGACGCTGCGTCATCGCAACGAAGTGCTGCAGGCCAAGGTCGACACGATGGACCTGTTCGCGCTCGTGCTGCGGACACAGCCCGCATACCAATCGGTCGGCATGGGCGAGGACGTCGCCTGGCTCATCGAAAAGGAAGTCGCAGAAATCAACCACCGTGAAGCGGTGCCAGATCCGAAACCCGTTGAGGCCGTTCCACGCTCCGATAGCTGATCCAAGCCTCGCACCCCGTTCTCAGTAAGCGTCACCAGCGTATCCCGACATCACCTGCAGCTGCACCCGTTCGGTCATCTCCGGGCGTGAGCTTCTGCGTCCTTGCAACAGGAGGCAATCCGATGCTTGCCGACCAACCGATGCTGCGCGACGCGGTCACCGCGTTCCTGGTCTACATCATGATCGGAGCGCTGGTCTGGATGTTCGTCTATTGCCACGGCTGGCTTCGCCGCGTGTACTCGACTGAGCTGACCGGATCGGGCGAGGTGCTCGATTTCATCGGCAATGCCCTGATCACCCTGGTGCTGATCGCCGGCTGGCCCGCGATGCTGATCGCGCTCCGCAAGGGCAAGCTGCAATGATCCGGATCATCGACATCCTGATGGTGCTGCTGCCCATCGTTCTGATCGCGATCGCGCTGCTGTTGGCGTGCGCGCTACGGGTCACCCGCTGGCGGAGGACCGTCGATCGACGAGCTGGCTTCGGCCGGGCCGCGGGTGACCCGTTTCAATATCCGTTCGGCGAGATGCCGCTCGTTCACAGCGAGCGCGTCTCGTTCGAGTACGGTCGCGGCGGGCGCATGCGCGACGCCAGCGACTTCCGCGCATGGGGCATCCCGCGATTTCATTCGGGCGGCTTCGTCGGATCGGAGCCAGGACCACTCGTAGGCGAACGCTGCGAGTCCTTTCCGATGACGCCGCGCCAGTACGAACGACTGGTTTCCGCGGGTGCCCTCCGGCGGAACGAGAGCGGCGGCCGTCCTGCATCCCTGTCGGGGACGGCCGTCGTTCTCACCTTTCCGCGCATGCTGAAGGCGGAGGAAGTCGATCAGATCAAAGCAGCGCGGCAGCATCAGATCGAGGAGATCGCGCGCGTGTTCGGCGGCTCCATGCAGAGGGATGCGTGATGCAGCAGCACCTCACCCGCGTCGAGCAGGCCAACCTGATCGCCGGCCACGCCGTGTCGTACGCGACCGCGTTCCTCGACGATCGCCATTCGGTGCAGCAGCTCGCTGATAACGCCGATCGGCTCTTTCTCGATCTCATGGTGATCGAAGATGCGGAGACCACGTCTTTCCTGATCCCGGTGAAGCTGCTCGCCATCACCATGATGCGCACTGCACGCGTCGCGCGGGACCTCTCGCGATGGCCGTCGGCGGAGGATCGCTGGCACGCCGTCATGGCTGCGCTCGTCGAGCTCGTCATCAACGAAAGTCGCCAGCTTAATAAGGATCGCACATGAAGCCGCTCTCCGAGCATCTGACGGCGCTGATTGCGACCGCCGAGGACATGATGCGGCGCCCGGTCTATCAGATCCCGACCCATTTGCCGCAGGGCTTCTCCGAGGTCGCTGCCGCCATCAAGCAGGCCGACAATTCGCCCTGCGACGCCGTCCGCGCCACTCGCGCCGGCATCGTGATGCTCACCGCGATCGAGGCCTACTTCGCCGAGCCGCAATCGCAGGACTACTGGCAGATGCTGATCGGTGCGACGCTGCCGCTGCTCCGCCGCGCGGCCTGGCAGGCGCTCCGCAATGAACGGGCGGTGTCGGAGGAGACGCGGCGATGAACGAAGTTGCGCGCCTTCGCGCCGAATACGCTGAGCTTCATCGCGAGGTCCTCGAACTTTCGCACGACGAGATGCGCAACCGTGCTGCGCTCGATCGCTTGCAACTCCGCGAACAGCAGATCGTGGATGCGCTCCGCAAGCACGGCACGTCGCTCTTTTCTGACGAGGCGAGGGCGCACTGATGTCGCTTGTCGAGGATCTCCAGAAACAGCAGCAAGAGGTCGATCGCCGGCTCGCCAAGGCGCTCGAGGATGTAGGCCGTAGCGCGCTCGGGATGCCGTCAGCCGCCGACACCTTTCGCGCCATGCTCGATCGCGCGGGCCTCGCGCTGATGCTGAAGGCTAAACCGGAGGAGCCCCAGCGATGAGTAATAAGTCACGAAAGCCGCGAAAGCAGCGCTGGCAGAGCCTCAAGGGTATGACCGATGAGCAGCGGTGCAACCACGTTAGAGCGCTGTCTCGTGACAGGTACGCGCGTCAAGCCGCGATCCGGCGGGCAAGCCGCGCTGCCGATCCTTTGCATCTAATCGGCACGGTCGATCTCGCATACATGGCCGGCCTCATTGATGGGGAGGGGTCGATCTACTGCCTTGCTCACGGCGGTGGTAAGACGTGCTACCCGACGATCACCGTCGCGATGACCGATTTTGGCGTGATCGAATGGCTGGCCAGTAAATGGCGGGTTAAGACCAGCAAGATGCCGCGCCGGGTCGCGACATATAAGCCCGCGGTCTTCGTGCGGCTGTCTGGAGAGCGAGCGCGACTGCTGTGCGAGCTCCTGCTGCCCTATCTCAAGGTGAAACGTGCTCAAGCGGCGCTTGTCCAAGAGTTCCCGTTAGACGCGCGTTCTGGCCCCGGAATCAAGGTCGGCGCGTCCGAGATCAATCGACGCCGTTTTGCGCTTCGAGATAAGATCAATGGCCTCAACCACGCTCCGAGAAATGCCAGTTATCGGCGTGGAGCGGCGGCATGACTGGCCAGAGTAAGATCGAGTGGACTGATCAAACTTGGAATCCGATCGTCGGTTGTTCGATAGTCTCACCTGGCTGCACCAACTGCTACGCGATGCGGCAGGCATGGCGGTTCAAAGCCTCATATCTTGGCCGCAAGGTTGCAGGCCCGGTCGCTGAGAATGTGGTGCGCAAGGTCAACGGCAATGCTGTCTGGACCGGACAGCTCGCGATGGCGCCTGACTATGCGTTCTTCGCGCCTCTCCACCGCAAGAAACCGACCAAATATTTCGTGAATTCGATGGGCGATCTTTTCCACGAAGATTGTCCCGACGAGTGGATCGACCGCGTGTTCGCCGTCATAGCGCTGGCTCCGCAGCATACCTTTCAGGTGCTGACGAAGCGCGCGAAGCGGATGCGGGAGTATCTCTGTGGCGATTGGGCTCATCGTTCCTACGGCATAGCAAAGGCGCTTCCGGGTTTCGCGTTGGGTAAGATCAACATTGTTAGCGGTTCGCTCCCGAACGTCTGGCTGGGTGTCTCGGCAGAACGGCAGCCGGAAGCCGACGAGCGGATTCCGGAGCTGCTCGCCACGCCGGCGATGGTGCGCTTTGTCTCAATCGAGCCGCTGCTCGGGCCGATACGCCTCGATCGAGTTGAAGAAGACGTCGATGCGTTCGCTGATTGTGGCGGTCATCCAGATCCGCACTGGCCGCTCGATACGCAGGACGCCACTTGGCTGAACGCGCTGCGCGGGGTCATGGAGGCAGAAGCGCGTAGTCCTGCCGGAGAGAAGCTTGGCGATATCGATGTCGGCCTCAAGCACGAAGGCGGAAAGCTCGATTGGGTGATCGTCGGCGGGGAGAGCGGCCGCGAAGCTCGCCCGATGCATCCCGACTGGGCGCGAGCACTGCGCGATCAATGCGCCGCGGCCAAGGTTGCGTTCTTCTTCAAGCAGTGGGGCGAATGGGCTCCCCAAATTGGCGCCGTCGATGGCTGGACGATAGCCGACAATCCGGAGATCAGCCGGCTCGATCATCGCGAATGGGAAGATGGCCGCTGGAGCGATGTCTTCCGCCCAATGTGGTGCGATTTCCAAGACGGCAACTACGACGAAGCCCAGACGGTTTCGCGGATCGGCAAGAAGGGTGCCGGCCGCAAGCTCGATGGCGTCGAGCACAACGAATTCCCGCGGGTGCCGGCATGAGCCCCCTGCGTACCATCGACCCCAAGCCGTTCCTGGCCCGTCTGCCTCGCGGCCCGAAGTCCGAGGTGGGCGAGCGGCCCGAGCTGCAATGGTTGAAGATCTCAAAGCTGCGCATCGATCCGCGCTACCAGCGCGAGATTGGCCGCCGCGGGGCCGACAATATCATCGCCATCGTGCCGCAGTTCAAATGGGCGAAGTTTACGCCCGTGGTGGTGGCGCCGATCGGCGAGGGTCTGTTCGCCATCATCGACGGCCAGCACCGCACGACGGCGGCGGCCGCGCGCGGTTTCGAGGCCGTTCCTTGCGTCATCATCCAGGTCGACCAAGCCGACCAGGCGGACGCCTTCGTCGCCATCAACGCCAACGTCACGGCGATGTCGCCGTTGCAGCTGCACGCCGCGCGCCTCGCCGCCGGCAGCAAGGCCGCTGCCGAGCTGACGGAAGCCTGTCAGGAGGCTGGCGTCACGATCTGCCGCTACCCCGTGCCGGCGAACAAGATGCAGCCGGGCGAGACGCTCGCCGTTGCAATGCTGCAGTCGGCGCTTGAGAAATTCGGCCGTGACGTCCTGGTCGCGGCGCTCTGCTGCATCACGAAGACCCGCCGCGGCAATCCCGGCATGATCCGCAAAGCGATCGTCCAGGCGCTGTGCGCCGTGCTCGAGGCGGAGCGCTCCTGGCTTGCCGATCGGCCGCGGCTGATCTTTGCTATGCAGACGTTCGATTTCGCTGCCCAGTTCACGGCGGCCTCGGCCCGGTCGATCGAGACCGGAGATAGTGTGGCGAGCACACTGGTCGAGGCCATTGCGGACCATCTCGACGGCAAGGTCGAGATGTCGCCGCCCGCGGCCGCTACGCCAGCCCCGGCGGCCGCGAAGTCACCTGCGGCCCCGCCGGCGCGACCGTTGCCCGCGAAGACCGCGGCCCATGGTCCGCTGTCGATCGGCCGCGACGAGATCAGCCGCAATGGGCGGCGCCTGCGCGTTGCCCCACGCGCCGCGCTTCTGCTGCAAGCCTTGGCCAAGGCACAGCCGAACTGCGTCGGCGATGAGTGGCTCGTCTCGAAACTCTGGACCGCACGACCGCCGAACGCCCTCGACCTGATCGACCAGATGATACGCGGGCTTGAAGGGCTGAAGGATCTCGGCCTCGAGATCCGCACACACCGCGGCGTCGGCCGCCAGCTGATCGAGGTGGCATGACCCTGCTTGCCGCTTACGATCGCGCCCGCGTCGCGCTAGCTGAGGCCACCAAGGTCGGCGAGGTCATGGCCGTTCGCGACGAGCTCGAGCACGTCAAGCTTTACGCGCGCCAGATTCAGGACCGCGCGCTGCTCGCCGATGCGACCGTGTTCCAGATGCGGGCCGAGCGGCGCCTGGGCGTGCTGCTCGCCGCAGCCAAGGAGGCGGGCCAGATCGCCGAGGGCCGCAAGCGCAAGGATGATGCCGGCGATCGTGTCACGCTGCCGGAAATCGGCGTCGACCGTAAGCTGTCCGCCAAGGCGCAGAAGGCGGCCGCCCTAGATGATGATGCCTTCGAGCAGCTGACCGAATCCGCCCGCGATAAGATAAAGAGTGGCGGCGCCATCCTCGTGGATCCGATTCAAGCCGCGGCCAAGGATGCCGAGATCGCTGGCCGGCGCACGGCGCATGCGGCGCGGACGGAGAAGGGCGGCTGCGTTGCCGATCTCGGCGCGCTGGCGCTGACCGGCAAGAGGTTCGGCTCAATCGGCTCGGATCCTCAGTGGAAATTCCTGACGCGCTCGGCCGCCGGCGAGGGCCGGTCGGCGAACATCCACTACAAGACCGAGGAGGTCGACAAGATCAAGGACCTCCCGGTCAACGAGCTGCTCGCCGACGACGGCGCCTTCTATATGTGGATGGTCGACTGGTGCCCGCAGGATGCGCTCGATCTTCTGGCGCATTGGCGCCTGAAGCACGTCACCACCGCATTCACTTGGGTCAAGCAGAACGCGTCCGGCGAGGGCTGGCACATGGGCCAGGGGTATTGGACCCGCGCTAATCCTGAGCAGTGCTGGCTCGCCACCAAGGGCAACCCCAAGCGGCTCTACGCCGACGTGCGCCAATTGATCGTCGCCCCGGTGATGGAGCATTCGCGCAAACCCGATGAATGGCTCGATCGTATCGAGCGCCTCACTGAGGGTGATTACCTCGAGCTCCAGGCAAGGCGGCCCAGAAAGGGTTGGGTTTCCTGGGGGGACGAGCTCGAATGGACGGGGGTGGCAGCATGACGTCTCGCTCCAAAGGGGAAAATCGCGAGTACATGCGCGATTACATGCGTGATCGCCGCACCAAGGAGCGCCTCGCGGGGCGCAAGCGCAACACTGCAGCCGATCGTGCCTACAAGCGCGCCGAATACAAATCAGAGGCACCCGGCGTCCACACCAAGGGCGACTTCGTCCGCCGCGAACTCGCACTCTATGACCCGCGACGCGACAAGCCCTTGCACCACGCCGACCTGACCGCACTGGTGATGGGCGACCCTCCGATCGGTCGTCGCGCGATCGATCGGCACCAGGCGCGTACTGGCATCCGCTCGACATCGCTGGCGGGAGTGCAGCCATGACAATCACCGCCGAAGATGCCGAGCGGGCATGGAAAGAGTGGGGCTGCAACTGCGGCCCGGCGGCGCTTGCCGCCATCATGGGAATGACACTCGACGAGGTGCGCTCGCACATGGGCGACTTTGAGCGCAAGCGCTATACCAATCCGACGCTAATGTGGGAGTCGCTCGATCGCGTCGGCGCGCGCTGGAAGAATCATGGCCGCCGGTGCGATTGGCCAGTTCACGGCCTCTGCCGCATCCAGTGGGAAGGCCCCTGGACGGCGCCCGGCGTTCCAGCTCGCGCGGCCTACCGTCACACCCATTGGATCGCGGTGAAGCATGCGGGCGGCTCGCCTAACGTTGGCATCTTCGACATCAACTGCACGAACAACGGCACGGGATGGGTTTCCGAGAACGACTGGCGCAACCAGGTCGTCCCCTGGATCTTGCAAGAGTGCGTTCCGCGCGCGAACGGATGCTGGCATATCACCCATCATGTTGAGGTGGAGGCGCGCTCATGACCCGACGTCACCGCCTCGCCGCCCGCCGGCGCCACGAGACCATCGCGATTGAGCATGAAGGGCAGAATTACAAGGTCGGGCTTGGCCGGGAGATGGTGTGCGATGGCAGCTGCGGGGGATCGGTGCGTTTTGGCCCGGTCGCTGAGGTCTTTATCAGCGCGCAGAAGGTCAACACACAGGCAGATGTGCTCGCAAAGGACGGCGCCATCCTGATGTCGCTGGCGCTGCAGTTCGGCTGCCCGCCCGACGTCATCGCGCACGCCATGAAGCGCAACCCGGATGGCTCGCCAGCGTCGCCGCTGGGGCGGGCCGCGGCTTACCTGGTCGAGGGCGACCGATGAGCACGGCGCTGCATCAAAGAATGCTTGCGTATGACTATGGCGATGCGGATCGCAGCGGTTTGATGGAGCGCGTCTGGCGCGACACGCCGTGGATGGTCGACGTTTATAGCGGCGGCTACTCGCGAGACCGGGATCGCGAGCACGACATCCTGACGTGGTGCTACGAACAATTCGGGGACCAGCATTCGGCTATCCACAACCGGCCAGGTCGCTGGCAGCGTGGCTCGGCCACGGTTCACGGTTGGACCTGGTTCGGATTCTCGACCGAGGCCGAGATGAAAGCTTTTGTTGATCGATGGCCCGCGCCCGAAGGCGTGAGCGTACCGCAATGACCGACATCGAGCGCCAGATCCTGCTCAACCAGATCGCCATCCTGGAAGCGCTGATCCCACTCGGATCGCGCGGCCCGGACGGCACCCGCGAGATCTTGCGCAAGCGTTACCGCGAGAGCGCTGAACTCATTCGTCAACATTCGCCCAACAAAACCTGAAGGATCCCACCGCCATGGATATCAAGGTCCCGCTGAAGATGCTCAAGTTCGGCCACGAAGACGGCGAGGGCATCAATGCCCGCGTCGCCGGCCGGGAAGACGGCATCGCCGCGCTCGCGGCCAATATTTTTGCCAACCGCTCCGACGACAATCCGTCCGGTTTGATCGAGAACTTGGTCGTGAAGGATGCCGGCGAGGGCTTCTATTCGGTCGCCAACGGCAACCGCCGCCTGGCAGCGCTGCGCATGATCGAGGCCGAAGGCTCGGAATTGCCGATCCCGTGCACCATGCACCAGGTCGACGAGACCAAGGCCTTCGAATATTCGCTGACCACCGCCATCACCGCCGAGCAGCTGCACCCGGTCGACCAGTACGAGGCGTTCGCCCGGCTCGAGGAGCACGGCAAGACGCAGGACGAGATCGCCCAGCAATACGGCATGAAGGCGCGGCAGGTGCAACAGGCGTTGGCGCTGGGGCGGCTCAGCCCGAAGATCCGCGACGCCTGGCGCAGGGGTGACATCAAGGCGGAGGTCGCCCAGGCCTTCACGCTGGCACTCGACCACGCCACGCAGGACAAGCTCTTCGCCAAGCTCGACAAGGCCCATGCCATTACGGTCCACAACGTCAAGCGTGAGCTCGGCGCCTACGCCACGGACGAGGAGATCACCCAGCTGCTGAACGTCGTCGGCACAGAGGCCTATCGGTCGGCTGGCGGCCACGTCACCGAAGATCTGTTCGGCACGTCGCACATCATCAGCGATGAGGCGCTGCTGAAGCACATGGCGCGCATGCTTCTGATCTCGAAGTGCGAGGAGTTCACCGCCTCGGGCTGGGGCTGGGCCGAGATCCTGTCCGATCTGCCGAACGGTGCGCGTTTCTGGCCAGTCTCGGAAGTGAAGACGAAGATCTTCGAGGGTGACGAGGAACAGCGTCTCGAACAGATCCGGGCGCGGCTGACGGCGATCGACGACAGCGACGAGATGATCACCGACGAAATCGAGCAGGAGCAAGATCGGCTCGCGGGTGAGGCGGACGCGATCGAGCAAGCTGTGAAGTTGCGCAGCTACACCGACAAGAAGCGCAAGCAGCTCGGCTGCATCGTCACGATCGAGGACGGCAGGCTGGTCGTGCTTGCCGGCATCAAGCGACCTGAGGAGGCGAGGGCACCAGCCCGTGACGATGACGACGCTAGCGGGACGGGATCGAGCAAGCCAGCAGCGCCGGCAAAGCTGGCTCCCGAGGAGCCGGAGATCTCGAACGCGCTGCTGCACCGCCTCTCGGTCCAGCTCACCCAGGCGGCCGCCACTGCGCTGATCCAGGACACGCCGCTGGCGCTCGCGGTGCTGCTCGCCGGCTTCGACACCTATGGCGGCAACGGCGTCAAGGTGTCCGTCAGCGGCCTCGGCATGGGGGGCTCACCGGGCAAGCTGTTCGGCCAGCCCGACGATCTGCCGCGCACGCTGGCGCTCGCATCGAAGCTGAAGCCGGCTGAGAAGCTGGACCTCCTCGTCCAGGTCGCTGCCGGCGCGTTGGACTTCCAGAACGCCGGCCTCAACGGCGGCGCCGACGAACACGACTCCGTCGTCTCGATCTGTAACGCCATCGAGCCGAAGGTGCTGAACGCCGCGCTGCGCGGTGCCTTCGATGCGAAGGATTACTTCGCCGGCGTCAACAAGGCGCTCTGCCTTAAGGCGATCGGGGAAGCGCTGGGCGCCGATGTTGCGCGACAGCAGGCCAAGAACTCGAAAGGTGAGATCGCAGCATTTGCGGCCGAGAACGTGCCACCGACCAACTGGCTGCCCCTGCAGCTGCGCGCCAAGGGCTATGACGGCCCGCCGGTGAAGAAGCCATCCGGCAAGGTCGCGCGCTCGGTGAAGGCGAAGAAGCCGGTCAAATCTGCCGCAAAGAAGGCCGCGAAGAAGCCCGCCAAAAAGCCGGCAAAGAAGAAGTAGCGCCGCTATGGCAGGCGAGGCGCACGACGGCATTGTCACCTTCGAGCCTCTGACGCTCGGCCGCGAAGCCGTGCTGCTCGGCAAGGTGAGGGTCGGTGAGATCATTCCGCTCGATGGCGGCCGGCACCAGGCCTGCTTCCGCCTGACCTTGCCCGATGCGAGTGCAAGCATCGCCTGGTGGCCTGTCGCCGACATCTCCGACGCGCGGCGGCTGGCGGCGAGCAAGATCAATGACTGGATGCTAGCGGCCGGCCTGGTGCCGGCGGGAGGGTGACGTGACATCGATTTTGAGAATGATTAGGCGCGCTGCTTTCGCTTACGCCGTGATCGGCCTGCTCACTTGGGCTGACTGGCATTTTGTCTGGCTCAAGGACGACAAGATGCCGCCTCCGTGGGATCGCGCCACTGTTTCGATGACGTTCGGTCCGTTCATAGCCCTGAGTTGGCCTTGGCAGTGGATGGCCTTCTATGAGCTCGGCACGTGGTCGTGGATGCCACCGACCCCGGACCAACTATACGGCTGCACGATTGAGCAACGGGCCCCGAACGGAGAATGTCAATGACTAACGAGTTTCACTGGCGCGATGGCTGGTATTTTGAGCGGACCCAGGACGGGGGCGTTCGGGTCCGAAATGACGCTATTGTTGAGTTTGTTATCCCCGCTAGCGAGTGGCCATCAATTGTAGCTGCAGTCTCGTCCCAAGGATCAAGTGGCGATGCTTACCGGCTAGCAACTGATCTCCATAACAATGGGGGCGGCGACGAATTAAGAGGCGCGTTCGCCTGCCCGATTTGCGGTAAGAATACGCCTCACCACCACACGTCTGATGAGGCCAAGCAGAACCGCCGCCCCACTATCGCGGCTATAATTGCCGATTGTCGCGAAGCGGCCGGACACTATCGTAAATACTTCGCGGCCGGAATGACCGTATCGGTTGAGTCCGTCGCAGACATCTACGAACGCTTAGTCGGCAACCTGGAGCGTGCGGCAGCCTCTCAGTCCCCGGCAGAGGGCGCGGCGGCAGATGTCATCGAACGGGTAGCGCGTGAGAACGTCTCAGACCCGGCAACGGATGACCTGACCGTTCCGCTTGCGATCAAACTGGCCGAGGTCGAGGCCGAGCGAGACAAGTGGCACCGTGTTGCCATGGAGGCCGGTGCGGTTACGTGCCAGGGCGGCGGTCACATCTACCCGCTCCGCGATCGGGTCAAACAGTTGGAAGCACAGGTCGAGAGTGCGAAGTGGCGCGGCATCAAGACAGCTCCACCGCGGGAAGCTTCACACCTCGAACTGCTGCGCCTTAGTATCGAGGAGCAATACCGCGACCGCCCGACGGGTTGTGGCACATCGTTCGGTGAAATTCTCTGTTGGGAGATTCACTCAAGAGGCATGACGTTTGTGTGGCTCGCTGAGAAGTGGGGCGTTGGCCTCGCCACGCTCGGTGAATTGGTGTGGGACCACTGCAAGCGTCTAGAAAGCGTGCCGGTCGTCAACCACGACTACCCGGCGCCGGAAACGACCGAGGGTGAGAAGTGGCAGGATATCGCAACCTTCGAGCCGCCTCCGTTCGATAAGGAACGCTGGTATCAGGACGTTTTTAGCTGTCTCGGCGCGAACGGCAATCACTTCATGGGCCAGATTTTCTACCGTTATACACAGTGCGGCGAGGGGCGCTGGAAGGACGAGCGCGGATGTGTCTGCAAGCCAACGCACTGGATGCCCAGCCCCTCGCTCCCATCGACAATGCTCGGATCTGTGGAGGGCGGCAAATGATCAAACAGCGCATCCCGACCGACTGCGCGATCTGCACCATCGCGATGGCTATCGAGCGGCCATACGAAGACGTAATGGAAGCAGCGATGAATTCTGATGCGTGGCACCCGGAGAAGGGAATGCGCGCAGAATTCAAGGTGCTTGAGCATTTCGGCTTTAAGCAGATGGTGAACTTCAGGGTAATGCATCGCGGCCCATTGGCGCCGGAATACTTCCTGCATTTTTCATGGGGTCGTCCCGCCATCTTGGCTGTCCCGAGCCTCAACATCGAGGGCATGTTTCATTCGGTATATTGGAGCGGTACAGAACTGCATGATCCTTGCACCTCAAAAACCTATTCTGAGTGGAAGGAGCTAAGGCCAGACGAGATCATTCTGTTTGGCGCTTCCCCGCTGACGCGCCCCGCACACTCTTCAACGGAGCGCGAACATGGATGAACTCAACAACAAGCCGCGTAGGCGCGTTGTCTTCATCGCCAAGATCGAAGCCGACGATTGGGCTCGTCTAAGCGACGAGCTTGCCCATATGTCCCGCGAAGTTGATCGCGGCTTCATGCGCAGCGTGTCCATCTCTGGCGGCTATTCGTGCGGGCACATCGTTGTCGCGTCGGAAGACGGCTCGATGGACCATGACAAGTGGTCCAAGGATCTGAACGAATATCTCGAACGCGAGCGCGCCGCTGCTTCCGAGCATTCTCCGGAAGTGCTTCAACCTGAGGATCGCAAATGACCGAACTAGAACAGGCGCAAGCCGACTTGGATGCCGCAATCGCCGAGCAGAAGGCGGCTGAGCGCGCCGTCGATTCCAAAATATCCAAGGTCAACGCCGCTCGATCGCGCCTGATTGAGGCCAAACGAAAGGTCGCTGCGGCTATTCCCGTTGATCGTTCCGCCCGCACGCTGACGGACGGTAGTCCCGTCACCGCAGATCACCGCGAGATCAACCCAGCGACCGGCCTACAGAAGGGCTACGTCGTCCTGAGCGAACAGGAGAGAGCAAAGGGTTTCGTCAGGCCCTATCGGGACGCTTACCGACACAGCAAGTGCGGCGCCATCACCACCATGAGCCGACCGCTCGCCGAGACATATGCGCGCGACCCCGAATTCTACAGCGCTACATTCTGCTCCACCTGCCGATCCCATTTCCCGGTCGGCGAGGACGGCGAGTTTACTTGGTACGAGATGGACGGCACCGAAGGGCCGAAGGTGGGCACATGAGCGTCCGCCTCGCGAAGCCTGAGCATGAAGTGCTCTATCAGGATCTAGTGAAGCTGCTGGGCCGCCACGCCGATAAAGTGACGTCCGAAGAGGTGCTGGCGATCGGCGCCAACATGCTCGGCAAGCTCCTGGCCTACCAAGACCAGCGCACGATGACCCGCGAGCGCGGCCTGGACATCATCATCAAGAACATCGAGGAGGGCAATCAGCAGGCCGTCGCCGAGCTGATGAAGAGCCGGGGGCGTGCATGAACCGCCCCGATCAGATCTCGACGGATAGCATGGGCGCGAACCGCCAGCAGAACACGTCAGACCGCTCGAAGGGCGGATCCTGATGGTTGCTTATTCCTACAAAGGCCGCTTCGTCGCCCCGATCCGTGTAGGCCTCGGCTTGGCGGTCCGAGACGAAGACCGCGAGCTCGGCAGCTACCAGCCCGGCCAGATCATCAAGCCGAAGAGGCAGACGGTCCGCTCCAACGGCAAGAAGCGCCACGCGCGGCCGGGTGAAACCGTGCAGCTGTACCATGCCCAGCGGTCGCCGAAGTGCTTCAAGATCGGCGAGGGCAGGTGCTCTCAAACGAGCGCGATCAGGATCTTCGTCGAGGCCGGCCGGATCGTCATCAATCCGAACTGTGATCACGAGGTCGTCTACAGCAGGGCGAAACAGCTGGATTCGTTCGCGCAGAGTGACGGCTTCCAGGATTGGCCGGACATGCAAGCCTTCTGGCGCGACGAACATGGTGATCTGAAGAAGCTCGGGCCGTTCGTCGGGGTGCTGATCGAATGGGTGCCTCTATGACCTCCAATTTCGATCTGCCCAAACACGCTTCCGACAAGGTAACGCGCGCTCTTAAAGACGTCCTGCAACTCACGGATGACCCTGGTGAGCATTTGCGCATCTGCCTGCTCGCGTCAGGTGTGTGCATCGGGGGCGCAGGGCAGGCAATGGCCCAACTCGCGAAAAACGACGGCGAGCAGATCTCCGACGTGGATGCAAAACTCGAGATCGTGAAGCTGCTCGAGGTGCTCGTGTCCAAGGGCGCCGACGCTGCGGTGAAGTACCTGGAGGGCAGCGGAGAATGAAGCCTTCAGACAAGATCGCCCAGCTGCAGATAGAGCGAGACGAGGCGGACCGCGCCGCCGGCGCGGCGATGCGAAGGATTGCCACTCTCGAAGACAATGAGCGCAAATCAGCGATGTGGCTCTCGGAGGCTAAGCGGGCAGAGGGCTATTCCGACAACACCTCGTTCGACGACGTTTGGGCAGCTGTCCGCGCCGAGCGCGATCGCCTGCGGGCGCTGGTCGCCTCAGATCCGGTTAAGGCTGACACCGATCGGCTTGATTGGCTCGACGCGGTGAACCAGCGCGCCAACGCGCGCAACGGTTCGAAGTATGGCTGGAAATTCGACATCAACCACAATCGCGCGGCGCTGACGGATAACAACATCCCGGCGCTGTCCATACGCGTCGCGATCGATTCCGCGCGCGACAAAAGGTGAGCTTGGTCCGATGAAACCGCCCGGCAAAACCACGCTCGCCCGCATGCAGCACACAGCCATGTCCGAGGCCGAGCGGATCGAGATCACCCAAGACTATTGGGTTAAGGATGGCCGCATCAAGGAGCCTGAGCCCCATCTCGTCGCGCGCCGAGATGACTTCGTAGGCATAGTCCGGTTGATCGACGCCATCAACAGCGATCAGGACCTCCTCGATCGCGTAAAGCGGCGTATGGCGGCCCAGGCAGCGGACGCCGCGGCCGCGTCGGCGGCGCCGCCCGCAGATGACGCAACGGACGATACCGAGGCCGCCGACTGATGGCCCGTATCACGGACGACGAACTCGACGACATCCGCGCCCGCAACCCGATCTCGGACATCGCCTCGGGCTATACGAAGCTGCGACGCGCCGGCGGGCGCACGGTCGGCGCGTGCCCGCTTTGCGGAGGCCGGGTGTCGTCCTCGCGCTTCGAAGTCTTCGAGAAGGATCAAGGTTGGGCCTGCGCGGCCTGTCATGAGGGCGGCGACGTGATCCGCCTGGTCGAGAAGGTCGAGGGCTGCGACTTCCGCGCCGCGATCGAGCGTCTCGGCGGCCGCACCGCAATCGACGCCGCTCGTGCCAAGGAACTGTTCGAGCAGCGCGAGCGCAAGCGCCTGGCGCGGGAGAAGACCTCGGCCGACTATCGCGAGGTCGAGCGGAAGCGGCTGCACCGGCTGTGGAAGCTGCAGGGCAGCAAGGGCGGCGGACAGAGCCTTCCGATTCACGGCACCATCGCCGCGCGCTACCTCGAAGGTCGCGGCTTGATGTTGCCAGAGCATTGTCCCGGTCTGCGTTTCATTCCCTTGATGCCATACTGGCACGGCGAGACCATCGACGAGCACGGCCGCAAGGCGGGCCCGCGCAAGATCCACGAAGGGCCAGCGATGGTCGGCGCCTTCATCCGGCCGGACGGCAAGTTCGGCGGGCTGCATCTGACCTGGCTGAACGTCATTATGTCACCCGATGACGTAACGCCGCCGGCGCCGACCAAGGCCGAGATCCTCGATCCCGATTCCGGCGAGATCCTCAACGCCAAGAAGATGCGCGGCTCCAAGACTGGTGCGTACATCGCCATTGTGATGCACGCCGCGCCGCGGCGTCTGGTGATTGGCGAGGGGATCGAGACCGTGCTCTCGGTCTGGACCGCGATGCACCAGGCCGGCCGCGAGCTCGACGACATGGCTTTCTGGGCCGCCGGCGACCTCGGCAACCTCGCCGGCCGGGCGAACAAGACGATCAACCACCCGACCTTGAGGCGGCCGAACGGCCAGCCCCAGAAGGTGCCCGATCGCTTCCCGGATCTGGAAGACCCTGGCTTGTCGATCCCCGATTCCGTCGAGGAACTGATCCTGCTCGGCGACGGCGACAGCGAGAGGGTGCTGACCGAGAACGCCATGGAACGCGCCGCGCGCCGTTACGCGCGGGAGGGGCGCGTGATCCGGATTGCGTTCGCGCCGTCCGGACTAGACTTCAATGATTTGCTGAGGGCGGCATGAGGGGGGCGAAGATACAAGCGATGGCGCGAATTGCGCGCGAGACAGACGCACTGGGCTTTAGTGAGTTTCCAAATTACATGCTCCCGAATATGCGCCAGTGGGCGGAGGATGGGCTCGTTGATCTCAGCACGGGCCCGACCGGCAATCGTGCAGTGATCACGGAAGCCGGCCGCGCTCTCGCCAGAAAGGCGATTGCGCCCAAATGACCCTCGAAGCCGTCCTCGACCTGGTCGACAACGCCCCCGCGTTCGTCGACGTCGACCCCGCAACCCTCGCGCAGGCTGAACGCAAGTTCGGACTCGATCAGCTCAACGCCGGCCTGGCACAGGTCCGCGACGCGGAGGGCGACGATCGTCTGCCGGCGCTGTCGGCGATCGCCGAGCAGCTCGGCCAGCTTGCGGCCGCCGGCGCGATCGACGAGCGGCTCGCCAAGGCCTCGCTCGAGGACGCCGCCGCCGGCGCCGGCTTGATCGGCGATCTCGGCGCCAAGCCAGTCAAGAGCGCAATTGCCGCCGGCCTGAAGCTGGGCAAGAAATCTCCCCGGGATCTGACCGAGGTGCGACGCGCCGCTTCAGCGGCGCTTGGAGCACCTCACATCAATGGGCGCCCGCGAGAGGCGGGCGACCGCACGATCTCTTCCCCCGCCTTAGCTTCCCCGCCGTCCCCGCCTCCCGGCGACGCAGACGATTCCGATCAAACCCTCGAATCTTCTTCATCTTTCGCTTCGTTCTCCCCCCGCACCCCCTCAGGGGAAGAAAAGGAGCTCGACGAAACCCTCGAAGACCATGAGGACGACGATAATCAAGGTCCTCCCGATGACACGATCAGCGATGAGACGTTCCGGGAGTGCGCTGGCCTTGATCAATCTGACGTCGACAACGGCAAGCGCCTGATCGCCTATTTTGGCCGCGACCTGATGGTGCGGCAGGAAGACGATGTTGCGGCCGGACAGATGCTCGCCTGGACCGGCACGCACTGGGATCTCGCCGGCGGCGAAGCGCTGGCGCACCTGATCGGTCAGCGCGTTGGCGATCTAATCAAGCTGGAAGCGGCCTACATCGAGTTCTCGAATTCGGAGGCGCGCGCGGTCAATGCGGCCGAGGCGGCGGCCAAGGAGCTGAAAGACCTCGTTCCTGATGACACACCCGAACAGCTTGCGAGGGTTGAGGAACTGACGGCGCTCGTCGCTGCGGGGAAAAAGGCGCGGACAGCGCTCTCGACGCGGCGCGCCAACCGCAAGAAGTGGGGCATCTCGACCAAGAATGCCGGCCGCATCGCCGCAATGATCAAATGCGCGGCGCCTCACCTTCGCCGGCACCCGGACGCCTTTAACGCCGATCCGCTCAAGGTCGCCACGAAGACCCACACGCTGTCGTTCGTGCCGGTGATGGACCCGGAGAACCCTGATCCTGATGGGAAGCGGCCGCTGATCAAGGATGGTCGCGTCCAGTACGAGCTCGTCGCCAAGCCTGGCCACGATCGCGAGGACCTGCTGACTGCGGTCATTCCCTATGCGTACGAGAAGGGCGCGACGGCGCGCGAATTCAACATCTTCCTAGATCTGTTCCAGCCTGAGGCGGAGAAACGTCGTACCGTGCAGCAGTACTCCGGCATGAGCCTGACGGCCCAGCCGGTGCAGCGCGTGATGTTCCACACCGGCACCGGCGGCAACGGCAAGAGCGTCTTCCTCGAGGTGCTGGCGCGCGTGTTCGGCGACGGACTGTCGGTCGGTGTGCCGGCGGAAACCGTCTCCGGCGTAGTGGCGAACAATCCGAGCGCGCCCACGCCGGACATCGCGCGCTGTTATGCGAAGCGCTACTTGAGAATCGCCGAGCTCCCGAAGGATGCTCCGCTCAAGATGGAAACCATCAAGAAGCTCACGGGCGGCGAGCGCTGGCCGGTGCGAACGATGTACAAGGGCTATTTCGAATTCAAGCCGACGGCCAAGCCTCATATGAGCGGCAATGGCGAGCCGAAGTTCGATGGCTCGGACGGCGGCATGCGCAGGCGTCTTGCGATCGTCGAGTGGTCAGTCACGCTACCGCCTGAGAGGCACCGCGATTTCGAAGATGTGGTTTCCGAGATCGTCGCCGAAGGCCCCGGCATCCTCAACTGGCTGATCGCTGGTGCGCTCGATTTTCTCAACAACGGCTTCATCCTGTCCGAGGATGTGCTGCAGACCACGGCGGAGCACTTCGCCGAGATGGACCCCGTCGGCCAGTTTGCCGACGCGCATGTGAAAGCCGACGCGGGCGGACCGGGCGTGCCGGCGCGCCAGATGTTCCTTGCCTACAAAGCGTGGAGCGAAGCCAACGGCAAGGCGCACATGCACGAAACGCGGTTCGGCAGAACGATGAAGAAGAAGTTCAAGCGCGATGATAGCGGTCGCATCCATCGCTACGTCGACGTCGCACTGCACGACGTGCCCGAAAGCCCAACTCAACCGGGCTCGCAATCTTCACCTCCCAATGATGGTTATCAGCCGCCGACCAACTATCCCGGCGATGAGGAAATCTAATCAAGGAGGACATCTCTGTTGCAAATAGGTCACCGAGGGTCGCGGCTTTTGCGAGGGTTTGACGAGGGTTCGTTTCGTTCGGTCGTAAACCCTCGTCATTCGACATGTGCTTGTGCCGCAATGGCTTTTGCTATCGCGTCGAGGGTTTCGAGGGTCTCGCGCGCGCATACACATGCGAGAGAGGAAGAGGACGCACATGGCGTCGCGAGACAATGGTGACCAGTAAATGGATGGAATGGACTCAGGCGTTACACGGATAAACCCTCGATACCCTCGCGCTCTCCATCTAACCATCGAAGATCATTTACCGAATTAAGATCTAGACTCTCTACCAAACCCTCTCTCAACCCTCGCAAACCCTCGAAAGAAACAGAAATGCATAAACTCTAACGTTTTTCCTGTTCGAAGCTCTGGGCAGGCTTTCGAACTACACACACCGGAAAACTGTACCAATCGGGTACAGTTTTCTGACGGCCAGCAAATCGACAGGGAAAATCGAGATGTTGGAGCTATCGAATGAAACCGATCGCGGAAGCGTTCGAAGATCTATCGCCAGAGGTGCGTGCAGAACTGCTCCGGCCTGCGCAGTCGCGTGATCCGCGCTATGCCGAAATCGTCGAAGGGTTGGTCCCGAGGTGGTACGTCGTTGAGGTTTTCGCTTCGGCGCAAGCCGAGGTGGCCGAGACGCTGATCGGCCATCGCTTTGGGGTGTATGTGCCGGAAGTCGAGGAGACCGTCGTCAGGCGCGGTCGCAAGTTCGATCGGTGCGTGCCGATGTTCTCTGGCTATCTCTTCGTGTTCATGTGGTACAGCGACGCGCACTGGCAGTGCATCAGCAGCATTCCGGGTGTCGTCGAGATCGTCGGCTCATTGACCGATGCCGAGATCGATGTCGTTCGAGCCATGGAAAACTTGAAGCGACCCGTGATCATCGACGTCGAGCCAGAGCCCGAACCGGCGCCGGTCGTGCGAGCGAAGTCCAAGAAAAAGCGGCGCTGGAAGAACCGCAAGGGCGCCAAGGCCAAGGCGCAGGTGAAGCCGAAGGTGATCACCGAGGCCTATCTACGGTCCCAGATCGTAACTACCCGTGCATGGTCGGCGTTCGATGACGTACTACAGCTTGACAGTGAGGGAAGGAATCAGACCTTGATGCGCGCCTTGGGCCTGTCCTAGTACCGACCGCATCACACGGAACGCCGGAACGGACGCCCATCGAAGCAGAGGTGATGCTTCACAAATCCGGCAATGTGCCCAAAGCAATCTATCCGAAGCCCCGAGGCGGAAACGTCCGGGGCTTTCGTGTTTGCGTAGGTTGTGCGGTAGCTGGTTGTGCAGTTACCGCTGCCCTCCTTGGGCGTTTCCTCCCTAGACTTGGGCCGCTTCCTGATCGGAGCGGCCCAATCTTTTGTAGGTGATCGATGGCTGGAAGGTTGCGTGTACTCGGCCAGAAGCTGGCGTCATCGACCCGCCACAGGCTGAGCCTACCGGGCAAGAAGGTCGACGGGTTCTACACGTCGCCGGCTTGGCGTCTGCTCTGCGACGAGATCAAGCGGGAGCGCTGGCCGATGCTGCTGCAGCGTCAGGGTCATTGCTGCGAAGATATCGATTGCCGTGCGAGGCACACGCCGACCACCCGCATCTTCTTCGATCACATCAAGGAGCGACGTGACCGTCCGGACCTCGAGCTGGTCAAGTCCAACATCATGGGCCGCTGTGGCTCATCGCACAGCAAGAAGACCGCCATCGAGCGCGCCAAACGTTATCAGCAGGGATAGGGGGTTTAATTCCCTCGAGACACCTCCTCGTAACCGCACATCCCCTCATACGCGTAAAATTTTTATTCTGGGCTGTAGGTTTGAATCAGCCCCGATTAATCAATGGAAATCAAACGTGGCTGAAACGGCAGTGAAAACAGCGAAGGACGGGTCTCGCCGCGGCGGGGCACGGCCCGGTGCTGGCCGGAAGAAGCGGGAGCTGTCGGCGCCGACGTCTCTGTCCGAGCTCGAGCTCAAGGCGTTACTCGCCGAGCCTGCTCCGGAGGAGATCGATGGCCTGGCGCAGCGTCATGCAGACCTCGCCATCGAGACGCTGGCGCGGCTGATGATCTATGGCGGCAGCGAGGCCGCGAAGATCACGGCCGCGAAAGAGATCCTCGACCGCGGCTATGGCAAGCCAGCCGTCGAGATCGGCGGCGACGCTGCCATGCTGCCGTTCATGATGGCGCCGCAGGCTGCGCCATCGCTAACAGACAACGTCCGCACGCAGGCGCGCAAGTACGCGTCCGTTGCTGTCGCCGTGCTGCGCAAGATCGCGCAGGACGGCCAGAGTGAGACCGCGCGCGCCGGCGCTTCCAAGGCGCTGCTCGATCGCGGCCTTGGTACAGTCGGCAAGGCCCGCATGCCTGACGAGCAGCGTGATCGTCCGCTCGGCAAGAAGGAGGAGGCCGCGCAAGCCGCAGCAGCCGCGGCGACCGGCCGCCTCGCGACGCCACGTCCGCCGCGTGCGGTGACTGATCAGCTGCAGTGACGCCGAGTTGGACGACCGCGTGTCCGGATTGGGCACAGCGCATTGTCAATCGACAGTCGCTGCTGCCGTTCGATCCGCTTTTTCCGGAGGAGGCCGAGGCCGCGCTCGCGATCTATCGGGATCTCATCCTGGTCGACGTGGCCGGCAAGCCGACGATGGAGCAGGCCTGCTTGCCGTGGGCCTTCGATCTGCCGCGCGCGCTGTTCGGCTCCTACGATCCGGATTCCGGCCGCCGGCTGATCCGGTACTATTTCGAGTTCGTGGCGAAGAAGAACGCCAAATCCACCCGCGCCGCGGGCATCATGGTGACGGCGCTGATCCGCAATTGGCGGGAGTCCGGCGAGTTCTACATCCTCGCGCCCACCAAGGAGATCGCCGACAATTCGTACATCCCGGCGCGCGACGCCATCATGGCCGATCCGGGTCTAAAGGCGATCCTAAAGCCCAGCGCCGGCCGCATTATCGAACATCGCAACACTGGCGCCTTCCTGAAGGTGGTGGCGGCGGACAGCGAAACGGTCACCGGCAAGAAGACGATCGGGCTCCTGGTCGACGAGCTCTGGCTGTTCGGCCATCGCAGCGGCTCCGAGACCATGCTGAACGAGATCGAGGGCGGTCTCGCATCGCGGCCGGAAGGCTTCGTGATTTATCTGTCGACCCAGTCGAACCGGAAGCCTGCCGGCATCTTCGAGCAGAAGCTGAACCGTTTCCGCGATATTCGCGACGGCAAGCTGGTCGATCCGACCAGCCTGCCGCTCCTGCACGAGTTTCCAAAGAATCTGCTCGAAAGCGGCGAGTACAAGAAGCCGGAAAACTGGCACATCCCGAATCCGAACCTGACCAAGTCGGTCGATGTCGAGTACATCCGCCACAAGCTCAGCGAGGCCGCGCGTTCCGGCAAGGCCTCCGTCATCGACATTGAGGCCAAGCACCTCAACGTCCAGGTCGGCACGGCGTCTGGCGTTGACGGCTGGGCCGGCGCCGAGATTTGGGATGAGGGCGTTGAGGAGGTTTTAACCCTTGACGAGATCTTGAACCGATCGGAAGTCGTCACCATCGGCGTCGATGGCGGCGGTCTCGATGACCTGCTCGGGGTAGGGGTCATCGGGCGAGAGAAGGGCACACAGCGCTGGCTCGGCTGGGCGTGTGGCCTGATCTCGACGATCGGCATCAAGCGCCGCAAGGTCAACGCGACCGAGTATGTGAAGTTCAAGCGTGCCGGCGAATTGATTGTGTTTCGGTTCGCCGGCGAGGTCGATGGCGTGAGGACCTTTGAGGAAGATGAGAGCCCCGAGATCGCCGAGCTCGCGGAGGGTGCGCTCGAACCCTCGATCGAACCTGGCGCGTTGCCGCCCGACATCCAGTTCGTGGTCAACCTGGTCAAACGCATCCAGGAGCGCGGACTGCTCGCGCAGGTGGGCGTCGACGCCGCCGGTATCGGTGCCATTGTCGACGCGCTCGCCAAGATCGGCGTGACACAGGATGCGGAGACTCTCGACGCGGTCCGCCAGGGCATTGCGCTGATGGGCGCGATCAAGACCATCGAGCGGAAGCTCGCCGATCGCAGCTTTGTTCACGGGGATCTGCAGCTGCTCGCATGGTGCGTTGGCAATCTGAAGATCGTACCGACGCCAACCGCGATGCGCGTCGCTCGCGACGAATCCGGTTTCGGAAAAGTTGACCCGGCGATGGCGCTGTTCAACGCGTCGCATCTGATGAGCCTCAATCCCGAGAGCAATACCAAGCGCTCGGCCTATGAGGATCGCAATCTCTTGGTGGTTTGAGAACATGTTGCTGCAGAGATTACGATCGGCTTCGCGCCGCACCGGCGCGGCACTGGTGCGAGTGGCCGCGGCGCTCGCGTCGCCGATCGGCTTTCGCGAACTCATGCTATTCGCCGGCGCGGGTCTGATCGGCTTCGGCGCTGCCCAGATCTATCCGCCGGCGGGGTGGGCGTTGCCCGGCCTGATCCTCGCCGGCGTTGCTATCTTCGGGGTGCGTAGCTGATGGGTGGACTGGTCACCTTCGCGCCGTCGCGACTCGAGGTCACCCGCTCGGATGAGTTTTCGCGCGGATTTCTGCCGGCGCTTGGCGGTATGGTGTCATCGGCGGGGGTGAACATCACCCAGTCGACGGCGATGAGCATCTCGACGGTGTTCGCCTGCGTTTCGATCCGCTCCAAGGATGTCGCGCGCTGCCTGCCTCGCCTCGTGAAGGAGGACTCGGCGCGCAGCGAGAAGCCGGTTAAGGATCACCCGGTCGCGAAGCTATTCCTGCGGCCGAACTGGATCCAGACCTGGGCCGAGTTCGCGCTGCAGATGAACGCGGCCTATTTGCTTCGCGGCAACGCCTATGCGGTGATCCTGCGCAATGCCAAGCAGCAGCCGGTGGCGTTGATCCCGGTCAATCCGGATTGCGTCACGCTGCTCGAAGCTGTTGACGGCTCGCTGTTCTACCAGGTCACGCGATCCGGTCTGTTCCAGATGGCGGCGTTGCGTGGTCAGCCGATCGCAATCCCGGAGGAGGACGTCTTCCACCTGCGCGGCATGTCCTTCAACATGCTGCTCGGCATCTCCATCATCAGCATCGCGCGGGACAGTCTCGGCCTCGCGATGGGGCTGGAGCAACAGGCCTCGCGCTTCATGAAGAACGGGGCGCGGCCGTCGGGTGTGCTGCAGTCGGATAAGACGCTGTCGGAGGCCGCGGCGAAGCGGCTGCGCACCCAGTGGGAAAATCTGCGGGCTGGCCTCGACAATGTCGGCCGCACCGCGATCCTCGAGGATGGCGTCAAATGGAATGCAATGCAGCTCTCGTCGGTGGATCTCGAGTTCATCGCGCAGCGCAATTTCAGCGTCGGAGAGATCGCCCGCTGGTACGACATGCCGCTCTATAAGCTGGGCGTGCCGCAGGAGATGGCCCGCATCAAGTTCGACGATGCCGATCAGGCCTACGTCAATACCACGATCATGCCGGACCTCGATCTGTGGGAACAGAAGTTCGTCCAGAAGTTCGACCTGGACGAGGAGGGGCTGACAGCGGACTTCGATGAGCGCCGGCTGCTCCGCGCCGCCGAGGCGACACGAGTCAACAACCAGCGTCTCAAAATCATGTCGGGAATTTCAACGCAAAATGAATGCCGCGCCGAGAACGGTGATCCGCCGCTGGAAGGCGGCGATGTGCTGCTAACGCCGGTGAACCTGGCGGCGTCGGGCTCCGATATGACAGGGAGCGCGCCGGATGGCGCGGGGCGCCCGTCGAACGGCACGGCGCCCGATCCCGGCGCGCCGAACGCGACGCCGAAGAAAGTCGTGCCGTACCTGGTCAAGGACCAGAGCACGGCTGTCCAGCATCTCCTTGCATCTCCGGAACCGCAGCAATGACGATCTACAAGGCATTGTCCGCGAACGTCGAGCCCGTCGGCGATCGTCAGGTGCGCGTGATCTGCTCGACCGGCGAGGAGGACCGCGCCGGCGACATCGTCGTCCAGGAGGGCGGTGATCTCACGGCTTATCGCGAGAATCCGGTCGTGCTCTGGGGCCATGACATCAGCAAGCCGGCGTTGGCCCGCGCGATCGAGATCGACGTCGTGGACGGCAAGCTGCAGTCACTGGTCGATTTCGGGCCGGAAGGCATCGATCCGCTGGCGGAGATGGTTCTCGCCAAGGTCAAGGCCCGCATTCTGAACGCGGTCTCGATCGGCTTCACGCCGCTGAAATCCGAGCCGCTCGATCCCGGCAATCCGAAGAAGGGACCGCAACGGTACACCATGTGGGAGCTTGGCGAATTCTCGTTCGTCAACGTTCCCGCCAACGCAGGAGCTCTCACGGTGGCACGCTCGAACTCGGCAGCATCGGCGCAGTGGAAGGTCGGTGCCTCGCGCAATCTCCCGGTCCTCGCCACCAAGGCCCAGACGCGCGACATCGCGGCGAAATCGATCCTGGATCATGCGGAATTCTCGGGCGATCACCCGAACTCGGCTTTCGCGCGCAAGGGTTTCCTGGTTTACGACGCGGCCGATGCGGAGAGCGACGGCGCCTATCGGATTCCGTTCGCCGATGTTGTCGACGGCCGGCTCAGCGTCACCGCCGCCGGTCTGGCGGAGGCGAAGGCACTGCTCGCAAAATCCGATCTCCCTGACGACGTCGCCGCGAAGGCGGCCGCGGTTCTCGATCATTATGAGGCAAAAATGAGCAAGACAGCCGAGACGGAAGGCGCGACGACGGTCACCAAGGATAGCAAGACCCCCGTGATCAAGAGCCTCTATGACGTCGCCTCGCTGGCCTACGCGCTTTCGAATCTCGGTTATCTGCAGTTCAGCGCTGCATGGGAAGCCGAGGCAGAGGGCGACGGCTCCGGCGTGCCGGCGATGCTTGCGGAGGCGTGCCGCCAGGTCGGCGATGCGCTCGTCGCGATGACCGCCGAGGAGGTCGGCGAGCTGCTGGCCCAGATGGTGCCTGAGAGCGACGATGCGGTCGCCAAGGGGCTCTGCACCAAGGATGCGAAGCCGCTGGTCAAGGCGCTCGCGATCGTCGAGGTCAAGGCCGGTGCGACCTTCTCCGCGGCCAACCGCAAGATCATCAAGGGCGTGCATGCAGCGCTGGTCGAACAGTGCTCCGCCCTCAACGACATGCTCGGCGATAGCGAGGACAGCTCGGCCGCCGATGACACTAGCGCGTCCGACAAGGACAAGTCGGCGGACGAGCTTCGACAGAAGCGCCTCCGCGAAGTCGATCAGTTGGCCATCACGCCCGTCTGATCGGTCCGTTCTCTGCCGGCGACATGTCGGTCCTGCCCATCATCACCGGCTCCTGGGCAAGGCCTCATTCACAGGATTTTTGACCATGAAACTTCGAATGTTCCATCTGGTGGCGTTCGCCGCCATCGTCGCGATCGCGACCGTCGCAGTGATCGGTTTCGACATCACCCCGCTCGCGCATGCTCACGGCGTCTCGCAGTTCGTCGCCGAAGCCGGCGCCGCGGCCCTGCAGGTCAAGATGACCGATCTGCTCAAGAAACGGAACGAGGCCTATGAGGCGTTCACCGCGATCGCCACCAAGGCGGATTTCAATCCGGCCACCGACCAGGCCGATTACGATGCCAAGAAGAAGGCCGTGACCGACCTCGATTCCGAGATCACGCGCGCCAAGGACGCGCAAGAGCTCGCAGCCAAGTCGGCGAAGCCCGTCGCCGGTCAGGAGCGGGAGACCGTCCCGGCCTCGGTCGAAACCGACAAGTACGTCAAGGAGAAGTCGTTGCTGCTCGGCGGCGTCGCCAAGATGATTGGCGTCGGTGGCGGCAACATCTTCGGTGCCCGTCAGGCCGCGACCGAGATCTATGGCGAGAGCCACCCGGTCACGCGCGCGCTCGTCACCTCGCAGGGTGCCTCCGGCGGCTTCCTGGTGCCGCCCGACGTCATGAACGAAGTGATCCCGTTGCTGCGCGCCAAGGCTATGGTGCGCAGCGCCGGCCCGCGCGTGATCCCCATGCCCCGCGGCACCATGACGCTTCCCGGCGCTGCTTCGGCAGCAACCGCCGGCTATGGTCCGGAGGGCGGTCGCATTTCGGCCTCGCAGCAGTCGCTCCGCTCCATCGTCGCCAGCTTCAAGAAGCTGACCGCCCTGGTGCCGGTGTCGAATGACATGATGCGCTATGCCGATCCGGCGATCGACGCCTTCGTGCGCGATGACCTGGTGCTGGTGATGGCGCTGGCCGAGGACAAGAACTTCATCCTGTCCGACGGCACTCAGGATACCCCGCGCGGCTTCCTGTCCTTCGCCAATGGTCACGTCGCGGCCAATGGCGGCACCGCCGGCGTCTGGAGCACCTCGGCCAACTCGGTCTTCGCGGTGAACGGCGCTGACCCGGCCAATGGCACCGGCGGCAACTTCATCACCTCGAACCAGACCTATACGCTCGCAACCGTTGCCGCGGAGCTGGGCGGGGCCGTCAACCGGCTCGACCAAGCCAACGTGCCGGAGAACAAGCGCGTCTGGTTCATGAATCCGCGCTCCTGGAACTATCTGAACAACGTCCAGAATTCGCTGGGCGTCTACGTCTACCGCGACGAGCTCAGCAAGGGCCTGCTGCTCGGCTATCCCGTCAAGAAGTCGACCCAGATCCTCACCACGTATTGGAATGCCGATGGCTCCAACAAGGATCTGTCCTTCGTCTTCCTGGTCGAGATGACCGAGGACATCCTCCTAGACTCGATGCAGCTCGAGCTCGCCGTGTCCCGGGAAGGCATGTACGTCGCCGCCGATGGCTCGACGCGCTCGGCATTCCAGAACGACGAGACGCTGATCCGCGCCATCGCCGAGCACGATCACCAGATGCGGCACCAGGCCTCGGTCGCCGTGATCCAGGCAGTGCGCTGGGCGCCGGCGATCTCCTGAGCGGCGCCCTAGGCACCGCTCTCCACGCGCCGGCGCAGCGCTTGGCCGCCGGCGCGTAAGTCTCCGCAACCTCATTCCCGAAGGGATCATCAGCAATGAACACGATTGTTCTCCAGCGCGACGTCGGCTCGCTCGGCGCGATGAAGCGCCTCACGGCGGCCGCCTCCGCGACCGCAGCCTCGACCGGCGATTCCACCACCACCACGGGCGCGACCATCGACCGTATGGGCTTCGGCGCCGGTTCTATGCCGAATACGCTGGCCGCCGCGGTCGCGTGGGAAGCGACGCTGGCCACCGGCAAGACCTTGTCGATCGGCTATGCCTGCCAGGACTCGGCCGACGGCAACAACTGGTCGGATTACCAGACCGGTACCTATGCCGCGGTCGCGACCGGTTCGACGGCCGCCTCGGCCCTGGCCGGTGAGTTCGAGGTCTCGGTCAACCTGACCTCTGCGCGCCGCTATGTGCGGTTCAACTTCGCCGAGGATCTCTCGGCGACCCAGACCGACACTTCCGCCGCCCGCGCTGTGGGCTTCTTTGCCGGCTTCGATCGCCTGCCGGCCTGATGAGCGCGACCTCTCAACCGGGCGGGCCGGCCACGGCCGTCTCGCCCGAGATCGCGGCGCGCCTCGAGCGTGCGCGTCAGCGCTCGGTCATGATCTGCACGCCGGTGGCCCGCAACCCGGTCTGGCAGTATACGGCATCGCTGGCCTCGACGCTGCTGTTCCTCAAGGAGCAGGGCATTCGCTGCACCTTCCAGTTCGTCGTCGGCGGCTCCGTCATTCACAAGGCCCGCAACGAACTCTGCGCTCACTTCCTGATGAGCGACTATACCGATCTGCTGTTCGTCGATGACGATATGGAATGGTCTCCGAACAGCGTGCTGCGCGTGCTGGCTTCCGACAAGCCTGTCATCGGCGCGGTGGGGCGCATGCGCGTCCAGAAGCCGAATTCCGATCCGGCCGTGTGGTGCTGGCGGCCGCTCCATCAGGCCAGGGCGCTCAACCAGGATGAGATGGGCGCGATTGAGGTGAAGGGCGTTGGCGCTGCCTTTCTGCTGATCAATCGCGGCGTGCTGTTCGAGATGGCGAAGCAGCGCCCGAGCTGGAAGCGCGCTGGCGCGCATGACTGGCCGCAGGAGCTGCGCGATCATTATTTCGAGTTCTTCCGGACCGGCGAGGAGGGCTCCGACGCCGAGATCGGGGAGGACTACCTCTTCTGCAATCGGTGGCGCGCGATGGGCGGTTCGGTCTGGGTCGACCCGACCATCGCGCTCGGCCACGTGGGTTCATTCAATTATCGCGGCTCGATCGAGGAGCTGCTCGCAGCGGCTCCGGAGGAGGGAAACAATGTCCATTCGTGATCTGCTCGAGGCCAAGGCCCATGCGCTCGCCGAAGAGATGGCGACCGCGCCGACTGTGCTGCATCTGCAGGCGGCCGCCCATCATCTGACCGTCGAGCTGCGGCGCGAGCTCGACACGTTGATTGCAGACTTTCGCCCCGCCGGCGCCGAAGTGAAGCGCGAGACGGCTCCGGCGCCTGCCGAGGCGCCGGCGGCAGAGGCTGCGCAAAGCGACGCCGCGGCGCCGCCGACCGCTGCCATCGAGCAGGCCGGGCCCGCTATCGTTGAACCCGCTGCCGCCGCGGAGGTCGCGTCGTGATCGGCGTCCGTTTCATCCGCGCTGTGCGTCCCTACGGGGCGGGCGACATAGCGATGTTGCCGGATGATGCCGCCCAGGCTGTTATCGACGCCGGCGATGCCGAGCTCGCCGAGCTGCCCAACGCCCCTCACGCCCATGAGGCCGGTTATCGCCCTGCCGTCACCAAGCCGCTTCAGCCGGCTTCCGCCGGCCGCCAGGGCTATCAGACCAAGAAGGGACGCTGAGCCATGGCCGATCCGTACAAGAACGCTGGCGGCGATCTGCAGAGCTTCGGCCGTCGAGGCAAGGTGATCACGCCTGGGGCCAGTGATCTCACCGACGTGGCGAAGGGAATTGTTGTGCTTGCAGCCGGTGATGCGACAGTCATTCCCGTCGACAATGCCGATGCCGGCACGCTCACCTTCACGGGTCTGTCGGCTGGCCAAATCATTCCCTTCCAGGTGCGCCGCGTGACCGCGGCGACCGCAACGCTTGCCACGATCGAGGGCTGAGACCCGTGCCGTCGCTAGGGTTGAAACTTTCACTCCCAGCCAGAGGCCTTGGGTTAGTGAACAACGTGCCGTCGTGGGTGCTGCGCTCCAGCGGCATCGCGGCGGCTGCCGATCTGGATTTCCAGAACGGTCAATATTACGGCGGCCAGCTCGCTTCGTTGCTGACATGCTCGCGGGCTTCTACAGGTTACGCGAAGAACAGCGGCGGTCTGCTTATCTCATTCGCGAACGACGCTCTTCGCATTACCGATCTTGGGCTCCTCATGGAGGAGAGCAGAACCAACGCGCTGGCGTGGAGCAATAATCCGCCGAATTGGAGTATTCCGCAGGTGGGCTGTTCCGCCGCCCAGAACGTAGTCGGACCGACAGGTACGGCGAACGAAGCGTGGACCATCACTCAGACCGGGGCGAACGCTTCGGACAGTCGATATCAGAACAACGCTGCGGTAACGAGCAGTTCGAACACCTACAGGATTTCATGCTTCGTCAAGAAGCAAGCCTCAGTGGCTGCATATCCCGCCTTAAAGGCTTTGTTCACGGGTGGGACGCAAGTTGATACAGGCATCGTCATTGATGTCGTCAATGGTGCGGCGACTGCACTGAACGGATCAGCCACCAACATTTCGGTTGAAGATTACGGAAGCTTCTGGCGGGCGTCGTTTTCTGTGGCCGATAATGCGACTGGTAACACGCTGCTCGCATATTCATTTTATCCGGCCTGGAACGCTAGCTACAGCATCACAAAAAACACGGTTAGCGGAGCAGCGAACGTCTTTGCGTTCGGGCAGCGGGAGCTTGGAGCGTTTACAACCTCTTACATCCCGACGACTTCATCGAGCGCGTCAAGGTCAGCTGATGTAATTAATGTCGCTGGCTCGCTGGCTTCTTTGCTCGCGAATTCTTCGAGCGGCTCGGCTTATGGCTCAGCCGCTGGGTTGCCTACGACCAGAACCGGCAACGCCGCGATCCTATCATCGTCGCCCGCGCTACCGTTGTTCATCAATGCGACCGGAACGGGCAAAGCAGCAACGTTTAACGGCACCAATTCCATCACGCTCGCCAACGCGAACACTTGGAGCGCGGGTGCAAAGGCAGTGCTCGGCTGGGATGGGTCTGGCCGGTCGATAGTCTCTACCGGCAATTCGCTGTTGAGTGATGCCAACACAATCGGCTTGGGCGCCAGCGTTTCTCTGGCTTCTGGCGGCAATGCGTTGAACGGATATCTGCGGAGACTGGCCGTCTGGTCGTCTCGCCTCTCTGACACAAACCTAACCGCGCTAGCAGCGTAAAGGACGAACCATGAAGCTTCATTTGATGCAATTCGACACTGAGCAGGCTGCAATCGACGACGGCTCGGTCGGCGCGTTCCATGCGCCTTACCAGAACGAATTTTTCCCCGGTGGATGGGACCAGAGCCGCACTTTCCCGAATACGTCGGTCTTTATCACTCAGGCACTCCAAGCCGGGTTCTGGATCATCATCGCGCTCGATGACAGCAACACGACGCTGGCGCAGCACTCCGGTTGCCGTCTCGCGTGGGACAACGAAAGCGCCGTGATCCTCGGCGGCACCTATACCGGCAACGATATGTCAGCGTTGTTCGTCTCGCCCGTGCCGGCCGGCGCGTACAATCCTTGGAACGGCGCTGCGCCGGAGTAGTCCACTCCCTCAGGGTTGGCGGCCGCTCCCTGGACGCTCCGCGACATCATCATCGCTGGCGGTTGACGACAAGGTACCAACCGATCGCCGCGACCGCTGCGACGGCCAAGGTTGGGATGAGCGGCTCTCCCTCCACGACCGCGAGAGTCGCGCCGGTTGCGATCAAAATCGCGACGGCCCAGAAGTCATCCATGGTTCTTGGCTGCCTTCTCTTGTCGATCGAGCTCGTGCTCGACGGCGTCACGGATGAACTGAGCCATGCCGCGATCGCCGACCAGCGCGCGTATGCGTTCGCGGAGATCTTCGGTGAGGCGCACGTTGGTAGGTTGAGCGCCGAGGGAAGGGCGGCCGACAGTCCTCTTCTTCGCCATGGTTGAGCAGCTCCATAAAATTGCAGCGAATCTGGCAAGCATCTATCTACCACGGTTAAGCAATAACGGCGCCGTTTATTGCGGTGATTTACGGCGCCGTTTATTGCTTTGCGGATGAAGCTGCGAAAGCTCATCCGCCGATATCAGAATGACCCGCTGTCGAGCTGGCACAAGCTGCGCTACGCTACCCGGCAGAACCATCGCAACCTTCTGCGCCAGATCGATCGCCGCTACGGCCATGTCCGGCTGAAGAAGATCAAGGGCCGCACGCTGCTGAAATGGCATGCGCAGTGGCTCGACGGTACCAAGTTCTCGGCGGCCCGCGCCTTCATCAAGAAGATCCGCGTTCTGTTCGGCTACGGGCTCACCATCCTCGAGGACAGGGAGTGTGCGCGTATCCGGCAGGTGATGACGGCGATGCGCTTTCCCGGCTCGCCCAGGCGCAAGCAGCGCATTACCTTGGAGCAAGCAAGCGCGATCATCCGTACGGCACATCGCGTGCGCGACGGCGCGGTGGCCTTGGCGCAGGCCTTCCAGTTTGAGCTGATGCTCCGGCAGAAGGATGTGATCGGCGAATGGATGCCGATCGACGAGGAGGGTGAGGGCTACGTTGTCGACGGTGACGAGACCTGGTCGCGCGGCCTGCTCTGGGAGGAGATCGACGACGACCTGGTGCTGCGTCATCGCACCAGCAAGACCGGCAAGATCGCCGTTTTCGACCTGAAGCTCGCCCCGCTGGTCCTGGCCGAGCTGAGGCGCAGGAACCGGCCGGAGTGCGGCCCGATCATCGTCTCGCCGGCGACAGGCCAGCCCTATCGGGCGCATCAATTCCGCCGCGCCTGGCGCGAGATCGCGCGCGATGCCGGCGTTCCCGACGACGTCTTCAACATGGACAGCCGCGCCGGCGCCATCAGCGAGGCCTTTGATGCGGAGGCGGATCCGGACTTCATCCGCACGGCCGCCACCCACAGCGAGCTCGCCACCACGCAAGGCTACAACCGCGGTGATGAGCTCGCCCGATCGCGCAAGGTGGCGCGAGCACGGATCCGGAAACGGCCGGCGACAACGCAGCGCCGCACAACAAGGGTAGGGGCCCGACGTCCCGCACAACGATCGCGCGGCGCCCTCGCGGCTGCCGCATGACAATGACGAGGCACGATGCCTTACAAGATTATCACGACGGTGCTGGCGTCGGCGAAGAGCTACGAATTCACCGATCTCGCAACGGTGAAGGCCGAGCTCGAGCTGACCGACGGCAAGTCGGACGCGCGGCTGAAGCGCTATATCAAGGCCGCCTCGGCCGCGGCCGCGCAATATTGCAACCGCCGCGGCTTTCAGATCGAGACCGTCCAGGACGCGATCTTTCCGCAAAAGGATCCGCATCTGCCCGGCTCGTTTGAGACGCTGCAGCTGTCGAGCTGGCCGATCGGCGCGATCGTGTCGCTCACCGAGAATGGCAACACGCTGGTCGTCGATATCGACTTCAGCGTCGACGCCGATGTCGGCCAACTGATCCGGCTCGACATGGCCGGCAACCGCTGCCTCTGGAACGCACTGCCGAAGGTCGCGCAGTTTACGGCTGGTTTCAGTGGCAGGGATGGCTTTGGTGGGATTCCCGCGGACATTGAGGACGCCGTCATCAAGATGGTGACACGGCGTTACCTGGCGCCGAAGGACCCGAACCTGATGCAGCAGACCGTCCCCGGGGTGCTCGAGCAGCGCTGGTGGATCGCGAGCAACAGCGAGACCGGCAACATGTCGCCTGACATTACCGACGTTCTCGACAATTACCGCGTGCCTGTGGTCGCCTGAAGGAGCTGATGATGGATAATGCCGGCACCTACGATCTCGCCGTCCTGGACTCCAGCGCCTTTCCGGCGAGCGGCATCCTCTCTGCGATCACGAGCCTCGATGGCATGTCGTCGGTCTCGCTCGAGGCCGTGTTCAAGCAGGGCTCGGGCGGCGCGACCTTGTCGGCGATCGTGATGACGAGTTTCGACGGCGGCCAGTCCTGGCGCCACATCGCCCGCTTCGATTTCACGACGTCATCGGCGACCAAGCTTGCCAACATCCAGGCGAGCGCCGCCAAGGCAGTGACGGCCTATGCCGATCTCGCCGCTGAAGGCGTCAATGACGGCATGCTGGGCGATCAGCTCGCGGTCAAGATCCTGACCAACGGCAGCTACAGCAACGCCTCGCTCTCGATCCGCGCCGCTGTCAGGTGACATGGACCGCCTGACGTTCTTCGTCGCCTCCAACCACCTCAAGGTCAGGCTGCAGCGCCTGGCCCTTCATCCCGATCTTTGGAAATACGGACAGGGGACCATCATGACGCCAACCTTCAAGGGTCTTGGCTCGGCGCTCGCCAAGCTGAAGCACGACCTCGATCTGCAGGCCGGGCCGCTGATGGCCGACATCGAGGACCTCGCCGGTACCGCGCCGCAGCTGTTGAAACAGGCGCAGGCGGAGGTTGCCCGAACCAAGCAGGCCGTCGCGGACATCAAGGACTTCGTCGACGGCCTCACCGGCAGCAACGGGGCGCCCCCTTTGGAAGACTCCTCGCGTTCGTCCGCAGCTTCGCCGGCTGAGGCGGCAGGCGGTAGCGCAGGCGGCGAGGCGCGCCTGACGGTCAACGGCGTTCAGGCGGGCTGATGTCCGGCCTTATCGCCGCCCTCGACCAGGCGCTGAAGGTTGGCAAGAGCGAATGGGTCTGGCTTCGTCGGCGCGTCGGGGAGGGACCGAACCAGACCTTCGTCCAGGTCAAATGCCTGGCGAGTGTCGACGCGATCGATTCCACGCAGAACCCGGCGGGCATTCGCCTGTCGGAATTCTCGATCATCATGTCGCCGACGCAGATCAATGAAGCGCAGTGGCCTGGTGGCTCGATTCCTGTGCCGCCGCCGTTCGATCTCGATCCGCGGATTCCCCGCGTGAATGATACCGATGATGTCATCATCCGTGGTCAGCAGCCGCGGGTGATAACCTTCTGTGATCCGAAGATCGTCGGCGGCGAGCTCGTCCGTCTCAATCTCAAGGTCGTTGCCTAAAGGCTATCCATGCTGACCGATCCGACCTCAGCAATCTGGGATGCCGTCAAGGCGCGTCTGCTCAGCGATCCCGATATCGCGTCGGTCTTTGCTGATCGTGTCTATGACAAGATCCAGAACACGCCGACCTTCCCTTATATTTCATTGGGCGAAGTGCAGGTCCTTCCCGAACTGGGCGAGGGGACCGACGCCGCGGAAGTGTTTCTGACCCTCAATAGCTGGACCCGTTTCACAGGCTCCGATGCCCTGCGGTCCGGCGGCAAGTACGTCATCGCTGCGTTGCACGATGAGGAGCTGCAGATCGAAGGCGGCGCAGTGCTGTCCATCCTGCTCGAGTCGTCTCGCACCATTCCGGATCCGGATGGGGTCACCAAGCACGGCGTTTACACCTTCCAGATCCTGACGGACGCCAATGTGCTCTGATTGCATCGGCCGAGAGTGAGGGTCGCCAAGGAGCTTTTGGCGGCTGCCGGCGGGCACAGCGTAGGGTCCGGGTCGCTCCGGTGCGCTGCTTCACTCTCGCCCAGTGCAATTTCGTGTCTCTCGCGTCCCTCTCTCAAACCCTGGAGTCTTCCATGACGTCTCTCAACACCATCGTGCGTGCCTCGATCGCGGCCGTGAACAAGAAAACCCTCGATGGCCGTGACGTCGTCGACCGCATGCCGGATGCCACCGACATCCAGCTCAGCAGCGGCACCGGCTACGGCAAGGCCGACATCGCGTTCATGGATACCCGCACGCTCGCGGCTTCGACCAGCGAGAATCTCGATCTCGCCGGCGTCCTCGTCGATGCCTTCGGCGCCACCATCAATGCCGCCAAGGTCAAGGCGATCATGATCGAAAACCCCGAGGCCTCGCTCTCGACCCTGACGGTCGGCGCTGCGGCTTCCAATACCTTCAACGGCCCGTTCTCCGGCGCCACCCACTCGGTCGACATCAAGCCGGGCGATCGCGTGCTGTTCGTCAGCCGCACCGGCTGGCCCGTGACCGCGGGCACCGGCGACATCCTCAAGGTCGCCAACGGCGCCGGCGGCAGCGTCAATTACAACGTCGAAATCATCGCCGCGTCGGCCTAGGCGGCTGCTGTTCCGTTGCGGCCCGGTTGATTGACGAAAGGAAAAATCGATGACGAAAGCGCAGACCAAAAAGTTTTCCGAGTTTCTCGTCCAAATCGAGACTTCGCCTGGCGTATTCTCGGCTCCTTGCGGCCTCAATTCGAGGGGGTGGAATCGGACCTCGAATGCGAATGAGACCAATGTGCCGGACTGCGACGATCCCGACGCACCATCCGATGTCGAGCGGGACATCGTTTCCAAGTCGAAATCCATTTCAGGTGCCGGCGTCGTCGCCGACGAGGATTTTGATATTTGGGACGAGTGGGAGGACTCCGGCGACAGCAAAAATATCAAGATCACGCTGGGGCTGCGGGTCTGGATTGGTCTGTACAAGTGCACCAAGCTCAACGTCACCGGGCAGCGCGGCAGCCGCGTGACATTCGATACGACGCTCGACAGCGATGGCCCGACGGTTCGTCAGTAATGGCTTCGCCCGACGACCAGCTGCAGGACTGGTTTTCGGGCCTGTCCTACAAGACCAAGCGGAAGCTCGCCGGCGATCTCAAGGACATCACCGGCAGCGCCGCCGTCCAGATCCAGGCTGCGGCGCCGGAGCTGTCTGGCAAGCTGAAGGGGACTGTCAAAGTCCGCCGCAAGCGCAACGATCTCGACCTCGAGATCACGGCAGGCGGGCCGGAGACCACCAAGGAGATCCGCGCGGGCTCCGGAGTTGAATACGATTACGCGCTCGCCGGCGAATACGGCACCGTCAACGAAGAGGCGCAGCCGTGGTTCTTTCCGACCTGGCGGCAGATTCAGGGCGATGTCCGACAGGAAATCGAGGATGCCGTCAATGACGCTATCGACAACGGTTAGGTGCGCGTGAGCTTGACGCGGAAATGACGGCGCACGGGCTGGCTTTCGATCAGGGCCTGGATCAGGATCGCGCCAGGCCCGGATACCCCATTGCGCTCCCATTTCCGCCAGGCTGCTCCGTCGTTGAGACCGACAAGGATGGCGGCCTCCGAGGCCGACAGCCCGAGGGATGAGCGAGCTGCTCGGACGGTTGCGGCGTCCAGTGTCGCACGCGGAGCATCGCTCATCAGATCATCCGCTTCGGGGCAACCAGTTCGCCCGCCTTGGCTTGGGCGATCAGCATTTGAAGCAAGGGTGTTGAACCATTCTTCGCGATCAGGGCTTCGAGCTTCGCGATCGTTTCGGCTTGCTGCTGCTTGGTCATCGGCTTGCTCCGTTCTGATGTCACTAAGGATAGGTGCAATGGACCTAGTTGTCAACATGCTTTCTCGAGAATTTCTGGAGATTTTTGCAAGATGAGCGCTCCGGGTACGCGCACCATCGCCTGGGCCAACGGCGAGGATCAATTCTGCTTGTCCAAAGTGGGGCTGATCTTCGACCTGGAGTCCAAATGCAATGCCGGCATCGCCACCATTCTGCGGCGGTTGGCGGAAAAGGAATTCTATCTCAACGACGTGCGGGAGACGATCCGTCTCGGCCTGATCGGCGGCGGCATGGCGTCAGACAAGGCGATGGCTGCAGTCAAGCATCACGTCGATCTCAATGAGAACGGCCTCGCGCCCTCCGTGCTGCTCGCTTACGCGATCATCGAGGCCGTACTGGTGGGCGTACCTGAGGATCCCTTGGGAAAAGCGGCGCCGGCGGCGGATCAGACAACGGCCGGCATCTCTTCCTCGACGACGGACGCCTCTGCCGCTCCGAAGTCATCGGCCTCGGAGCGGGCCTCGGATGGACGCCCCGCGAAACGGAAGACGTAGCGCTCTGGGAGATCGTTGCCGCGATCGAGGGCCACAATCGCGTGCATGGCGGCGAGGCCAAGATCGAGCCGATGAGCGACGACAGGTTCGATGAGCTTCTCGAAGACAATGGATTGCTGAACTGATGCCTGCGCCTGCCTTACGCATTCCCGTCTCGCTGAACATGGACGAGTTCGACAAGGGCGTCGAGCGTGCCAAGGTCGGCACGCGGCAGGCGACGCAGTTCGTGCTCAAGCAGTTCGCGGAGATGAACGCCTCGCTGGGCGGGCCCGCGGCAGCTGGCCTTTTCGCCGGCGTTGGCGCCTCGGTGCTGCAGCTGGTCGGCGTCTTCGGTGCCGTGGTGACGGCGGCCAAGCTCGTTGGCATGGCGATCGACGGTGTCCGCGGCGATCTCGCGGAGATGGTCAGGGTCGCAGAGGGCGCGCAGCGCACCGGCCTGACGCCGCAGTTTTTCCAGGCTTTCATTGCCGGCGCCAAGGGGGCCGAGGAGCAGGTCGAGACCTTCACTGCGGCGCTGGATAAGGCGTTCCAGGCAACCAAGCCGGTTCTCAATCCTGACTGGTCGGTCTGGGACCAGGGCATCACCAAGATCAGCTCGGTCGAGAAGGCGTTGACCGAGATGCGCGAGCTGTTCTCGACCAGCGACAAGTTTACGGCGCTCGATCTGTTCCGGCAGTCTGGAAGCCAGGATGATCGCATCCGTGCCGTCATTACCGGCATGAAAGAGCTGAACGCGATTGGGCAGCAGGTCGCGGCGCTTGACCTCGGTGAGAAGATGTTCGGCGCCAAGTTCGTCGACGGACTGCGTCAGGGCAAGACGACGATCGACGATATCGCCCGCACCATCGAGACCAAGCTGCAGGCCTCGGACATCATCTCCAATGCCAGTGCGATGCGGGCCAAGGAAATCGACGATCGGCTCAACGATGCCTGGAACACCATCACCAACAATTTGAAGCCGAGCTGGCAGGATCTCGATGGCATCGCGCTGAGGATCAAGGACACCTGGGCGTCAATCGTCGGCCTTATCGCTGAGGCCTCGGCCGCGGGCCCCCGGGCGCGTGACCGCGTGCAACAGCTGCAAGATCAGGCGGATTCTGTTGCCTCCCAATTCGATAATCCCGAAAGTGCCGTCTTCGTCAATCCGAACCTGTTGCGTCAGCGGCGCCGGATGCTCGCTGCACGCGGCCAGCCTTTCTCGGCTGCGCCGCCCGGCATGTTTTCCGAGTTTACCGATTTTCCCGGCATTCCGAAGGACGAGGAGGCCTATCCGCGCGCCCCCAATGGCGCGGCGCTTATGCCGCGGCCCCGTCCATCTGACGCGCCCAAGCCACCAGAGGCGCGCGAGGAGCAGCGCGACCAGTTCGATGTGTCGATCGACAGCATCAACAAGCATATCGCCACGCTGAATGCCGATACGGCTGCGATGTTTCAAAACAATGCGACCCGCGCGCAGCTGCGCGCCGAATTCCAGGCGCTGACCGCGATTATGCGCGACGAGGGCGAGGTTACCCAGGAGCAGATCGACAAATACCAGAAGCTTCGTCAGTCGATGTCGGCGCAGCAGGCGCTGGAGGCGTCCGGCATTCAGCTCACCAAAGAGCACTCCGAGGCGTTTCTTGCGGCGTCTCGCAACATCAAGCAGGCTGCTGAGCAGCACGATTCTGCCGCGACCAGCCTTCAGAAGCTCAACAGTGCCTCTGCGACGATCGGCAGCGCGCTTGAGACGGCGTTCGCCGATGCGGTGGTCGAGGGCAAGAACCTGAATGACGTCCTCTCCAGCCTCCTCAAGACTCTGGAAAAGGCAGCGATCAACTCGCTGTTCGCATCGTTCTTCAATGCGCCGGCTTCCGGCGGACTGTCGCCGTTCGCGTCGTTTATCAAGGGCATCATTCCCGGCTTCGCCGAGGGCACCGATTCCGCGCCCGGCGGCCTCGCCTGGGTCGGCGAGCGCGGGCCGGAGTTGATGAATGTGCCCAAGGGGGCGCAGATCCTGCCGGCGGACATCTCGCGGCAGGTGGCTTCTGGCGGCGGCGCCATCCAGTACATCTTCCATGTCGCCGGCGACGTGTCGCCAGGCACCATCGATCAATTGAAGGCGGCCGTGATCGCCGCGCATCGCAAAGTCGATAGCGTCTCGCGCGTCATGGTGTCGTCGCAGCGCATGCAGGCGACGGGGGTGAGCTGATGGCGCTGGTGCCGGAATTCCCGCGCGCGCTGCTGCGGGAAAAGAGCCATGCCTGGAATTTGGCCGGCGCCGCGGTCGCCGGCGGCCAAACCGCGTTTGGGTTGTCGACCCTGGTTCGCTCCGATGGTGGCGGCTTCTGGGTCTGCAATATGTCCGACGTCTCGCTGTCGGGCCGCAATGGGTCGGCCGATCGCGGTCGCGACCGGCAGAAGCTGTCGACCCTGCTTTGGCGCGCCGTGCGGCAGATCGCCGATGGCGGCGTTAATCAGCTCATCGTGCCGCGCAATGATGCGCTGTTCCGACCTTGGCCGGATGGCGTGGCACCGGACGCCGGCACCGACATCACGCACGACGACGGCAGCCTGTTCGATGATGGTGTCGGCTATTATTCCCCGACGATCGACATCACGTGTGTGGGGGCGACGCTGCGTGCGACCTCGCTCGACATCAGCGTCGTTCGCGCCGGCGCGCTGATGGGCGGCGAAGCGTTCTCGATCGAGCATCCGACCTATGGCTGGCGCATGTATGAGATCGCGACCGTCGAGATGGATACTGAGACGAGCGGCACCATCACGTTCAACCCGCCGCTGCGCGAAGCGGTGACCGACGGCACCCAGCTCGAATTTGACCGGCCGCGCTGCATGATGCGCCTGGTCAGTCCCGGTGCCATGAACCTCACGGTGCAGCCCTGGACGTTCAATCCGGCCAGCGTCGATTTCGTCGAGGATCTGCGCACGGTGCCGGCATGACCTTGAACGATGCGGAGCTGGCCGCGCTCGCAAGCGGCGTCGTGCGCTTCGGTGATCTGTTCCGGCTCGAGACTGATCCCGTGGTGCGGCTGTGGCTGGGCGTCGGCGATCTCGCCGTCGAGGCCAACGTGCTGGACGTGTCGGGCGGCACCTATCTCGGCCTCGGCGATGTTGGCGAATTGCCGGAGATCGACGTCATGATCAACGGAGCGGCCAGCCGTGTCGAGTTCACGATGTCCGGCGTCTCCGGCACCGTCGCGGCGAAGGCTGCCGCGCATGACACCGACAGCGTCAAGGGCAAGCGGACCTCGCTGGGTTTTGTGATCTTCGACCAGGGCTGGCAGATGCTGGGGCCGCCGCGCTGGTATGCGCATTATCGCGCCGATTATCTCAGCGTCGATCGGCAGCCGGTGACAGATCTCGATAGCAAGACGGTGCTGATGCGTAGCATCCGGTTGTCCTGCGGCTCGCTGATGACGACGAGGCGACGGCCGGCGCGCAGCTATTTTTCCGATGCCGACCAGCAGGCGCGCCATCCTGGCGACATGTTCTGCTCGCTGGTGCCGAAATACGCCAACGGCTTTTCCAAGCAATGGCCGGTGTTCTCGTGACAAGCCTTGGGCATTATCTCGCCGGCGTGACGCGGCGGCGCTGGGGCTATGGCAGCCTCGATTGTTGCACCTTCATGGCCGACTGGCTGATGGCGCGGGGGCTGCCTGACGCGATGGCCGATCGCCGCGGCACCTATGCGAGCCGCCGCGAGTATCGCGCGGCCATCCGCAGCGAAGGTGGTATCGTCGCCTCCTGCCGCGCGCGCTTTGCGCGGCTCGGCCTGGTCGAGACGGCGCAGCCCGGCCATGGCGACGTCGCCCTGGTGCTGGCGCCGTTCGCGGTTCGTCGTGACGGCCGGGTGGTCTCTGCGCCGGTCGGGGCGATCTGTCTCGGTCGCGGCGCGCGCGCCGTGGTCACGCCGGACAAGGGGCTGGTGATCTATCCGCTCGCCACGGTCGCCGCATGGCGCGTCGCTGGCGTTGCCGATGACCTTGGGGGCAGCAGCCATGGCTGAGACCATTGGTCTCCTCATACTCGAAGCTGCCGGCGCGACCGCTTCTGTGACCGGTTTCGGCTCAGCGGCAATCACGATCTCGGTTGCCGGGGCCACCATCAGCGCTGCATCTGTGGTCGGCGCGGCGGCGATCACGGCGGCTGCGATCGGATTGCAGTACGCTCTGGCGCCATCGCCGAGTGTGCCGAAGCCGGAGAGTGGCTCGCAGGCGATCAGGCAATCGGCGCCGCCGCGGATTCGCGGTTATTGGATCAATCGCCTCGCCGGCAGCTATATGATGTTCGAGGCCGGCGGCCCGCTGCCGAACACCTCCTATGACGTGATCGCGTTCCATCACGGCAAGATCGACACCGTTCTCGGCCTGTATCTGAGCGATGACGAGGTGACGACCGCCATCAGCCTGGATCATTTTGGCACTATCCTGGCGGTTCAGCCGACGCCTGACGGCTATTACGGCAGTCAGGTCAATGTGGAGCTCTGGCAGGGCATCGATCCACAGCCGGCCTCGACCTTCCTAACAGGCGATAGCGCGATCAACTCCCTTTGGACGTCGGCTTTCCATGGCCACGGCATCGCCTACCTGGTGATGAAGTGTACGGGGACGACAGATCCGGCGGCCTTTACCAAGAAGTTTCCACGCAATAAGCCGGAAGCCTCGGTCGTCGCCCGCTGCTCGCCGGTCTGGGATCCGCGCGATGGCGCGCAATCGCGATCCAATCCCGCGACCTGGACTACGTCGCCGAATCCGGTGCTGCACCTGATCGATTATCTGACTGGCGATCCTCTCAATACGGGCGGTCCCGGTCTCGACTACGACACGGCGATCGCGCCGGTGCTGACCGACTGGATGGCCGAGGCCGAGCTCTGCGACGCTCTGGTCGACGACGATCCTCGCTATCAATGCGCCGGCTGGTATCGGCTCGACAACAATCCGGAGGATGTCGTCGGCAAGCTGCTGTCGACCTGCGACGGCTGGCTGTCCGAGAACGGTGACGGCACGCTGTCGCTGGTGACGGGCTATTACCGTGCGCCGGACGACCCGCCGCTGACGGGTGAGCACATTGTCGGCGCCTCGGTTGATTACGGCATCGCCGACGAGAGCGTCATCAATCAGCTCACCATCACCATCACGGATCCCAACAACAAATATGTTTCGCTGCAGCTCCAGCCCTACGCGGATGAGGCGTCGGTTGCGATCTACGGTGTACGCGACCAGCCGCTTGATCTGACCTGGGTGCAATGGCCGGCACAGGCCGGGCGCCTGGCACGGCGCGCGATGCTGCGGGTCAATCCGGCGATGCAAGGCTCGTTGATCACCACGCTGTACGGCTTCCGCTATCTCGGCAAGCGCTGGACCAGGGTGCAATACCCTGAAATTGCCGGCCTCGAGGATGCGGTGATTGAGATCCAATCGGCCAAGATCCAGCGCTCGGCCGGCCAGATCGTGTTTGGCTGGAAGCTGGTCGATCCCGACGCGCTGCTCGCGCTGCAGTGATTTTCTAGGAACCGTTAATAGAGGTTGAGCGATGGGGCTTTTGCATACGGCTGCAGAGATTTGGCGCAGATACGTCACTGCCGGCGTGCCGGCGTCCGGCGAATATCGGCCTGAAAAGGCTGAGATCATCGCCTGGGGCACCTTCCTGGAGACGATGATCGGCGCCGGCGTGCCGGGACTTGCCTATGCGACGCTCGCGACGCTGGCGGCGGATCTCGCGCATGGCGCCAATTCGACTGCCGTTGTCTATAACGACGCGACCGCGGCTAACAACGGCTGGTATGTCAAGTCCGGCGCCTCCGGCGTAGGCTCGTGGTCGCGCATCGGCGATCTGCCCAACGTCATCGTGCCGCTTACGGTGACCGGCGGGACGGCGAACGCGCTCGTTGCGACGGGGCCGGAGACGCCGCAGCAGCCGGGGCGCAAGCTGTTCCTGCTCACGCCGACGGCCAACAACACCGGCGCGACCACGCTGGATTATAACAACCAGGGCGCACTACCGGTCCGTTCGGCCTTCGGCACCGCCCTGATCGGCGGCGAGCTCCTCATCAATTCGCCGATCCTGCTGCTCGGCGCCTCGGATCATTTCACGCTGCTGCTGTCGACCAATGTCGATGCTTCCGGCATTCTCGCCTCGGCGCAGGCGGCGCAGACGGCGGCGGCGAGTTCGGCGACCGCAGCCGCCAACAGTGCGACCCTTGCGCAAGGCTACGCGGCCGCGGCAAGCCCGATCACGCGGCCCGCCTATGGTCCTGTGGCCTCGCCGTGGCCGTATTTCATCGGCGACAGCCTGTTCACCAATGCTCATGCCTCGCCTGCGCTGCCGGCGCTGATCCAGACGGCCAAGGGCTGGGGAACGATCGTTTCCAACGCCGTGTCCGGCGCAACGGTCGCCGATCAGGCGTCGATCTACGGCTGGCAGCGTTCGCCCTCGATCGCCAACCCGTCCTTCGTCTGGCTCCTAACCAACGATTGTATCTTGGACGGAAGCGATAATCGCAAGACCGAGCAGACCTCGCTGGAGGGCTTGCGGGCGCTGCTATGTCATCTCGCCATCCCGACCTCCAAGCGCGTTACCGGCCAGGCGATGAGCGTTTCCGCCGGCACCTGGTCGAATATAGGCAGCTCGCTCGATCCGGGCGGAACGACGACGACCACCAACGGCGCCGTCAAGCGCGCGACGGTGTTCGGCCGGCATGTCGTGGTCGCCGGCTGGGCCAATCTGAGCTCCAATGGCATCGGCGCCGTGACCATCGGCAACGCCAACCACTCGGCGCCGATCATCGAGAACACCATCTCCTTCAAGCGCTCGGCGATCCTGACCAATTCGCCCGGCGGCACCCCGACGCAGACCATCCCATTCGTCCGGATCTACAAGAACGTTGGGATTGACGACAATTCCAAACTGGAGGTCTCGGTCGCAAACCTCGCCGCCACCGGCGCCGGCAACGACATCTTCATCAGCTATGTGGCCGGCCTGTCCGGCGCGCAGGATGAGGCGATGCCGCTGGTGAACGTGTTCAACCTGCACCATTTCACGGTGGCGGGCGAGACGGCGCAGGGTACCAATGCGGCGCGGCGCGATCGTCTCAATGTCGGCATTGCCAACATCATGGATGAGCTGGTCGGGCTCGGCCTTTGGGTGGTGCCGGTCGACGCCAAGAGCGTGCTGTGGGACACGTCATTGCTGGATACCGATGGTGTGCACCCGATCAATTCCGGGAACGCGGCGCTGTCGACCGAAGCGGTTGCCGCGCTCGACAGTGCGCAGAGCTATTACAAAAAGCGGCTGTCGCAGCGAAGCGCGTCGGATGTGATCGACACGGTCGGATCCAACGTGTTCCGGAGTGGCGCGATGGTGTTCGAGGAATTCCGTCGCGTCGCGCGACCGGCGAATGCGGTGGGGTCCGGGTTTGCGGCGCATAACAACGGGACCAATCAGGGCGTTGCCGCGTCGACCCTGACCACGCTTTCGTTTGCGACCGAGGTCTTCGATATTGCCGGCGACTACGCCTCGAGCACCTGGACGCCCGGCGCCCGCAAAATACAGATTCGCGCGGCGGCGACATTCCAGGCGACGGCCGATCAGGCGCGATACGAACTGTGGGTCTATAGGAATGGCGTCGCGCTGTACCGCCTGGATGCCAAGCACGCTTCGGGCACCGGCGAACTGCAGGTCGGCGGCGTAATGTTCGATGTGGCCGATGAGGGCGACACCTACACTATCCGCGCGTACCAGACCTCTGGCGGTGCCGCCACCGTCGATGGGCAGAGCACCAAGACCTATTTCATGGGGATCAGCGCGCACTGAGCTGCGCCGGTCCTTTAGAAAAAGTGAACTCGTCCCGTCGCTTCGCCGTAGCCGATCATGGTTGCGGCCAGCGCAGCGAGGCCGCCCACGACGAATAGCCAGCTCTTAACGGCTTGCTGAACCTCCTCCTCAGTCGGTGCCGGCTCGTTCGGGTCGGGAGGCGTTTCCATTGAGGACATGGTGCGGGTCGGCCTTCTTTACATCGCCGGCGTCTGTCGGCGTGCGTGTCTTATCGGCGCAACCATTCCGAGAATCAACCGCAAATTGGGGTGAGAGCTCTAGGGCCCACTCAAATGAGGGGGGCTCGGGGGTGGGCCTGCCAGCCGAAAACGTCTCCACAGCGACAAAGGACTGTCCACATGCTCGACCTGCATGGCATTTCGCGTGCCGCGTTCGATCTCGTCATTGCGTCCGAGGTGACGAGCCAGACCGTCTATGAGCGGAAATACCGCCGCGTGCTCGAGCATCCGAGCGATGAGAGCGGGCCGACCGGCGGCATCGGCTACGATTTCGGCACGCAAACGCGGGCGCAGATCGCGGCCGATTGGGGCGACAAGGTTTCGGCCGCCATGCTCAAGATCCTGTGTGGGGCCGCTGGCCTGCGCGGCGAAAAGGCCGAGGCGTATTCGCGCAAGACCCGCGGGCTGGTCGACATCCCCTGGGACGTCGCGCTCGACGTCTTCTGCAATCACGACCTGCCGCGCTATCTGTCGATCCTGGAGCGCTATTGTCCGGGTGCTTCGCTGCTCGGGCCGGACTGCAAGGGCGTGTTGTGGTCAATCGCCTTTAATCGCGACGCCTCCGGCTTCGCCAAGGCTGGGCCGCGCTATGCCGAAATGCGCGAGATCCGCGCCTGTGTTGCCAAGGGCGAGCTGGTGCGCATCCCCGGTCTGATCCGCTCGATGCAGCGGCTCTGGCCCAAGACCTCCGGCCTCTACGCGCGGCGCGAGGCCGAGGCGCGGCTGTTCGAGAGGGGGCTTGCCGAGTGCCATCCGGAGGCGCACGCCAAGCTCGATGCTACGCCGCCGGCGCCGGATCCCGACGTTGTGGTGCAGGTCCAGACGCGATTGCGCGAGCTCGGCTATTACGACGCCGGCGCCGTCGACGGCCAGCTGGTGCCAAAGGGGCGGACCGAGGCGGCGATCCTGGCGTTCCGGCATGAGCATGGCCTCCCGCTGGTGCCTGCGATCGACGACGAGCTGCTCGCCGCGCTCGCCCGCGCTGAGCCGCGCCAGGTCTCCGAGGTCCGGAGTAGCGCAACCGCGCAGGATCTGCGCGAGCAGGGCTCCGAGACGATTGCCATCACCGACCAGGCCAAGGGATGGGCGGGTAAGATCTTCGGCAGCAGCTCCGGCCTCGGCGTCGGTGGCGTCCTGGCCTGGATCACCGACAAAGCGACCGCCGTCTCCGGCGCGAAGGACGCGGTCGGCGGGCTCGGTCTGTCGCCGCAGCTAATCGCTTGGCTGTTGGCTGCCGTCGTTGTGCTCGCGATCGTCGCCGGCCTCGGCGTGCTGATCTGGTTTGTCGCGCACAAGATCGAGGCGAAGCGCGTCGCCGACTATCGCACGGGCAAGAACACATGAGCGCCATCCTCGCTGCGATCGTGCAGCTCGCCGGGCTTGCCGGCGTCAAGCTGTCGCCATTCAAGGCCGGCGCACTGGTCGCCGGCATCATCGCACTCGCGATCGGCATCAGCGCCGTCGCCGCCGGCGTGCATCTCTACAACGCAGGTTATGCGGCCGCGGACGGCGCCTGGCGCGAGAAGGCGCTCGAGTCGCAGCTCGCGGCCATGCGGGCCGATCGCGACGCGGCGCGAGTTGCGGCTGCCGATGCGGCGCTCCGCGCCGTGGCGATCACTCAACGGGCGGACCAGGAGAGGGCGGGGACCGATGCCTATGTCGACGAATTGCAGAAACAGAACGCCGCACTTGCGGCGGCCGGCAAGCCTAACGCTTGCGGCCTTACTTGCGATGATCTGCGCGGGATGCGCATCCAATCCGCTGCCTGCGCACCTCAGTCGCGAGCTGCCGCCGGCGCCGGCGCAGATCTTCGCGCCCGTTGGCGATCCCTCCGCAAAATTCCGTGACGATGCGCGGGAGCGCCTGGCGCGCACGCGCGATGCGCTGAAAGAGGCGAACGACCGGCTCGAGGCCGGTCGCGCCTGGTACGACGCGGTTCGGAAATCCTACGGCGAGGAGGCGAAGTGAGCGACGCTGTGACATGGGGCGCCGTCGCGGTCGCGATCGGGTCGCTGATTTCGATCGTGACATTCTGGACGCGTTACTCGGATCGGCTGACGGCAGCAAAAGCCAAGGCCGACGAGGCAATCAAGGAGGCCGACGAGGCCAAGCAGGTTGCGGCCGCGGCGAATGCGCGGGCCGAGGCGCTCGCTGGAAAGCTCTACCAGGTCGAGATCTGGGCGCGCGACGAATTCGTCCGCAAGTCGAGCTTTGAGACGGTCGTGTCGCGCGTCGAGCGCGGCTTTGCCGATCTCAAGTCGGAGATCTCGATCCGGCTCGACAAGATGTCCGACAAGATGGACCACATGGGGCAGAAGTCATGAAGCTCGAGCCGCAGATCCTGCGTCACGGGCTCGAGGCCGCAGCGCTCGGCGCCGCCGCGATCGAGATCCTGATCGGCATGGCCGTCATCGTTGCGCTGTGCACGGCGATGGCGGCGCTGTCCGAACTGCGTCGCGGCATCTCGGCCGCGGTCGGCTGGCTCGCGCTCGGGCTGGTCGGCGCTGTCCTGGCCGCGGCCTTTGCTGTGCACGCGGCAATGCCGGCCGGCGCCTGCGAGCGGCGCTTCGTCGGCGTCGCGTCCTACTATTCCAACGGCGAGAGCGGCAGCCGCACGGCCTCCGGCGCGCGCTTCAACGATGCGTTGCCGACCGCGGCGCATCGCTGCCTGCCGTTCGGCACCCGGCTGCGCGTCAGCCGGGCGGGGCGCTCCGTCATCGTCACCGTGAACGATCGCGGCCCGTTCATTCGCGGCCGCGTGCTCGACCTGGCGCGGGCGCCGGCGGCGCAGCTCGGCCTGCTCGGCGCCGGCGTCGCGCAGGTTGAGGCCGAGGTCGTCGACTAGAGATCCGCGCCGGGCGGTTTCCCGGCATTTGTGCAATCAGCTACGGAGGACTCGAGTGAGTTATTCATTCCAGGTGACGGCGCCGACGAAGGCGGCCGCGAAAGAGGCTGTCGCAGCCAAATTCGACGAGATCGTTGCGAGCCAAGCAATTCATGCCCGCGACAAGGCTGCGGCCCTCGCCAACGCCAATGCTGCGATCGATCTGCTCGTCGACGATGCCGCGAGCCACGTTGCGGTGTCCTGCAGCGGCTATGTGGGTTGGCGTGAGGTTCTTCGCGACGATGCCGGCAACGATCTGCATTCGGCATCGGTGTCCGCCAGTGCCAGCCTTGTGGCGCCGCCTGCGATCTGAGTTCGTCCGCGAGGCCTCCCGCGGGCGATGATCGCCTGATCGAATGTCCCCTCGACGGGTGATCCAGGCCCGGCTCGGATGTCCTCCGACGCCGGGCCTTTTCATTTGAACTCGCGGCTCATCGTCGGATGCGTAGCGCTCGCACCAACTACGCCCCTTTCGCGCTGATCTTGTCGAGCGCGTTAGCGAGCGTGGTTAGAAACACTTTGCGGCGCCAATCGTCACTCAAGTCTCTTGAGGTCTCCTCCGCGAGCGGATCATCGGTCGGCATCTGCCATTCCCCAAGGCTGGCGACGTAGCGCGTCAAGGCTATGGCCCCTGCCATTGTCGTCGGTTCACACCTGATCAGCGACGCCCCGCATGCCTTAAGATCCTCCGCTCTCGCGCTAGAAACCGTGTCGGCGGCCTCGAATTCGGGGCCGTTCACGAGCTTGCCCGAAACGGCCATCGCGGCGGCAAGTCGTGCTGAAAATTCACGGTGGCGTTCGATAGCCGAAAAAATTGGATCCGCATCGGCTTGCTCGGTCATCGCTAGTTCTCCTGTACCGTTGGTTTGATGTCTGAGTAATCCGAACCAGCTTACGTGCCTTGAGGCTCGGCCTCGAGGTCGGAATTCTGGTGGGCGACCCAGTTGCGCCCCTGCGTCTGGCGCCAGCCGTGATCCTGGTTCATCAGGCGGTCGAAGCTCCCGAGCGAGGGCTCGTCCTCATCGCCGGAGAGCTCGTCGTCAACGTTGGGTTCGCGCCCGTCGTGCTCGTCCTCGCGATCGTCGCGCGGGCCTTTGGCCCAGCCAACTTGCGCGCCGTCATTGGCCGCGCCGAGCCAGGGCTCGGCATCGCCGGCGTCTTCCAGATCGTCGCTCTCCTCGAGATCGGCATCGCCATCGAGATCGTCGACGAAGCTGATCAGCTGCTCGATCGCGGCCGCCGCCGATTCACGCAAGTGCCGCGCGGTGCGAGGTTTCGATGATGGCCGATTTGAACGTGAACGCATGCTACCCCCGGTCAATTGCCAGACTTCTAAATGCACGGTCTGGAGACATCATCCAAGCATCACAACCTGAGTTTTCCTAGCGCCTTGGTGTTCATTTTGGACACCTTGAAAGCGCGGAAAATCGGCGTCGCTCCACCCACAAACGCAGCCTTTCGACGCCGGATTCATGCCTCTAGCGCAGCCGGCCTGAGGTGGTGCGCACCAGCTTGATCAGGCCCGCATGCTCGCTGCGGGCGAGCTGCGCGAGGCGCTTTTGCGGAGTGCGATAGGCGGTGCCGACGCGCTCGACCGAGCCGCCGCGGGACAGAATGCGCAGGCGCCGGATCACCGTGGGTCTTGGCATGCCGACATAGGCGGCGAGCTTGCTGGCCGTGAGCGGGCGCCCCTCGATGGTGCCGAGGAACACGGCTGCGGCAATCAGCAGCAGGACGGTGCGCGATCCGAACTCCTGCTGCCTGTCGGGTGCGACAGCCTTGTGCAAGGCGGGCGTCATCTCCACCCACATCCGGGTGACATGGTAGATTTTGGACAGTGGTTGCGGCGGTCGCAGGGCACGCCTCCCTGCCGCTGGCTGGCTTATGCCGGACGCACGCCGCCGCGCGCGAGCCGAGATCGTATCAGATTGGAGAGTGGTTAAAAGAGTATTAAAGCTGACGGATCAGATCGCTGATCTGCACCGCGAGGCTTACTGACGCTGGAAAGATAGCCGTGGAAGCCTGAATGCGAATTAATCAGGATGGTCAGCGTTTGTGCCAGGGCCGCGGCCGGTCCCCCTCGATCGCGCGGGCTTCCCGGATCTGGGCGTAGCTGACCTCGGCTTGCAGCTCGGTCCAAGCCGCGCGGAACTGCGCCTTGGCTGCCTCCAGGCTGCCGGCGCGGCCGCGGTGATGGCTGCGCTGGGGAACGTTGGGCAGGAAGCAGGTCCACGACCAGGCGTGATGGCCCCCGACGTCGATGGTCTTTTGGATGCGGCCGATGGAAAGATCGTCCCAGATCACGATGTAATCGTCGGGTGCGGTCTCGCCGCCGACGCGGGTGGGGCGAAGGGTGAGGTCGTTGTCGGGCATGGGTCTGGTTTATGCCGCGAGAACGCCCCCGGAACAACTGATCCTGTTTGTGTGCCTGTCGAAACCGTTCTCGTTCGCCGTCTGTGCCGACTTTGCCGACCCATCGAATTGGCGGAAAACCCTATAAAACAAGGTAATCTCTGGTGCCGGCTGAGGGGATTGAACCCCCGACCTTCGGTTTACAAAACCGAAGGGGTCTCCACGATCGCAATTGCAAAAGTCGCTGTCTCACAACGGCTTTCTGTGTTTTTAGGCCTTGAGAACCGCAGGCCCAGTTCCTGAATTTGATCCTGTTTCGGTGCGGCCGAGCATGACGCGCTGCTTCTCCTCGGGCGTCAGATAGGCGAGGTACATCTCGGTTGTTTTGACCGATGTGTGGCCCAGTCGCTGCTGTAAAACATAGATGGATCGGCCGCTTTTAAGCCACAGCACGGCGTGCAAATGCCGGAGATCGTGGAACGGGAAGGGGCGGAAATCCTGTTCCTGTTTTTGGGCCTGTTGGGCGACGCGATCGACGAGGCGATCGAAGTTGAGCTGGGAATAGCGCTCTGCGGGCTGCTGGCCGCGCCTGGAGCGTTTCTTTGCCTCCCGGCGGTGCCAGAACAGGGCCTTGGTTTCGATCGACGCCGGCAGCTTCGACAGGACGTCCCAGCCATAGTCCTCGCCGCCATCGACGAGATCGATGACGCGTAGCTTGTTGCGCTTGCCGATAAGCGTGAGCTGCTTCCGGGGGCGGTCCAGGTGGGCCCGATCAGCCTTCTTGATCTCGTCGTAGCGGGCGCCGGTCTTGACGGCGGCGGTGATGAAGGCACCCTTGAGGCCCGGCGCCGCATCAATCACCATCTGGACGTGGCGGATGTCCGGCAGCACGATCGGATCGCGGCGCTCCTTCAGGCGCGATTTGCGCCGGCCGCCGGGCTTGAGCCATGCGATGACGGGATTGTCGTCGCGCCATCCTTCGTCGATGCAGAAATCCATGACCGAGGAGAGTGCGGTCAGATCCCGTTTGATGGTCGCGATGGTGGCGATGATGGGGTGCTTCTTACCGGCCGGCACCATGGCCGTTTCGCGACGCCATTTCACGATGTCGCCGATCAGGTCCCGGGTGACCTCGTCGAGATAGAGTCCTTCGAGCTTGGGCGCCAGCACGCCCAGCGAGCTCATGTAGCGGGTGAAGGTCTTGCCGCTGACCTGCTCGACCTGGAAGGCGGCCCATGCGTCCATAGCCTCGGCGAGGGTGCGGCGGGCGTCGCCGTAGCGGAAGATCGCTACCTGGCGCTCACGCTCCGCGCGGCGGCGATCTTTCGCCACTTCTGGATCGTCTGTGCGTAATGACCACTTGACGTCGTTCCCGCCGACCTGAATCCGGCCGTAGAGGGTATCGCCGCGCCAGAAACAACCTTTTGGAGCTTTCCGGCCTCGCTTGCCCTTTGGCATATTTCGGTCTCACGCGCCTGATTGTACTGGTCGAGCAGGGCGGCATCGAAGGTCCAGATGCCGCGTGGTTTGGCCGCGCCTGGGATCTCCCCCCGGGCGGCCATGTCGCGCACTGTACGGGGCTCCAGCCCAAGGATCGAGACGGCCTGGGCGATTTTTACCCGTTTTCTTGGGAGATCCGGGCGGCTCATGTGGCTGCCCTCGGCGCCCTGCACGTCTCGGCCTGGGCCGCCCCGCAGGCCATGCAGCTACCGTCCAGGTCGACCTCATTGGTCGCGCAGCGCCGCGGCGGGCTGTCGTCGTCGGCAGTGCCGCGCTCGATGGCGTGGATGCGGCCGAACATGCGGGCCACGATCGCTGCGCAATCGTCCAGGTCGATGTGGTGCACTCCGCGGGCGATGAGATCGCGCTGCAGGGCTCCGGCCATAATGATGCCGATGGCGCTCATTGCTGCTTGCTCCGTTCTGCGATCGCGACCAGCACGACTGCCCGCATCGCGACCAGGTCGCCGCGCTGTGCGTAGAGCCACAGCGGATCATCGGTCATGGCCGTGCCTTTCCGCATGCCGACATCACATCGTCTAAGGCGCGCCGGTAGACCTTCGGGTCGGCCTGAATTTCTTTCGCCCGATGAGCGAGGCGGATCAGCTTCACTCCCATCTCCTGCGAGATCGCCGGAGAACAGACAAATTTGGCGTACAGCTTGCCGTCAAGGCGAAGCCGGATGTTGACGCCGCAGCACGGGCACCAATCGATCTCGGCGTTATCCGCGACCTTGTAGGTCGTTGAGCACTCTTCCGTCATTTTGGCGACGATGTCGGCGATGACGTCGTCGGGCACGGGTGTGATCTTCGACTTTGCGGCCTTAGTCATGGAGCGCAGCCCTCAGGATCGGTAAAATCTCCATGTTGATCTCGTCTTCGTTCAAGGCCTCGAAGACTTCGATTGCCTGTTCGAGCGCGACGCGCATCCGCGCATTAGATTCGATCAAAAACAAAACCCTGGCCGGGCTTGCCGGCTCAGGTACTTGACGTAGGGTGTCGATGACCTTGGTGGCTTTCTCGGTCATCGTCAGTTCCCGCAGCAGAAGTCGCAGCACGACTGATCCGCCTTGCAATAAGGTGCGTCAGGGCGGGCCTCAGTCGGACCGCCTCGCGTAGGTTTTTCAGTTGGGATGAGAACGCGAGCGCGCTCTAGCAGAGCAATCGCTTCCTCGACGGCGAGCTGGTCTGCGACTTCGCCATCGCCTCCATCCCACGCGCGGATCTGCGCTAATCGGGCAAGATCAATCTTCATGTGACCTTCTCCACGACCTTGCGAAGCGTGGCCTCAACCACATTCGCAAACTGAAGGCGCGACGGCTCCAAGTGCGAAGCCGCCATATAGCCGACGACAGCGCCGGTGATCTCATCGATACCGACCTTGGGTGCAGTTCCGTCACGAACGGCCTGGACCAACGCGGTGGCGACCGCACTCGCGATATAGGGAGTGTTGATTGCGACGGTCATGGCTCGCACATCTCCATCGCCACGACATGCTCGGCCGCAACCTGCCTCGCATCCTCAAGCAACGCATGAACCTCGAAGGGCGAGTAGCCGAACGACACCAGCACCGCGATGGAATCGCCGCGGTCGACGAAGGCGCCGGTCTCGACCAGTCGCGAGGCCATCTCGGCGACCTTCGCGATGCGCTGGGCCCGCACGGCATCGAGGCAGATCGGCCCGTCAGGCAGGGGATGAATGGTGATGACGGCCATTTGCCCTAGCTCCAGAAGATGCGGGCGCAATGGCAGCAGACGACGTCGCCGCAAGATCCGATAGCGTGGTGCCGCCCGTCCGGGCTGAACGAGCAGCGTTCGGCGGTACCGAACGGATCCTCGACCGCGGCCATCACGGCGCCGATCTCGCGCTCGCTGATGAAGTGGACGATCTTTGCAGTCTCGGCGTGGCGGGCCGGCTTGCGGGCGACATGCATATCGAAATCCTCTCTGGCGGTTGAAGGGATCGCGGGGTGGGCGGCGGCGTTGCGCCACGTGCCGCCGCCCGGCCGCGCTTTGTCAGGCGAAAAGGTTCTGGGTGTCGTGACGGGCATGCGGCGCGCGATGCCCGCGGTAGGAATTCCGCTTTCTGGCCGCGCGTTTGATCGCGAGCTCGAGCGCCTCGCGCGTGGCCTCGTTGAACAATTCCGGATCGATGAAGCGCGGATGCAGGTTCTTCTGCTCGGCGAAAGCCTTCGACATCGTCGCGACCAGGATGCCGCGCTCGGACGGCTCCTCGAGCGTCACCATCGACTTCGGCACCCACACGGCCTTGCGGTAAATGCCGCAGTCGGAGACAAGGATGGCCTTGGCCGTCTGCTGATGACGGACGAGCACTAGGCAGGTCACGCCGGGGCTGGAGGGCGTGACCTGCCTGCGGTCGGAGCCACGAGGGCGGCCGACGTAGACGATGCTGGATATCTGAAGCAGTTTACGCATGACGCTACTTTCCTTGCACTGGTTGAGACGAAGCGAGATTGAGCGCGATCCGGATCGATAGCGGCATTTTGCCGTTCTTGCTGAACATGCGAGCGGTCGCGCCTTCGCATTCCGGGCAATCGCAGGGGCCGTCGTCATAGGCCATCTCGTCCTCTTCATCAGAGAGACCGAGCTGACTGCGCAGATTGACGCCGCAGCGCCAGTCGTCGGAGCCGAAGGCCGCCGTTTCCCAGCCGCATTTGAAGCGGCGGGCGTATTCGATCGCGGCCGCGCGCGTCTCCGCCATGGTCGAAGCTTGCTTCATGCGGCCTCCAGCTTCATGCGATGCTTCGCCATCAGCTCGGCGTAGCGGCCATGGATCGATGGGACGTCGAGATAAAGTGGCTCGATGTCGAGCAGGCGTCCGATGCGGCGGCGGGCGCGCGCGAGCATCTCGGCCTCTTCGTCGGTCAGCATCCGCGTCGGCCAGCCGCTGACGTAGCGCATGCCCTTGGTGATCTTGGATTCGATGGCGATGCGCTCCAGCGCCTTGATCTTGGCGTTGCGCAGCGCCTCAGCTCGACCTGGCAGAAGGATCTCAGGCCGGACGTCGCCGAGCCATCGGGTGCCCTGGAAAGCGAAGGTGCTGGCGATCTCCAGGTCGACCATGCGTCGGTAGAGCGGGGTGGCTTCCGGCACGAGCGAAGCGGCAGTCAGATCGGCCTCGCTCGACATGATGCAAAAGATGCAGGACACCCGCGACATGCCGAAGCGGCTATAAGCTTCGTGCGGCTGGAGACCGCTTTCCGAGATGAAGTCGAAAACCTCTGCTTCGCGCCAATCGAGGATGAGCCGCCAGTCGGCATTGCCGGCAGCGTCAAGGCTCGCGATTGGGCTCTTGGACCGCGCCGAGCTCTCCTCGCGACGAATGCCGGTCACGTTGATGAAAACGCACTTCTTGAAACGCCGCCGCAACTCGGCACGGATCGGGTGCGTCTTCAGCTCGCTGGTGCAGAAGCGCATCGATGGCGTTGACCAGGGCAGCACTAGGCAGACGGTCGACAATTCGATGTAGCGGCGCAAGCTGGACTGCCAGCGGGCCTCCCAGCGCTCCATGAGGCCGCCGGCAGCCCGTCGCACGACGATGAGCTCGGCGTCGAGATGCCGCGCCAAAGCCTCGCAGACGGGTAGGGAGGCTTTCCACTCAACTATGCCGAGATCTGCATGGACCAGCACGCGAGGGCCAGCGTGGCCCATTTTGTCGAGGTAACCGAAGGTTGCGAGCGCTGCGGCCTGGCTGTCCTTGCCGCCGGAGACGCCGACCGCAACAGGTGCACCCTGCGCGATCAGCGCGTCGATCTCGGGAGCGCAGGCAACCAGCGCCATCACGCTGCTTCCTTTGCCGCGAGATCGGCAAGCACCTTCGCCGCGCGTTCAGCGGCCGGAACGTTCGCATCGAAGCTGCGCCGCCATGCGCGATCGACCTCGCGGGCGCGGTTATGGTCGCAATAGCTGACAGTGCGGTCGCTGATCGCGTGGTGCCGCAGCTTGGCGCGGGCCTTGAAGCTGTCTAGCGTGGCTGGGGTGCCTTTGCTGTCGAGGAACGCGAAGAAGCGCGCGAGATCACCGACCTGCCGGCCGTATTCGCGGAGCGTGTCGCGGGTGTGCTCGTCAGGGTCAACCCACTGGTGCGGGGTGTCGAGCGCATTGGCGACGTGCCGCGCGATGTAGCCTGCGATCTGGTCGCGCGTGCCGTGCGGGCCTTCGATGTTGCAGACCAGCCGATAATCGCGCGCCAGATCGCGCGCCTGGTTCATCAGCGAGGCAAGCCGCTGGGCGCCTTCGAGGGTCGCGCACCGCGTGATGTGCTCGTCCTGGGGCGAAAAGAAGCGGTCATCCAATGCGCCCGTCTTCAGGCGCACGCTGTAATCGTCGAAGCCTTTGTGGGCGAAATAATCGCCGATCTGTGGTCGCGGGGTTTCGGCTGGCTTTGAGCGGGATCGGTTGGCGGACGGCATGGAGGGCTCCCGTGTCTGGACGGGAGAGATCGTTACGCAAAACGCATAATCGTGTCAATGCATTTTGCATAATTTGCATCGGGCGCTTTGAGGTGAGCCCTGAAGGGCAGCTCAAGGATGCCGGAAAATGGCGGCTGTCGTCTTCAACGCGGCACGAGGTTTTTGACCCTGGCGGCCCACTCGATGGCAACGTCGAGGATCGGCGGCTCAGTCTGAGATAGCAGATGAAATAGGCCGCGAGCCTTGGATTTCTGGATCTTCTTGATGAGGATACGGCCGTCATCGAGCCCCACGACGCAGAGCTCGTTGATCAGGTCAGGTGTGACAGGGCGGCGAACATCATCGTAAAAGACGAGCCATCGGTCGAAGAATGTGCCGAGGCTCTCGCCCCGGATCTCGACCGCGACGGTTGAAGCCGTGGAGCCGGCTGGGGCTGAAACCTCTTCGATCGGCGCGTCGTGTGGAAAGAAGTGCGTCGCAGCGCCGGCCCCGACATATCCGACGAGCGGAACGAGGCGTTCGGAAGCAGCGGCGGCCGGCGCAGCCTTGCCACGGTGCACGCCTTTGCCCGTCAGGAGCCATTCCAGCGAGACTCCGAACTTGCGGGCGTAGAGCTCGGCATTGGCCTTTTTGAAGCCGCGTGAGCCGTTTTCGTGGCCGAGATAAGTGGGCTGCTTGACCCCGAGCGCCTCCGCGGCCGCGGCGGCAGTGGGGTAGCCTGCATCTTTGCGGGCGGCGGCCAGTCGCTGGTGCATTTCTTTCATTCATGCAATTTGCATAGGAAAATTATGCAAGAGGCATTGACCGTTATTATGCAAAAGGCATAGTCGAGCCATGGATGCGCAACTGATTCGCAAAGCTCGGGAACTCACCGGCGAAAGCCAGGCGACCTTTGGCGCGCGCTTCGGCGTCGACCAGAGCACCGTGCACCGCTGGGAAATCGGCGGGCCGCCCACCCGGGGCGCCGCGAAGATCATGGTGACCCGCGAGGTCGAGGCGATCCTCGCTGCGCATGCGCCCAAAGATGGGGCATCGTCATGACCGCCTCCAGCACCACAATCGTTGCCACCACCACAGCTCATGCGGTCGCACAGCTTCGCGGCGAGACTTGCGCACAGCGTCCTGGACCCGGTCTTCCGTTTTCGTCTGAACAGTTTGCTTCTGTGTCATTTGTTGCGTCCGGAGTTGCGTCATGTCGATTGCCGAATCGTGCACGTTGCCGGTTGCGAGGCCTAGGAGAACGCTTCGAACAAGTGTTCGAAGAGACCCGCAGGCCGAACGATTGTCGAAATTCGGCCGCGTATGTCTCACGCTTTGGCCTGACCAGAAGGCGGACGTCATCCTGGCGCAGCGTATCGGCTGCTCGGAGCGCGCGGCGCAATTCTACATCACCGGCGACCGCGAGCCTTCCTACGAAGCGCTCATGGTCGTGCTCGACGAACTACGGCCCCGCAAGCGGGCGTGAGGTATCCCAAGCGAAAGCAACCGAAGGCAAAGCGGCGAGCACGGGCAATGCCATGATGGGGCCCGCGTCGAAGGGGTTGCGAGTAGGCGAGCCGGCGCGGACCGGAAGGCTGAGTTGGCCGGCCCAAGGGCGAACCTCAAACGTCAGCGAACGTGGCGTGACAGCTGGAGAGACAGCACGGAATTCACGGGCATCATCGCGCGAAAAGCGGAGACCAGACGCGAGCGGTGAGCTTCCTGGTACGGATCCGGAAACGTCATCTTCGCCGGGCCGTAAAATGGGCGGCGTATACCGCAATCACGACGTGACGGCCGGGAGAGACCGGCAACCGAGCTTTGGCAGTGCCAATTCTTTTTCTGCCATCGGAAGCGCGAGAGGCACTAGCGCCATGCTCCATCCCGGGGTCGTAGATGGGTCAACCGCATCAACCTTGCAGGCCGGGACAGCGGTGACAGCCGGAGAGACGGCACCTGTACTATCGCTTCGCGGCGGCGTGGGAAATCCGACAGACACGCAGGCTATGACGCGGCGCGCCGAGCCGCTGAGCTGCCTAGGTACGGCGGCGGGGTTGACGGTCCCGCCCGCGAGCAATTCGAAATTCGGTTCGGGCGACGGCCCTGGCATCCATCAGCCCGGGTCAATGACACGGGGCGGCGATCTACTCGCGACGGCTCCGTCGGGAAGGGCGCGTCAACGCGCTATGTGCCCCGCCGTCGGCCCGGAGCTTTGCGGGGAGGGCGGCATGAGCGAAACCGACGGCGATATCAAGTTCGATCCCGTCAACATGGGGCAGGCGCTTGGCGTTCTCGCTGATGTGGTCAGTAGCTACGTCAGCGCGACGCACACTGCGGCCCTGGCCGACGACCGTAAGAAGTCCGCGCAGGTCAACCTGGCCCTCTTCCTGCACAGCCTCTGCATGCGCTCGAAATACAAGGCCGAGACGGCCGATATCCTGGACATTATCAGCGCCCAGTTGCGGATGCAGGCGAATGAGGAGGGCGCTGATCCCTCGACCACGGATCTCTTGAAGCCGACCGGCAATGACGGCGTCGTCAATGCCGAAATCTGCTTCAACTCGCTGCTGCTGATGGGCGATGTCAACGTCACCCAAGAGCAGGTGGCGACCTGGTCGCAGGACCAGATGGACCGCGCCTATGACTGGGCGATGCGGGTTCACCTCCACGCCAGCGACAATCCGGGCGTCTTCGTGCCGGATCGCCCTGACTTTCTTCCGGGGAGGGTAGCGTGAGAACGCGCGACAAACTTGCTGCCGAGCTGCGCAAGGTTGGGTCGATGTCGGCGCAACACGGCGCCCTGTACGAGGCGTTCGCCAAGCGCGCCGAGACGGGCGAGTTCGACGACTACGCCGACACCTACGTCTGCCCGATTACGCAGCTGCATCACGAACTGAGCTGTGCCGGCTTCACCAAGTTTGCCGCGCGCGTGGCCGCTGGCGAATTCGACGCGACCAAAGAAGAGAGTGACGAGTGGATGCGCAGTCCGGCAGGGCAAGAGGCCGCCAGGCGCCTATCGCCGGAGATGCGCAAGGTGCTCGGCATGGAAGTGATGAATTGAGGGGGCTGGTCTCAGTGGCTGACATCAAGAATGTGTTGCTACGGGCGCAAAGCGAAATTCTGACGCTGCGTCATCGCAACGAAGTGCTGCAGGCCAAGGTCGACACGATGGACCTGTTCGCGCTCGTGCTGCGGACACAGCCCGCATACCAATCGGTCGGCATGGGCGAGGACGTCGCCTGGCTCATCGAAAAGGAAGTCGCAGAAATCAACCACCGTGAAGCGGTGCCAGATCCGAAACCCGTTGAGGCCGTTCCACGCTCCGATAGCTGATCCAAGCCTCGCACCCCGTTCTCAGTAAGCGTCACCAGCGTATCCCGACATCACCTGCAGCTGCACCCGTTCGGTCATCTCCGGGCGTGAGCTTCTGCGTCCTTGCAACAGGAGGCAATCCGATGCTTGCCGACCAACCGATGCTGCGCGACGCGGTCACCGCGTTCCTGGTCTACATCATGATCGGAGCGCTGGTCTGGATGTTCGTCTATTGCCACGGCTGGCTTCGCCGCGTGTACTCGACTGAGCTGACCGGATCGGGCGAGGTGCTCGATTTCATCGGCAATGCCCTGATCACCCTGGTGCTGATCGCCGGCTGGCCCGCGATGCTGATCGCGCTCCGCAAGGGCAAGCTGCAATGATCCGGATCATCGACATCCTGATGGTGCTGCTGCCCATCGTTCTGATCGCGATCGCGCTGCTGTTGGCGTGCGCGCTACGGGTCACCCGCTGGCGGAGGACCGTCGATCGACGAGCTGGCTTCGGCCGGGCCGCGGGTGACCCGTTTCAATATCCGTTCGGCGAGATGCCGCTCGTTCACAGCGAGCGCGTCTCGTTCGAGTACGGTCGCGGCGGGCGCATGCGCGACGCCAGCGACTTCCGCGCATGGGGCATCCCGCGATTTCATTCGGGCGGCTTCGTCGGATCGGAGCCAGGACCACTCGTAGGCGAACGCTGCGAGTCCTTTCCGATGACGCCGCGCCAGTACGAACGACTGGTTTCCGCGGGTGCCCTCCGGCGGAACGAGAGCGGCGGCCGTCCTGCATCCCTGTCGGGGACGGCCGTCGTTCTCACCTTTCCGCGCATGCTGAAGGCGGAGGAAGTCGATCAGATCAAAGCAGCGCGGCAGCATCAGATCGAGGAGATCGCGCGCGTGTTCGGCGGCTCCATGCAGAGGGATGCGTGATGCAGCAGCACCTCACCCGCGTCGAGCAGGCCAACCTGATCGCCGGCCACGCCGTGTCGTACGCGACCGCGTTCCTCGACGATCGCCATTCGGTGCAGCAGCTCGCTGATAACGCCGATCGGCTCTTTCTCGATCTCATGGTGATCGAAGATGCGGAGACCACGTCTTTCCTGATCCCGGTGAAGCTGCTCGCCATCACCATGATGCGCACTGCACGCGTCGCGCGGGACCTCTCGCGATGGCCGTCGGCGGAGGATCGCTGGCACGCCGTCATGGCTGCGCTCGTCGAGCTCGTCATCAACGAAAGTCGCCAGCTTAATAAGGATCGCACATGAAGCCGCTCTCCGAGCATCTGACGGCGCTGATTGCGACCGCCGAGGACATGATGCGGCGCCCGGTCTATCAGATCCCGACCCATTTGCCGCAGGGCTTCTCCGAGGTCGCTGCCGCCATCAAGCAGGCCGACAATTCGCCCTGCGACGCCGTCCGCGCCACTCGCGCCGGCATCGTGATGCTCACCGCGATCGAGGCCTACTTCGCCGAGCCGCAATCGCAGGACTACTGGCAGATGCTGATCGGTGCGACGCTGCCGCTGCTCCGCCGCGCGGCCTGGCAGGCGCTCCGCAATGAACGGGCGGTGTCGGAGGAGACGCGGCGATGAACGAAGTTGCGCGCCTTCGCGCCGAATACGCTGAGCTTCATCGCGAGGTCCTCGAACTTTCGCACGACGAGATGCGCAACCGTGCTGCGCTCGATCGCTTGCAACTCCGCGAACAGCAGATCGTGGATGCGCTCCGCAAGCACGGCACGTCGCTCTTTTCTGACGAGGCGAGGGCGCACTGATGTCGCTTGTCGAGGATCTCCAGAAACAGCAGCAAGAGGTCGATCGCCGGCTCGCCAAGGCGCTCGAGGATGTAGGCCGTAGCGCGCTCGGGATGCCGTCAGCCGCCGACACCTTTCGCGCCATGCTCGATCGCGCGGGCCTCGCGCTGATGCTGAAGGCTAAACCGGAGGAGCCCCAGCGATGAGTAATAAGTCACGAAAGCCGCGAAAGCAGCGCTGGCAGAGCCTCAAGGGTATGACCGATGAGCAGCGGTGCAACCACGTTAGAGCGCTGTCTCGTGACAGGTACGCGCGTCAAGCCGCGATCCGGCGGGCAAGCCGCGCTGCCGATCCTTTGCATCTAATCGGCACGGTCGATCTCGCATACATGGCCGGCCTCATTGATGGGGAGGGGTCGATCTACTGCCTTGCTCACGGCGGTGGTAAGACGTGCTACCCGACGATCACCGTCGCGATGACCGATTTTGGCGTGATCGAATGGCTGGCCAGTAAATGGCGGGTTAAGACCAGCAAGATGCCGCGCCGGGTCGCGACATATAAGCCCGCGGTCTTCGTGCGGCTGTCTGGAGAGCGAGCGCGACTGCTGTGCGAGCTCCTGCTGCCCTATCTCAAGGTGAAACGTGCTCAAGCGGCGCTTGTCCAAGAGTTCCCGTTAGACGCGCGTTCTGGCCCCGGAATCAAGGTCGGCGCGTCCGAGATCAATCGACGCCGTTTTGCGCTTCGAGATAAGATCAATGGCCTCAACCACGCTCCGAGAAATGCCAGTTATCGGCGTGGAGCGGCGGCATGACTGGCCAGAGTAAGATCGAGTGGACTGATCAAACTTGGAATCCGATCGTCGGTTGTTCGATAGTCTCACCTGGCTGCACCAACTGCTACGCGATGCGGCAGGCATGGCGGTTCAAAGCCTCATATCTTGGCCGCAAGGTTGCAGGCCCGGTCGCTGAGAATGTGGTGCGCAAGGTCAACGGCAATGCTGTCTGGACCGGACAGCTCGCGATGGCGCCTGACTATGCGTTCTTCGCGCCTCTCCACCGCAAGAAACCGACCAAATATTTCGTGAATTCGATGGGCGATCTTTTCCACGAAGATTGTCCCGACGAGTGGATCGACCGCGTGTTCGCCGTCATAGCGCTGGCTCCGCAGCATACCTTTCAGGTGCTGACGAAGCGCGCGAAGCGGATGCGGGAGTATCTCTGTGGCGATTGGGCTCATCGTTCCTACGGCATAGCAAAGGCGCTTCCGGGTTTCGCGTTGGGTAAGATCAACATTGTTAGCGGTTCGCTCCCGAACGTCTGGCTGGGTGTCTCGGCAGAACGGCAGCCGGAAGCCGACGAGCGGATTCCGGAGCTGCTCGCCACGCCGGCGATGGTGCGCTTTGTCTCAATCGAGCCGCTGCTCGGGCCGATACGCCTCGATCGAGTTGAAGAAGACGTCGATGCGTTCGCTGATTGTGGCGGTCATCCAGATCCGCACTGGCCGCTCGATACGCAGGACGCCACTTGGCTGAACGCGCTGCGCGGGGTCATGGAGGCAGAAGCGCGTAGTCCTGCCGGAGAGAAGCTTGGCGATATCGATGTCGGCCTCAAGCACGAAGGCGGAAAGCTCGATTGGGTGATCGTCGGCGGGGAGAGCGGCCGCGAAGCTCGCCCGATGCATCCCGACTGGGCGCGAGCACTGCGCGATCAATGCGCCGCGGCCAAGGTTGCGTTCTTCTTCAAGCAGTGGGGCGAATGGGCTCCCCAAATTGGCGCCGTCGATGGCTGGACGATAGCCGACAATCCGGAGATCAGCCGGCTCGATCATCGCGAATGGGAAGATGGCCGCTGGAGCGATGTCTTCCGCCCAATGTGGTGCGATTTCCAAGACGGCAACTACGACGAAGCCCAGACGGTTTCGCGGATCGGCAAGAAGGGTGCCGGCCGCAAGCTCGATGGCGTCGAGCACAACGAATTCCCGCGGGTGCCGGCATGAGCCCCCTGCGTACCATCGACCCCAAGCCGTTCCTGGCCCGTCTGCCTCGCGGCCCGAAGTCCGAGGTGGGCGAGCGGCCCGAGCTGCAATGGTTGAAGATCTCAAAGCTGCGCATCGATCCGCGCTACCAGCGCGAGATTGGCCGCCGCGGGGCCGACAATATCATCGCCATCGTGCCGCAGTTCAAATGGGCGAAGTTTACGCCCGTGGTGGTGGCGCCGATCGGCGAGGGTCTGTTCGCCATCATCGACGGCCAGCACCGCACGACGGCGGCGGCCGCGCGCGGTTTCGAGGCCGTTCCTTGCGTCATCATCCAGGTCGACCAAGCCGACCAGGCGGACGCCTTCGTCGCCATCAACGCCAACGTCACGGCGATGTCGCCGTTGCAGCTGCACGCCGCGCGCCTCGCCGCCGGCAGCAAGGCCGCTGCCGAGCTGACGGAAGCCTGTCAGGAGGCTGGCGTCACGATCTGCCGCTACCCCGTGCCGGCGAACAAGATGCAGCCGGGCGAGACGCTCGCCGTTGCAATGCTGCAGTCGGCGCTTGAGAAATTCGGCCGTGACGTCCTGGTCGCGGCGCTCTGCTGCATCACGAAGACCCGCCGCGGCAATCCCGGCATGATCCGCAAAGCGATCGTCCAGGCGCTGTGCGCCGTGCTCGAGGCGGAGCGCTCCTGGCTTGCCGATCGGCCGCGGCTGATCTTTGCTATGCAGACGTTCGATTTCGCTGCCCAGTTCACGGCGGCCTCGGCCCGGTCGATCGAGACCGGAGATAGTGTGGCGAGCACACTGGTCGAGGCCATTGCGGACCATCTCGACGGCAAGGTCGAGATGTCGCCGCCCGCGGCCGCTACGCCAGCCCCGGCGGCCGCGAAGTCACCTGCGGCCCCGCCGGCGCGACCGTTGCCCGCGAAGACCGCGGCCCATGGTCCGCTGTCGATCGGCCGCGACGAGATCAGCCGCAATGGGCGGCGCCTGCGCGTTGCCCCACGCGCCGCGCTTCTGCTGCAAGCCTTGGCCAAGGCACAGCCGAACTGCGTCGGCGATGAGTGGCTCGTCTCGAAACTCTGGACCGCACGACCGCCGAACGCCCTCGACCTGATCGACCAGATGATACGCGGGCTTGAAGGGCTGAAGGATCTCGGCCTCGAGATCCGCACACACCGCGGCGTCGGCCGCCAGCTGATCGAGGTGGCATGACCCTGCTTGCCGCTTACGATCGCGCCCGCGTCGCGCTAGCTGAGGCCACCAAGGTCGGCGAGGTCATGGCCGTTCGCGACGAGCTCGAGCACGTCAAGCTTTACGCGCGCCAGATTCAGGACCGCGCGCTGCTCGCCGATGCGACCGTGTTCCAGATGCGGGCCGAGCGGCGCCTGGGCGTGCTGCTCGCCGCAGCCAAGGAGGCGGGCCAGATCGCCGAGGGCCGCAAGCGCAAGGATGATGCCGGCGATCGTGTCACGCTGCCGGAAATCGGCGTCGACCGTAAGCTGTCCGCCAAGGCGCAGAAGGCGGCCGCCCTAGATGATGATGCCTTCGAGCAGCTGACCGAATCCGCCCGCGATAAGATAAAGAGTGGCGGCGCCATCCTCGTGGATCCGATTCAAGCCGCGGCCAAGGATGCCGAGATCGCTGGCCGGCGCACGGCGCATGCGGCGCGGACGGAGAAGGGCGGCTGCGTTGCCGATCTCGGCGCGCTGGCGCTGACCGGCAAGAGGTTCGGCTCAATCGGCTCGGATCCTCAGTGGAAATTCCTGACGCGCTCGGCCGCCGGCGAGGGCCGGTCGGCGAACATCCACTACAAGACCGAGGAGGTCGACAAGATCAAGGACCTCCCGGTCAACGAGCTGCTCGCCGACGACGGCGCCTTCTATATGTGGATGGTCGACTGGTGCCCGCAGGATGCGCTCGATCTTCTGGCGCATTGGCGCCTGAAGCACGTCACCACCGCATTCACTTGGGTCAAGCAGAACGCGTCCGGCGAGGGCTGGCACATGGGCCAGGGGTATTGGACCCGCGCTAATCCTGAGCAGTGCTGGCTCGCCACCAAGGGCAACCCCAAGCGGCTCTACGCCGACGTGCGCCAATTGATCGTCGCCCCGGTGATGGAGCATTCGCGCAAACCCGATGAATGGCTCGATCGTATCGAGCGCCTCACTGAGGGTGATTACCTCGAGCTCCAGGCAAGGCGGCCCAGAAAGGGTTGGGTTTCCTGGGGGGACGAGCTCGAATGGACGGGGGTGGCAGCATGACGTCTCGCTCCAAAGGGGAAAATCGCGAGTACATGCGCGATTACATGCGTGATCGCCGCACCAAGGAGCGCCTCGCGGGGCGCAAGCGCAACACTGCAGCCGATCGTGCCTACAAGCGCGCCGAATACAAATCAGAGGCACCCGGCGTCCACACCAAGGGCGACTTCGTCCGCCGCGAACTCGCACTCTATGACCCGCGACGCGACAAGCCCTTGCACCACGCCGACCTGACCGCACTGGTGATGGGCGACCCTCCGATCGGTCGTCGCGCGATCGATCGGCACCAGGCGCGTACTGGCATCCGCTCGACATCGCTGGCGGGAGTGCAGCCATGACAATCACCGCCGAAGATGCCGAGCGGGCATGGAAAGAGTGGGGCTGCAACTGCGGCCCGGCGGCGCTTGCCGCCATCATGGGAATGACACTCGACGAGGTGCGCTCGCACATGGGCGACTTTGAGCGCAAGCGCTATACCAATCCGACGCTAATGTGGGAGTCGCTCGATCGCGTCGGCGCGCGCTGGAAGAATCATGGCCGCCGGTGCGATTGGCCAGTTCACGGCCTCTGCCGCATCCAGTGGGAAGGCCCCTGGACGGCGCCCGGCGTTCCAGCTCGCGCGGCCTACCGTCACACCCATTGGATCGCGGTGAAGCATGCGGGCGGCTCGCCTAACGTTGGCATCTTCGACATCAACTGCACGAACAACGGCACGGGATGGGTTTCCGAGAACGACTGGCGCAACCAGGTCGTCCCCTGGATCTTGCAAGAGTGCGTTCCGCGCGCGAACGGATGCTGGCATATCACCCATCATGTTGAGGTGGAGGCGCGCTCATGACCCGACGTCACCGCCTCGCCGCCCGCCGGCGCCACGAGACCATCGCGATTGAGCATGAAGGGCAGAATTACAAGGTCGGGCTTGGCCGGGAGATGGTGTGCGATGGCAGCTGCGGGGGATCGGTGCGTTTTGGCCCGGTCGCTGAGGTCTTTATCAGCGCGCAGAAGGTCAACACACAGGCAGATGTGCTCGCAAAGGACGGCGCCATCCTGATGTCGCTGGCGCTGCAGTTCGGCTGCCCGCCCGACGTCATCGCGCACGCCATGAAGCGCAACCCGGATGGCTCGCCAGCGTCGCCGCTGGGGCGGGCCGCGGCTTACCTGGTCGAGGGCGACCGATGAGCACGGCGCTGCATCAAAGAATGCTTGCGTATGACTATGGCGATGCGGATCGCAGCGGTTTGATGGAGCGCGTCTGGCGCGACACGCCGTGGATGGTCGACGTTTATAGCGGCGGCTACTCGCGAGACCGGGATCGCGAGCACGACATCCTGACGTGGTGCTACGAACAATTCGGGGACCAGCATTCGGCTATCCACAACCGGCCAGGTCGCTGGCAGCGTGGCTCGGCCACGGTTCACGGTTGGACCTGGTTCGGATTCTCGACCGAGGCCGAGATGAAAGCTTTTGTTGATCGATGGCCCGCGCCCGAAGGCGTGAGCGTACCGCAATGACCGACATCGAGCGCCAGATCCTGCTCAACCAGATCGCCATCCTGGAAGCGCTGATCCCACTCGGATCGCGCGGCCCGGACGGCACCCGCGAGATCTTGCGCAAGCGTTACCGCGAGAGCGCTGAACTCATTCGTCAACATTCGCCCAACAAAACCTGAAGGATCCCACCGCCATGGATATCAAGGTCCCGCTGAAGATGCTCAAGTTCGGCCACGAAGACGGCGAGGGCATCAATGCCCGCGTCGCCGGCCGGGAAGACGGCATCGCCGCGCTCGCGGCCAATATTTTTGCCAACCGCTCCGACGACAATCCGTCCGGTTTGATCGAGAACTTGGTCGTGAAGGATGCCGGCGAGGGCTTCTATTCGGTCGCCAACGGCAACCGCCGCCTGGCAGCGCTGCGCATGATCGAGGCCGAAGGCTCGGAATTGCCGATCCCGTGCACCATGCACCAGGTCGACGAGACCAAGGCCTTCGAATATTCGCTGACCACCGCCATCACCGCCGAGCAGCTGCACCCGGTCGACCAGTACGAGGCGTTCGCCCGGCTCGAGGAGCACGGCAAGACGCAGGACGAGATCGCCCAGCAATACGGCATGAAGGCGCGGCAGGTGCAACAGGCGTTGGCGCTGGGGCGGCTCAGCCCGAAGATCCGCGACGCCTGGCGCAGGGGTGACATCAAGGCGGAGGTCGCCCAGGCCTTCACGCTGGCACTCGACCACGCCACGCAGGACAAGCTCTTCGCCAAGCTCGACAAGGCCCATGCCATTACGGTCCACAACGTCAAGCGTGAGCTCGGCGCCTACGCCACGGACGAGGAGATCACCCAGCTGCTGAACGTCGTCGGCACAGAGGCCTATCGGTCGGCTGGCGGCCACGTCACCGAAGATCTGTTCGGCACGTCGCACATCATCAGCGATGAGGCGCTGCTGAAGCACATGGCGCGCATGCTTCTGATCTCGAAGTGCGAGGAGTTCACCGCCTCGGGCTGGGGCTGGGCCGAGATCCTGTCCGATCTGCCGAACGGTGCGCGTTTCTGGCCAGTCTCGGAAGTGAAGACGAAGATCTTCGAGGGTGACGAGGAACAGCGTCTCGAACAGATCCGGGCGCGGCTGACGGCGATCGACGACAGCGACGAGATGATCACCGACGAAATCGAGCAGGAGCAAGATCGGCTCGCGGGTGAGGCGGACGCGATCGAGCAAGCTGTGAAGTTGCGCAGCTACACCGACAAGAAGCGCAAGCAGCTCGGCTGCATCGTCACGATCGAGGACGGCAGGCTGGTCGTGCTTGCCGGCATCAAGCGACCTGAGGAGGCGAGGGCACCAGCCCGTGACGATGACGACGCTAGCGGGACGGGATCGAGCAAGCCAGCAGCGCCGGCAAAGCTGGCTCCCGAGGAGCCGGAGATCTCGAACGCGCTGCTGCACCGCCTCTCGGTCCAGCTCACCCAGGCGGCCGCCACTGCGCTGATCCAGGACACGCCGCTGGCGCTCGCGGTGCTGCTCGCCGGCTTCGACACCTATGGCGGCAACGGCGTCAAGGTGTCCGTCAGCGGCCTCGGCATGGGGGGCTCACCGGGCAAGCTGTTCGGCCAGCCCGACGATCTGCCGCGCACGCTGGCGCTCGCATCGAAGCTGAAGCCGGCTGAGAAGCTGGACCTCCTCGTCCAGGTCGCTGCCGGCGCGTTGGACTTCCAGAACGCCGGCCTCAACGGCGGCGCCGACGAACACGACTCCGTCGTCTCGATCTGTAACGCCATCGAGCCGAAGGTGCTGAACGCCGCGCTGCGCGGTGCCTTCGATGCGAAGGATTACTTCGCCGGCGTCAACAAGGCGCTCTGCCTTAAGGCGATCGGGGAAGCGCTGGGCGCCGATGTTGCGCGACAGCAGGCCAAGAACTCGAAAGGTGAGATCGCAGCATTTGCGGCCGAGAACGTGCCACCGACCAACTGGCTGCCCCTGCAGCTGCGCGCCAAGGGCTATGACGGCCCGCCGGTGAAGAAGCCATCCGGCAAGGTCGCGCGCTCGGTGAAGGCGAAGAAGCCGGTCAAATCTGCCGCAAAGAAGGCCGCGAAGAAGCCCGCCAAAAAGCCGGCAAAGAAGAAGTAGCGCCGCTATGGCAGGCGAGGCGCACGACGGCATTGTCACCTTCGAGCCTCTGACGCTCGGCCGCGAAGCCGTGCTGCTCGGCAAGGTGAGGGTCGGTGAGATCATTCCGCTCGATGGCGGCCGGCACCAGGCCTGCTTCCGCCTGACCTTGCCCGATGCGAGTGCAAGCATCGCCTGGTGGCCTGTCGCCGACATCTCCGACGCGCGGCGGCTGGCGGCGAGCAAGATCAATGACTGGATGCTAGCGGCCGGCCTGGTGCCGGCGGGAGGGTGACGTGACATCGATTTTGAGAATGATTAGGCGCGCTGCTTTCGCTTACGCCGTGATCGGCCTGCTCACTTGGGCTGACTGGCATTTTGTCTGGCTCAAGGACGACAAGATGCCGCCTCCGTGGGATCGCGCCACTGTTTCGATGACGTTCGGTCCGTTCATAGCCCTGAGTTGGCCTTGGCAGTGGATGGCCTTCTATGAGCTCGGCACGTGGTCGTGGATGCCACCGACCCCGGACCAACTATACGGCTGCACGATTGAGCAACGGGCCCCGAACGGAGAATGTCAATGACTAACGAGTTTCACTGGCGCGATGGCTGGTATTTTGAGCGGACCCAGGACGGGGGCGTTCGGGTCCGAAATGACGCTATTGTTGAGTTTGTTATCCCCGCTAGCGAGTGGCCATCAATTGTAGCTGCAGTCTCGTCCCAAGGATCAAGTGGCGATGCTTACCGGCTAGCAACTGATCTCCATAACAATGGGGGCGGCGACGAATTAAGAGGCGCGTTCGCCTGCCCGATTTGCGGTAAGAATACGCCTCACCACCACACGTCTGATGAGGCCAAGCAGAACCGCCGCCCCACTATCGCGGCTATAATTGCCGATTGTCGCGAAGCGGCCGGACACTATCGTAAATACTTCGCGGCCGGAATGACCGTATCGGTTGAGTCCGTCGCAGACATCTACGAACGCTTAGTCGGCAACCTGGAGCGTGCGGCAGCCTCTCAGTCCCCGGCAGAGGGCGCGGCGGCAGATGTCATCGAACGGGTAGCGCGTGAGAACGTCTCAGACCCGGCAACGGATGACCTGACCGTTCCGCTTGCGATCAAACTGGCCGAGGTCGAGGCCGAGCGAGACAAGTGGCACCGTGTTGCCATGGAGGCCGGTGCGGTTACGTGCCAGGGCGGCGGTCACATCTACCCGCTCCGCGATCGGGTCAAACAGTTGGAAGCACAGGTCGAGAGTGCGAAGTGGCGCGGCATCAAGACAGCTCCACCGCGGGAAGCTTCACACCTCGAACTGCTGCGCCTTAGTATCGAGGAGCAATACCGCGACCGCCCGACGGGTTGTGGCACATCGTTCGGTGAAATTCTCTGTTGGGAGATTCACTCAAGAGGCATGACGTTTGTGTGGCTCGCTGAGAAGTGGGGCGTTGGCCTCGCCACGCTCGGTGAATTGGTGTGGGACCACTGCAAGCGTCTAGAAAGCGTGCCGGTCGTCAACCACGACTACCCGGCGCCGGAAACGACCGAGGGTGAGAAGTGGCAGGATATCGCAACCTTCGAGCCGCCTCCGTTCGATAAGGAACGCTGGTATCAGGACGTTTTTAGCTGTCTCGGCGCGAACGGCAATCACTTCATGGGCCAGATTTTCTACCGTTATACACAGTGCGGCGAGGGGCGCTGGAAGGACGAGCGCGGATGTGTCTGCAAGCCAACGCACTGGATGCCCAGCCCCTCGCTCCCATCGACAATGCTCGGATCTGTGGAGGGCGGCAAATGATCAAACAGCGCATCCCGACCGACTGCGCGATCTGCACCATCGCGATGGCTATCGAGCGGCCATACGAAGACGTAATGGAAGCAGCGATGAATTCTGATGCGTGGCACCCGGAGAAGGGAATGCGCGCAGAATTCAAGGTGCTTGAGCATTTCGGCTTTAAGCAGATGGTGAACTTCAGGGTAATGCATCGCGGCCCATTGGCGCCGGAATACTTCCTGCATTTTTCATGGGGTCGTCCCGCCATCTTGGCTGTCCCGAGCCTCAACATCGAGGGCATGTTTCATTCGGTATATTGGAGCGGTACAGAACTGCATGATCCTTGCACCTCAAAAACCTATTCTGAGTGGAAGGAGCTAAGGCCAGACGAGATCATTCTGTTTGGCGCTTCCCCGCTGACGCGCCCCGCACACTCTTCAACGGAGCGCGAACATGGATGAACTCAACAACAAGCCGCGTAGGCGCGTTGTCTTCATCGCCAAGATCGAAGCCGACGATTGGGCTCGTCTAAGCGACGAGCTTGCCCATATGTCCCGCGAAGTTGATCGCGGCTTCATGCGCAGCGTGTCCATCTCTGGCGGCTATTCGTGCGGGCACATCGTTGTCGCGTCGGAAGACGGCTCGATGGACCATGACAAGTGGTCCAAGGATCTGAACGAATATCTCGAACGCGAGCGCGCCGCTGCTTCCGAGCATTCTCCGGAAGTGCTTCAACCTGAGGATCGCAAATGACCGAACTAGAACAGGCGCAAGCCGACTTGGATGCCGCAATCGCCGAGCAGAAGGCGGCTGAGCGCGCCGTCGATTCCAAAATATCCAAGGTCAACGCCGCTCGATCGCGCCTGATTGAGGCCAAACGAAAGGTCGCTGCGGCTATTCCCGTTGATCGTTCCGCCCGCACGCTGACGGACGGTAGTCCCGTCACCGCAGATCACCGCGAGATCAACCCAGCGACCGGCCTACAGAAGGGCTACGTCGTCCTGAGCGAACAGGAGAGAGCAAAGGGTTTCGTCAGGCCCTATCGGGACGCTTACCGACACAGCAAGTGCGGCGCCATCACCACCATGAGCCGACCGCTCGCCGAGACATATGCGCGCGACCCCGAATTCTACAGCGCTACATTCTGCTCCACCTGCCGATCCCATTTCCCGGTCGGCGAGGACGGCGAGTTTACTTGGTACGAGATGGACGGCACCGAAGGGCCGAAGGTGGGCACATGAGCGTCCGCCTCGCGAAGCCTGAGCATGAAGTGCTCTATCAGGATCTAGTGAAGCTGCTGGGCCGCCACGCCGATAAAGTGACGTCCGAAGAGGTGCTGGCGATCGGCGCCAACATGCTCGGCAAGCTCCTGGCCTACCAAGACCAGCGCACGATGACCCGCGAGCGCGGCCTGGACATCATCATCAAGAACATCGAGGAGGGCAATCAGCAGGCCGTCGCCGAGCTGATGAAGAGCCGGGGGCGTGCATGAACCGCCCCGATCAGATCTCGACGGATAGCATGGGCGCGAACCGCCAGCAGAACACGTCAGACCGCTCGAAGGGCGGATCCTGATGGTTGCTTATTCCTACAAAGGCCGCTTCGTCGCCCCGATCCGTGTAGGCCTCGGCTTGGCGGTCCGAGACGAAGACCGCGAGCTCGGCAGCTACCAGCCCGGCCAGATCATCAAGCCGAAGAGGCAGACGGTCCGCTCCAACGGCAAGAAGCGCCACGCGCGGCCGGGTGAAACCGTGCAGCTGTACCATGCCCAGCGGTCGCCGAAGTGCTTCAAGATCGGCGAGGGCAGGTGCTCTCAAACGAGCGCGATCAGGATCTTCGTCGAGGCCGGCCGGATCGTCATCAATCCGAACTGTGATCACGAGGTCGTCTACAGCAGGGCGAAACAGCTGGATTCGTTCGCGCAGAGTGACGGCTTCCAGGATTGGCCGGACATGCAAGCCTTCTGGCGCGACGAACATGGTGATCTGAAGAAGCTCGGGCCGTTCGTCGGGGTGCTGATCGAATGGGTGCCTCTATGACCTCCAATTTCGATCTGCCCAAACACGCTTCCGACAAGGTAACGCGCGCTCTTAAAGACGTCCTGCAACTCACGGATGACCCTGGTGAGCATTTGCGCATCTGCCTGCTCGCGTCAGGTGTGTGCATCGGGGGCGCAGGGCAGGCAATGGCCCAACTCGCGAAAAACGACGGCGAGCAGATCTCCGACGTGGATGCAAAACTCGAGATCGTGAAGCTGCTCGAGGTGCTCGTGTCCAAGGGCGCCGACGCTGCGGTGAAGTACCTGGAGGGCAGCGGAGAATGAAGCCTTCAGACAAGATCGCCCAGCTGCAGATAGAGCGAGACGAGGCGGACCGCGCCGCCGGCGCGGCGATGCGAAGGATTGCCACTCTCGAAGACAATGAGCGCAAATCAGCGATGTGGCTCTCGGAGGCTAAGCGGGCAGAGGGCTATTCCGACAACACCTCGTTCGACGACGTTTGGGCAGCTGTCCGCGCCGAGCGCGATCGCCTGCGGGCGCTGGTCGCCTCAGATCCGGTTAAGGCTGACACCGATCGGCTTGATTGGCTCGACGCGGTGAACCAGCGCGCCAACGCGCGCAACGGTTCGAAGTATGGCTGGAAATTCGACATCAACCACAATCGCGCGGCGCTGACGGATAACAACATCCCGGCGCTGTCCATACGCGTCGCGATCGATTCCGCGCGCGACAAAAGGTGAGCTTGGTCCGATGAAACCGCCCGGCAAAACCACGCTCGCCCGCATGCAGCACACAGCCATGTCCGAGGCCGAGCGGATCGAGATCACCCAAGACTATTGGGTTAAGGATGGCCGCATCAAGGAGCCTGAGCCCCATCTCGTCGCGCGCCGAGATGACTTCGTAGGCATAGTCCGGTTGATCGACGCCATCAACAGCGATCAGGACCTCCTCGATCGCGTAAAGCGGCGTATGGCGGCCCAGGCAGCGGACGCCGCGGCCGCGTCGGCGGCGCCGCCCGCAGATGACGCAACGGACGATACCGAGGCCGCCGACTGATGGCCCGTATCACGGACGACGAACTCGACGACATCCGCGCCCGCAACCCGATCTCGGACATCGCCTCGGGCTATACGAAGCTGCGACGCGCCGGCGGGCGCACGGTCGGCGCGTGCCCGCTTTGCGGAGGCCGGGTGTCGTCCTCGCGCTTCGAAGTCTTCGAGAAGGATCAAGGTTGGGCCTGCGCGGCCTGTCATGAGGGCGGCGACGTGATCCGCCTGGTCGAGAAGGTCGAGGGCTGCGACTTCCGCGCCGCGATCGAGCGTCTCGGCGGCCGCACCGCAATCGACGCCGCTCGTGCCAAGGAACTGTTCGAGCAGCGCGAGCGCAAGCGCCTGGCGCGGGAGAAGACCTCGGCCGACTATCGCGAGGTCGAGCGGAAGCGGCTGCACCGGCTGTGGAAGCTGCAGGGCAGCAAGGGCGGCGGACAGAGCCTTCCGATTCACGGCACCATCGCCGCGCGCTACCTCGAAGGTCGCGGCTTGATGTTGCCAGAGCATTGTCCCGGTCTGCGTTTCATTCCCTTGATGCCATACTGGCACGGCGAGACCATCGACGAGCACGGCCGCAAGGCGGGCCCGCGCAAGATCCACGAAGGGCCAGCGATGGTCGGCGCCTTCATCCGGCCGGACGGCAAGTTCGGCGGGCTGCATCTGACCTGGCTGAACGTCATTATGTCACCCGATGACGTAACGCCGCCGGCGCCGACCAAGGCCGAGATCCTCGATCCCGATTCCGGCGAGATCCTCAACGCCAAGAAGATGCGCGGCTCCAAGACTGGTGCGTACATCGCCATTGTGATGCACGCCGCGCCGCGGCGTCTGGTGATTGGCGAGGGGATCGAGACCGTGCTCTCGGTCTGGACCGCGATGCACCAGGCCGGCCGCGAGCTCGACGACATGGCTTTCTGGGCCGCCGGCGACCTCGGCAACCTCGCCGGCCGGGCGAACAAGACGATCAACCACCCGACCTTGAGGCGGCCGAACGGCCAGCCCCAGAAGGTGCCCGATCGCTTCCCGGATCTGGAAGACCCTGGCTTGTCGATCCCCGATTCCGTCGAGGAACTGATCCTGCTCGGCGACGGCGACAGCGAGAGGGTGCTGACCGAGAACGCCATGGAACGCGCCGCGCGCCGTTACGCGCGGGAGGGGCGCGTGATCCGGATTGCGTTCGCGCCGTCCGGACTAGACTTCAATGATTTGCTGAGGGCGGCATGAGGGGGGCGAAGATACAAGCGATGGCGCGAATTGCGCGCGAGACAGACGCACTGGGCTTTAGTGAGTTTCCAAATTACATGCTCCCGAATATGCGCCAGTGGGCGGAGGATGGGCTCGTTGATCTCAGCACGGGCCCGACCGGCAATCGTGCAGTGATCACGGAAGCCGGCCGCGCTCTCGCCAGAAAGGCGATTGCGCCCAAATGACCCTCGAAGCCGTCCTCGACCTGGTCGACAACGCCCCCGCGTTCGTCGACGTCGACCCCGCAACCCTCGCGCAGGCTGAACGCAAGTTCGGACTCGATCAGCTCAACGCCGGCCTGGCACAGGTCCGCGACGCGGAGGGCGACGATCGTCTGCCGGCGCTGTCGGCGATCGCCGAGCAGCTCGGCCAGCTTGCGGCCGCCGGCGCGATCGACGAGCGGCTCGCCAAGGCCTCGCTCGAGGACGCCGCCGCCGGCGCCGGCTTGATCGGCGATCTCGGCGCCAAGCCAGTCAAGAGCGCAATTGCCGCCGGCCTGAAGCTGGGCAAGAAATCTCCCCGGGATCTGACCGAGGTGCGACGCGCCGCTTCAGCGGCGCTTGGAGCACCTCACATCAATGGGCGCCCGCGAGAGGCGGGCGACCGCACGATCTCTTCCCCCGCCTTAGCTTCCCCGCCGTCCCCGCCTCCCGGCGACGCAGACGATTCCGATCAAACCCTCGAATCTTCTTCATCTTTCGCTTCGTTCTCCCCCCGCACCCCCTCAGGGGAAGAAAAGGAGCTCGACGAAACCCTCGAAGACCATGAGGACGACGATAATCAAGGTCCTCCCGATGACACGATCAGCGATGAGACGTTCCGGGAGTGCGCTGGCCTTGATCAATCTGACGTCGACAACGGCAAGCGCCTGATCGCCTATTTTGGCCGCGACCTGATGGTGCGGCAGGAAGACGATGTTGCGGCCGGACAGATGCTCGCCTGGACCGGCACGCACTGGGATCTCGCCGGCGGCGAAGCGCTGGCGCACCTGATCGGTCAGCGCGTTGGCGATCTAATCAAGCTGGAAGCGGCCTACATCGAGTTCTCGAATTCGGAGGCGCGCGCGGTCAATGCGGCCGAGGCGGCGGCCAAGGAGCTGAAAGACCTCGTTCCTGATGACACACCCGAACAGCTTGCGAGGGTTGAGGAACTGACGGCGCTCGTCGCTGCGGGGAAAAAGGCGCGGACAGCGCTCTCGACGCGGCGCGCCAACCGCAAGAAGTGGGGCATCTCGACCAAGAATGCCGGCCGCATCGCCGCAATGATCAAATGCGCGGCGCCTCACCTTCGCCGGCACCCGGACGCCTTTAACGCCGATCCGCTCAAGGTCGCCACGAAGACCCACACGCTGTCGTTCGTGCCGGTGATGGACCCGGAGAACCCTGATCCTGATGGGAAGCGGCCGCTGATCAAGGATGGTCGCGTCCAGTACGAGCTCGTCGCCAAGCCTGGCCACGATCGCGAGGACCTGCTGACTGCGGTCATTCCCTATGCGTACGAGAAGGGCGCGACGGCGCGCGAATTCAACATCTTCCTAGATCTGTTCCAGCCTGAGGCGGAGAAACGTCGTACCGTGCAGCAGTACTCCGGCATGAGCCTGACGGCCCAGCCGGTGCAGCGCGTGATGTTCCACACCGGCACCGGCGGCAACGGCAAGAGCGTCTTCCTCGAGGTGCTGGCGCGCGTGTTCGGCGACGGACTGTCGGTCGGTGTGCCGGCGGAAACCGTCTCCGGCGTAGTGGCGAACAATCCGAGCGCGCCCACGCCGGACATCGCGCGCTGTTATGCGAAGCGCTACTTGAGAATCGCCGAGCTCCCGAAGGATGCTCCGCTCAAGATGGAAACCATCAAGAAGCTCACGGGCGGCGAGCGCTGGCCGGTGCGAACGATGTACAAGGGCTATTTCGAATTCAAGCCGACGGCCAAGCCTCATATGAGCGGCAATGGCGAGCCGAAGTTCGATGGCTCGGACGGCGGCATGCGCAGGCGTCTTGCGATCGTCGAGTGGTCAGTCACGCTACCGCCTGAGAGGCACCGCGATTTCGAAGATGTGGTTTCCGAGATCGTCGCCGAAGGCCCCGGCATCCTCAACTGGCTGATCGCTGGTGCGCTCGATTTTCTCAACAACGGCTTCATCCTGTCCGAGGATGTGCTGCAGACCACGGCGGAGCACTTCGCCGAGATGGACCCCGTCGGCCAGTTTGCCGACGCGCATGTGAAAGCCGACGCGGGCGGACCGGGCGTGCCGGCGCGCCAGATGTTCCTTGCCTACAAAGCGTGGAGCGAAGCCAACGGCAAGGCGCACATGCACGAAACGCGGTTCGGCAGAACGATGAAGAAGAAGTTCAAGCGCGATGATAGCGGTCGCATCCATCGCTACGTCGACGTCGCACTGCACGACGTGCCCGAAAGCCCAACTCAACCGGGCTCGCAATCTTCACCTCCCAATGATGGTTATCAGCCGCCGACCAACTATCCCGGCGATGAGGAAATCTAATCAAGGAGGACATCTCTGTTGCAAATAGGTCACCGAGGGTCGCGGCTTTTGCGAGGGTTTGACGAGGGTTCGTTTCGTTCGGTCGTAAACCCTCGTCATTCGACATGTGCTTGTGCCGCAATGGCTTTTGCTATCGCGTCGAGGGTTTCGAGGGTCTCGCGCGCGCATACACATGCGAGAGAGGAAGAGGACGCACATGGCGTCGCGAGACAATGGTGACCAGTAAATGGATGGAATGGACTCAGGCGTTACACGGATAAACCCTCGATACCCTCGCGCTCTCCATCTAACCATCGAAGATCATTTACCGAATTAAGATCTAGACTCTCTACCAAACCCTCTCTCAACCCTCGCAAACCCTCGAAAGAAACAGAAATGCATAAACTCTAACGTTTTTCCTGTTCGAAGCTCTGGGCAGGCTTTCGAACTACACACACCGGAAAACTGTACCAATCGGGTACAGTTTTCTGACGGCCAGCAAATCGACAGGGAAAATCGAGATGTTGGAGCTATCGAATGAAACCGATCGCGGAAGCGTTCGAAGATCTATCGCCAGAGGTGCGTGCAGAACTGCTCCGGCCTGCGCAGTCGCGTGATCCGCGCTATGCCGAAATCGTCGAAGGGTTGGTCCCGAGGTGGTACGTCGTTGAGGTTTTCGCTTCGGCGCAAGCCGAGGTGGCCGAGACGCTGATCGGCCATCGCTTTGGGGTGTATGTGCCGGAAGTCGAGGAGACCGTCGTCAGGCGCGGTCGCAAGTTCGATCGGTGCGTGCCGATGTTCTCTGGCTATCTCTTCGTGTTCATGTGGTACAGCGACGCGCACTGGCAGTGCATCAGCAGCATTCCGGGTGTCGTCGAGATCGTCGGCTCATTGACCGATGCCGAGATCGATGTCGTTCGAGCCATGGAAAACTTGAAGCGACCCGTGATCATCGACGTCGAGCCAGAGCCCGAACCGGCGCCGGTCGTGCGAGCGAAGTCCAAGAAAAAGCGGCGCTGGAAGAACCGCAAGGGCGCCAAGGCCAAGGCGCAGGTGAAGCCGAAGGTGATCACCGAGGCCTATCTACGGTCCCAGATCGTAACTACCCGTGCATGGTCGGCGTTCGATGACGTACTACAGCTTGACAGTGAGGGAAGGAATCAGACCTTGATGCGCGCCTTGGGCCTGTCCTAGTACCGACCGCATCACACGGAACGCCGGAACGGACGCCCATCGAAGCAGAGGTGATGCTTCACAAATCCGGCAATGTGCCCAAAGCAATCTATCCGAAGCCCCGAGGCGGAAACGTCCGGGGCTTTCGTGTTTGCGTAGGTTGTGCGGTAGCTGGTTGTGCAGTTACCGCTGCCCTCCTTGGGCGTTTCCTCCCTAGACTTGGGCCGCTTCCTGATCGGAGCGGCCCAATCTTTTGTAGGTGATCGATGGCTGGAAGGTTGCGTGTACTCGGCCAGAAGCTGGCGTCATCGACCCGCCACAGGCTGAGCCTACCGGGCAAGAAGGTCGACGGGTTCTACACGTCGCCGGCTTGGCGTCTGCTCTGCGACGAGATCAAGCGGGAGCGCTGGCCGATGCTGCTGCAGCGTCAGGGTCATTGCTGCGAAGATATCGATTGCCGTGCGAGGCACACGCCGACCACCCGCATCTTCTTCGATCACATCAAGGAGCGACGTGACCGTCCGGACCTCGAGCTGGTCAAGTCCAACATCATGGGCCGCTGTGGCTCATCGCACAGCAAGAAGACCGCCATCGAGCGCGCCAAACGTTATCAGCAGGGATAGGGGGTTTAATTCCCTCGAGACACCTCCTCGTAACCGCACATCCCCTCATACGCGTAAAATTTTTATTCTGGGCTGTAGGTTTGAATCAGCCCCGATTAATCAATGGAAATCAAACGTGGCTGAAACGGCAGTGAAAACAGCGAAGGACGGGTCTCGCCGCGGCGGGGCACGGCCCGGTGCTGGCCGGAAGAAGCGGGAGCTGTCGGCGCCGACGTCTCTGTCCGAGCTCGAGCTCAAGGCGTTACTCGCCGAGCCTGCTCCGGAGGAGATCGATGGCCTGGCGCAGCGTCATGCAGACCTCGCCATCGAGACGCTGGCGCGGCTGATGATCTATGGCGGCAGCGAGGCCGCGAAGATCACGGCCGCGAAAGAGATCCTCGACCGCGGCTATGGCAAGCCAGCCGTCGAGATCGGCGGCGACGCTGCCATGCTGCCGTTCATGATGGCGCCGCAGGCTGCGCCATCGCTAACAGACAACGTCCGCACGCAGGCGCGCAAGTACGCGTCCGTTGCTGTCGCCGTGCTGCGCAAGATCGCGCAGGACGGCCAGAGTGAGACCGCGCGCGCCGGCGCTTCCAAGGCGCTGCTCGATCGCGGCCTTGGTACAGTCGGCAAGGCCCGCATGCCTGACGAGCAGCGTGATCGTCCGCTCGGCAAGAAGGAGGAGGCCGCGCAAGCCGCAGCAGCCGCGGCGACCGGCCGCCTCGCGACGCCACGTCCGCCGCGTGCGGTGACTGATCAGCTGCAGTGACGCCGAGTTGGACGACCGCGTGTCCGGATTGGGCACAGCGCATTGTCAATCGACAGTCGCTGCTGCCGTTCGATCCGCTTTTTCCGGAGGAGGCCGAGGCCGCGCTCGCGATCTATCGGGATCTCATCCTGGTCGACGTGGCCGGCAAGCCGACGATGGAGCAGGCCTGCTTGCCGTGGGCCTTCGATCTGCCGCGCGCGCTGTTCGGCTCCTACGATCCGGATTCCGGCCGCCGGCTGATCCGGTACTATTTCGAGTTCGTGGCGAAGAAGAACGCCAAATCCACCCGCGCCGCGGGCATCATGGTGACGGCGCTGATCCGCAATTGGCGGGAGTCCGGCGAGTTCTACATCCTCGCGCCCACCAAGGAGATCGCCGACAATTCGTACATCCCGGCGCGCGACGCCATCATGGCCGATCCGGGTCTAAAGGCGATCCTAAAGCCCAGCGCCGGCCGCATTATCGAACATCGCAACACTGGCGCCTTCCTGAAGGTGGTGGCGGCGGACAGCGAAACGGTCACCGGCAAGAAGACGATCGGGCTCCTGGTCGACGAGCTCTGGCTGTTCGGCCATCGCAGCGGCTCCGAGACCATGCTGAACGAGATCGAGGGCGGTCTCGCATCGCGGCCGGAAGGCTTCGTGATTTATCTGTCGACCCAGTCGAACCGGAAGCCTGCCGGCATCTTCGAGCAGAAGCTGAACCGTTTCCGCGATATTCGCGACGGCAAGCTGGTCGATCCGACCAGCCTGCCGCTCCTGCACGAGTTTCCAAAGAATCTGCTCGAAAGCGGCGAGTACAAGAAGCCGGAAAACTGGCACATCCCGAATCCGAACCTGACCAAGTCGGTCGATGTCGAGTACATCCGCCACAAGCTCAGCGAGGCCGCGCGTTCCGGCAAGGCCTCCGTCATCGACATTGAGGCCAAGCACCTCAACGTCCAGGTCGGCACGGCGTCTGGCGTTGACGGCTGGGCCGGCGCCGAGATTTGGGATGAGGGCGTTGAGGAGGTTTTAACCCTTGACGAGATCTTGAACCGATCGGAAGTCGTCACCATCGGCGTCGATGGCGGCGGTCTCGATGACCTGCTCGGGGTAGGGGTCATCGGGCGAGAGAAGGGCACACAGCGCTGGCTCGGCTGGGCGTGTGGCCTGATCTCGACGATCGGCATCAAGCGCCGCAAGGTCAACGCGACCGAGTATGTGAAGTTCAAGCGTGCCGGCGAATTGATTGTGTTTCGGTTCGCCGGCGAGGTCGATGGCGTGAGGACCTTTGAGGAAGATGAGAGCCCCGAGATCGCCGAGCTCGCGGAGGGTGCGCTCGAACCCTCGATCGAACCTGGCGCGTTGCCGCCCGACATCCAGTTCGTGGTCAACCTGGTCAAACGCATCCAGGAGCGCGGACTGCTCGCGCAGGTGGGCGTCGACGCCGCCGGTATCGGTGCCATTGTCGACGCGCTCGCCAAGATCGGCGTGACACAGGATGCGGAGACTCTCGACGCGGTCCGCCAGGGCATTGCGCTGATGGGCGCGATCAAGACCATCGAGCGGAAGCTCGCCGATCGCAGCTTTGTTCACGGGGATCTGCAGCTGCTCGCATGGTGCGTTGGCAATCTGAAGATCGTACCGACGCCAACCGCGATGCGCGTCGCTCGCGACGAATCCGGTTTCGGAAAAGTTGACCCGGCGATGGCGCTGTTCAACGCGTCGCATCTGATGAGCCTCAATCCCGAGAGCAATACCAAGCGCTCGGCCTATGAGGATCGCAATCTCTTGGTGGTTTGAGAACATGTTGCTGCAGAGATTACGATCGGCTTCGCGCCGCACCGGCGCGGCACTGGTGCGAGTGGCCGCGGCGCTCGCGTCGCCGATCGGCTTTCGCGAACTCATGCTATTCGCCGGCGCGGGTCTGATCGGCTTCGGCGCTGCCCAGATCTATCCGCCGGCGGGGTGGGCGTTGCCCGGCCTGATCCTCGCCGGCGTTGCTATCTTCGGGGTGCGTAGCTGATGGGTGGACTGGTCACCTTCGCGCCGTCGCGACTCGAGGTCACCCGCTCGGATGAGTTTTCGCGCGGATTTCTGCCGGCGCTTGGCGGTATGGTGTCATCGGCGGGGGTGAACATCACCCAGTCGACGGCGATGAGCATCTCGACGGTGTTCGCCTGCGTTTCGATCCGCTCCAAGGATGTCGCGCGCTGCCTGCCTCGCCTCGTGAAGGAGGACTCGGCGCGCAGCGAGAAGCCGGTTAAGGATCACCCGGTCGCGAAGCTATTCCTGCGGCCGAACTGGATCCAGACCTGGGCCGAGTTCGCGCTGCAGATGAACGCGGCCTATTTGCTTCGCGGCAACGCCTATGCGGTGATCCTGCGCAATGCCAAGCAGCAGCCGGTGGCGTTGATCCCGGTCAATCCGGATTGCGTCACGCTGCTCGAAGCTGTTGACGGCTCGCTGTTCTACCAGGTCACGCGATCCGGTCTGTTCCAGATGGCGGCGTTGCGTGGTCAGCCGATCGCAATCCCGGAGGAGGACGTCTTCCACCTGCGCGGCATGTCCTTCAACATGCTGCTCGGCATCTCCATCATCAGCATCGCGCGGGACAGTCTCGGCCTCGCGATGGGGCTGGAGCAACAGGCCTCGCGCTTCATGAAGAACGGGGCGCGGCCGTCGGGTGTGCTGCAGTCGGATAAGACGCTGTCGGAGGCCGCGGCGAAGCGGCTGCGCACCCAGTGGGAAAATCTGCGGGCTGGCCTCGACAATGTCGGCCGCACCGCGATCCTCGAGGATGGCGTCAAATGGAATGCAATGCAGCTCTCGTCGGTGGATCTCGAGTTCATCGCGCAGCGCAATTTCAGCGTCGGAGAGATCGCCCGCTGGTACGACATGCCGCTCTATAAGCTGGGCGTGCCGCAGGAGATGGCCCGCATCAAGTTCGACGATGCCGATCAGGCCTACGTCAATACCACGATCATGCCGGACCTCGATCTGTGGGAACAGAAGTTCGTCCAGAAGTTCGACCTGGACGAGGAGGGGCTGACAGCGGACTTCGATGAGCGCCGGCTGCTCCGCGCCGCCGAGGCGACACGAGTCAACAACCAGCGTCTCAAAATCATGTCGGGAATTTCAACGCAAAATGAATGCCGCGCCGAGAACGGTGATCCGCCGCTGGAAGGCGGCGATGTGCTGCTAACGCCGGTGAACCTGGCGGCGTCGGGCTCCGATATGACAGGGAGCGCGCCGGATGGCGCGGGGCGCCCGTCGAACGGCACGGCGCCCGATCCCGGCGCGCCGAACGCGACGCCGAAGAAAGTCGTGCCGTACCTGGTCAAGGACCAGAGCACGGCTGTCCAGCATCTCCTTGCATCTCCGGAACCGCAGCAATGACGATCTACAAGGCATTGTCCGCGAACGTCGAGCCCGTCGGCGATCGTCAGGTGCGCGTGATCTGCTCGACCGGCGAGGAGGACCGCGCCGGCGACATCGTCGTCCAGGAGGGCGGTGATCTCACGGCTTATCGCGAGAATCCGGTCGTGCTCTGGGGCCATGACATCAGCAAGCCGGCGTTGGCCCGCGCGATCGAGATCGACGTCGTGGACGGCAAGCTGCAGTCACTGGTCGATTTCGGGCCGGAAGGCATCGATCCGCTGGCGGAGATGGTTCTCGCCAAGGTCAAGGCCCGCATTCTGAACGCGGTCTCGATCGGCTTCACGCCGCTGAAATCCGAGCCGCTCGATCCCGGCAATCCGAAGAAGGGACCGCAACGGTACACCATGTGGGAGCTTGGCGAATTCTCGTTCGTCAACGTTCCCGCCAACGCAGGAGCTCTCACGGTGGCACGCTCGAACTCGGCAGCATCGGCGCAGTGGAAGGTCGGTGCCTCGCGCAATCTCCCGGTCCTCGCCACCAAGGCCCAGACGCGCGACATCGCGGCGAAATCGATCCTGGATCATGCGGAATTCTCGGGCGATCACCCGAACTCGGCTTTCGCGCGCAAGGGTTTCCTGGTTTACGACGCGGCCGATGCGGAGAGCGACGGCGCCTATCGGATTCCGTTCGCCGATGTTGTCGACGGCCGGCTCAGCGTCACCGCCGCCGGTCTGGCGGAGGCGAAGGCACTGCTCGCAAAATCCGATCTCCCTGACGACGTCGCCGCGAAGGCGGCCGCGGTTCTCGATCATTATGAGGCAAAAATGAGCAAGACAGCCGAGACGGAAGGCGCGACGACGGTCACCAAGGATAGCAAGACCCCCGTGATCAAGAGCCTCTATGACGTCGCCTCGCTGGCCTACGCGCTTTCGAATCTCGGTTATCTGCAGTTCAGCGCTGCATGGGAAGCCGAGGCAGAGGGCGACGGCTCCGGCGTGCCGGCGATGCTTGCGGAGGCGTGCCGCCAGGTCGGCGATGCGCTCGTCGCGATGACCGCCGAGGAGGTCGGCGAGCTGCTGGCCCAGATGGTGCCTGAGAGCGACGATGCGGTCGCCAAGGGGCTCTGCACCAAGGATGCGAAGCCGCTGGTCAAGGCGCTCGCGATCGTCGAGGTCAAGGCCGGTGCGACCTTCTCCGCGGCCAACCGCAAGATCATCAAGGGCGTGCATGCAGCGCTGGTCGAACAGTGCTCCGCCCTCAACGACATGCTCGGCGATAGCGAGGACAGCTCGGCCGCCGATGACACTAGCGCGTCCGACAAGGACAAGTCGGCGGACGAGCTTCGACAGAAGCGCCTCCGCGAAGTCGATCAGTTGGCCATCACGCCCGTCTGATCGGTCCGTTCTCTGCCGGCGACATGTCGGTCCTGCCCATCATCACCGGCTCCTGGGCAAGGCCTCATTCACAGGATTTTTGACCATGAAACTTCGAATGTTCCATCTGGTGGCGTTCGCCGCCATCGTCGCGATCGCGACCGTCGCAGTGATCGGTTTCGACATCACCCCGCTCGCGCATGCTCACGGCGTCTCGCAGTTCGTCGCCGAAGCCGGCGCCGCGGCCCTGCAGGTCAAGATGACCGATCTGCTCAAGAAACGGAACGAGGCCTATGAGGCGTTCACCGCGATCGCCACCAAGGCGGATTTCAATCCGGCCACCGACCAGGCCGATTACGATGCCAAGAAGAAGGCCGTGACCGACCTCGATTCCGAGATCACGCGCGCCAAGGACGCGCAAGAGCTCGCAGCCAAGTCGGCGAAGCCCGTCGCCGGTCAGGAGCGGGAGACCGTCCCGGCCTCGGTCGAAACCGACAAGTACGTCAAGGAGAAGTCGTTGCTGCTCGGCGGCGTCGCCAAGATGATTGGCGTCGGTGGCGGCAACATCTTCGGTGCCCGTCAGGCCGCGACCGAGATCTATGGCGAGAGCCACCCGGTCACGCGCGCGCTCGTCACCTCGCAGGGTGCCTCCGGCGGCTTCCTGGTGCCGCCCGACGTCATGAACGAAGTGATCCCGTTGCTGCGCGCCAAGGCTATGGTGCGCAGCGCCGGCCCGCGCGTGATCCCCATGCCCCGCGGCACCATGACGCTTCCCGGCGCTGCTTCGGCAGCAACCGCCGGCTATGGTCCGGAGGGCGGTCGCATTTCGGCCTCGCAGCAGTCGCTCCGCTCCATCGTCGCCAGCTTCAAGAAGCTGACCGCCCTGGTGCCGGTGTCGAATGACATGATGCGCTATGCCGATCCGGCGATCGACGCCTTCGTGCGCGATGACCTGGTGCTGGTGATGGCGCTGGCCGAGGACAAGAACTTCATCCTGTCCGACGGCACTCAGGATACCCCGCGCGGCTTCCTGTCCTTCGCCAATGGTCACGTCGCGGCCAATGGCGGCACCGCCGGCGTCTGGAGCACCTCGGCCAACTCGGTCTTCGCGGTGAACGGCGCTGACCCGGCCAATGGCACCGGCGGCAACTTCATCACCTCGAACCAGACCTATACGCTCGCAACCGTTGCCGCGGAGCTGGGCGGGGCCGTCAACCGGCTCGACCAAGCCAACGTGCCGGAGAACAAGCGCGTCTGGTTCATGAATCCGCGCTCCTGGAACTATCTGAACAACGTCCAGAATTCGCTGGGCGTCTACGTCTACCGCGACGAGCTCAGCAAGGGCCTGCTGCTCGGCTATCCCGTCAAGAAGTCGACCCAGATCCTCACCACGTATTGGAATGCCGATGGCTCCAACAAGGATCTGTCCTTCGTCTTCCTGGTCGAGATGACCGAGGACATCCTCCTAGACTCGATGCAGCTCGAGCTCGCCGTGTCCCGGGAAGGCATGTACGTCGCCGCCGATGGCTCGACGCGCTCGGCATTCCAGAACGACGAGACGCTGATCCGCGCCATCGCCGAGCACGATCACCAGATGCGGCACCAGGCCTCGGTCGCCGTGATCCAGGCAGTGCGCTGGGCGCCGGCGATCTCCTGAGCGGCGCCCTAGGCACCGCTCTCCACGCGCCGGCGCAGCGCTTGGCCGCCGGCGCGTAAGTCTCCGCAACCTCATTCCCGAAGGGATCATCAGCAATGAACACGATTGTTCTCCAGCGCGACGTCGGCTCGCTCGGCGCGATGAAGCGCCTCACGGCGGCCGCCTCCGCGACCGCAGCCTCGACCGGCGATTCCACCACCACCACGGGCGCGACCATCGACCGTATGGGCTTCGGCGCCGGTTCTATGCCGAATACGCTGGCCGCCGCGGTCGCGTGGGAAGCGACGCTGGCCACCGGCAAGACCTTGTCGATCGGCTATGCCTGCCAGGACTCGGCCGACGGCAACAACTGGTCGGATTACCAGACCGGTACCTATGCCGCGGTCGCGACCGGTTCGACGGCCGCCTCGGCCCTGGCCGGTGAGTTCGAGGTCTCGGTCAACCTGACCTCTGCGCGCCGCTATGTGCGGTTCAACTTCGCCGAGGATCTCTCGGCGACCCAGACCGACACTTCCGCCGCCCGCGCTGTGGGCTTCTTTGCCGGCTTCGATCGCCTGCCGGCCTGATGAGCGCGACCTCTCAACCGGGCGGGCCGGCCACGGCCGTCTCGCCCGAGATCGCGGCGCGCCTCGAGCGTGCGCGTCAGCGCTCGGTCATGATCTGCACGCCGGTGGCCCGCAACCCGGTCTGGCAGTATACGGCATCGCTGGCCTCGACGCTGCTGTTCCTCAAGGAGCAGGGCATTCGCTGCACCTTCCAGTTCGTCGTCGGCGGCTCCGTCATTCACAAGGCCCGCAACGAACTCTGCGCTCACTTCCTGATGAGCGACTATACCGATCTGCTGTTCGTCGATGACGATATGGAATGGTCTCCGAACAGCGTGCTGCGCGTGCTGGCTTCCGACAAGCCTGTCATCGGCGCGGTGGGGCGCATGCGCGTCCAGAAGCCGAATTCCGATCCGGCCGTGTGGTGCTGGCGGCCGCTCCATCAGGCCAGGGCGCTCAACCAGGATGAGATGGGCGCGATTGAGGTGAAGGGCGTTGGCGCTGCCTTTCTGCTGATCAATCGCGGCGTGCTGTTCGAGATGGCGAAGCAGCGCCCGAGCTGGAAGCGCGCTGGCGCGCATGACTGGCCGCAGGAGCTGCGCGATCATTATTTCGAGTTCTTCCGGACCGGCGAGGAGGGCTCCGACGCCGAGATCGGGGAGGACTACCTCTTCTGCAATCGGTGGCGCGCGATGGGCGGTTCGGTCTGGGTCGACCCGACCATCGCGCTCGGCCACGTGGGTTCATTCAATTATCGCGGCTCGATCGAGGAGCTGCTCGCAGCGGCTCCGGAGGAGGGAAACAATGTCCATTCGTGATCTGCTCGAGGCCAAGGCCCATGCGCTCGCCGAAGAGATGGCGACCGCGCCGACTGTGCTGCATCTGCAGGCGGCCGCCCATCATCTGACCGTCGAGCTGCGGCGCGAGCTCGACACGTTGATTGCAGACTTTCGCCCCGCCGGCGCCGAAGTGAAGCGCGAGACGGCTCCGGCGCCTGCCGAGGCGCCGGCGGCAGAGGCTGCGCAAAGCGACGCCGCGGCGCCGCCGACCGCTGCCATCGAGCAGGCCGGGCCCGCTATCGTTGAACCCGCTGCCGCCGCGGAGGTCGCGTCGTGATCGGCGTCCGTTTCATCCGCGCTGTGCGTCCCTACGGGGCGGGCGACATAGCGATGTTGCCGGATGATGCCGCCCAGGCTGTTATCGACGCCGGCGATGCCGAGCTCGCCGAGCTGCCCAACGCCCCTCACGCCCATGAGGCCGGTTATCGCCCTGCCGTCACCAAGCCGCTTCAGCCGGCTTCCGCCGGCCGCCAGGGCTATCAGACCAAGAAGGGACGCTGAGCCATGGCCGATCCGTACAAGAACGCTGGCGGCGATCTGCAGAGCTTCGGCCGTCGAGGCAAGGTGATCACGCCTGGGGCCAGTGATCTCACCGACGTGGCGAAGGGAATTGTTGTGCTTGCAGCCGGTGATGCGACAGTCATTCCCGTCGACAATGCCGATGCCGGCACGCTCACCTTCACGGGTCTGTCGGCTGGCCAAATCATTCCCTTCCAGGTGCGCCGCGTGACCGCGGCGACCGCAACGCTTGCCACGATCGAGGGCTGAGACCCGTGCCGTCGCTAGGGTTGAAACTTTCACTCCCAGCCAGAGGCCTTGGGTTAGTGAACAACGTGCCGTCGTGGGTGCTGCGCTCCAGCGGCATCGCGGCGGCTGCCGATCTGGATTTCCAGAACGGTCAATATTACGGCGGCCAGCTCGCTTCGTTGCTGACATGCTCGCGGGCTTCTACAGGTTACGCGAAGAACAGCGGCGGTCTGCTTATCTCATTCGCGAACGACGCTCTTCGCATTACCGATCTTGGGCTCCTCATGGAGGAGAGCAGAACCAACGCGCTGGCGTGGAGCAATAATCCGCCGAATTGGAGTATTCCGCAGGTGGGCTGTTCCGCCGCCCAGAACGTAGTCGGACCGACAGGTACGGCGAACGAAGCGTGGACCATCACTCAGACCGGGGCGAACGCTTCGGACAGTCGATATCAGAACAACGCTGCGGTAACGAGCAGTTCGAACACCTACAGGATTTCATGCTTCGTCAAGAAGCAAGCCTCAGTGGCTGCATATCCCGCCTTAAAGGCTTTGTTCACGGGTGGGACGCAAGTTGATACAGGCATCGTCATTGATGTCGTCAATGGTGCGGCGACTGCACTGAACGGATCAGCCACCAACATTTCGGTTGAAGATTACGGAAGCTTCTGGCGGGCGTCGTTTTCTGTGGCCGATAATGCGACTGGTAACACGCTGCTCGCATATTCATTTTATCCGGCCTGGAACGCTAGCTACAGCATCACAAAAAACACGGTTAGCGGAGCAGCGAACGTCTTTGCGTTCGGGCAGCGGGAGCTTGGAGCGTTTACAACCTCTTACATCCCGACGACTTCATCGAGCGCGTCAAGGTCAGCTGATGTAATTAATGTCGCTGGCTCGCTGGCTTCTTTGCTCGCGAATTCTTCGAGCGGCTCGGCTTATGGCTCAGCCGCTGGGTTGCCTACGACCAGAACCGGCAACGCCGCGATCCTATCATCGTCGCCCGCGCTACCGTTGTTCATCAATGCGACCGGAACGGGCAAAGCAGCAACGTTTAACGGCACCAATTCCATCACGCTCGCCAACGCGAACACTTGGAGCGCGGGTGCAAAGGCAGTGCTCGGCTGGGATGGGTCTGGCCGGTCGATAGTCTCTACCGGCAATTCGCTGTTGAGTGATGCCAACACAATCGGCTTGGGCGCCAGCGTTTCTCTGGCTTCTGGCGGCAATGCGTTGAACGGATATCTGCGGAGACTGGCCGTCTGGTCGTCTCGCCTCTCTGACACAAACCTAACCGCGCTAGCAGCGTAAAGGACGAACCATGAAGCTTCATTTGATGCAATTCGACACTGAGCAGGCTGCAATCGACGACGGCTCGGTCGGCGCGTTCCATGCGCCTTACCAGAACGAATTTTTCCCCGGTGGATGGGACCAGAGCCGCACTTTCCCGAATACGTCGGTCTTTATCACTCAGGCACTCCAAGCCGGGTTCTGGATCATCATCGCGCTCGATGACAGCAACACGACGCTGGCGCAGCACTCCGGTTGCCGTCTCGCGTGGGACAACGAAAGCGCCGTGATCCTCGGCGGCACCTATACCGGCAACGATATGTCAGCGTTGTTCGTCTCGCCCGTGCCGGCCGGCGCGTACAATCCTTGGAACGGCGCTGCGCCGGAGTAGTCCACTCCCTCAGGGTTGGCGGCCGCTCCCTGGACGCTCCGCGACATCATCATCGCTGGCGGTTGACGACAAGGTACCAACCGATCGCCGCGACCGCTGCGACGGCCAAGGTTGGGATGAGCGGCTCTCCCTCCACGACCGCGAGAGTCGCGCCGGTTGCGATCAAAATCGCGACGGCCCAGAAGTCATCCATGGTTCTTGGCTGCCTTCTCTTGTCGATCGAGCTCGTGCTCGACGGCGTCACGGATGAACTGAGCCATGCCGCGATCGCCGACCAGCGCGCGTATGCGTTCGCGGAGATCTTCGGTGAGGCGCACGTTGGTAGGTTGAGCGCCGAGGGAAGGGCGGCCGACAGTCCTCTTCTTCGCCATGGTTGAGCAGCTCCATAAAATTGCAGCGAATCTGGCAAGCATCTATCTACCACGGTTAAGCAATAACGGCGCCGTTTATTGCGGTGATTTACGGCGCCGTTTATTGCTTTGCGGATGAAGCTGCGAAAGCTCATCCGCCGATATCAGAATGACCCGCTGTCGAGCTGGCACAAGCTGCGCTACGCTACCCGGCAGAACCATCGCAACCTTCTGCGCCAGATCGATCGCCGCTACGGCCATGTCCGGCTGAAGAAGATCAAGGGCCGCACGCTGCTGAAATGGCATGCGCAGTGGCTCGACGGTACCAAGTTCTCGGCGGCCCGCGCCTTCATCAAGAAGATCCGCGTTCTGTTCGGCTACGGGCTCACCATCCTCGAGGACAGGGAGTGTGCGCGTATCCGGCAGGTGATGACGGCGATGCGCTTTCCCGGCTCGCCCAGGCGCAAGCAGCGCATTACCTTGGAGCAAGCAAGCGCGATCATCCGTACGGCACATCGCGTGCGCGACGGCGCGGTGGCCTTGGCGCAGGCCTTCCAGTTTGAGCTGATGCTCCGGCAGAAGGATGTGATCGGCGAATGGATGCCGATCGACGAGGAGGGTGAGGGCTACGTTGTCGACGGTGACGAGACCTGGTCGCGCGGCCTGCTCTGGGAGGAGATCGACGACGACCTGGTGCTGCGTCATCGCACCAGCAAGACCGGCAAGATCGCCGTTTTCGACCTGAAGCTCGCCCCGCTGGTCCTGGCCGAGCTGAGGCGCAGGAACCGGCCGGAGTGCGGCCCGATCATCGTCTCGCCGGCGACAGGCCAGCCCTATCGGGCGCATCAATTCCGCCGCGCCTGGCGCGAGATCGCGCGCGATGCCGGCGTTCCCGACGACGTCTTCAACATGGACAGCCGCGCCGGCGCCATCAGCGAGGCCTTTGATGCGGAGGCGGATCCGGACTTCATCCGCACGGCCGCCACCCACAGCGAGCTCGCCACCACGCAAGGCTACAACCGCGGTGATGAGCTCGCCCGATCGCGCAAGGTGGCGCGAGCACGGATCCGGAAACGGCCGGCGACAACGCAGCGCCGCACAACAAGGGTAGGGGCCCGACGTCCCGCACAACGATCGCGCGGCGCCCTCGCGGCTGCCGCATGACAATGACGAGGCACGATGCCTTACAAGATTATCACGACGGTGCTGGCGTCGGCGAAGAGCTACGAATTCACCGATCTCGCAACGGTGAAGGCCGAGCTCGAGCTGACCGACGGCAAGTCGGACGCGCGGCTGAAGCGCTATATCAAGGCCGCCTCGGCCGCGGCCGCGCAATATTGCAACCGCCGCGGCTTTCAGATCGAGACCGTCCAGGACGCGATCTTTCCGCAAAAGGATCCGCATCTGCCCGGCTCGTTTGAGACGCTGCAGCTGTCGAGCTGGCCGATCGGCGCGATCGTGTCGCTCACCGAGAATGGCAACACGCTGGTCGTCGATATCGACTTCAGCGTCGACGCCGATGTCGGCCAACTGATCCGGCTCGACATGGCCGGCAACCGCTGCCTCTGGAACGCACTGCCGAAGGTCGCGCAGTTTACGGCTGGTTTCAGTGGCAGGGATGGCTTTGGTGGGATTCCCGCGGACATTGAGGACGCCGTCATCAAGATGGTGACACGGCGTTACCTGGCGCCGAAGGACCCGAACCTGATGCAGCAGACCGTCCCCGGGGTGCTCGAGCAGCGCTGGTGGATCGCGAGCAACAGCGAGACCGGCAACATGTCGCCTGACATTACCGACGTTCTCGACAATTACCGCGTGCCTGTGGTCGCCTGAAGGAGCTGATGATGGATAATGCCGGCACCTACGATCTCGCCGTCCTGGACTCCAGCGCCTTTCCGGCGAGCGGCATCCTCTCTGCGATCACGAGCCTCGATGGCATGTCGTCGGTCTCGCTCGAGGCCGTGTTCAAGCAGGGCTCGGGCGGCGCGACCTTGTCGGCGATCGTGATGACGAGTTTCGACGGCGGCCAGTCCTGGCGCCACATCGCCCGCTTCGATTTCACGACGTCATCGGCGACCAAGCTTGCCAACATCCAGGCGAGCGCCGCCAAGGCAGTGACGGCCTATGCCGATCTCGCCGCTGAAGGCGTCAATGACGGCATGCTGGGCGATCAGCTCGCGGTCAAGATCCTGACCAACGGCAGCTACAGCAACGCCTCGCTCTCGATCCGCGCCGCTGTCAGGTGACATGGACCGCCTGACGTTCTTCGTCGCCTCCAACCACCTCAAGGTCAGGCTGCAGCGCCTGGCCCTTCATCCCGATCTTTGGAAATACGGACAGGGGACCATCATGACGCCAACCTTCAAGGGTCTTGGCTCGGCGCTCGCCAAGCTGAAGCACGACCTCGATCTGCAGGCCGGGCCGCTGATGGCCGACATCGAGGACCTCGCCGGTACCGCGCCGCAGCTGTTGAAACAGGCGCAGGCGGAGGTTGCCCGAACCAAGCAGGCCGTCGCGGACATCAAGGACTTCGTCGACGGCCTCACCGGCAGCAACGGGGCGCCCCCTTTGGAAGACTCCTCGCGTTCGTCCGCAGCTTCGCCGGCTGAGGCGGCAGGCGGTAGCGCAGGCGGCGAGGCGCGCCTGACGGTCAACGGCGTTCAGGCGGGCTGATGTCCGGCCTTATCGCCGCCCTCGACCAGGCGCTGAAGGTTGGCAAGAGCGAATGGGTCTGGCTTCGTCGGCGCGTCGGGGAGGGACCGAACCAGACCTTCGTCCAGGTCAAATGCCTGGCGAGTGTCGACGCGATCGATTCCACGCAGAACCCGGCGGGCATTCGCCTGTCGGAATTCTCGATCATCATGTCGCCGACGCAGATCAATGAAGCGCAGTGGCCTGGTGGCTCGATTCCTGTGCCGCCGCCGTTCGATCTCGATCCGCGGATTCCCCGCGTGAATGATACCGATGATGTCATCATCCGTGGTCAGCAGCCGCGGGTGATAACCTTCTGTGATCCGAAGATCGTCGGCGGCGAGCTCGTCCGTCTCAATCTCAAGGTCGTTGCCTAAAGGCTATCCATGCTGACCGATCCGACCTCAGCAATCTGGGATGCCGTCAAGGCGCGTCTGCTCAGCGATCCCGATATCGCGTCGGTCTTTGCTGATCGTGTCTATGACAAGATCCAGAACACGCCGACCTTCCCTTATATTTCATTGGGCGAAGTGCAGGTCCTTCCCGAACTGGGCGAGGGGACCGACGCCGCGGAAGTGTTTCTGACCCTCAATAGCTGGACCCGTTTCACAGGCTCCGATGCCCTGCGGTCCGGCGGCAAGTACGTCATCGCTGCGTTGCACGATGAGGAGCTGCAGATCGAAGGCGGCGCAGTGCTGTCCATCCTGCTCGAGTCGTCTCGCACCATTCCGGATCCGGATGGGGTCACCAAGCACGGCGTTTACACCTTCCAGATCCTGACGGACGCCAATGTGCTCTGATTGCATCGGCCGAGAGTGAGGGTCGCCAAGGAGCTTTTGGCGGCTGCCGGCGGGCACAGCGTAGGGTCCGGGTCGCTCCGGTGCGCTGCTTCACTCTCGCCCAGTGCAATTTCGTGTCTCTCGCGTCCCTCTCTCAAACCCTGGAGTCTTCCATGACGTCTCTCAACACCATCGTGCGTGCCTCGATCGCGGCCGTGAACAAGAAAACCCTCGATGGCCGTGACGTCGTCGACCGCATGCCGGATGCCACCGACATCCAGCTCAGCAGCGGCACCGGCTACGGCAAGGCCGACATCGCGTTCATGGATACCCGCACGCTCGCGGCTTCGACCAGCGAGAATCTCGATCTCGCCGGCGTCCTCGTCGATGCCTTCGGCGCCACCATCAATGCCGCCAAGGTCAAGGCGATCATGATCGAAAACCCCGAGGCCTCGCTCTCGACCCTGACGGTCGGCGCTGCGGCTTCCAATACCTTCAACGGCCCGTTCTCCGGCGCCACCCACTCGGTCGACATCAAGCCGGGCGATCGCGTGCTGTTCGTCAGCCGCACCGGCTGGCCCGTGACCGCGGGCACCGGCGACATCCTCAAGGTCGCCAACGGCGCCGGCGGCAGCGTCAATTACAACGTCGAAATCATCGCCGCGTCGGCCTAGGCGGCTGCTGTTCCGTTGCGGCCCGGTTGATTGACGAAAGGAAAAATCGATGACGAAAGCGCAGACCAAAAAGTTTTCCGAGTTTCTCGTCCAAATCGAGACTTCGCCTGGCGTATTCTCGGCTCCTTGCGGCCTCAATTCGAGGGGGTGGAATCGGACCTCGAATGCGAATGAGACCAATGTGCCGGACTGCGACGATCCCGACGCACCATCCGATGTCGAGCGGGACATCGTTTCCAAGTCGAAATCCATTTCAGGTGCCGGCGTCGTCGCCGACGAGGATTTTGATATTTGGGACGAGTGGGAGGACTCCGGCGACAGCAAAAATATCAAGATCACGCTGGGGCTGCGGGTCTGGATTGGTCTGTACAAGTGCACCAAGCTCAACGTCACCGGGCAGCGCGGCAGCCGCGTGACATTCGATACGACGCTCGACAGCGATGGCCCGACGGTTCGTCAGTAATGGCTTCGCCCGACGACCAGCTGCAGGACTGGTTTTCGGGCCTGTCCTACAAGACCAAGCGGAAGCTCGCCGGCGATCTCAAGGACATCACCGGCAGCGCCGCCGTCCAGATCCAGGCTGCGGCGCCGGAGCTGTCTGGCAAGCTGAAGGGGACTGTCAAAGTCCGCCGCAAGCGCAACGATCTCGACCTCGAGATCACGGCAGGCGGGCCGGAGACCACCAAGGAGATCCGCGCGGGCTCCGGAGTTGAATACGATTACGCGCTCGCCGGCGAATACGGCACCGTCAACGAAGAGGCGCAGCCGTGGTTCTTTCCGACCTGGCGGCAGATTCAGGGCGATGTCCGACAGGAAATCGAGGATGCCGTCAATGACGCTATCGACAACGGTTAGGTGCGCGTGAGCTTGACGCGGAAATGACGGCGCACGGGCTGGCTTTCGATCAGGGCCTGGATCAGGATCGCGCCAGGCCCGGATACCCCATTGCGCTCCCATTTCCGCCAGGCTGCTCCGTCGTTGAGACCGACAAGGATGGCGGCCTCCGAGGCCGACAGCCCGAGGGATGAGCGAGCTGCTCGGACGGTTGCGGCGTCCAGTGTCGCACGCGGAGCATCGCTCATCAGATCATCCGCTTCGGGGCAACCAGTTCGCCCGCCTTGGCTTGGGCGATCAGCATTTGAAGCAAGGGTGTTGAACCATTCTTCGCGATCAGGGCTTCGAGCTTCGCGATCGTTTCGGCTTGCTGCTGCTTGGTCATCGGCTTGCTCCGTTCTGATGTCACTAAGGATAGGTGCAATGGACCTAGTTGTCAACATGCTTTCTCGAGAATTTCTGGAGATTTTTGCAAGATGAGCGCTCCGGGTACGCGCACCATCGCCTGGGCCAACGGCGAGGATCAATTCTGCTTGTCCAAAGTGGGGCTGATCTTCGACCTGGAGTCCAAATGCAATGCCGGCATCGCCACCATTCTGCGGCGGTTGGCGGAAAAGGAATTCTATCTCAACGACGTGCGGGAGACGATCCGTCTCGGCCTGATCGGCGGCGGCATGGCGTCAGACAAGGCGATGGCTGCAGTCAAGCATCACGTCGATCTCAATGAGAACGGCCTCGCGCCCTCCGTGCTGCTCGCTTACGCGATCATCGAGGCCGTACTGGTGGGCGTACCTGAGGATCCCTTGGGAAAAGCGGCGCCGGCGGCGGATCAGACAACGGCCGGCATCTCTTCCTCGACGACGGACGCCTCTGCCGCTCCGAAGTCATCGGCCTCGGAGCGGGCCTCGGATGGACGCCCCGCGAAACGGAAGACGTAGCGCTCTGGGAGATCGTTGCCGCGATCGAGGGCCACAATCGCGTGCATGGCGGCGAGGCCAAGATCGAGCCGATGAGCGACGACAGGTTCGATGAGCTTCTCGAAGACAATGGATTGCTGAACTGATGCCTGCGCCTGCCTTACGCATTCCCGTCTCGCTGAACATGGACGAGTTCGACAAGGGCGTCGAGCGTGCCAAGGTCGGCACGCGGCAGGCGACGCAGTTCGTGCTCAAGCAGTTCGCGGAGATGAACGCCTCGCTGGGCGGGCCCGCGGCAGCTGGCCTTTTCGCCGGCGTTGGCGCCTCGGTGCTGCAGCTGGTCGGCGTCTTCGGTGCCGTGGTGACGGCGGCCAAGCTCGTTGGCATGGCGATCGACGGTGTCCGCGGCGATCTCGCGGAGATGGTCAGGGTCGCAGAGGGCGCGCAGCGCACCGGCCTGACGCCGCAGTTTTTCCAGGCTTTCATTGCCGGCGCCAAGGGGGCCGAGGAGCAGGTCGAGACCTTCACTGCGGCGCTGGATAAGGCGTTCCAGGCAACCAAGCCGGTTCTCAATCCTGACTGGTCGGTCTGGGACCAGGGCATCACCAAGATCAGCTCGGTCGAGAAGGCGTTGACCGAGATGCGCGAGCTGTTCTCGACCAGCGACAAGTTTACGGCGCTCGATCTGTTCCGGCAGTCTGGAAGCCAGGATGATCGCATCCGTGCCGTCATTACCGGCATGAAAGAGCTGAACGCGATTGGGCAGCAGGTCGCGGCGCTTGACCTCGGTGAGAAGATGTTCGGCGCCAAGTTCGTCGACGGACTGCGTCAGGGCAAGACGACGATCGACGATATCGCCCGCACCATCGAGACCAAGCTGCAGGCCTCGGACATCATCTCCAATGCCAGTGCGATGCGGGCCAAGGAAATCGACGATCGGCTCAACGATGCCTGGAACACCATCACCAACAATTTGAAGCCGAGCTGGCAGGATCTCGATGGCATCGCGCTGAGGATCAAGGACACCTGGGCGTCAATCGTCGGCCTTATCGCTGAGGCCTCGGCCGCGGGCCCCCGGGCGCGTGACCGCGTGCAACAGCTGCAAGATCAGGCGGATTCTGTTGCCTCCCAATTCGATAATCCCGAAAGTGCCGTCTTCGTCAATCCGAACCTGTTGCGTCAGCGGCGCCGGATGCTCGCTGCACGCGGCCAGCCTTTCTCGGCTGCGCCGCCCGGCATGTTTTCCGAGTTTACCGATTTTCCCGGCATTCCGAAGGACGAGGAGGCCTATCCGCGCGCCCCCAATGGCGCGGCGCTTATGCCGCGGCCCCGTCCATCTGACGCGCCCAAGCCACCAGAGGCGCGCGAGGAGCAGCGCGACCAGTTCGATGTGTCGATCGACAGCATCAACAAGCATATCGCCACGCTGAATGCCGATACGGCTGCGATGTTTCAAAACAATGCGACCCGCGCGCAGCTGCGCGCCGAATTCCAGGCGCTGACCGCGATTATGCGCGACGAGGGCGAGGTTACCCAGGAGCAGATCGACAAATACCAGAAGCTTCGTCAGTCGATGTCGGCGCAGCAGGCGCTGGAGGCGTCCGGCATTCAGCTCACCAAAGAGCACTCCGAGGCGTTTCTTGCGGCGTCTCGCAACATCAAGCAGGCTGCTGAGCAGCACGATTCTGCCGCGACCAGCCTTCAGAAGCTCAACAGTGCCTCTGCGACGATCGGCAGCGCGCTTGAGACGGCGTTCGCCGATGCGGTGGTCGAGGGCAAGAACCTGAATGACGTCCTCTCCAGCCTCCTCAAGACTCTGGAAAAGGCAGCGATCAACTCGCTGTTCGCATCGTTCTTCAATGCGCCGGCTTCCGGCGGACTGTCGCCGTTCGCGTCGTTTATCAAGGGCATCATTCCCGGCTTCGCCGAGGGCACCGATTCCGCGCCCGGCGGCCTCGCCTGGGTCGGCGAGCGCGGGCCGGAGTTGATGAATGTGCCCAAGGGGGCGCAGATCCTGCCGGCGGACATCTCGCGGCAGGTGGCTTCTGGCGGCGGCGCCATCCAGTACATCTTCCATGTCGCCGGCGACGTGTCGCCAGGCACCATCGATCAATTGAAGGCGGCCGTGATCGCCGCGCATCGCAAAGTCGATAGCGTCTCGCGCGTCATGGTGTCGTCGCAGCGCATGCAGGCGACGGGGGTGAGCTGATGGCGCTGGTGCCGGAATTCCCGCGCGCGCTGCTGCGGGAAAAGAGCCATGCCTGGAATTTGGCCGGCGCCGCGGTCGCCGGCGGCCAAACCGCGTTTGGGTTGTCGACCCTGGTTCGCTCCGATGGTGGCGGCTTCTGGGTCTGCAATATGTCCGACGTCTCGCTGTCGGGCCGCAATGGGTCGGCCGATCGCGGTCGCGACCGGCAGAAGCTGTCGACCCTGCTTTGGCGCGCCGTGCGGCAGATCGCCGATGGCGGCGTTAATCAGCTCATCGTGCCGCGCAATGATGCGCTGTTCCGACCTTGGCCGGATGGCGTGGCACCGGACGCCGGCACCGACATCACGCACGACGACGGCAGCCTGTTCGATGATGGTGTCGGCTATTATTCCCCGACGATCGACATCACGTGTGTGGGGGCGACGCTGCGTGCGACCTCGCTCGACATCAGCGTCGTTCGCGCCGGCGCGCTGATGGGCGGCGAAGCGTTCTCGATCGAGCATCCGACCTATGGCTGGCGCATGTATGAGATCGCGACCGTCGAGATGGATACTGAGACGAGCGGCACCATCACGTTCAACCCGCCGCTGCGCGAAGCGGTGACCGACGGCACCCAGCTCGAATTTGACCGGCCGCGCTGCATGATGCGCCTGGTCAGTCCCGGTGCCATGAACCTCACGGTGCAGCCCTGGACGTTCAATCCGGCCAGCGTCGATTTCGTCGAGGATCTGCGCACGGTGCCGGCATGACCTTGAACGATGCGGAGCTGGCCGCGCTCGCAAGCGGCGTCGTGCGCTTCGGTGATCTGTTCCGGCTCGAGACTGATCCCGTGGTGCGGCTGTGGCTGGGCGTCGGCGATCTCGCCGTCGAGGCCAACGTGCTGGACGTGTCGGGCGGCACCTATCTCGGCCTCGGCGATGTTGGCGAATTGCCGGAGATCGACGTCATGATCAACGGAGCGGCCAGCCGTGTCGAGTTCACGATGTCCGGCGTCTCCGGCACCGTCGCGGCGAAGGCTGCCGCGCATGACACCGACAGCGTCAAGGGCAAGCGGACCTCGCTGGGTTTTGTGATCTTCGACCAGGGCTGGCAGATGCTGGGGCCGCCGCGCTGGTATGCGCATTATCGCGCCGATTATCTCAGCGTCGATCGGCAGCCGGTGACAGATCTCGATAGCAAGACGGTGCTGATGCGTAGCATCCGGTTGTCCTGCGGCTCGCTGATGACGACGAGGCGACGGCCGGCGCGCAGCTATTTTTCCGATGCCGACCAGCAGGCGCGCCATCCTGGCGACATGTTCTGCTCGCTGGTGCCGAAATACGCCAACGGCTTTTCCAAGCAATGGCCGGTGTTCTCGTGACAAGCCTTGGGCATTATCTCGCCGGCGTGACGCGGCGGCGCTGGGGCTATGGCAGCCTCGATTGTTGCACCTTCATGGCCGACTGGCTGATGGCGCGGGGGCTGCCTGACGCGATGGCCGATCGCCGCGGCACCTATGCGAGCCGCCGCGAGTATCGCGCGGCCATCCGCAGCGAAGGTGGTATCGTCGCCTCCTGCCGCGCGCGCTTTGCGCGGCTCGGCCTGGTCGAGACGGCGCAGCCCGGCCATGGCGACGTCGCCCTGGTGCTGGCGCCGTTCGCGGTTCGTCGTGACGGCCGGGTGGTCTCTGCGCCGGTCGGGGCGATCTGTCTCGGTCGCGGCGCGCGCGCCGTGGTCACGCCGGACAAGGGGCTGGTGATCTATCCGCTCGCCACGGTCGCCGCATGGCGCGTCGCTGGCGTTGCCGATGACCTTGGGGGCAGCAGCCATGGCTGAGACCATTGGTCTCCTCATACTCGAAGCTGCCGGCGCGACCGCTTCTGTGACCGGTTTCGGCTCAGCGGCAATCACGATCTCGGTTGCCGGGGCCACCATCAGCGCTGCATCTGTGGTCGGCGCGGCGGCGATCACGGCGGCTGCGATCGGATTGCAGTACGCTCTGGCGCCATCGCCGAGTGTGCCGAAGCCGGAGAGTGGCTCGCAGGCGATCAGGCAATCGGCGCCGCCGCGGATTCGCGGTTATTGGATCAATCGCCTCGCCGGCAGCTATATGATGTTCGAGGCCGGCGGCCCGCTGCCGAACACCTCCTATGACGTGATCGCGTTCCATCACGGCAAGATCGACACCGTTCTCGGCCTGTATCTGAGCGATGACGAGGTGACGACCGCCATCAGCCTGGATCATTTTGGCACTATCCTGGCGGTTCAGCCGACGCCTGACGGCTATTACGGCAGTCAGGTCAATGTGGAGCTCTGGCAGGGCATCGATCCACAGCCGGCCTCGACCTTCCTAACAGGCGATAGCGCGATCAACTCCCTTTGGACGTCGGCTTTCCATGGCCACGGCATCGCCTACCTGGTGATGAAGTGTACGGGGACGACAGATCCGGCGGCCTTTACCAAGAAGTTTCCACGCAATAAGCCGGAAGCCTCGGTCGTCGCCCGCTGCTCGCCGGTCTGGGATCCGCGCGATGGCGCGCAATCGCGATCCAATCCCGCGACCTGGACTACGTCGCCGAATCCGGTGCTGCACCTGATCGATTATCTGACTGGCGATCCTCTCAATACGGGCGGTCCCGGTCTCGACTACGACACGGCGATCGCGCCGGTGCTGACCGACTGGATGGCCGAGGCCGAGCTCTGCGACGCTCTGGTCGACGACGATCCTCGCTATCAATGCGCCGGCTGGTATCGGCTCGACAACAATCCGGAGGATGTCGTCGGCAAGCTGCTGTCGACCTGCGACGGCTGGCTGTCCGAGAACGGTGACGGCACGCTGTCGCTGGTGACGGGCTATTACCGTGCGCCGGACGACCCGCCGCTGACGGGTGAGCACATTGTCGGCGCCTCGGTTGATTACGGCATCGCCGACGAGAGCGTCATCAATCAGCTCACCATCACCATCACGGATCCCAACAACAAATATGTTTCGCTGCAGCTCCAGCCCTACGCGGATGAGGCGTCGGTTGCGATCTACGGTGTACGCGACCAGCCGCTTGATCTGACCTGGGTGCAATGGCCGGCACAGGCCGGGCGCCTGGCACGGCGCGCGATGCTGCGGGTCAATCCGGCGATGCAAGGCTCGTTGATCACCACGCTGTACGGCTTCCGCTATCTCGGCAAGCGCTGGACCAGGGTGCAATACCCTGAAATTGCCGGCCTCGAGGATGCGGTGATTGAGATCCAATCGGCCAAGATCCAGCGCTCGGCCGGCCAGATCGTGTTTGGCTGGAAGCTGGTCGATCCCGACGCGCTGCTCGCGCTGCAGTGATTTTCTAGGAACCGTTAATAGAGGTTGAGCGATGGGGCTTTTGCATACGGCTGCAGAGATTTGGCGCAGATACGTCACTGCCGGCGTGCCGGCGTCCGGCGAATATCGGCCTGAAAAGGCTGAGATCATCGCCTGGGGCACCTTCCTGGAGACGATGATCGGCGCCGGCGTGCCGGGACTTGCCTATGCGACGCTCGCGACGCTGGCGGCGGATCTCGCGCATGGCGCCAATTCGACTGCCGTTGTCTATAACGACGCGACCGCGGCTAACAACGGCTGGTATGTCAAGTCCGGCGCCTCCGGCGTAGGCTCGTGGTCGCGCATCGGCGATCTGCCCAACGTCATCGTGCCGCTTACGGTGACCGGCGGGACGGCGAACGCGCTCGTTGCGACGGGGCCGGAGACGCCGCAGCAGCCGGGGCGCAAGCTGTTCCTGCTCACGCCGACGGCCAACAACACCGGCGCGACCACGCTGGATTATAACAACCAGGGCGCACTACCGGTCCGTTCGGCCTTCGGCACCGCCCTGATCGGCGGCGAGCTCCTCATCAATTCGCCGATCCTGCTGCTCGGCGCCTCGGATCATTTCACGCTGCTGCTGTCGACCAATGTCGATGCTTCCGGCATTCTCGCCTCGGCGCAGGCGGCGCAGACGGCGGCGGCGAGTTCGGCGACCGCAGCCGCCAACAGTGCGACCCTTGCGCAAGGCTACGCGGCCGCGGCAAGCCCGATCACGCGGCCCGCCTATGGTCCTGTGGCCTCGCCGTGGCCGTATTTCATCGGCGACAGCCTGTTCACCAATGCTCATGCCTCGCCTGCGCTGCCGGCGCTGATCCAGACGGCCAAGGGCTGGGGAACGATCGTTTCCAACGCCGTGTCCGGCGCAACGGTCGCCGATCAGGCGTCGATCTACGGCTGGCAGCGTTCGCCCTCGATCGCCAACCCGTCCTTCGTCTGGCTCCTAACCAACGATTGTATCTTGGACGGAAGCGATAATCGCAAGACCGAGCAGACCTCGCTGGAGGGCTTGCGGGCGCTGCTATGTCATCTCGCCATCCCGACCTCCAAGCGCGTTACCGGCCAGGCGATGAGCGTTTCCGCCGGCACCTGGTCGAATATAGGCAGCTCGCTCGATCCGGGCGGAACGACGACGACCACCAACGGCGCCGTCAAGCGCGCGACGGTGTTCGGCCGGCATGTCGTGGTCGCCGGCTGGGCCAATCTGAGCTCCAATGGCATCGGCGCCGTGACCATCGGCAACGCCAACCACTCGGCGCCGATCATCGAGAACACCATCTCCTTCAAGCGCTCGGCGATCCTGACCAATTCGCCCGGCGGCACCCCGACGCAGACCATCCCATTCGTCCGGATCTACAAGAACGTTGGGATTGACGACAATTCCAAACTGGAGGTCTCGGTCGCAAACCTCGCCGCCACCGGCGCCGGCAACGACATCTTCATCAGCTATGTGGCCGGCCTGTCCGGCGCGCAGGATGAGGCGATGCCGCTGGTGAACGTGTTCAACCTGCACCATTTCACGGTGGCGGGCGAGACGGCGCAGGGTACCAATGCGGCGCGGCGCGATCGTCTCAATGTCGGCATTGCCAACATCATGGATGAGCTGGTCGGGCTCGGCCTTTGGGTGGTGCCGGTCGACGCCAAGAGCGTGCTGTGGGACACGTCATTGCTGGATACCGATGGTGTGCACCCGATCAATTCCGGGAACGCGGCGCTGTCGACCGAAGCGGTTGCCGCGCTCGACAGTGCGCAGAGCTATTACAAAAAGCGGCTGTCGCAGCGAAGCGCGTCGGATGTGATCGACACGGTCGGATCCAACGTGTTCCGGAGTGGCGCGATGGTGTTCGAGGAATTCCGTCGCGTCGCGCGACCGGCGAATGCGGTGGGGTCCGGGTTTGCGGCGCATAACAACGGGACCAATCAGGGCGTTGCCGCGTCGACCCTGACCACGCTTTCGTTTGCGACCGAGGTCTTCGATATTGCCGGCGACTACGCCTCGAGCACCTGGACGCCCGGCGCCCGCAAAATACAGATTCGCGCGGCGGCGACATTCCAGGCGACGGCCGATCAGGCGCGATACGAACTGTGGGTCTATAGGAATGGCGTCGCGCTGTACCGCCTGGATGCCAAGCACGCTTCGGGCACCGGCGAACTGCAGGTCGGCGGCGTAATGTTCGATGTGGCCGATGAGGGCGACACCTACACTATCCGCGCGTACCAGACCTCTGGCGGTGCCGCCACCGTCGATGGGCAGAGCACCAAGACCTATTTCATGGGGATCAGCGCGCACTGAGCTGCGCCGGTCCTTTAGAAAAAGTGAACTCGTCCCGTCGCTTCGCCGTAGCCGATCATGGTTGCGGCCAGCGCAGCGAGGCCGCCCACGACGAATAGCCAGCTCTTAACGGCTTGCTGAACCTCCTCCTCAGTCGGTGCCGGCTCGTTCGGGTCGGGAGGCGTTTCCATTGAGGACATGGTGCGGGTCGGCCTTCTTTACATCGCCGGCGTCTGTCGGCGTGCGTGTCTTATCGGCGCAACCATTCCGAGAATCAACCGCAAATTGGGGTGAGAGCTCTAGGGCCCACTCAAATGAGGGGGGCTCGGGGGTGGGCCTGCCAGCCGAAAACGTCTCCACAGCGACAAAGGACTGTCCACATGCTCGACCTGCATGGCATTTCGCGTGCCGCGTTCGATCTCGTCATTGCGTCCGAGGTGACGAGCCAGACCGTCTATGAGCGGAAATACCGCCGCGTGCTCGAGCATCCGAGCGATGAGAGCGGGCCGACCGGCGGCATCGGCTACGATTTCGGCACGCAAACGCGGGCGCAGATCGCGGCCGATTGGGGCGACAAGGTTTCGGCCGCCATGCTCAAGATCCTGTGTGGGGCCGCTGGCCTGCGCGGCGAAAAGGCCGAGGCGTATTCGCGCAAGACCCGCGGGCTGGTCGACATCCCCTGGGACGTCGCGCTCGACGTCTTCTGCAATCACGACCTGCCGCGCTATCTGTCGATCCTGGAGCGCTATTGTCCGGGTGCTTCGCTGCTCGGGCCGGACTGCAAGGGCGTGTTGTGGTCAATCGCCTTTAATCGCGACGCCTCCGGCTTCGCCAAGGCTGGGCCGCGCTATGCCGAAATGCGCGAGATCCGCGCCTGTGTTGCCAAGGGCGAGCTGGTGCGCATCCCCGGTCTGATCCGCTCGATGCAGCGGCTCTGGCCCAAGACCTCCGGCCTCTACGCGCGGCGCGAGGCCGAGGCGCGGCTGTTCGAGAGGGGGCTTGCCGAGTGCCATCCGGAGGCGCACGCCAAGCTCGATGCTACGCCGCCGGCGCCGGATCCCGACGTTGTGGTGCAGGTCCAGACGCGATTGCGCGAGCTCGGCTATTACGACGCCGGCGCCGTCGACGGCCAGCTGGTGCCAAAGGGGCGGACCGAGGCGGCGATCCTGGCGTTCCGGCATGAGCATGGCCTCCCGCTGGTGCCTGCGATCGACGACGAGCTGCTCGCCGCGCTCGCCCGCGCTGAGCCGCGCCAGGTCTCCGAGGTCCGGAGTAGCGCAACCGCGCAGGATCTGCGCGAGCAGGGCTCCGAGACGATTGCCATCACCGACCAGGCCAAGGGATGGGCGGGTAAGATCTTCGGCAGCAGCTCCGGCCTCGGCGTCGGTGGCGTCCTGGCCTGGATCACCGACAAAGCGACCGCCGTCTCCGGCGCGAAGGACGCGGTCGGCGGGCTCGGTCTGTCGCCGCAGCTAATCGCTTGGCTGTTGGCTGCCGTCGTTGTGCTCGCGATCGTCGCCGGCCTCGGCGTGCTGATCTGGTTTGTCGCGCACAAGATCGAGGCGAAGCGCGTCGCCGACTATCGCACGGGCAAGAACACATGAGCGCCATCCTCGCTGCGATCGTGCAGCTCGCCGGGCTTGCCGGCGTCAAGCTGTCGCCATTCAAGGCCGGCGCACTGGTCGCCGGCATCATCGCACTCGCGATCGGCATCAGCGCCGTCGCCGCCGGCGTGCATCTCTACAACGCAGGTTATGCGGCCGCGGACGGCGCCTGGCGCGAGAAGGCGCTCGAGTCGCAGCTCGCGGCCATGCGGGCCGATCGCGACGCGGCGCGAGTTGCGGCTGCCGATGCGGCGCTCCGCGCCGTGGCGATCACTCAACGGGCGGACCAGGAGAGGGCGGGGACCGATGCCTATGTCGACGAATTGCAGAAACAGAACGCCGCACTTGCGGCGGCCGGCAAGCCTAACGCTTGCGGCCTTACTTGCGATGATCTGCGCGGGATGCGCATCCAATCCGCTGCCTGCGCACCTCAGTCGCGAGCTGCCGCCGGCGCCGGCGCAGATCTTCGCGCCCGTTGGCGATCCCTCCGCAAAATTCCGTGACGATGCGCGGGAGCGCCTGGCGCGCACGCGCGATGCGCTGAAAGAGGCGAACGACCGGCTCGAGGCCGGTCGCGCCTGGTACGACGCGGTTCGGAAATCCTACGGCGAGGAGGCGAAGTGAGCGACGCTGTGACATGGGGCGCCGTCGCGGTCGCGATCGGGTCGCTGATTTCGATCGTGACATTCTGGACGCGTTACTCGGATCGGCTGACGGCAGCAAAAGCCAAGGCCGACGAGGCAATCAAGGAGGCCGACGAGGCCAAGCAGGTTGCGGCCGCGGCGAATGCGCGGGCCGAGGCGCTCGCTGGAAAGCTCTACCAGGTCGAGATCTGGGCGCGCGACGAATTCGTCCGCAAGTCGAGCTTTGAGACGGTCGTGTCGCGCGTCGAGCGCGGCTTTGCCGATCTCAAGTCGGAGATCTCGATCCGGCTCGACAAGATGTCCGACAAGATGGACCACATGGGGCAGAAGTCATGAAGCTCGAGCCGCAGATCCTGCGTCACGGGCTCGAGGCCGCAGCGCTCGGCGCCGCCGCGATCGAGATCCTGATCGGCATGGCCGTCATCGTTGCGCTGTGCACGGCGATGGCGGCGCTGTCCGAACTGCGTCGCGGCATCTCGGCCGCGGTCGGCTGGCTCGCGCTCGGGCTGGTCGGCGCTGTCCTGGCCGCGGCCTTTGCTGTGCACGCGGCAATGCCGGCCGGCGCCTGCGAGCGGCGCTTCGTCGGCGTCGCGTCCTACTATTCCAACGGCGAGAGCGGCAGCCGCACGGCCTCCGGCGCGCGCTTCAACGATGCGTTGCCGACCGCGGCGCATCGCTGCCTGCCGTTCGGCACCCGGCTGCGCGTCAGCCGGGCGGGGCGCTCCGTCATCGTCACCGTGAACGATCGCGGCCCGTTCATTCGCGGCCGCGTGCTCGACCTGGCGCGGGCGCCGGCGGCGCAGCTCGGCCTGCTCGGCGCCGGCGTCGCGCAGGTTGAGGCCGAGGTCGTCGACTAGAGATCCGCGCCGGGCGGTTTCCCGGCATTTGTGCAATCAGCTACGGAGGACTCGAGTGAGTTATTCATTCCAGGTGACGGCGCCGACGAAGGCGGCCGCGAAAGAGGCTGTCGCAGCCAAATTCGACGAGATCGTTGCGAGCCAAGCAATTCATGCCCGCGACAAGGCTGCGGCCCTCGCCAACGCCAATGCTGCGATCGATCTGCTCGTCGACGATGCCGCGAGCCACGTTGCGGTGTCCTGCAGCGGCTATGTGGGTTGGCGTGAGGTTCTTCGCGACGATGCCGGCAACGATCTGCATTCGGCATCGGTGTCCGCCAGTGCCAGCCTTGTGGCGCCGCCTGCGATCTGAGTTCGTCCGCGAGGCCTCCCGCGGGCGATGATCGCCTGATCGAATGTCCCCTCGACGGGTGATCCAGGCCCGGCTCGGATGTCCTCCGACGCCGGGCCTTTTCATTTGAACTCGCGGCTCATCGTCGGATGCGTAGCGCTCGCACCAACTACGCCCCTTTCGCGCTGATCTTGTCGAGCGCGTTAGCGAGCGTGGTTAGAAACACTTTGCGGCGCCAATCGTCACTCAAGTCTCTTGAGGTCTCCTCCGCGAGCGGATCATCGGTCGGCATCTGCCATTCCCCAAGGCTGGCGACGTAGCGCGTCAAGGCTATGGCCCCTGCCATTGTCGTCGGTTCACACCTGATCAGCGACGCCCCGCATGCCTTAAGATCCTCCGCTCTCGCGCTAGAAACCGTGTCGGCGGCCTCGAATTCGGGGCCGTTCACGAGCTTGCCCGAAACGGCCATCGCGGCGGCAAGTCGTGCTGAAAATTCACGGTGGCGTTCGATAGCCGAAAAAATTGGATCCGCATCGGCTTGCTCGGTCATCGCTAGTTCTCCTGTACCGTTGGTTTGATGTCTGAGTAATCCGAACCAGCTTACGTGCCTTGAGGCTCGGCCTCGAGGTCGGAATTCTGGTGGGCGACCCAGTTGCGCCCCTGCGTCTGGCGCCAGCCGTGATCCTGGTTCATCAGGCGGTCGAAGCTCCCGAGCGAGGGCTCGTCCTCATCGCCGGAGAGCTCGTCGTCAACGTTGGGTTCGCGCCCGTCGTGCTCGTCCTCGCGATCGTCGCGCGGGCCTTTGGCCCAGCCAACTTGCGCGCCGTCATTGGCCGCGCCGAGCCAGGGCTCGGCATCGCCGGCGTCTTCCAGATCGTCGCTCTCCTCGAGATCGGCATCGCCATCGAGATCGTCGACGAAGCTGATCAGCTGCTCGATCGCGGCCGCCGCCGATTCACGCAAGTGCCGCGCGGTGCGAGGTTTCGATGATGGCCGATTTGAACGTGAACGCATGCTACCCCCGGTCAATTGCCAGACTTCTAAATGCACGGTCTGGAGACATCATCCAAGCATCACAACCTGAGTTTTCCTAGCGCCTTGGTGTTCATTTTGGACACCTTGAAAGCGCGGAAAATCGGCGTCGCTCCACCCACAAACGCAGCCTTTCGACGCCGGATTCATGCCTCTAGCGCAGCCGGCCTGAGGTGGTGCGCACCAGCTTGATCAGGCCCGCATGCTCGCTGCGGGCGAGCTGCGCGAGGCGCTTTTGCGGAGTGCGATAGGCGGTGCCGACGCGCTCGACCGAGCCGCCGCGGGACAGAATGCGCAGGCGCCGGATCACCGTGGGTCTTGGCATGCCGACATAGGCGGCGAGCTTGCTGGCCGTGAGCGGGCGCCCCTCGATGGTGCCGAGGAACACGGCTGCGGCAATCAGCAGCAGGACGGTGCGCGATCCGAACTCCTGCTGCCTGTCGGGTGCGACAGCCTTGTGCAAGGCGGGCGTCATCTCCACCCACATCCGGGTGACATGGTAGATTTTGGACAGTGGTTGCGGCGGTCGCAGGGCACGCCTCCCTGCCGCTGGCTGGCTTATGCCGGACGCACGCCGCCGCGCGCGAGCCGAGATCGTATCAGATTGGAGAGTGGTTAAAAGAGTATTAAAGCTGACGGATCAGATCGCTGATCTGCACCGCGAGGCTTACTGACGCTGGAAAGATAGCCGTGGAAGCCTGAATGCGAATTAATCAGGATGGTCAGCGTTTGTGCCAGGGCCGCGGCCGGTCCCCCTCGATCGCGCGGGCTTCCCGGATCTGGGCGTAGCTGACCTCGGCTTGCAGCTCGGTCCAAGCCGCGCGGAACTGCGCCTTGGCTGCCTCCAGGCTGCCGGCGCGGCCGCGGTGATGGCTGCGCTGGGGAACGTTGGGCAGGAAGCAGGTCCACGACCAGGCGTGATGGCCCCCGACGTCGATGGTCTTTTGGATGCGGCCGATGGAAAGATCGTCCCAGATCACGATGTAATCGTCGGGTGCGGTCTCGCCGCCGACGCGGGTGGGGCGAAGGGTGAGGTCGTTGTCGGGCATGGGTCTGGTTTATGCCGCGAGAACGCCCCCGGAACAACTGATCCTGTTTGTGTGCCTGTCGAAACCGTTCTCGTTCGCCGTCTGTGCCGACTTTGCCGACCCATCGAATTGGCGGAAAACCCTATAAAACAAGGTAATCTCTGGTGCCGGCTGAGGGGATTGAACCCCCGACCTTCGGTTTACAAAACCGCTGCTCTACCGCTGAGCTAAGCCGGCGACGCCTGAGAAAGCGGGCACGGCCGGCACATGCCGGGGCCGTCCACCCTTG